>Ga0315268_10000690_pt1 | contig 39165 bp, 31 predicted proteins | sample C1_top_MG_FD_204535 | JGI IMG/M metagenome (GOLD analysis project Ga0315268, IMG submission 204535) | Sediment microbial communities from Yellowstone Lake, YNP, Wyoming, USA - C1_top | ecosystem: Environmental > Aquatic > Freshwater > Lake > Sediment | place: USA: Wyoming | collected 2017-08-01
CGTTTGCGCTTAAATCTTAGGAGTAGCTATGCAACTCAATCCGTCTGAAATCAGCGAACTGATCAAGAACAAAATCCAAGGCCTGGAAACCGGCGCGGATACCCGTACCCAAGGCTCCATCGTCTCCGTCACCGACGGCATCGTGCGCGTGCATGGCTTGTCCGATGTGATGGCGATGGAGATGCTGGAATTCCCCGGCGACACTTTCGGCTTGGCGCTGAACCTCGAGCGCGACTCGGTGGGCGCGGTGGTGCTGGGCGCTTACGAACACATTACCGAAGGCGATACGGTGAAATGCACCGGCCGCATTCTGGAAGTGCCGGTCGGCCCGGAACTCATGGGGCGCGTGGTAAATGCGCTGGGTCAGCCGATCGACGGTAAAGGCCCGATCAACGCCAAAACCTCTTCGCCGGTGGAAAAAATCGCGCCGGGCGTGATCGAGCGCAAATCGGTGTCGCAGCCGGTACAAACCGGCTTGAAAGCCATCGACTCCATGGTGCCGATCGGCCGCGGCCAGCGCGAATTGATTATCGGCGATCGTCAAACCGGTAAAACGGCGGTGGCGGTGGATGCCATCATCAATCAAAAAGGCCAGGACATGATGTGCATCTACGTGGCGATCGGGCAAAAAGCCTCGACCGTCGCCAACGTGGTGCGCAAGCTCGAACAATACGGCGCGATGGAATACACCATCGTGGTGGCCGCTACCGCTTCCGACTCCGCCGCGATGCAATACATCGCGCCTTACGCCGGTTGCGCCATGGGCGAATATTTCCGCGACCGCGGCCAAGATGCGCTGATTATTTACGACGATCTGACCAAACAAGCTTGGGCCTATCGCCAAATCTCCCTGCTGCTGCGCCGCCCGCCGGGCCGCGAAGCGTATCCGGGCGACGTGTTTTACCTGCACAGCCGCTTGTTGGAACGCGCCGCGCGGGTGAACGAAGAATATGTGGAGAAATTCACCAAGGGCGCCGTCAAAGGCAAAACCGGCTCGCTCACCGCGCTGCCAGTGATCGAAACCCAGGCCGGTGACGTGACCGCTTTCGTGCCGACCAACGTGATTTCGATTACCGACGGCCAGATTTTCTTAGAAACCGACTTGTTCAACGCCGGTGTGCGGCCCGCGATCAACGCCGGTATTTCGGTGTCGCGCGTAGGCGGCGCGGCGCAAACCAAGGTGATTAAAAAGCTCGGCGGCGGCGTGCGTCTGTCGCTGGCGCAATACCGCGAGTTGGCGGCGTTCGCGCAGTTCGCTTCCGACTTGGACGAAGCGACCCGCAACCAATTGGAGCGCGGCAAGCGCGTCACCGAGTTGATGAAGCAAGCACAATTCGCGCCCATGGGCGTGGCGCAAATGGCGGTGTCGTTGTTCTCCGTGAACCGCGGCTACATCGACGCCGTGGAGGTGAAGAAGGTGCTGGCCTACGAGTCCGCGCTGTACGCCTTCATCAAGAGCAAGTATCCGGGCATTCTCGAGAAGATCGCCAGCACCAGCGATCTTGACGCGGAGACGGAAAAAGAACTGGTCGCCGCGCTCGACGAGTTCAAGATCACCGGCAGCTACTAAAGGATTACGGCGATGGCGAGCAGTCGTGAAATTCGTGTCAAGATCAACAGCGTCAAGAACACGAAGAAAATCACTAAGGCCATGGAAATGGTGGCCGCCTCCAAAATGCGCAAAGCGCAGGAACGGATGCGCGCCGCGCGCCCCTATGGCGCTAAGATCCGTGCTGTGATGCGGCACATGAGCCACGCGAAAACGGAATATCACCACCCCTTGTTACAGCAGCGCGAGCAGGTGAAAAACGTCGGCCTGATTGTGGTCACCTCCGACAAAGGTTTGTGCGGCGGATTGAACACCAACGTGTTGCGTTTGGCCTTGAACAAGTATAAAGAGTGGGATCAAGCCGGTAAGAAAGTGCAAGTGTGTGCCATCGGCGGCAAGGGTTTTGGCTTCATGCAGCGCATGAACGCGCATATCGCTTCTTATCTCACGCACATGGGCGACACGCCGCACATGGAAAAACTGCTGCCGCCGGTGACGGTGATGCTGGAGCATTTTCTCAAGGGCGAGATCGACGAACTGCATTTGGTCTCCACGGTATTCGTAAACACCATGAAGCAAGAGCCGGTGGTATTGCAGTTGGCGCCGATTGTCGATCAAGCCGATGCGATGTCCAAGACCGAGACCGATGAAAAGCTCGGCATTTGGGAATACCACTGGGACTATATTTACGAGCCGGACGCGAAAGAAATTCTCGACACCCTGTTGCGCCGCTATGTCGAATACACCGTGTATCAAGCGGTGACGGAGCACATGGCCTCGGAGCAAAGCGCGCGCATGGTGGCGATGAAGGCAGCCTCGGACAACGCCGGCACCTTGATCGATGAATTGACCCTGGTCTACAACAAGACACGGCAAGCGGCGATCACCAAAGAGCTGTCCGAGATCGTCGGCGGCGCCGCCGCTGTGTAATAGACACTTGCGAAGCAAGCCCAAATCCCTCTCTCCCGCCAGCGGGAGAGAGCAGGAGAGAGGGCAACAGATTTTGAATTTGATTACTTAGGAAACAACCATGAACCAAGGAAAAATCGTCCAGTGCATAGGCGCGGTGATCGACGTGGAGTTCCCGCGCGCAGGCATGCCCAAGGTGTATGACGCGCTGATGGTAGACGGCATTCATTTGACCCTCGAAGTGCAGCAACAACTCGGCGACGGCGTCGTGCGTACCATTGCGCTCGGTTCCACCGACGGTCTGCGCCGTGGCCTGGCGGTGCAAAATACCGGCCTGCCGATTATGGTGCCGGTCGGCCCCAAAACACTGGGCCGCATCATGGATGTGCTGGGTGCGCCGATCGACGAAAAAGGCCCGGTAGGCGCGGAGAAGACTGCTTCGATTCACCGTCACGCGCCGAAGTTCGATGAACTGGCCGCCTCCAACGAATTGCTCGAAACCGGCATCAAGGTGATCGACTTGGTGTGCCCCTTCGCCAAGGGCGGTAAGGTCGGTCTGTTCGGCGGCGCGGGCGTGGGCAAGACCGTGAACATGATGGAGCTGATCCGCAACATCGCGGTGCAGCACTCCGGCTACTCGGTGTTCGCCGGCGTGGGCGAGCGCACGCGCGAGGGCAACGACTTCTACCACGAGATGAAAGACGGCGGCGTGCTGGATAAAGTGGCGCTGGTCTACGGCCAAATGAACGAGCCCCCCGGCAACCGTCTGCGCGTGGCGCTGACCGGCTTGACCATGGCCGAATACTTCCGCGATGAAGGCCGCGATGTGTTGTTCTTCGTCGACAATATTTACCGCTATACCCTGGCCGGTACCGAAGTCTCCGCGCTATTGGGCCGCATGCCGTCCGCCGTGGGTTATCAGCCGACGCTGGCGGAGGAAATGGGCCGCTTGCAAGAGCGCATCACCTCTACCAAGACCGGCTCCATTACCTCGATCCAAGCCGTGTACGTGCCGGCGGATGATCTTACCGACCCCTCGCCCGCCACCACCTTCGGTCACCTGGATGCAACCGTGGTGTTGTCGCGCGATATCGCCTCGCTGGGGATTTATCCGGCGGTGGATCCGCTCGATTCCACCTCGCGCCAGCTCGATCCGCTGGTGGTGGGCGAAGACCATTACAATACCGCGCGCGCCGTGCAAATGACCTTACAGCGCTACAAAGAATTGCGCGACATTATCGCGATTCTGGGCATGGACGAGCTTTCCCCCGAAGACAAATTGGCCGTGGCGCGCGCGCGTAAGATCCAGCGCTTCCTGTCGCAACCCTTCTTCGTCGCGGAAGTGTTCACCGGCTCCCCCGGCAAATACGTCTCGCTCAAAGACACCATCAAAGGCTTCAAGGCCATCGTCAGCGGCGAATACGACCACCTGCCGGAGCAGGCCTTCTACATGGTCGGCACCATCGAAGAAGCGGTCGAAAAAGCCAAGACCATCCAGTAAAAGAAGGAACGTATGGCCATGACAATACATGTGGACGTGGTAAGCGCAGAAGCGCTGCTCTACTCCGGCACCGCGGAATTCGTGATCGTGCCCGGCGAGCGCGGCGAGCTCGGCGTCTATCCGCGCCACGCGCCGCTGGTGACGCGGCTCAAGCCCGGCTCGGTGCGCGTCAAAGTGCCGAATCAAGAGGAAGAAGAGCTGATCTATGTCAATGGCGGCCTGGTGGAAATTCAGCCGGACGTGGTGACCATCCTGTCCGACACGGGCATACGCGGCAAGGACTTGGACGAAGCGAAAGCGCTGGAAGCCAAGCGCCATGCCGAAGAGGCAATGAAAAACAAAACCGGCGCCATGGAAATCGCCCAAGCCCAAATCGAACTCGTGCAAGCCATGGCGCAACTCGCAACGATTCACAAGCTGCGCAAGGGAAAGTAGTGCTAACGTCCGCGTGTGTTACTTTAAAGGCGGCGGCAACGCTGCCTTTTTTGTTTATAATCCCAAGCATTTAACGCAATCAGACTTCCATGCCGATCCCTCTTAACATTGTGATTCTCGCCGCGGGCAAGGGCACGCGCATGCACTCCGATCTACCCAAGGTGCTGCATTGCCTCGCGGGGCGCACCTTGCTGGATCACGTCCTAGCGACAGCGCGCGCGCTTAAGCCCGCCAAGCTGTGCGTGGTGTACGGCTGCGGCGGCGATGCGTTGCCCAAAGCGATTCAAGGCGATGACATCGCCTGGGCGCTGCAAGCGCGGCAGCTCGGCACCGGGCACGCCTTGCAACAAGCGCTGCCGCATGTAGACCCCAAGGGCGTAACGCTGGTGTTGTACGGCGATGTGCCGTTGACGCGGCAAGACACCTTGCAGCGCTTATTGGCGCAGGCGGGCAGCGACAGCATGGCGGTGCTGACGGTGACGCTATCCGATCCAACAGGCTATGGGCGCATCGTGCGCGATACCGATGGGCGCGTAACGCGCATCGTCGAACAAAAAGACGCATCCGATGCCGAGAAAAAAATTAACGAGGTCAACACCGGCATCATCGTCGCGCCCACGGAAAAACTCGCGCGCTGGCTGGCCCAACTCTCCAACGACAATGCGCAAGGCGAATACTATCTCACCGATACTCTTGCCATGGCGGTAGCAGAAGGTGTGCCGGTCGCCACATCTCACCCGCACCATGAATGGGAAGTGCTGGGCGTGAACAGCAAGTTGCAATTGGCGGAACTGGAGCGCGTCTATCAGCGCAATTATGCGGAAAAGCTCGCCGGTCTCGGCGCCACCATCATGGATCCGGCCCGGCTCGATGTGCGCGGCGAACTGGTCTGTGGCCGAGATGTCATCATCGATGTCAATTGCGTGTTCGAAGGTAAGGTCGCTTTGGGCGACCACATTAGGATCGGCGCTAACTGTGTACTCAAAAACGTGAACGTCGCGCAAGGCACGCAAATTCAGCCCTTCAGCCATATCGAGGAGGCGCGGATCGGCGCCAATTGCCGCATCGGGCCGTTCGCCCGTATTCGTCCTGGCACGGCTTTGGCTTCCGATACCCATATCGGGAATTTCGTCGAAATCAAAAACAGCCAGATTGGCTCCGGCAGCAAAGTGAATCATCTCAGCTATGTCGGCGATGCCACGGTGGGCAGCAAGGTGAATATCGGCGCGGGTACGATCACTTGCAATTACGATGGCGTGAACAAGTATCGCACCGTGATCGAGGATGATGTGTTCATCGGCTCTGATACGCAATTGGTCGCACCGGTGACGGTGGGCCGCGGCGCGACCATCGGCGCGGGTTCGACCATCACGCGCGACGCGCCGGCGGGCGAACTAACAATTTCCCGGGTGAAGCAATTGACGATTACGGGCTGGCGGCGGCCAACCAAAAAAAAGTAAACGGTGAATGGTGATCGGTGATTCGCGCCGGGAGGCGCTTGTCATCCAATCACCGATCACCATTCACGGATAACGGAGCTTTTATGTGCGGCATTGTTGGTGCCATCGCCAAGCGCGACGTGGTACCTATTCTGATCGAAGGCCTAAAGCGCCTCGAATATCGCGGCTACGATTCGGCGGGGATCGCCGTGCTCAATGACGGCTTGCAGCGCGTGCGCCGCGTGGGCCGCGTGGTGGAGATGGAGAATGAGGCCCGTGCACAGAAATTAACCGGCTTCATGGGCATCGGCCACACACGCTGGGCCACGCATGGCGGTGTGACCGAAGACAATGCGCATCCGCATTTTTCCCAGGGTGAAATCGCGGTAGTGCATAACGGCATCATCGAAAATCACGAGGAACAGCGCGCGCGCCTGAAGCTGCTCGGCTATGTATTCAAGTCGCAAACCGACACCGAAGTCATCGCGCACCTGATCCACTATTACTTCAAGCAGTCCAACGATTTATTCGCGGCCACGCGTCAAGCCGTGAGCGAATTGGCCGGTGCCTACGCCATCGGCGTGGTCACGCCGCGGATGCCGGACATCGTGTGCTGTGCGCGCGCCGGTTGCCCTCTGCTGATCGGCGTGGGCGAGGGCGAAAATTTTTTTGCTTCCGATGTCTCAGCGATTATTTCCGCCACGCGCAACGTCATCTATCTGGATGAAGGCGATGTGGCCTTGGTCACGTGTGATGCCATTACCATCGTCGATCGCGATGGCCGTGCTGTCACTCGCCCGGTGCGGGTCTCCGAGGTTTCCGCCGATGCGGTCGACCTCGGCCCGTATCAACACTACATGCAAAAAGAAATCCACGAGCAGCCGCGCGCGCTGACCGATACCTTGGAAGGCGTGTTGGCCGAGGGTGTCACGCCAGCCTTGTTCGGCCCGGATGCCGAGGCGATGTTGCGCGATGCGGACAGCGTGTTGATACTCGCGGCGGGCACCAGCTTTTACGCGGGACAAGTTGCGCGCTTATGGGTGGAGTCGATCGCAAAAATTCCGTGCAACGTCGAACTGGGACACGAGTACCGCTACCGCGAGTCGATCCCGAATCCGAAACAGCTCATCGTCACCATTTCGCAATCCGGCGAGACCTTGGACACCATGGAGGCCTTAAAGCGCGCCAAGGAATTGGGCCATGCCAAGACGCTTTCCATTTGCAATGTGCGCGAGAGCGCCATCCCGCGCGCCTCCAAACTGGCGTTCTTTACCCGCGCCGGGGCCGAGATCGGCGTGGCCTCGACCAAAGCCTTTACCACGCAACTTGCCGCGCTATTTATTCTGACCTTAGTCCTGGCGAAAACCCGCGGCCGGCTCACGCCGCAAGCCGAGCACGACCATCTGGAAGCCTTGCGCCATCTGCCCGGCAGCGTACAGCATGCCTTGAATTTGGAGCCGCAGATTCAGGCCTGGGCCGAACGTTTCGCCCACAAGGAGCACGCGCTGTTTCTCGGGCGCGGCTTGCATTATCCCATCGCGCTCGAAGGCGCATTGAAGCTCAAGGAAATTTCCTATATTCATGCTGAAGCTTATCCCGCCGGAGAGCTGAAACACGGCCCGCTGGCGCTGGTGGACAGCAATATGCCGGTGGTGGTGATCGCACCCAACGACGTGTTATTGGAAAAAGTGAAATCGAATATGCAGGAAGTGCATGCGCGCGGCGGCGAGTTATATGTGTTTGCCGATCTCGACAGCCACTTCGGCGAGGCCGAAGGCGTGCATGTGATCCGCACGCCGCGCCATATGGGTGTTCTTTCCCCCATCGTGCACGCGGTGCCGGTGCAGTTGCTGGCCTATCATGCGGCCTTGAAAAAGGGCACGGATGTGGACAAGCCGCGCAACTTGGCCAAGTCGGTGACGGTGGAGTGAGCCCGATCGTAGCGCAAGCATCCTTGCTTGCATGCTGGCTTCCAGCCGGCGCTACACAAGCTGCATTTATATCGGACACACCATCTCACCCAGCTTCGCGGTGAGCTTCAAATTTTCGCTGTAATCCACCGGGCAGTCGATAATAGTCACGGTGTTTTGTTGCAGCGCCCGATTCAGAATCGGCAGCAAATCGTCAGCGCGCGTTACGCGATAGCCCGTGGCGCCGAAGGCCTCGGCATACTTCACAAAATCCGGGTTGCTGAATTTGACGTTGGAAGTGCGGCCAAAATAATTTTGCTGCTTCCATTCGATTAAGCCATAGCTCGCGTCATTCCATATCAAAATCACCATCGGCGTCTGCACGCGCATCGCGGTTTCAATCTCCTGTGAGTTCATCAGAAACCCCGCGTCGCCGGTGACGGCCACCACTTTTCGATGCGGAAAGTTGAGCTTGGCGGCGACTGCTCCGGGGACCGCGATGCCCATGCTGGCGAAGCCGTTGGAAATGATGCAGGTATTGGGTTTTTCGCACGGGAACATGCGCGCCATCCACATTTTGTGCGCGCCCACATCGCAAATCACGATATCCTCCGGGGCCAGCGCGCGGCGCAAATCGGCGATAAGGCGCTGTGGCTTCACGGGGAACCCCGAATCATTATCCATATCATGCAGTTCGCGCAGAATCGCCGCACGCAGGCGCTCGTGCAGGTTGCCGCGGTGATGCGGGACGCGCTTAGCAAGCTCCGTTAGCGTGACATTAAAATCGCCCAATGCGCCGTCGGCGAGGTTGTAGTAGGCATCGACTTCCGCCGGGAGCGTATCGATGTGAATGATTTTGCGGTCGCCGGTTTGGTGCCATAGTTGCGGCGGGTATTCCACCAAATCGTAGCCGATGCAGATCACGACATCCGCGCGATCGAAGCCACACGAAACATAATCGTGCGCTTGCAGGCCCACCGTACCCAAGCTCAGGGGGTGCGAGGAGGGAATCGCGCCCTTCGCCATGAAAGTGGTGGCGACGGGAATGTTGAGTTTCTCGGCGAAGTTCACTAAGGCATCGCAACAACCGGCGCGTACCAGGCCGTTGCCGGCGAGTATCAGCGGAAACCCGGCGGCGCTGATGATTTCCGCCACGGCCGCGAGGCGCACTTCGGAAGGGTAGGGCGTGGTGACCGGACGCGGCGTGAGCGGCTTGAGGTCGATATCCTCGATGCGCGCGATGTTTTCGGGGAAATCAATAAATGCCGCACCGGGCTTCGCGCCCTGCGCCACTTTGAATGCCTTGCGCACCACTTCCGGAATGACTCCGGGGTTGAGGATTTGCGAGGCGTAGCGGGTAATAGGCTGAAACAAGTTCACCAGATCCAGCACTTGGTGCGATTCTTTGTGCAGGCGGTTGGTGGGTGCCTGCCCCGCAATCGCCACGAGCGGCGCGTGATCCATATTCGCATCGGCGACGCCGGTGACCAGATTGGTGGCGCCCGGCCCGAGTGTCGCCAGACACACGCCGGCCCGGCCGGTGAGCCGCCCTTGCACGTCGGCCATGAAGGCCGCGCCTTGTTCGTGGCGGGTGGTGATGAATCTGATGGAAGAATCCAGCAGCGCATCCATGATGTCGAGATTTTCCTCGCCCGGTATGCCATAGATGAATTCGACGCCTTCGGCTTCCAGACATTTCACGAGTAAATTGGCGGCGCGCATTCTGCCCTCTTCATGGGTGAATCGGTTCGGCTAAGCGCGCAAACAAACTGCCGCGCGTGTCGATCGCGCCAGCCTCCATCGCAGTGTAGCGCAGGGTTGCCATACCAGGGCCGCCGAAATCCAATTCGAGGCGGATATTGAACGAGGTAGGGGCTTATCGGCGATCGCGGCCAAAAAAAGCCCCGATAGAATCGGGGCTTAAGCGCTAATTGAACAGAAACAAGCATCACACTTGCGTTTAAAGTATAACAGGAAACCCCGCTTCGCCTAGTACTTTTTAACTATCGACATAGAGTCCAAAGTTACCGGTTTTAGTTTTAAGATTTGCCGGGACGCCTGAAAATGCCTTGTTTCAAGGCGAGGGTAGCGACTTGCACCCGGTTATTCAGTCCGAGCTTATCGAGGATGCTGCGCAGGTGGTTGCGTACCGTATTTTCGGAAAGACCCAAGGTTTCGCCAATGGCGCGATTGGAAAGTCCGCGCGCAACATAGCTCACAATTTCTATTTCGCGCTGCGACAATTTGTCGAAGGCGCCATGCATCAATTCTCCGCGCGCCATTTTTTGCATAATGTGCGAAGGCAGCATGCTATTACCCAGGTGCACCGAGTGAATCGCTTGGAGGATTTGTTCCGGTTCGCTGGATTTGAGGATGTAACCATCTACACCGCGTTCGATGGCGTCGCGAATCTCATGATCTTCCTCGGCGATGGTGAGCATGACGACCTTGATCCCGCGCGCCTTGAAATCCGGCATCAACTCCAAACCATCGGCATCGCGCAAGCTGCGATCGAGCAAGGCCACGTCGGCATACCCATCCGCCCGCAGCCAAGCGCGCGTACTGTCGATGTCGGCGAATTGGCCGGCGATCGTTACTTCCGCCGAGCCTTCGAGCAAATGCTCCAAGCCCTTGCGGAACAGCGGGTGGTCGTCCACCAATACGACGTTGATCGTCAATTTAACATCCCGGTGTTTAAGGGCGGGCAAGCGGTATTACCTAGCGCTTTTTTTCGTGCTGGGCGCGAGCGATCAGCTCATTCATCGTGGCAAAGAGTTTTTCCGGGCTACCGGTTTTGGTCACCGAGGTTTCATACTTGCCGTTTATCACGAATGATGGCACGCCATGAATGCCGGCGGCGAGGCTGAGTTTTTCCGATTCCGCCAAGCGCTTTTGGACTTCGGGCGAATTCAGCACTTGTTGAAATTTTTGGCGATTCACACCGAGCTTCTGCATGAAATTAAGCAAGGTCTCAGTGTCGTCAAGATTCTGTCCGGACAAATGAATGGCATCAAAAATATCGTCGTGCAGCTTCTCGGTCAAGCCCAAGATTTCCACGGCATAGTAGGCACGCGCCAGCGGTATCCAGTGCGGTGTTTGGAGAAATACGGCGGGCACGCGGCGCAGGTAGACGCCTTTGGGCAAGGTTTTTAGCCAAGCGTTGAGATCCGGCTCAAGGGCAAAGCAGTGCGGACAGCCATACCAAAAAAACTCCAGCACCTCGACGCGCTTCGGGTCTAGGGTTTTGAGCGGCGGCTGTATCAAGCGATATTCCTGGCCTTCGGTAAGCGCCTGCGCGGAAACGGGAATAAACGGCAATGTGCTGGCGGCGAGGAGAAAGTTGCGGCGAGTAAGCATCATGGAGGGGTCCTTTTAGGGTTTAGCGGGCGAACCCGCGTCCTGCACTTTGATCAGGCTGGGTTGCACGCCGTTTTGCGCCAGCGTGGTACGCGCTTTATTCATCGCCCCGACGTCGCTGAAGGGCCCGACACGTACACGGTGCCATACGCCCTTGTCCGGTACGCTCACGGTTTGGACGGTGGCCTCCACACCCATCAGCGCCAGTTTGGCTTTGAGGTTGTTCGCATCCGTTTCGTCCGGGAATGAACCGGCTTGCAGATAGTATTGATTTTTACCGTCTTGCGGCGCTTGCTTGATTTCCTGTTCCGTTACCGGCTGTTCGGTGCCGGGAAGAATGTCGTAATAGGTAAAACGGTTTTTTTGCGTATCGGCTGCCGCCCCCGGTTTTTGCGCGCCCGGTTTCGTCGCCGGCGCGCTGGCCGTGGGCCGGGCTCTAAACGGGCTCGGCGCGGCATTGATATACAGCGCGACCAGGAGCGCGATTGCCAGCCCGATCAGCACGCCGATCACCATGCCGGTGACCATCGGGTTGTTGGACTTAAAGCCGTCGGCAGCTCTTTTTTTGTAGTCGCGATTAATAGCCATCTCACATTTTCTCAGGTGCGGATACGCCCAGCAACGCCAGTCCATTCTGGAGCGCTTGGCGGGTTGCGGAAACTAAGGCCAAGCGCGCAAAACGCGTTGACTCGTCATCTACCAGGAATTGCTCGGCATTATAGTAGCTGTGGAAATCCGCAGCCAAATCCTTTAGATAATAGGCAATATGGTGCGGCGCAAGTTCCCGCCCGGCGATTTCCACGGTTTCCGGATAATCGCCGAGGCGCGCCAAAAGAGTCAATTCATTCGGCATGGCGAGCTTGGCCAGGTTCGCCACCGCGCGCAGCATTGCCGCGTCGCCGCCCCATTTAGCGAGCACCGAGCAGCAGCGTGCATGGGCGTACTGGATGTAATATACCGGGTTGTCGTTGCTCTGGGCTTTGGCCAGATCGAGATCGAAGTCAAGATGCTGGTCGCTCTTGCGCAGCACGTAGAAAAAGCGCGCCGCGTCCTTACCGACTTCGTTGCGCAATTCGCGCAGGGTGACAAAATCGCCGGAGCGGGTGGACATCGAAACCTTTTCGCCGCCGCGATACAACACCGCGAATTGCACCAGGGCAACGATAAGCTTTTCGGCGTCCAAGCCCATCGCGGTGAGCGCGCCCTTTACCCGTGCGATGTAGCCGTGATGATCCGCACCCCAGACGTCGATGGCTTGATCGAAGCCGCGCTCGAATTTATTCAAGTGATAAGCGATATCGGAAGCGAAGTAAGTGAACTGGCCGTTCTCGCGTTTCACCACGCGGTCTTTTTCGTCGCCGAATTGCGTGGAGCGGAACCATGTCGCGCCGTCTTGCCGGTACAGGTGGCCGTTCTGTTCAAGCTTGGCGAGCGCCTTGTCCACCAGCGCGCTGTCGAACAAGGATTTTTCCGAGAACCAGGCGTCGAAGGTCACGCCAAACTCGGTGAGATCGTTGCGGCAATCGCCGAGCTGTTCGGTCAATGCCAAATTGTGAATATAAGCGTAATCTTCGCCCAGCAGCTTTTTTGCGTTGGCGATCAGTTGATCGAGGTGGCCCTCCTTGTCCTCTTCAACCGAGGGTGCGCCATCCAGCACATGCCACGGCTCGTGCACATAGCGATCAGCGTGGGCTATTTGCACCAGCTGCGCCATGTCGCGCACGTAATCGCCTTGGTAGGCGTTGGGTGGGAACGGTACATTGATGCCGCTTAATTCCAGGTAACGCAACCAAGTCGAGAGCGCCAAAATATCCATCTGGCGTCCGGCGTCGTTCACGTAATACTCGCGCGTGACGCGGTAACCGGCGGCGGCGAGCACATTGCACAGCGAGGCGCCGAAGGCCGCGCCGCGTCCGTGGCCGACATGCAGCGGGCCGGTCGGATTGGCGGAGACAAATTCCACCTGCACATGCTGGCCGTTTGATGGCGCCTGGCCGAAGGCATGACCTGCGTTGAGAATTTCGGAAACAACGCGCTGCTTGGAAGCAGGGCTCAGGAAAAAATTGATGAAGCCCGCGCCGGCGATTTCGGTTTTTTCCACCCATGGCGAAGACGGTAAGGCATCGACGATATCTTTCGCTACGTCACGCGGGTTGCGTTTCAAGCGTTTCGCCAATTGCATCGCCACATTGCAGGCGAAATCACCATGCGCCGCTTGCTTGGTACGCGCGAGTTCAATGGCAACGCGCGGCGAGGCGGTACCGATAGCGGCCAGCGCATCGGAAATCAATTCGGAGAGATGAGATTTAATGTCGGACATGAGGCAAAGTGCTAATTATACGGCTTCGCGCCGATTGCCGCATGGCTGTTTATTCAGGCGCCTCCGGTCAGGGCGGGAGATGTGCGGGGCGCCACAAAAGCCGATATTGATGGATATCTACGGCCGCACGTAGGCGTAACCTTCCTTTTGCTTTTGCATGATCTCTACGATGCCTGCCGGCACCACATCCACCGCGCGATTCAACTCTTGCCGCGTGGTGTGCGTCATGGCCATGGTATTGCCGCATGCCAACAGCTTCACGCCCTGCTTTGTGGCTTGATCCATGCCGGCGGTGGCCGGCGAACCGGTGCGGAACATGTTGAGCCCCGGCCCGTAGGCCACGATCTCTATACCCATATGTTTTTTACCGTAGGCATTGCGTACACTGCGCGCGTTGATGAGTGCCATCTGCCACTTCTCCGGGTCGTTCTCGCTGACTTGGATGACCACGCCCGTCGGCGTCGCGCCGAATCTTGGGTAACCGTGCAACAACCAACCCATGCCGAGACCCGCGGCCAGTAGCAGCGTGGCGGCCAGCATCATCTTGGCTCTGCTGGGAGGCGTAGCGGCGGCACGCAGCGGCTCGGGTGGGCGTTGATAGGCGTGCCGCAGCAGATTTTTGATCTGCTGGTATTCGCCCACGCGCTGCTGCAGAGCGGTATCGCGATTGATCGCGTCCAACGCTCGGTTGCGGTCGGCCGGGTTCAACTGATTGTCTACAAATGCACTCAGATGTTCTTCGGATAGATTCGGCTCGCTCATTCCATTCTCCGCAGTTTGGGGTTGAGTACATGCAGGGATGCCGCTGTTTCATGCAGACGCTCGCGCAGTGCCTGGCGTGCGCGGCATAGGCGGCTCATTACCGTGCCTATGGGGATGCCGAGCGCTTCCGCGGTCTGGCTATAAGACAATTCTTCCAGATCCACTAGCGTAATGACTTGGCGCTGGCCCATGGGTAGCGTTGCCACCGCGTGCCGCACCCGGCCCACCAATTCGCTTTCGGCGCGACGCTCTTCGGGTGAGGCATCGTGCGCGGGTAACTCCATAATTTCTTCGATGTCGGCCGCGGGATGCTGGCGCCGGTAGTGATCGCGCAGGCAATTGGCCAAGATGCTGAATAGCCAGCTCAGCAGTAATTCGGCGTCCTTGAGCTGGTGCGCGTTCTTGATGCTTTTTAAAAGCGTCTCTTGTACCAAGTCGTCGGCCAGACACGGATCGTGGCACCAGGAATAGGCGACGCGGTAGAGCCGGCTGCGATTCTGCGCCATGCGTGCCTTCAATTCCCGTGCATGTAGTAACGAGGAAAAAATGGTGTTCCCCCATAGTAAATAACCTAAAAAAAGCGGTTCGCCACAGAGAACACAGAGTTCACAGAGGAAAACCCATGGCTTAGCTCACTGATCGAACTCACCCAGCGGGTGCGCGGGCGGATATTGTAAAACCCCTTGAATCTCCGTGTTCTCTGTGACCTCTGTGGCTGCATTTGCTTTTTTTAGGATTAAATGTATGACGCGGCGACGGCGGACTTTATTCCGGGGCTGCTTTTAAGTGTCGAGCGGATCCACGTCCAGTGCCCAGCGCACATTGCGCGTCTTGTGGGCTTCCAATCCTGCCATCCAAGTGCCCAAGAATTTTTGCAAGGTACTGCGCGTGCGTGCTTCGATCAGCAGTTGCGCGCGCTCTTTTCCCGCCAGCCGGGGCATCAGCGCCGGCACCGGGTCGTATACCTGAATGGTCTCGGCGATGGGGGCGAGCGCCGCTGCCGCGCGTAGAAATTTCAGCGCGCTGTCGAGCGTTGCTGCTTCGGCACGCAGCATGGCTTGAAACAAAAATGGTGGCAGTCCGGCTTGTTCGCGTTCGGCCAAGGCGGTTTGAGCGAATTGCGCGTAATCGCCGTGCTGCAAGGCAGCGAATAAGGGGTGGTCGGGAAACGCGGTTTGCACCAGCACTTCGCCGCTGTCGGCGGCGCGTCCCGCGCGCCCGGCAACTTGCAGCAGTTGCGCGAACAAGTGCTCGGCGGCGCGAAAATCCGCGCTATACAAGCCGCCATCGGCATTGAGCACGCCGACCAAGGTGAGTTTGGGAAAATCATGGCCTTTGGCCAGCATTTGCGTGCCGACCAGAATGTCTACTTCTTCTGCATGTATTTTCTCCAGCATGTCCGCGAGTGAATTTTTACGCCGCGTGCTGTCCCGATCCACGCGCAAAATGCGCGCCTCGGGGAACAGACGTTGCAGTGCCGCTTCCAAGCGCTGCGTGCCTTGGCCCACCGGGGCTAAATCGACATTGCCGCAGCTTGGGCAATGATGCGGCAGGCGCTCTTCGTGGCCGCAATGATGGCAGCGCAGCCGCTGTTCTTTCAAATGCACCACCAGGCGGCTGCTGCAGCGCGGGCAGCCCGAGAGCCAACCGCATTCGCCGCACAAGAGCACCGGCGCGAAGCCGCGGCGGTTGATGAAGAGCAGGCTTTGTTCGCCGCGCTTGATGCGCTGTTTGATGGCGGTGATGAGCGGCGCGCTGAAACCTTCCATCAACTTTTCGCGCTTGAGATCGATGTAATGCACCGCGGGTGGCGCCGCATCGCGCACGGCACGCGTTTTCAATTCGAGCAGTTTGTAGCGTTTGTTTAGGGCGTTGTGATAGCTCTCCAGCGCCGGCGTAGCCGAGCCGAGAATAATTGGAACACGCGCTTCTCTGGCGCGAAACACCGCCACATCGCGCGCCGAATAGCGCATACCGTCTTGCTGCTTGAACGAGCCGTCGTGTTCTTCGTCGACCACGATCAATTGCAGGCAGGGCAGCGGCGCGAACACCGCCAAGCGCGTGCCGAGCACGACTTGCGCGTTGCCTGCTTGGGCCATCAGCCAATGCTTGAGGCGTTCATGTTCACCTAAATTACTGTGCAGGCTGACTATCGTGGCATCGGGGAAGCGCGCTTGAAAGCGTGCTTCAAGTTGCGGCGTGAGATTGATTTCCGGCACCAGCACCAGTGCTTGTCCGCCGCGCGCCAGTACTTCGGCGATGGCGCGCAGATACACTTCGGTTTTGCCGCTGCCGGTGACGCCATGCAGCAGCCACGATGCAAATCCGGGTGGTGCGCCGAGAATGGCTGTTACCGCCGCTTGTTGATCGGTATTCAGCGCATGTGCGGTGGCTTGTGCTGGGAGCGTGGCGGCATTGCGCGTGGCGGTGAGCGGCATGGCCGATTCCAGCGCCCAGCTGCAAGCGACGAATTCACGCATCACACTGCCCGCGCTGGGCGAAAGCCGCATAACAGCGCTGCGCGCAAGCGTGCGCTGCGCTTGCAGCGTTGCAAGCAGCTTGCGTTTCACCAGTGCGCGCTTGGGCAAGGTGTCTAACGCTGTGGTTAGCCCGACCTCGGTGACGGTGTAACAAGGCTCGGCCAATGCGGTGATGGCTTGGGTACGGCGCAAGCGCTGCGGCAAAATGGCGGCCAGCACTTGGCCCAAGGGGTGGTGATAATACCCACTACAAAAACGCGCGAGCTTGAGTATCTCTTGCGGCAAGGACGGTGTGTCGCGCAAAACTTCCTTCACCGGTTTAAGCTTGAATGCCGGGTCTGCTGCTTGGTTTACGATGCCCACGATTACCCCCACCACTAAGCGCCGGCCGAAGGGTACCAGTGCCCGGCGACCGATATCCTCCGCACTGACATCGTCCGCGATATAGTCAAAATGCGTGTTGAGCGGAACGTCGATGGCGACTTGTGCGATTTTCATGGGCTTAGTCTAAGGAGGGCACTAGAACAGCCCATTTTTGGGCTTTTTCGAGTTGTGGATAACTTTGTGCATATTTTCCGCGGGAGGAGCGCAGATCATGCCTGATGTCAATAGTGAAAATCCCAATAGGCGCGGACACATCTTTATGGGCATTAAAAATCATATAGATGGATGATTGTAAAGGTGATCCATTTGATTTTCTTATGGATTTATATCGTATATTGATTTTGTGCATAAGTGGCATAAAAATAGCTTGCACGGGCCGCCTGTCAATGCGCCGCACGCGATATTCATTGTAAGGGCGAGGCATGCCTCGTCCCTACCGTAACGCCGACATCCTTGCTGTGGCTTGGTTTAATCCGGATGAGTTCGTCTGTCGCCCGAATGAAATTCTTTTTGTCGCGATGACAACGATGGCGCGTCTAGTGAAATCCACGCGATAGTTCGTGCACCGCATCCACTAGTGCGCCGACATTTTCCGGCGGGGTGAATTGCGAGATGCCATGGCCGAGATTGAATATATGCCCCGAGCCTTGGCCGTAGCTTTCGAGGATTTTGCGCACTTCCTTGCGGATGGTTTGCGGGTCCGAGAACAGCACCATCGGATCCATATTACCTTGCAGCGCGACCCGGTCGCCAACGCGGCCACGCGCCTGACCGATACTGCACATCCAATCTAATCCTACTGCATCGCAGCCAAGCGCGGCGATTTTTTCCAGCCATACGCCGCCCCCCTTGGTAAATACGATAGAAGGTATGCGCGCGCCGTCGTGTTCGCGTATCAGACCTTGCACCACTTGACGCAAATAGGCGAGAGAGAATTCTTCGTAGGCACGGCTGGATAGCATGCCGCCCCAGGTATCGAATATCTGCACGGCTTGTGCTCCGGCTAGAATTTGCGCGTTGAGGTAATCGGTGACGGCTTTCGCATTCACCTGCAGGATGTGGTGCAGTAGTTCCGGGCGCTGGTAGAGCATAGTTTTGGTGGTGCGAAAATCGTCTGAACCGCCGCCTTCGACCATGTAACAGGCCAGCGTGAATGGGCTGCCGGAGAAACCGATCAGCGGCACGGTGTTGTCGAGCGCCTTGCGGATTTGGCGCACCGTATCCAGCACGTAGCCCAGATGCTCTTCCGGATCGGGCGCGCTTAAACCGCGGATCGCCCATTCTTCGCGCAAGGGGCGCTCGAATTTCGGGCCTTCGCCGTCGGCGAAATACAGCCCTAAGCCCATCGCGTCGGGAATGGTGAGAATGTCGGAGAATAAAATTGCCGCATCCAAACCAAAACGCGCGATCGGTTGCAGCGTCACCTCGGTGGCGTAATCCGGATTTTTGCACAGATCGAGAAAACTGCCGGCACGGGCGCGGGTTTGGTTGTACTCCGGCAGATAGCGCCCGGCTTGACGCATGATCCAGATCGGCGTGTAGGGCACGGGCTGTTTGAGCAAGGCGCGAAGGAAGGTATCGTTTTTTAATTTAGTCATAAATTTTAGCCACAGAGATCACAAAGTACACAGAGAAAAAACTTCGAGGGGTTTCCCTCTGTGTACTTTGTGATCTCCGTGGCAAGGTTTTTAAACGTTCAAAAATTCAAGAATACCTTCTGCCGCTTGGCGGCCTTCGTATACCGCAGTCACCACCAGATCGGAGCCGCGCACCATATCGCCGCCGGCGAACACTTTCGGGTTCGCGGTCTGGAATGGCCGGGCAAAGCCTTTGGCAACGACGCGGCCGCCCGGGTCGGTGGTAATGCCGAATTCCGCGAACCAAGGTTGCGGATTGGGTCGGAAGCCAAAGGCGATAATCACGCAGTCGGCAGGGATAATTTCCTCGCTGCCCGGCACCACTTCCGGCGTACGGCGGCCGCGGGTATCAGGTGCGCCGAGTTGCGTGGTGACAAGCTTCACGCCTTCCACTATGCCGTTTCCGACGATCTCCACCGGCTGGCGATTCCATAGGAATTGCACGCCCTCTTCTTTGGCATTTGCGACTTCGCGGCGCGAGCCGGGCATGTTTACTTCATCGCGCCGGTAAGCGCAGGTGACGGATTTCGCGTTCTGGCGAATCGAGGTGCGGTTGCAGTCCATGGCGGTGTCGCCGCCGCCCAATACCACCACACGCTTCCCTTGCATCGAGACAAAGCCGTTTGGGTCTTGCGGCAGACCCAGGCAATGGCGTGCATTGGAAACCAAAAACGGCAAGGCTTCATGCACGCCGGGCAGGTCTTCACCGGGGAAGCCGCCCTTCATATAGGTGTAGGTGCCCATGCCGAGGAACACCGCATCGTATTCGTCGAGCAGCTTCTGGAATGGCAGGTCTTTGCCGATGTCGGTATTGAGCTGGAATTTAACGCCCATCTCTTCCAGAATGGCGCGGCGGCGGCGCACAACCGCTTTTTCCAATTTGAATTCGGGTATGCCGAAAGTGAGCAAGCCGCCGATTTCGTCGTAGCGGTCGAATACGACGGGTGTCACGCCACTACGCACCAGCACATCAGCGCAGCCCAGCCCCGCCGGACCGGCGCCGATGAGGGCGACTTTTTTGCCGGTAGCAATCACTTCGCTCATATCGGGGCGCCAGCCCTGCTTGAAGGCTTCGTCCGAAATATATTTTTCCACCGCGCCGATGGTCACCGCGCCGAAACCGCCTTGATTCAGCGTGCATGCGCCTTCGCATAGCCGGTCTTGCGGGCACACGCGGCCGCAAATCTCGGGCAACGAATTGGTCTTGTGCGACAGCTCGGCCGCCTCGAATAAATTGCCTTCCTCGATCAGCTTCAGCCAGTTCGGAATATAGTTGTGTACCGGGCACTTCCATTCGCAATAGGGGTTGCCGCAACCGAGGCAGCGCGCGGACTGTTCGGCCGCTTGCGGGGCAGCGAACGGCGCATAAATTTCCTTGAATTCTTTTACCCGGATGTCAGCCGCAGTTTTGCTGCCGTCGCGCCGCTGCACATTCAAAAACTGGAATACGTCGGCCATCTCAATCTTTCAACAAACTGTCGAGCTTCGCCGCTTTGGGCTTCACCAGATAAAATTTCGCTACTGCGTTATCGAAATCGGCCAATATTTGCTGACCGCGCGCACTCCCCGTGAGCCGCACATGTTCCGCCAGTTTTTCGCGCAGGAATTGCCGGTACTCTTCCATCGTTTCGTTGGTGATGCGATGGATGTCGATCAACTCATTGTTGTAGAGCTTAGCGAAGCGGCTGTCTTCGTCATACACCATGCTGAAGCCGCCAGTCATGCCCGCGCCGAAATTGAGCCCGGTGTTGCCCAGTACGAGGATGCAGCCGCCGGTCATGTATTCGCAGCAGTGATCGCCGCTGCCTTCCACCACCGCGACGCAGCCCGAATTGCGCACGCCGAAACGCTCGCCCGCCATGCCGGCCACATTCAAGCGGCCGCCGGTCGCGCCGTACAAGCAGGTGTTGCCGATGATCGTGGTGTCGCTGGCAAGGAAAGTGGACGCGCGCGGCGGATAAATCACAATGCGTCCGCCCGCCATGCCTTTGCCGACGTAATCATTGGCATCGCCTTCCAGTTCCAGCGTCAGTCCTTGCGCGTTCCATACACCAAAACTTTGACCTGCGCTGCCACTTAATTTCAAATGCAGGCTATCGTCGGGCAAGCCCAAGGCGCCATGCGCGCGTGCGATTTCACCGGACAGGCGCGCGCCGATCGAACGATTCACGTTGCGCACTTTGTAGGTAAGCGTGAGCGGCTGTTTGGCTTTAATCGCGGCCAGTGCATCGGCCACCATGTGTTCCGCCAACTCGCCTTTATCGAACGACGGGTTGCGCGCCTCGGTGCAGAATTTAGGCTCCGAATCAGGAATGTGTTTCTGATCCAAGAGCACGCTCAAATCAAGCCGCTTTTGCTTCTCGGTTTCGCCCGGCAACAAATGCAGCAGATCGACGCGGCCGATGAGTTCTTCCATACTGCGCACACCCAGGCTTGCCATCAACTCGCGGGTTTCTTGCGCGATGAAGGTGAAGTAGTTCATCACCATTTGCGGCAAGCCGATGAAATATTTCTGGCGCAGTTGGGCATTTTGCGTCGCCACACCGGTGGCGCAGTTATTGAGATGACAGATACGCAAATACTTACAGCCCAGCGCCACCATCGGGCCGGTGCCGAAACCAAAAGATTCCGCACCGAGAATCGCCGCTTTCATGACATCCAGCCCGGTCTTCAAGCCGCCGTCGGTTTGCACCCGCACCCGGCCGCGCAAGCCATTCGCGCGCAGCACTTGCTGGGCTTCGGACAGACCCAGCTCCCACGGCGTGCCGGCGTATTTCACGCTGGTGAGCGGGGAAGCACCCGTACCGCCGTCGTAGCCGGAGATGGTGATGAGGTCGGCGTAGGCTTTCGCCACGCCCGCCGCTACGGTGCCGACACCGGGCTCGGCGACTAATTTCACCGACACCAGCGCTTGCGGATTCACTTGCTTCAAATCGAAAATAAGCTGGGCTAAATCCTCGATGGAATAAATGTCGTGATGCGGCGGCGGCGAGATCAGCGAAATGCCGGGCTTGGCGCAACGCAGCTTGGCGATCATGGGCGAGACCTTGTCGCCCGGCAATTGGCCGCCTTCGCCCGGCTTCGCACCTTGCGCGATTTTGATTTGCAGCACTTCGGCATTGACCAAATAATGCGGCGTCACGCCGAAACGGCCGGAAGCCACTTGCTTGATCTTGGACATCTTGACCGTGCCGTAGCGCGCCGGATCTTCGCCGCCTTCACCGGAGTTGGAGCGGCCGCCCAAACGGTTCATCGCTTCGGCCAAGGCTTCATGCGCTTCAGGCGACAAGGCGCCGAGCGACATGCCGGCGGAGTCGAAACGCTTCAGGATTTTTTCCACCGGCTCCACTTGCTCCAGCGGGATAGCGGTTTGATCACCGCGTAATTGCATCAAGTCGCGCAGCATCGCCACCGGGCGCGTGTTCACATACTCGGCGTATTTTTTATATTCCTCGTAGTCGCCGTTTTGCACCGCTTTTTGCAACTGCATCACCACGTCCGGGTTATAGGCGTGGTATTCGCCGCCGAAAATAAATTTAAGTAAGCCGCCTTGCGTCAACGGCTTCATCGGGTTGAAGGCAATGCGCGCCAATTGCTTCTGGTCGGTCTCGAAGTCCTCGAAGTTCGCGCCGGAAACGCGGCTCACCGTGCCCGGCAGGCAGAGCGCAATGACTTCCTCATGCACGCCGACCGCTTCGAACAACTGTGCGCCGCGATACGAGGCGATGGTGGAAATCCCCATCTTGGAAGTGATCTTGAGTAGCCCTTTGTTGATGCCTTTCACGAAGTGCGCAATGGCGTCTTCCAGCGATTGTTTGATTTCTTTGGTGCGAATCAAATCGTTGATGACTTGGTACGCGAGATAAGGGTAAACCGCGGTTGCGCCGTAGCCGATCAAGCAACCGAAATGATGGGGGTCGCGCGCGGTGCCGGTTTCCACCACGATATTGGCGTTGCAGCGCTGCCCGGCGCGGATCAAGGCGTGATGCACCGCGCCCGTGGCGAATAAAGCATGGATAGTCAGTTTGTTTTTCGCAATGGCGCGGTCGGACAGCACGATAATCACTTTGCCGCTCCGCACCGCTTGCACCGCCTGTGCCGCCAGATTTTCGATGGCGGCTTGGAGCGTGGTTTGGCTTGCATCGTAATTGAGATCGAGCGTGAGCGAGGGATATTCGTCGTTCACGTGCTGCGTGAGGTAAATAAATTTTTCATGCGTCAGCAGCGGCGAGTACAGCTCGATGCGGCGCGCGTGTTGCGGCGTTTCCTCGAACAAATTGCGCTCGGGGCCGAAGCAAGTCTTGAGCGACATCACAATCGCTTCGCGGATCGGATCGATCGGCGGATTGGTCACTTGCGCGAACTGCTGGCGCAGGTAGTCGAACGGTGAACGCACTTGTTGCGATAGCACCGCCATCGGCGTGTCGTCGCCCATCGAGCCGATGGCTTCTTGGCCGTCTTCCGCCAGCACGCGGATCACTTGGTCGCGCTCTTCGAAACTGATGTTGAACAGCTTCTGGTATTGCAGCGTGGTTTGCGCATCCAGCAGCGGCAGGGTCTCGCTCTTCACCAGCGAGGACTCCAAATAGCGCACGTTATCCTTCAGCCACTTGCGGTAAGGCTGGGTTTTTTTCAGATCGCCGTCGATGTCCTCTGGCAACAGCAGCTTGCCGGTTTCCATATCGATGGCGACGATCTGGCCGGGTTTGACACGGCCTTTCGCCACCACGTTTTCCGGTGCGTAATCCCACACGCCGATTTCCGAGGCGATGGTGAGGAAGCGATCTTTGGTCACCACATAGCGCGCCGGGCGCAAGCCGTTGCGATCCAGCACACAAGCGCCGTAGCGGCCGTCGGTGAGCACGATGCCCGCCGGGCCGTCCCACGGTTCCATGTGCATCGAGTTGTATTCGTAGAAGGCTTTCAGGTCCGGGTCCATGTCGTCGATGTTCTGCCACGCCGGCGGAATCATCAGACGCAAAGCGCGGAACAGCGGTACGCCGCCCATTACCAGGCCTTCCAGCATATTGTCCAGGCTCAGCGAATCGGAGCCGGTCAGCGATACCAGCGGCCGCACGTCGTCCATGTTCGGGATCAGCTTGGAGATAAATTTCATCTCCCGCGCGCGCGACCAATTGCGGTTGCCTTGCAGGGTATTGATTTCGCCGTTGTGCGCGAGATAGCGGAACGGTTGCGCCAAGCGCCACTCCGGCCAGGTATTGGTGGAGAAGCGCTGGTGATATACGGCGAGGCTGGAGGCGAAGCGCTCGTCGTTGAGATCGGGGTAGAACACCGGCAAATTGGCCGGCATCACCAGGCCTTTGTAAGAAATCACTTTGGACGACAAGGTCGGCAGGTAAAAAGTTTTGTCCTGCGCCTCCAGCGCCTTCTCCGTGCGGCGGCGCGCGATGAACAGCTTGCGCTGGAAAATTTCCTCGGAAACAGCGTCCGGGCAATTCACGAACACCTGTTCGATTACCGGCAGTGTCGCCAACGCATATTTGCCGCAGGCGGCGGGGTTCACCGGCACCTTGCGGAACCCGGCGACGCTTAAGCCCTCGGTTTGCATCTCTAACGTCAGGCGATCACGCGCGGCTTGCGCGAGCTTGGCGTCTTTATTCAAAAATATCAGGCTGGCGGCATAGATCCGGCTGAGGGAAAAACCCGCTTCCAGCGCCACCGCGCGCAAAAACGCATCCGGTTTCTTGAACAGCAAGCCGCAACCGTCGCCGGACTTACCGTCGGCCGCCACCGCGCCGCGGTGCGTTAAACACGCCAGCGAGCTGATCGCGGTTTGCACCAGCTTATGGCTTGGCTTATCATCCATTTGCGCCATCAAGCCAAAGCCGCAGCTATCGCGTTCGAAATCCGGATGGTAGAGCGTACCGTCCAGCCAGCTTTGTCTGTCCATTGCTAAAGCCCTAAAATTCCGGTGAAAAGTCTGCAATTTTAACCGGGAAGCGCGCCCGGCGGCAATGAAAGTAGTAATAACCTTATAAAAAGCAGGCGAATCACAAAGGATGCGAAGGTTCGCAAAGTAAGGTCTGAAAGGTTTCCTTTGCGAACCTTTGCGTCCTTAGCGGTGAATGAATTTATTTTTGGAATTTAAATGCAATGGGAAGTCCGCTATGAGTACCGAGTCCCGCGAAAAAGGCCAACTGAAAACCGCCCGTATCCCGATCAAGATCGTGCCTGAAGCACCGATGCGCAAGCCGAGCTGGATACGCGCGAAATCGCCGAATAGCCCACGCTTTTTCGAGATCAAACAAATTTTGCGCGAGCACCAACTGTACACGGTGTGCGAGGAAGCCTCTTGCCCCAACATCGGCGAATGTTTTTCGCACGGCACCGCCACCTTCATGATCCTGGGCGATGTGTGCACGCGGCGCTGCCCGTTCTGCGACGTGGCCCACGGCAAGCCGCAAGCGCCGGATGCGAACGAACCGGAAAACCTGGCAATGACCATCGCCGCGATGCAGTTGAAATATGTCGTGATCACCAGCGTCGATCGCGACGATCTGCGCGACGGCGGCGCGCAACACTTTGTCGATTGCATTCGCGCGGTGCGCGCGTATTCACCCCATACCAAGATTGAAATTCTGGTGCCGGATTTTCGCGGGCGCTTGGATGTGGCGCTGGACATTCTCAGCGTGGCCCCGCCTGATGTCATGAACCACAATCTCGAAACCGTACCGCGCTTGTATAAAGCCGCACGCCCTGGCGCAGACTACACAAATTCCTTGCAGCTATTAAAAGCGTTTAAAGCCATGCATCCCGAAGTGCCGACCAAGTCCGGCTTGATGGTGGGCTTGGGCGAGACCGATGAAGAAATTCTTGGCGTGATGCGCGGCCTGCGCGCGCACGATGTGGAAATGCTCACTGTCGGTCAATACCTGCAACCGAGCCGGCATCATTTGCCGGTGAAGCGTTTCGTCACGCCGGATGCATTCAAGGTGCTGGAGGCGGCGGCGCTGGAGATGGGGTTTTTAAACGCGGCGTGCGGGCCGATGGTGCGCAGTTCCTATCACGCCGATCGGCAGGCGGCGGGGCTCCCGTAAGGCGTTCAACTCAGTAAGCGTTTGCGCGTCAGCCCCAGCGCAATATAAAACCCCACGCTGCCATAGGCCACTAGCACCAGCACATGCAGCCCAGCCTGCGCCGGTATTTGCCCGAGCATGATCGGGCGCACCAGATTAATGGCGTGCGTTAGCGGCAGCACCGATGAAATGTGCTGAAGCAGTGGCGGCAATTGGCTCACCGGGAAAAACACGCCGCACAGCAGCACCATGGGCGTGATCACCAGCGTGAAATAATAGAGAAAGAAGTCGTAGCTGGGCGAGACGGCGTTCATCACCAAGCCCATGCCCGCGAAGCAAAAGCCGATTAAAATCACGATCGGGATAATCCATAGCGAGAGCCAAAACGCGGTCTGCAATCCCATCACCCAAATGATGAGCAGGATGGCGATACCGGAGAGCAGGCTTTTGGATGCCGCCCAAGTGAGCTCGCCCAGCATCACGTCGTCCAGCGTCAGCGGCGTGTTCATGATCGCGTCCCAGGTTTTTTGCACATGCATGCGCGAGAAGCCGGAATACAGCACCTCGAAAGTCGCGCTGTTCATGGTCGAGTAGGCGACCGTGCCCGCCGCGAGGAAAGTGATATACGGCATGCCGGACACGTTCGGCAACAAGCTGCCGAGGCCGAAGCCCAGGCCCAGCATGTAGAGCATGGGGTCGGCCAGATTACCGAGCATGGAGGGGATGGCGAGTTTTTTCCACACCCAATAATTGCGTTGCCACACCGGAATGAAGCGCAGACTGAGTTGGGGCGGCGCAAAAAGATGCATTATTTCAATCTCGCAATTCACGCCCAGTGAGCTTAAGGAACACGTCCTCTAAGCTCGCCGGGCGATGCAGGTAGCGCATGGCGCTTTGGGCGTTGAGATTTTGCATCAGCGCTTCGCTGTCGCGGCTATAGCAAAACAAGGTCTCGCCCACGGTTTCGTGACGTTCGCACAATTGCGCAGCGTAGGTCACACCCCATTGCGCAGCCTCTTCGCCATGGATCTCGGTCACAGAGGGTTCGATATGCTGTGCAATCAATTCGCGCGGACTGCCGGTGGCAATGAGGCGGCCGTGATCCAAAATCACCAGCCGGTCGCATAGGCGCTCAGCCTCTTCCATGAAGTGCGTGGTAAGAATAATCGTCTTGCCCTGGTTGAGCAGCCGACGCAGTCCTTGCCACATCAAATGCCGCGCCTGCGGGTCGAGGCCGGTGGTGGGCTCGTCGAGAAAAATCAGATCGGGGTCGTTTACGAGCGCGCGCGCGAGCGTCAGGCGACGTTTCATGCCTCCGGAGAGCGCTTGGATTTTGGCATCGCCGCGGTTCGTTAAGCCCGCGAATTCCAGCAAACCGGGGAGCACGGCGGCAATCTCGGCGTCACGCATGCCGAAATAGCGGCCATACGCCATGAAATTTTCACGCACGGTGAAATCCGGGTCGAGGTTGTCTATTTGCGGGACTACGCCGACGCGTTGCCGCGCCCGGCGTGCCCCGCTCGGCACGGTTTCGCCCAGCATTTCAATTACGCCCGCATCAGGCTCGATCAACCCTAACAGCAAGCGCAAAGTCGTGGTTTTACCTGCGCCATTGGGCCCCAGCAAGCCAAAGCATTCGCCTTTCTCGATGGCGATATCGATCCCCGCGACGACTTCCAGGTCACCGTAAGACTTGCGCAGGTTTTGGGCGCTTAGCACGGACATAGTTCGAGAATGTGTTGTTTCAGTTGCGACAGCTTCTTGTGAAAAAAATGATCCGCGTCACGCACTACCGCGAGCGTGACGCCATACTGCGCCGACCAGGCGCGCACTTTATCGATGGGCACCAGTTCATCATGTTCTCCATGAATGACCAGCGTATGCGGGGGTGCCGTACCCATTTTAAATAAATTTACCGCCGGGCCGACGAGGAGTAACTGTTTTGGCCGCGCGATTTCACTTACTCGGCTTTGCACCGCCGCGCCAAACGAGAACCCCGCGAGCACCAGCGGCAAATCCGGGTAGCGTTCGCGCACAAAGCTTAACACCGCCAGCATGTCCGCCACTTCGCCTTCGCCGTGATCGTATTCGCCTTCACTCAAGCCCACGCCGCGAAAATTTGGCCGCACCGCGACATAACCTTGTTCGTACAAGGCGCTGGCGATAGTGGTGACGACTTTATTATCCAACGTGCCGCCATGCAGCGGGTGCGGATGGGCGATGAGCGCCAAGCCGCGGCGCGTGGGGCCGGGGTCGGTGATCACGGTCTCGATCTTGCCGCTGGGACCGTCGATGCGGAGCTTAAAACGCGACACTAAATTTTTAGACGCGCGACAATGCGGCCGTTCACCAAGTGTTCATTGATGATTTCGTCGATATCCTCGCGATCCACATAGGTGTACCAGACGCTTTCCGGGTAAATCGCGATCACCGGGCCCTCCTTGCAGCGATCCATGCAGCCGGCGCTGTTGATGCGGCATTTTCCGGGGCCGGAAAGTTTCAGTGCTTTGATTTTTTGCTTGGCGTAATCGCGCATCGCCTGCGCGCCTTTATCGGCACAGCAGGCGGTACCGTCATCGCGCTGGTTCACGCAGAAAAATACATGGTGTTTGTAATAGCCGCGCATGGTCATCAAGGTGAAGGAAGAGCGCGCATTATACTGACAGCCCGGCCACAACGATGCGGTTAGCCAAGTTTGTCATATTTGGTATGATGTCCGCGGGATTTCTCCACCGGGTATTTTGTGGCATTGACCTGCATTTTGGCGAAAGCCGCGTCGAGCGGGTCGATGCCCAGCACGTCGGCAAGCCGCGTGAGATAGATCAGCACGTCGCCGATTTCCTGCGCTACGGCGGTTTTGCTTGTTTCCGCCAAACCCAGGCTTTGCTCCGGCGTAAGCCATTGGAAGTGCTCGGTTAACTCGGCTGTTTCCACGCTCAGCGCCATCACCAAATTCTTGGGGGTGTGGAATTGCTCCCATTCGCGGGCATGGGCAAAAGCGCGAATAGCGTCGCGTAAGGCGGTTAAGGAGTGTGGTGTCATGGGGTCACTCGGGTTTAAGATAGCTGCCTAATAATACCAAATGATGTTCTTGAGCCGGGGCGTTTGCTGGATGCCCAACAGCATTGGCGAGCCGCCGCCGCATAAACGCCGTCCCGCAACTGTAATTTTATGATGTTAAAATACAAAATCTTGTGGCCCGGTTTTTGCGTGGGTGCTGTAGCAGTTTGCATAAGATGGGTGACGGTCGATGATGGCCGTGTTTGCTATAAACCTTAGCAATACCTTGGGGTTATGTGTAATAATTAAAGTTATGTATGAAAACTCTGGAGGGGTGTCGTGAAAAATTCAAAATTTCTTGGGATCATCGGGGTTGCCGTCGCATTCGGTTTATCGCTCCTGGCGGGCTGTTCTAGTGCATACCCGCCCGCGCCGGTCACGGTAGCGCAAACACCGCAAACGGACTATCTGATTGGTCCGGGCGACAACCTGAATATCGTGGTATGGCGCAATCCGGAGGTGTCGATTACCTTACCGGTGCGCCCGGATGGCAAGATTTCGACCCCGCTGGTGGAAGATTTGGTAGCGGCGAACAAGACGCCGACCCATCTCGCGCGCGACATCGAGAAAGCGCTTTCCAAATACATTCAAGATCCGGTGGTGACGGTGATGGTAACCGGTTTCGGTGGTCCCTTCAGTCAGCAGGTGCGGGTAATCGGACAAGCGACCAAGCCGCAAGCCTTGCAGTACCGCGAAAAGATGACGCTGATGGATGTAATGATCGCGGTCGGCGGCATTACGGATTTTGCGGCGGGTAACAAGGCCAGCATCGTGCGCATCGTGAATGGCAAGCAGGAGCAGTTGGGAGTGCGGCTCGAGGACTTGATTCGCAATGGGGATATTTCCGCCAATGTGGCGATATTGCCAGGCGATGTCTTGATCATCCCTGAAAGCTTCTTTTAATTTTTCTTCTGCACGGGATGGATTAGGGTATGCATGAAGTCATTGATCAACTGTTATCCAAGATGCGCAGCGTTTGGCTACGGCGCTGGTATGCGGTTGCCGCGGCCTGGTTGATCGCGGTCGTCGGCTGGGCCGTGGTGTATTCCATACCATTACGCTATGAGGCCAGTACGCGCGTCTATATCGATACCCAATCCATTCTCAAGCCATTGATGTCGGGTCTGGCCGTCAACGCGCCGATCGAGCAGCAGGTGAATGTCATGACGCGCACCTTGTTGAGCCGCCCCAATATGGAAAAAGTGGCGCGCATGACAGATATGGACTTGAAAGCCAAGACCGGCAAGGACATGGAGCACTTGATTACGGGGCTGATGGATGATGTGCGCATGTCGACCGCGGGACAGGAAAACCTCTACCTGATTACCTACCGTAACCCGAATCCAAAAATAGCAAAAAACGTGGTGCAGTCGCTGCTGACCATCTTGGTCGAAGGCAGCCTTGGCAGCAAGCGCAAGGATACCGATAGCGCGAAGCGCTTCATTGATGATCAGGTGAAATCCTACGCCTTAAAACTGACGACCTCCGAGAATGCGCTTAAAGATTTCAAACAAAAGCACCTCGGGTTGATGCCGGGCCAGGGGGTCGACTATTTTGCCCGGCTGCAGCAAGCCCAATCGGCGCTGAACGACGCGGAGTTGTCTTTGAAGGAGGCGCAAAATCGGCATGATGCCCTGAAGAAAGAGCTCGCTAGTGCGGACGATACCGACGAGTCAACCCTGGGGATTGATGCGTCGGCGAATCCGGAACTGGATGGGCGTATCAATAAGCTCAAAGCCGACCTGGACAGATACCGGCTCACTTACACCGAGCAGCATCCGGATATCATCGCCGTCAAGCGCATCATCGCCCAACTGGAAGCGCAGAAAAAGCAGGAAGCCAAACTTAAAAAATCTCCAGGCAGCAACGCGAGCACCAATCCCTATCGCCAGCAATTGAGTATTTCCCTGGCACAAGCCGACGCCGATATCGCCTCGCTCAAGGCGCGCGTCGCGGAATTCACCAACCGTTTTAACCAGCTTAAAAACGCGGCAAACATGGTGCCCCAAGTCGAGGCGGAATACACCCAATTGATGCGCAACTACGACATCGATAGGAAAAATTACGATGCCCTACTCACGCGCAGCCAGTCGGCGCAAATGTCGGAAGATATGGAATCCAAAACCGATGTCATCGATTTTAAAGTGATCGACCCGCCCTATGTGCCGCCAGCACCTTCGTTCCCGAATCGGTTGCAGCTTTATTCCTTGGTATTGCTGCTCTCGGTCGCGGGCGGCGTTCTGATCGCGTTTGTGGTCAGCCAGGTGCGGCCAACAGTGGTGGATCGGGCCAGTATTGCCGATGTAACCGAATACCCGGTGTTGGGCTCGGTTTCCATGGTGTGGAACGACACGCAAACCCAGGCGCGGCGCAAGGGCTTGATCGCTTGGGTGTCGTCGATAGGCGCATTGCTGAGCGCTTACGCCGTGGTGATGGGGATAACGCTGATCGCCGCGCGTTCGGCGGCGTAACAAGGGGGCGGCATGAGTATTATCGAAAATGCGTTGAATAAACTTAGCGCTAAATCAACACCGGCAGCGGAGGCGGTACCGCCGTCGCCGATAGCCGAGCCGAGCAACCTCGTGGAACAAGCGGCGGCGAAGGCCAAGGCAGTGGCCGCGCCAACCAGCCCCGCTCCCGCCATGCCCCACCCGGCAGCGGACGACCAGATTTCGCGCCAGGTCCATGTCGATCTCGCCAAATTGCGCGCGCGCGGACTCCTAAGCAGTGATGATGAGCGCAGCCAAGTGGCGGAAGAATACCGTCTGATCAAACGCCCGATTCTGGCGAATGCTTTCGGCCCCAATCCGGTGCGCAAGGGCAATATGGTCATGGTGACCAGCTCCTTGCCGGGCGAAGGGAAAACGTTTTCCACCATAAATCTTGCGATCAGTATTGCGATGGAAATGGATCGTACCGTGCTCTTAGTGGATGCCGACGTGGCCAAGCCGCGCTTGCCGGAATATTTAGGGTTTCACGCCGAGCATGGCTTGCTCGATATATTGCGGCAAGGCACACAAGATTTATCCAACGCTATTCTGCGCACTAATATCGATAAATTGGCGATATTGCCAGCCGGCCGCACCTATGCGCGCGCCACGGAGTTGCTGGCGAGCGACGCCATGCATCGCTTGATCGATGATCTCGCTAACCGCTACCCGGATCGCCTGGTGTTATTCGATTCGCCGCCGCTCTTGGCGACCAGCGAATCCAGCGTGCTGGCCACGCACATGGGGCAGATCGTGATGGTGGTGGAAGCGGATAAAACACCGCAAGCCGCGTTGCGCGATGCCATGGCGCGCATCGAAGGCGCATGCGATGTGGTGGGGCTGGTGTTGAATAAAACGACCGGCCGCCACAGCGGCGGATATTACTATTACGGCAATTACGGTTATGGGGGCTACGCTAAGCAAGCTTAGCGCTGGACGATACGCTGACGCAACGACATAAACAGATGGCCGATACCGCGGAGACTACGACAAAACTGATCGGCGCCATGCTGGCGCTTGCGCTGGCCAATACCGCCTTCGCTGCCGATTGGAAGTTTGGTGCGGGTGTGAGCGCGGGCGAGACCTATACCGATAACGTCGCGCTGGCGCCTCCCGGCGCGGCCCAGAGCGACTGGATTACCCAAATAACGCCAACTTTTTCCGCTGTCAAAAATGGCGCGCGCTTCAAGGCGGATGTGCGTTATTCGCTGCAAAATTTGTTTTATGCCCGCGACAGCAATCGCAACCAAATCTACCATCAGCTGGATGCGCGTGCGAATACCGAATTGTACGAAAAAGAACTTTTCCTCGACACCAACGCATCGATTCGGCAGGCCGCTACAAGCCCCCTTGGCGCAACAGGTGTGAACAATACTAATGCTACGGGCAATATATCCAATGTGCGTACGCTGACGGTTTCGCCCTATTGGATACATCGCTTCGGTTCCGTTGCTACCATGAATGCGCGCGTTGGCGTATCCGACGTCGGTTATAGCAATGCATTGATTTCCAACAGCACCAATACCAACACCAGCGCGACGCTAGCCGGCGGCAGCGCATTTAGCCAGACGCCGTGGGCGCTTAACTATTCCGATCAGAAGGTGAATTACACCAGCCGGCCGGATGTCGAATTCACCACCACCTCCGCCAGCCTGGGCTATCTCATCACGCCACGGATCAAATTGACCGGGGTGACGGGGTACGAGCGCAACCAATACCTGTATACCGGTTCCGCACCGCAAGGCAGTTTTTGGGAAGCGAATGTGGCATGGGCCATCTCGCCGCGTACCAAACTCGAAGTGGGGCTGGGCAACCACTACTATGGCAAGACAAAGTTGCTGTCGTTCAGCACGCATGGCGGGCATTTGGAATGGAAGGCGGATTACAACGAGTCGGTAACGACCTCCAATAGCCAGGCCAGCACCAATACCGCTTACCTTGTTACCTCGGGCGGCGCGCCCGTCGGGATTTTTGTGGACCCCACGCAGATACAAACGAACAGCGTATTTCTGAATAAGCGCTTCCAAACAGCGCTAATTTGGACGCGTGGCCGTAGTGCAATCAGCGCAAACGTTTACCACTCCTCGCAGATAGCGCTGGAAACGGGCCAGGTGAGCAGCCTGCTGCAAAACGGTGCGTTTCAAAATACCACCAGCATCAAGCAAAGAGGGGTTTCCGCCGGTTGGAGTTATCAGTTAACGCCGCTGATGAGCGCGAATTTGTCCGCCAGTCTGGCGCGCAGCAGTTATCCCGGATTGGGGCGGGAAGATGAGGATAAGGTCATACAATTAGGCATTAACCGCAACTTGTCGCCGCACCTGAGCGGTGCCATCAATGTGCGCCACCAGGCCCGGGACAGCAACCAGAGCGGCGCCGACTACACCGAAAACGCGCTTTCCGGCTCGGTTAATTACACCTTCTAACAGCGAGCGGCGATGTACGAATCATTTTATCAGCTGCGCGCTAAACCGTTCGCGCTCAATCCCGATCCCCGCTTCTTTTTCGGCAGCAAGGGCCACAAGCGCGCCGTGGCCTATCTCGAATACGGCTTATCCTTGGGCGAGGGTTTCATCGTCATTACCGGCGAGATCGGCGCGGGCAAGACCATGCTGGTGCGCTACCTGTTCAAAAAGCTGGAGCATGAAAATGTGGTGGCGGCGCAACTCGTCTCCACCCAGCTCGACGCCGACGACATGCTGCGTGCCGTTACTGCGGCTTTTGGTTTGGAGCAAGAAGGACTGAACAAAGCCTCGTTGCTGAAAAAACTCGAAAGCTATCTGCTGTCCATCGTCAAGCAAGGCAAGCGGCCGCTGCTGGTGGTGGATGAAGCGCAAAATCTTTCGCCGCGCGCGGTGGAAGAGTTGCGCATGTTGTCCAATTTTCAGCATGCCGAAAAACCCTTGCTGCAAAGCTTTCTGCTCGGCCAGCCGGAATTTCGCATCACGCTGCAAAGCGAGGAGATGCAGCAGCTCAAACAGCGTGTCATCGCGTCCTATCATTTGGGCGCGATGGATATGTCGGAGACCCGTGCCTACATTCAACACCGCCTGGATATGGTCGGGTGGAAAAACGACCCCACCATTTCTGACGAAGCCTATCAGCGCATCTATGAATTCACCGGCGGCATTCCGCGCAAGATCAACATGCTGTGCGACCGGCTGTTGTTGTTGGGCTTCTTATCGGAGAAGCACGATTTTGGCCATGCCGAAGTGCAAGAGGTGATCGACGATTTAGGTCAAGAGGTGGCTTACAGCTCGGCACCCAGCAGCGTAAAGCCCGGCCTGGCACAGCAGCATGCGGCGGCGGCCGAAGTGGAAATCACCTTGATTGGGCTGGAAGAAAAAGTCGCAGGCATGGAACGCACCTTGAACCGCGTGCTGGCCATGATGCGCAAACTGCTGCATGCCATGGATCAAGACCAGACGAAGCCTGGGAAATCGCATGCTTAAGCGCGGGATGCCGCACGTTGTTGACCGCCTGCGTACGCGGCTCAAAACACAACAAATACCGGTGGCAGCATGATCAAGAATGCCATGACCATCGATGTGGAAGACTACTTTCAAGTCTCCGCGTTTGCGCCGCATATTCCGCGCAATCAATGGGACAGCCTGCCCTGCCGGGTTGAACGCAACGTCATGCGCATCCTCGAGATGCTGGATACGCACCAAGCCAAGGCGACTTTTTTCACCTTGGGCTGGGTTGCCGAACGTTATCCCAACCTGGTGCGCGAGATTGTCAGTCGCGGGCATGAGCTGGCGAGCCATGGCTATGGCCACTTGCGCGCCAGCGACCAAAGCGAGACGGAGTTCCGCACCGATGTCACGCATGCGAAAAAAATATTGGAAGACATCGCCGGTGTGGCGGTCAGTGGCTATCGCGCGCCGAGCTTTTCCATCGGCGCGCGCAATCTGTGGGCGTTCGATGTCCTGAACGATGCCGGCTACCGCTATAGCTCCAGTGTCTATCCCATCAAACACGATCACTACGGCATGCCGGATGCGCCGCGTTTTGCGTTTCAGCCGCGCAGCCACGGCCTGCTGGAGCTGCCCGCGACCACGCTGAAAATGCTGGGCCGCAATCTGCCTGCCTCCGGCGGAGGCTATTTCCGCTTATTCCCTTACGGCGTTTCTGCTTGGATGATGCGGCGCGTGAATCGACAGGACGGCAATGCCTGCATCTTCTATTTCCATCCGTGGGAAATCGATCCCGAACAGCCGCGCCAGTGCGGCGTGGGGTGGAAAACCCGGTTTCGCCACTATGTGAATTTATCGCACATGGAAGGGCGGATGGAGCGCTTGCTCAAGGATTTTCAGTGGGACCGGATGGATCGAATTTTCTTGGGCAACCCAGGGTGAGCTCCTTGCCCGTCGAGGTGCGCGCCCTGCAAGCGCAGGATGCGACGCGCTGGGATGAGTTTGTATTGGCCTGCCCGGACGCCACCTTCTTTCATCGCGCGGGCTGGAAAAACGTCATCGAACGCGCTTTCGGCCATCGCACTCATTACTTGCTGGCGGAGCGTGCCGGCGCCATCGTCGGCGTGTTGCCGCTGACGGAGATCAAGAGCCGCTTGTTCGGCCACGCCCTCATCTCCAATGTGTTTTGCGTGTATGGCGGCATTGCCGCGGCGGATGACGCGGCGCGCACCGCGCTCGATGCGGCGGCACAAAAATTGGCACGGGAGCTTAAGGTGGGGCACCTGGAATATCGCCAACTCAAACCGTTTCACGCCGACTGGCCGAACCAGGATTTGTACTGTACTTTTCGCAAAGCGATCGACCCCGATGTGGAAGCGAATATGCAGGCGATCCCGCGCAAGCAACGCGCTATGGTGCGAAAAGGCATCAAGCACGGCTTGGTCGCGGAACTCGATACAAACGTCGATCGCTTCTTCGCGCTGTTCGCCGACAACGTGAAACGCCATGGCACACCGGCGCTCCCCAAGCGCTATTTTTCCCTGCTCAAGGAAGTATTCGGCCCGGATTGCGAAGTGCTCACCGTGCTGCATAAGGGCGAGGTGATCAGCAGCGTGTTGAGTTTTTATTTTCGTGACGAAGTGCTGCCCTACTATGCTGGCGACCGCGAAGATGCGCGCCATCTCGCGGCCAATGATTTTAAATATTGGGAGCTGATGCGGCGCGGCTGCGAACGCGGCTATCGCCTCTTCGATTACGGCCGCAGCAAGCGCGGCACCGGCCAATTCGATTTCAAAAAGAATTGGGGTTTCGAGCCGCAGCAACTGCATTATGAATATTATTTAGTGAATGCGCCGCGCGTCCCCGAACACAACCCGGCCAATCCCAAATACCGGCTGTTCATCGAAATGTGGAAGCGCCTGCCGACGCCGGTAGCCAATGCGCTCGGGCCGCACATCGTGAAGCATTTAGGGTAAAGCGCGATGGCGAGAATAGGTGAAATGGACCGATTTAAATCCCCCCGTTCCCCCTTTGTTAAAGGGGGCGCCTTCTACGAGCGTGCGTGTGTGATAGTGAGTAGGTTCCCCCTTTGCAAAAGGGGGGCAGGGGGATTTTCCTTAACGCTAAGCGATAAGGATAGCCGCTAAAATGGACGAGTTGCTCTACCTAGTGCATCGCATTCCCTACCCGCCCAACAAGGGCGACAAGATTCGCTCGTTTCATTTACTCAAGCACTTGGCGCAATCGTACAAGGTGCACGTCGGCGCCTTCGTCGACGATCCGGATGATTGGCGGTATGCCGAGGCCTTGGCGCAGCTCGCGGGCGGTGAGATAAAACTGCTGCCGCTTAATTCGCGCATGGCCACCTTCAAAAGCGCAGTCGGCTTGCTGACCGGCGAGCCGCTGACCATTCCTTACTACCGCGACCGCCGCATGCAAGCATGGGTGGGTGCGATGCTGGCCACGCGGCCCATTCATCACGCCGTCGTATACTCGTCCAGCATGGCGCAATACCTTATGAATCGCCCGGCGCTGCGGCGCGTGATCGATTTCGTCGATATCGATTCCGACAAATGGCGCCAGTATGCAGATAAAAAATCCTGGCCCCTATGCATGGTCTACCGGCGCGAGTCGCGCAAGCTGTTCGGCTACGAGCAGCGCGTCACGCGCACCTTCGACGCGGCGTGTTTTGTTTCCGATGCCGAAGCAAATTTGTTCCAGCAGCTCGCCCCGGATTGCGCGGGCAAAGTCTTTTCCTGCAGCAATGGCGTCGATACCGAGTATTTCTCGCCGGAAAACGCCGGCGCATCACCCTATCCGCCGGGCGTGCGCGCAATCGTGTTCACCGGCGCCATGGATTACTGGGCCAATGCCGATGCCGTCGCTTGGTTCGCCAAGGAAGTGTTTCCCGCCATACGCAGTGCCTATCCTGATGTGGCGTTCTATATTGTCGGCGCGCGCCCGAGCGTAGAGGTACAGGCGCTAGCCAAGGAGCCGAATATCGTGGTGACCGGTTCGGTGCCCGATACCCGCCCCTACATTGCCCATGCCGCGTTGGCCGTCGCGCCGCTGCGCATTGCGCGCGGCATCCAAAACAAAGTGCTGGAGGCCATGGCCATGGCCAAGCCCACCATTGTTTCGCCGGAGGCGTTGGAGGGTATTCGCGCCGAGCCGAAGCAAGAACTATTGCTTGCCGCCGATGCTCAAGCGTTCGCCGCGCTCAGCCGGCAATTGTTGCTACAGCCCGCACCGGAAATCGGCATCGCCGCACGCAAGCGCGTCGTCGCGGATTACGGCTGGGATGCGCACCTTGCGAGATTCGATGCACGCTTGCAAGGCAAGCCCGATTCACTTGAACCCAGAAAGGCCGCCGCATGAAGCTCGCACAGCCATGGCGTTTCGCATTCCCGCTGATTATTTTGACGATACTTGCTTTGCTGGGTTTGTTTTACGACACCGTGCACTCCATGGTGCTGATATGGCGCGATTATGGAACTTTCACCCATGGTTTCCTCATTGCTCCGGTTAGCGCTTGGCTGATTTGGCAGCGGCGTGCGGAGCTGGCGGTAGTAACGCCGCGCCCGCATTGGCTGGGGCTGTTGGCATTTGCGAGTATCGTGTTCATCTGGTTGCTGGGCGATTTGGGCGAAGCGCAGGTCGTGCGCCATTACACATTCGTTGCCATGATTCCCTTGGCCGTTTTCACTTTGGCCGGTTGGCAAGCAACACGCGTCATGCTCGTACCCCTGCTGTTCCTGCTGTTGGCGGTGCCGTTTGGCGATGCATTCATCGATCCGCTCATCGTCTGGACGACCAATTTTACCGTGGCGGGCTTGCATCTTTTCGGCGTCCCGGTCTTCCGCGAAGGCAATATGCTTACCCTCCCCACCGGTCAATGGTCGGTGGTCGCCGCATGTAGTGGTTTGCGTTATCTGGTTGCATCGGTCACGCTCGGTCTTGTCTATGCCTATTTGACTTATCGAAGTTTTTGGCGGCGTGCGCTATTCGTGCTCGCCTCGATCATTGTTCCTATTTTTGCCAATGGCGCGCGCGCATTGATGATCGTGATGATCGGGCACCTTTCCAACATGAAGTATGCGGTTGGTGTCGACCATCTTATTTATGGTTGGCTATTTTTTGGCTTGGTCATGTTTCTCCTGTTCTGGGTAGGCAGCTTCTGGCGCGAAGACGAACAGCCAGCCCCTATTCCGCGTCAACCCGCCATTGAACGTGCCCCGGCCGTCGAGTCACCCAGTAAATTTTTGGCATATACCGCGCTTCTGCTAATCGTGGCCGGTGCAGCGCCGGCATATAGCGCGTTTGTCGCGCGCACGATGGCGAGCCAACCCCCGGCGGTACTAAAAACTATGAATATCGCGGGGTGGCAGCCGGCGCCCCTCTTTACTTTTTGGCGCCCGCAATTTAAAAATCCCGCGGCCGAGCAGATGACGTTTCTGTCGCACCAAAACCAGCAAGCAGGCCT
>Ga0315268_10000691_pt1 | contig 39161 bp, 36 predicted proteins | sample C1_top_MG_FD_204535 | JGI IMG/M metagenome (GOLD analysis project Ga0315268, IMG submission 204535) | Sediment microbial communities from Yellowstone Lake, YNP, Wyoming, USA - C1_top | ecosystem: Environmental > Aquatic > Freshwater > Lake > Sediment | place: USA: Wyoming | collected 2017-08-01
TGATCGTCAAAAATTGCAGGAATTCACGTTTGAGTGTCAGGAAAATGAGAAACTCTTCTTGCACGCAACAAAAATCAAGATTTGTGGGGCACGAACTCAAAATTCAGGAGGATGCTTTTTTAAAAAATAGGGGTTTTCTGACAGGCACTACTTAGGTGTGAGCAAGACCAATAAATAGAGTGTTCCCCACTCGCGTGAGGATGAACCGTATTTCCAGTGAGCAGCAACACCAAAATATTTGTGTTCCCCACTCGCGTGGGGATGAACCGGAAATTGTAACGCCTGCATTAATATCACCCGTGTGTTCCCCACTCGCGTGGGGGTGAACCGGGAATTTCAATCCTCGCTATGCGCTTGGACTAGTGTTCCCCACTCGCGTGGGGATGAACCGCGATGAAAAATTGCTTGCCGCTTTGGATATTGGTGTTCCCCACTCGCGTGGGGATGAACCGGCGCTCCAGGATTGGAAAGAGCAGGTGGCAGCGTGTTCCCCACTCGCGTGGGGATGAACTGAATTGCGTTCACTAATCAAATGGCTATGTCGCGTTGTTTGGAATCGAAGATAGCCAGACAGTGTCCGTGCCAGCCCAACGCAATGAACGCGAAGAAGATTTTTTCCAGTATTTTTCCATATTTTGGATTAAGTCAAGCGCTTGACTTAAATTCTGGCTGCTAATAAGGTGCATCCTCTTTCTATCGAATACTGATGCACATGGTCGATCACGACGATACACGCATGCGTTTACTGATGGCGGCAACAGAGGTGTTTGCCGAGCGTGGTTATCACGCCGCAACCACGCGGGAGATCTGTCGCCGTGCCAATGCCAATCTGGCAGCCATTCACTATCATTTTGGGGATAAGGCCGAGCTTTACCGCGAGGTGTTCAGGCTGCCGTTTTTGGAACAGTCCTCCGGGTTTGGCGCGGCCAGCCAGGAAAATCGGACGCTGGATGAAGCGCTGAAGCAGTTTTATCGCGCCTTGATGGCGCCGATAGTAGACGGTGACAATGTGATGACGCAGCGGTTCATGCGCTTGCATGCACGCGAAGAAGTCGATCCCAGCGGCGTGTTGGGCGATGTTGTTGCGCAAGCGATTCGTCCGAATCATGAACATCTGAAAAAAATATTATGCAGCGAGTTGAAAGTCGATGCTGCCGATGCGGATATTGAAAGACTGGTATTTTGCCTGGTCGGTATGGCGATGATATTTTTTCATGGCAAGTGTGTGGTGAATGCGTTTTGCCCCGAGTTGCTGCACGGTGAGGAGGCTATCAATAGCATGATCGAAAAACTTGCGGCCTATGCCAGGAATCTCATCGCCACGGAAGCCGCCAGTCGCAGCAGATAGAATCAACCAGAACAGCAGTAATAAAATCAGGTATCGGGGAGAGTATATTGGATCGCAAGCGCATCATTATTTTTGTTTTGCTGGCAGCGGCAATTGTCGCGGGACTATTGCTGCTGTCTTCGAATAAATCCGCCGTGGTTACGCCGGCGGCGCAAGACAAGCCCTCTTTGACCGTTACTACCGAGTCGCCCGATATCCGCAATTGGCCGCAAACAACAACCGCGAGCGGCAATGTGCAAGCCTGGCAGGAAGCTGCCATAGGTGCAGAGGTGGCGGGACTGCGCCTGGCTGAGCTGTACGCCAATGTGGGCGATACAGTCAAGAAGGGGCAGCTGCTGGCGCGCTTCAGCGACGAGACGGTGTTGCCGGATCTGCAGCAGCAGCGTGCGGCAGTCGATGAAGCGAGCGCCCGTTACGAGCAGGCTCAAGCCAAAGCCGTGAGTTTGCAGAAGCTTAAAGATGCCGGGATGACGAGCACACTCGACAATATTCAGAATCAAACAGCAGCGCAGATTGCCCTGGCCCAGTTGCAGGCGGTGAAATCGCGGGTCAAGGCGCAACAGCTCAAGCTCGCCTATACGCGAGTGTATGCCCCCGATGACGGCATCATTTCGTCGCGCACCGCCACGGTGGGCTCTGTGATGCAGACCGGCAACGAGATGTTCCGCTATATCCGGCGCAACCGGTTGGAGTGGCGTGCCGAGGTTCCGGAAGGTTTGTTGCAGCAGATCAGGGTGGGCCAGAAGGTGACTCTGCGCCCGACCCAGGGTGATTATTTAACGCGGGGTGTAGCGGTCAGCGGCAAGGTAAGCAGGATTTCGCCGGTAGTGGACGCGCAATCCAGAAACGGCACCGTGTATGTTGAGTTAAGACCCGCCGGCAGTTTCAAGGCAGGCATGTTTGCGCAAGGCGATTTTGAGATGGGGCGCAGCAATGCATTGACGGTGGCGCAAAGCGCGCTGGTGATGCGTGATGGTTTTGCCTATGTGTTCAAGGTGGGCGCGGACCATCGTGTGATGCAAATCAAGGTGCATGCAGGCCGCCGCCTGGAAGACCGCATCGAGATAGTGGACGGCATCGGCGCAGATGCGCAGGTTGTAACTGCGGGCGCCGGGTTTTTGAGCGATGGCGATCTGGTGCGCGTATCGAATGCGACCGGCGGCGCTGTTCAGAAATCCGGTAAGGGCTGACATGAATATTTCCGCTTGGGCAATCAAAAATCCCATTCCCTCCATTCTGCTGTTCGGCATGCTCAGCATGGTTGGACTGATGAGTTTTCACTCGATGATTGTGCAGGATTTTCCCGATATTGAGTTGCCGGTTGTAACGGTTTCGGCGATGCTTGAAGGGGCTGCGCCCTCGCAAATGGAAACCGAGGTGGCGCGGAAAATCGAGAATTCCGTGGCCGGTATCGGCATGGTCAAGCATATTCATTCCAATATCAGCGATGGCGTTGCCTACATTACCGTCGAATTCGATCTGGAAAAGGACAGCACGGAGGCCATCAACGATGTGCGTGATGCGATCAGCCGCGTGCGCGGTGATTTGCCCGGCGAGCTGAAGGATCCTGTCATCACCAAGGCAAATACTTCCGGCAGGCCGATACTGACTTTCAGCGTCACGTCCGCCGGCATGGACGAGCAGGATGCCTCCTGGTATGTGGACAATGATATTGCCAAGGTGATGATGGCGGTAAAGGGTGTCGGCAGGATGTCACGCATAGGCGGCCTGGACCGCGAAATTCGCGTCGAGGTTGATCCTGCGAAATTGCTCGCGTTGAACGTATCTGCCGCGGATATATCGCGCCAAATCAAGCGCGTGCAGCAGGAGTCCTCGGGCGGGCTTGGCGAGGTGAGCGGTGCCGAACAGTCGGTCCGCACGCTGGGAACCGTAGCCAATGCAAATGATCTGGCGGCGATCAATATTTCACTCCCCGATGGGCGGCACTATCGCTTGGACCAGTTGGCCAAAGTGACAGACAGCAGGGCCGAGCCCGGCGGGATTGCGCTGGTGGACGGCAAGCCGGTGGTTGCGTTTGAAATTACCCGCACCAAAGGCGCGAGTGAAATTACCGTCGCTCAAGGAGTGCGCGCGGCGGTAGCCAAACTCAATGCGGAGCATCGCGCTTTTAAAATTACCCAGGTGGTGGACAGTGTTGCAGCAGTTGAGGAAAACTTTAAAGGCTCGATGGAGCTGCTGTATGAGGGTGCGTTCTTTGCGATTTTGGTGGTGTGGTGGTTCCTGCGCGACTGGAGAGCGACCTTCGTAGCGGCGTCGGCACTGCCGCTGTCCATTATTCCGACCTTTATCGGCATGCACTATCTGGGCTTTACGCTGAATACCGTGACTCTGCTGGCGCTGGCGCTGGTGGTGGGAATTCTGGTGGACGATGCGATTGTCGAAGTTGAAAACATTGTGCGCCACCTGCATATGGGAAAAACGCCCTATCAAGCCGCGATGGAGGCCACCGAAGAAATCGGGCTGGCGGTGGTTGCGACCACCTTTACGCTGGTCTCGGTATTTTTGCCGACCGCTTTCATGAGCGGCATTCCGGGCAAGTTTTTCAAGGAGTTCGGCTGGACCGCGGCACTGGCGGTTATGGCATCGCTGGTGGTGGCGCGCTTGCTCACTCCGCTGATGGCGGCCTATATGCTGAAACCCAGCGGGGCAGAGAAGCCTGCCGGAAAACTGTTGCGCAACTATTTGGGCTGGGTCGACTGGTGCCTCAAGCATCGCTTGTTGACAAGCCTGTTTGCGGTCGTGTTTTTCGTGGTGTCCATCCTGCTGATCCCGCTGTTGCCCAAGGGCTTCGTGCCTGCCTCTGACCGCGCGCAAACCCAGGTAACGCTGGAATTGCCGCCGGGCAGCTCGCTGCACGATACCGGGCTTGCGGCAGAGGCTGCGCGCAAGATTATTGCCCGCGTACCGGGTGTGGTGGGTGTGTTTTCTGCGGTTGGCAGAGGGGCCAGCGGAGACCTGTTTTCGACGGGCGCCTCCACGGACATACGCAAAGCCAACCTGACGGTCACGCTCGTGCACAGAAGCAAGCGGGCGCGAAGCCAGCAGGAAATAGAAGCGGAAATACGCGAAAAGCTGCAACAACTGGCGGGGGTGCGCGTGTCGCTAGGCACCGGCAATGCCGGAGAAAAACTGGTGCTGATACTGGGCGGCGACGATGCGGAAACACTTTCCGCCACGGCGCGCAATGTGGAGCGCGATTTGCGTACGCTGCATGGCCTTGGCAACATCACCTCAAGCGCCAGTCTGTTGCGGCCGGAGATTATTATTCGCCCCGACTTCGCGCGTATGGCCGACCTTGGTGTAACCGCCGCAAGTATCGGTGAAACCGTGCGCGTGACTACCACCGGCGACTACAGCAGTGCGCTGGCCAAGCTTAATTTGCCGCAACGGCAGGTGCCTATCCGCGTGATGATGCCGGAGTCTGCGCGGGAAAATCTGGACGTGCTGACGCGCTTGCCGGTACCCGGCAGGAACGGCAATGTCATGCTCGGCAACGTGGCAACGATTTCGCTCGGCAGCGGCGCGGCGCAAATCTACAGGCTGGATCGCAGCCGCGTTGTGACTATCAGCATCGAGCTGAACGGGCGCCAATTGGGCGATGTATATGCCGAGGTTAATCGCCTGCCCAGCCTGGTGTCATTGCCGCCGGGTGTGAAGCGCGCCGAGTCCGGCGATGCGGAAATGATGCAGGAACTGTTTGGCAGTTTCGGGCTGGCGATGCTGACCGGGGTGATGTGTGTGTATATCGTGCTGGTATTATTGTTTAAGGATTTCATGCAGCCGGTGACCATTCTGGCGGCGCTGCCGCTGTCGATGGGCGGAGCATTTGTCGCTCTGCTGGTTACCCACAGCAGTTTCTCGATGCCGTCGCTGATAGGTTTGCTGATGCTGATGGGGATAGTGACCAAGAACTCGATCCTGCTGGTGGAATATGCGATCGTGGCGCGGCGGGATCATGGCATGAACCGTTTCAACGCGCTGGTGGATGCCTGCCGCAAACGCGCGCGCCCGATTCTGATGACTACCATAGCGATGGGCGCGGGCATGCTGCCGATTGCGCTGGGTTTTGGTGCAGACCCCAGTTTCCGTTCGCCGATGGCGACCGCGGTAATCGGCGGGCTGATCACCTCGACCTTGTTGAGCTTGCTGGTGGTGCCGGTGGTATTTACCTATGTGGATGATGCGTTTCAGAAAATACAGCGGGCATTTGCAAAAAAAACAATGTAGGGAGCGCCATGCGCACCCTGCATAATGGAATCCGGGAAAATATAGTATATGAAAAGAAAGCTGCTTTTAGTTATTGCGCTTCTGGCGCTGCCGCTATCCGGCTGCAGTATTATTTCTGTCGGCTATAACTACGCCGATGCCATCCTGAAATATTCGATCAATAGCTACGCAAGCTTCAATAATGCGCAGAAGCAGACGATTAATACCGATGTAAAAGCCTTTATGGGGTGGCATCGAAAAAAAATGCTGCCGGAATACATCAGTTTCCTGCAGGAGTTGCAGCGCACCGAAGAGTCTGGCGCGGTACTCAAAAAGGAGGATGTTGCCAGATTCAGAACCGGGCTGCGCACGCTGTATGTGCGGACCTTGCTGCCAGCCATCAAGCCGGCAGCAAAGTTGCTGAGCGGAATGAGTCCCGGGCAGGTCCAGGAAATGGCGCAGTCGTTTGCGCGGGAAAACAGCAAGCAAAGGGACAAGGAACTTGGCGGAAGCATTGATGACAGGTTGAGAAAACGGGCAGAAAGAAGCATTGATTTCCTTGAAAACCAGGTGGGTGTATTTAGCGACCGGCAATTGGAAAAAATACGAGAGATGAGCCGCCAGTTGCCGTTTGCTACCGCAATTTACATCAGCCAGCGCGAAGATTATCAAGCCCGGCTGGTAGCGCTGCTGAAAAATAATAGCAACGAAGAGGAAATAACTGCCTTCCTTTCCTCATGGTTATTAGCGCCGGAAGCAAACAGAAGCGCGGACGAGCAGAGTATGATATTCGCTTTCGAAAATGCATCGGATGAAATGATTGCCAATGTTTACCAGATGCTTACAGAGCGCCAGAAGAATACTTTGCACAAGAATATCCTGAAGTACATCGACACCTTTCAGGAACTGGTAAACAAACAATAACATATTGATTATATTGAATTATGTCGCATATTATTACTGCCGCCAATCTTGTCAAGCACTACCCCGGCGTCGTTGCGGTGGACGGCATCAACCTCGCCATTCCGCAAGGAATTTGTTTTGGCCTGCTCGGCCCCAACGGCGCCGGCAAAACCACCACGATAGAAATTCTGGAGGGCATTCATCTGCCGAGCAGTGGCGAAGTGCTGTACAAGGGTGAGCCATTGGGCACGCGTTATCGCGAAGAGGTGGGAATTCAGTTTCAGCATACTGCACTGCAGGAGTTTCTGACAGTGCTTGAAACGCTGCAATTGTTCGAGCGCCTGTATCACCATACCCTCCCGGTTGCCGAGCTGATAGAGCTGTGCTCGCTGGGAGATATTCTGACTCGCGACACCCGCAAACTGTCCGGCGGCCAGCGCCAGCGGCTGTTGCTGGCGCTGGCATTGATCAACGACCCCGAACTGATTTTTCTGGATGAGCCAACCACCGGACTGGACCCGCAGGCGCGGCGCAATTTCTGGGATCTGGTGAAGCTGGTGATGTCGCGCAACAAGACCATCGTGCTGACCACGCATTACATGGAAGAGGCGTATGCGCTGTGCGATGAAATAGCGATTATGGACAAGGGGCGCATCGTTTCGCAGGGTACGCCGGCGCAGTTGTTAAGCGATCACTTTGGCGATGTCGTGTTGCAGATACCCTTGGCTGATGCGGGCAGCAAGCTGTTTGAGCTGGGCCTGAATGTTGCACAGGCTGGCGATTTAATGGAAATCCGCACCCATCGCCAGCACCACACGCTGCAACAGTTGATCGAGAATGGCATCAATCTGGATCGCTTGCGCATCCGCGCGTGGACGCTGGAAGATTTGTTTATCAACGTGACCGGAAAATCCCTGAGGCCATGAAAAAATTTCTCGCCGTACTGCATGCCCGCAACATGGAATTTCTGCGCGACCGCGCCGCGTTGACGTGGAATCTTGCGATGCCGTTCATGCTGGTGTTTGGCCTGGCGTTCACCTTTTCCGGCGGCAACAAGGAGATCTACAAAATCGGTGTAGTCGGTGGTATTGACCGGCTGACACATGCCGCGCCCGCACTGCTGGCCACACGCTACCTCAAGTTCATCCCGTATGACAATCTCGACAGCGCCATCGGCAAGGTCAAACACCATCAGATGGATATGCTGATCGATGTAAGCGGCACGCCGAAATACTGGGTGAATTCCAGCTCGCCCAACGGCTATTTGCTGGAACGCATCGTGTGGGGCTCGGAGGGTCACCAGTTTCAGCGCCAGACAGTAGCGGGAGCGGAGATACGCTACGTCGACTGGTTTTTGCCCGGCATTCTGGGCATGAACATGATGTTCAGCTGCCTGTTTGGCGTCGGTTTCGTCATTGTGCGCTATCGCAAGAATGGTTTCCTCAAGCGTCTCAAGGCCACCCCGCTGGGCGCTTTTCATTTTTTGCTGGCGCAATTGATCTCGCGCCTGTTGCTGATTATGGCGATAACCACGATAGTCTATGCCGGCTGCAACCTGTTTATCGAGTTCAATATGCAGGGCTCGTATTGGGACCTGCTGCTGGTCGCCACGCTGGGCGCGATGAGCATGATCTCGATCGGTTTGCTGGTTGCCGCGCGAACCGCCAGCGAAGAGTTTGCCGGCGGCATTCTCAACGCGGTGACCTGGCCGATGATGCTGTTGTCCGGCGCATGGTTTTCGCTGGAAGGCACGCATAACTGGGTGCAGCAGGTGGCGCAGATTTTCCCGCTCACCCACATGGTAGCCGCTGCGCGCGCAATCATGAACGAGGGGGCAACGCTGGCGCAGGTGATGCCGCATGTTTTGGTGCTGTCGGCGATGAGCGTGGTTTTTCTGGCGATAGGGGCGTATATATTCAAGTGGGAATGATTTCGGGAGCGATATAAGGGGGAGTGATTATGAGAATAATATTTGTTGCTTTGCTGTTGTTAATAAACGTGAATCTCGCCAGCGCGGAAACGCGCGATGCGCAGCAATATTTCTTTGATGCGAAAATGGGCGACTTCAAGAGCGAGCTCGCCAACGCAAAAAAAGACGGCAAGAAGGCCATTCTGATCATGTTCGAGATGGATGATTGTCCGTTCTGTGATCGCATGAAACGCACTATCCTTAACCAGTCACAGGTTCAGGATTTTTACCATAAAAATTTCCTGATTTTTCCTGTGGACATCAAAGGCGATGTGTCCATGGTGGATTTCAAGGGTAAGACAACCACCGAAAAAGCGTTTGGTACCGAACAGCGCATCTATGGAACGCCCGTATTCGATTTCTTTGATCTCGACGGCAATCGACTGGTGCGTTTTCCCGGAACGGCAAACGATGTGAAGGAATTTATGCAACTGGGCCAATATGTCGTGGAGGGTGCCTATAAAACCATGCCCTTTGCAAAATACAAGCGACAGGCACAGGGGATGCAATGAGCCGTGCAGCAGCGGGGCAATGGACAATTGTTTTGTTTTGCCTGCTCTTTGTTCCCGCGCTCCGTGCGCAGGAAGCCGCACGGCCTTTGACGTTGAAGCAGGCGCTCGCCTCGCTTGAAGCAAACCATCCTGATTTGCAGATGGCGCTGGCCGAGCGCGATTCGGCTGAAGCAGAGCGGGAAATTGCGGCATCACGGCTGGATGGCAGCGTGAATTTTGAGGGTATTCTGCGCAGTGGCGTGCAATCGATCAGTCCTTATGACATTGCTCCCGACAACAGTGTCCGGCTGACTGCGCGCAAGACGCTTTATGATTTTGGCCGCACCAGTGCGGCCGAGCAGGCTGCCGTTTCAGAGTTGAAGGCGCGTGAAGCCGAGCTGGTCACAGTAAAAGAAAGGCACAGGCTGGAGGTAATGTCGCGATTTTTTGATGTACTGCTGGCCGACATGCAGTACAACGCGGACAACGAACTGATGGCCGTCGTTTACGTGGCATTCGACCAGGGCAAAGATAATTTGGCGGCAGGAAAAATTTCCAGCGTCGAGCTGTCCGAACTGGAATCTCATTACCGCGACACTTTGCTGAAACGCACTGCCAGCGAACAGAGGCAGCGCATCACGCGTGCCTTGCTGGCTAACGCGATGAATCGCCCTGGTGACTTGCCCGGCGACCTGGAAGACCCCGGCCTTGCGGGCAACAATCGGGTATTGCCAGACTATGACGCGCTGCTGCCGGTGCTGTGGGCAAATAACCCCCATTTGATCGCCCAGCGTGAGAGGCTGGCCGCCTCGCAACAGAGACTCGAATCACTGCGGGCAGAAAAAGGGCCGCTACTGGATGCCGAGGTGCAAACTGCCGACTACAGTCGCAATGCCATCACCCGGGATAACCTGAGCGCCGGCTTGATATTATCCTGGCCCTTGTATCAGGGTAACCGGGCAGACTCCAGGGTGGCAAAAGAGCTGGCGCAATATAACTGGCTGCAGGCGGGCACGGAAAAATTGAAAATGGATCTGACGCAAGCGGTGCTTGAAACTTATCTCGATATTGTCCAGATGCAAAGTGCGGGCCGGGCGGCGGGCAGGAAACAGGTGGAGTACCGCGATATGGTGCTGGAACGCAGTCGTGGACTGTACGAAATGGAGCTTAAAAGCAATCTCGGCACTTCCATGACAGATACTGCAGAGGCACATCTGGGCGTGCGCAAAACCGAATACCGGCTGGCGCTCGATTTTGCCCGCCTGGAAGCCATGCTGGGCAAACCCCTTGAAGGCAAGGATATAGATGCAAAACCGGCGAAATAATTGACGGGCGAAGGAAGTAAAATGAAAAAATGGATTTTTTTTACGATCATGGCTTTTTCGGCGCAGCGGGTTCTCGCTGCGGATGTGCAGGCTGTTTTGCAATGGTCGCATCGGGTTGAACTGTCTGTACCCGTGTCCGGTGTGGTTCAGGCGGTGAATGCGGATGTCGGTGACCAGGTCAAAAAGGGTCGCGTATTGCTGAATCTGGATGGCGCTTTATATCAGGCCAGGGTGGCAGAGAGCCAGGCAAGTATCACCCGCCTGAGCGCAGAAGCGGCAGATGCCAAACGCGATCTCGATCGCGTGCAGGAACTATATGCACGCACCGTGGTCGCAACAGTTGACCTGGATAAGGCCAAGCTGCGAATGACGCGGGATGCTGCGATGCTGGCGGAAGCGCGTGCGGCTCGCAGGCAAAACCAGAAGCTGCTGGATGACACGGTATTGCGCGCCCCGTTCGATGCGGTAGTCGTCATTCGACAGGTTGAGCCCGGCATGAGTGTGGCAGCAGGATTGCAGCCGCAGATTCTGATGGTGCTGGCAAAGTCATCTGAAATGCTTGCAAGATTTCATTTGCCAGCAACCAAAATTAATACTTTGAAGGACGGTCAGGCAGTGTCGGTGGAGGTGGAGGGCAAAAATTACCCGGGTAAAGTGAAGGCGCTGGGGCTTGAGCCTGTCAAGCTTGACGGCGAAACCGGCTATGTTGTCGACGTGTTGTTTCCCGCCAGGGAGCAATTGCGCGCGGGTCTGCCGGCGGTGGTGAAATTGCCCTGAGCGTCGATCACAGTTTAGACCACCGGTTTTGGCGGGAAAGCTTTTGCTGCAGACTCGCGGTGTTATTTGTGGTTCACTGTTACTGGATTCTGCATCCTGCTCCTCTCCCGCTGGCGGAAGAGGGGTAGGATGGGGGGGGCGTGGCGCTACGACGGAGTTTATCAGTCGCATAGCCCCGGCTCAGCCACTGTGCAACACCGCCGGCGGAGCCGATAGCGAAACAATTTTTAATGTTTTTTTGGAAATACGAATGAAAAATAAATTACTCTGGATATTACTGGCGTTTGTTTCGGTTGCGCTCAATACATCGCAGGCCGCCACGCAACTTATGCCGCTGCCGCAAGAGCCCGAGGCGGCGCAATTGGCCGGTGAGATCTTAAGCAGGCATCACTACAAACCCATAGCCCTTGACGATAGTTTATCTTCCAAAATATTCGATCAATATCTCAAGTCGCTGGATGGTGAAAAAATATTTTTCCTGCAGTCTGATATCGACAGCTTCGCCGACGCGCGCACCAGGCTTGATGACGCCATACTCAACGGCGACCTGAGCATTCCTTTCGCCATGTTCAACCGCTATCAGCAGCGTATAACTGAACGCTTCAGCTATGCCCGTTCCTTGTTGAAAAAAGGCTTTAACTTCAAGCGCAATGAAAGCTATCAATTTAGCCGCAAGGATGCGCCGTGGCCAAAATCTGAAGGCGAGCTGAATGACTTATGGCGCAAGCGTGTCAAGAACGACTGGCTGCGTCTAAAGCTGGCCGGCAAGAACGATAAAAGCATCGTCGACACGCTGGATAAACGCTATGACAATTCATTGAGCAGCCTGTCGAAGGTAAAAAGTGAGGATGTGTTTCAAATTTTCATGAACGCCTACGCGATGGCCATAGACCCGCATACCAATTATTTTGGCGTGCGCGCTTCCGAAGAGTTTAACATTTCGATGCGCTTGTCCCTGGTGGGGATAGGCGCCGTGCTTAACAACAAAGACGAATACACCACCATCAGGGAGGTGCTGGCCGGCGGCCCGGCTGCCCTGTCCGGCAAGTTGAAAGCCGGGGACCGTATTGTAGGCGTCGGGCAAGGTGAAAATAGTCCGATAACCGACATTATGGGCTGGCGCATAGACGATGCGGTGGCCTTGATCCGCGGCGCAGAGGATTCTGTAGTGGTGCTTGATGTGCTGCCAGCGGAAGCGGGTGCAGACGGAAAACACAAGCTTATTTCACTGGTTCGAAAAAAAATCAGCCTGGATAAACAAGCCGCCAAAAAGTCGATTATCGAGGTGAAAGACAAAGGTGTGGTGCGCCACATCGGCGTGATTTCATTGCCGGGTTTTTACCAGGACTTTGCCGCCCGCCAGCAAGGTGACAAGGATTTCAAAAGCGCGACCCGCGATGTTTCGCGGCTGTTGGGGGAGCTGAAAAAAGACAAGGTGGATGGCGTGCTGATGGACCTGCGCAACAATGGCGGCGGTTCATTGTATGAAGCGATTGAGCTGACAGGCTTGTTCATAGATAAAGGTCCGGTAGTGCAAGAACGCGACTCCAAAGGCGATGTGAAGGTTGAGAGCGATGATGATGACAGCCAGGTATGGAATGGGCCGCTGGGGGTACTCATTAATCGTGGCTCGGCGTCAGCCTCGGAAATTTTCGCGGCGGCGATACAGGATTACGGTCGCGGCGTGGTAATAGGCGAAACAAGCTATGGCAAAGGCACGGTGCAAACCATAGTGGATCTGGATCGGCTGGCGAAAAATGACAAGCCGAAGCTCGGCGAGCTCAAAATGACTATCGCCCAGTTTTTCCGGATTAATGGCGGCACCACGCAGTTGCGGGGAGTAACGCCGGACGTCGCGCTGGAAACAGCGACCGATACGGAGGATTTTGGTGAGTCCAGCTACGATAACGCCTTGCCCTGGACGCAAATAAAAGCTGCTGACTATAAGCCGGAAGGTGACATAAGCAGCATCGTGCCCAAGCTGATAGCGAACCACGACAAACGCGTACGCCATGATAAAGACTTCCTGTATTTGCGCGAGGATCTGGCTGAGTTCAATACTCTGCGCAAGAAGAACCTGATCTCGCTGAATGAAGCGGATCGCCGCAAAGAACGCGAAGTGCAGGAGGCGCGCGAAAAGCTTCGTGAAAAATCCAAGGGTGACAATGATGCGGACAAAAAATCCGCTGAAGCCAGGAGCCACGCATTGCTAGACGATGGCATGCAACCCGGCGAACGCAATATCAAGGCCGACCTGGCCATTGAAAAAGCCAATAAGAATGCCAGGGATATCCTGCTTGACGAAGCAGTGCATATAGTCAGCGATGAGGCGGATCTGCAGAACGCCAACCCCAAATTCGCGACCAGCATTTCGCCAAGAGCGGATTCACGCTAACGCAGTATTATCCGACCCAATTGTTACCAGGAAAATAGCTGTTAAAAAGTTTGCCATGTAGTAGCTTATAAGCCACATTATTTGTCATGAATGAAATTTTTCGATATCAGCGTGAAGATGGCAAAGAGCCTGTGACGATTGGCTGCTGTCGCTAAAAGATAAACGGGCGCAAGCCAAAATAAGGATTCGTATCAAACGGCCGGAGTCGGGGAATTTCGGAGACTGTGATCCAGTGGGAGAAGGGGTGCAGGAATTGCGGGAACACCTTGGAACGGGTTACCGGGTGTACTTTGGTTGTCATGGCCAGACGGTTGTAATCTTGCTGTGCGGGGGCTCCAAGAAATCACAATCTGCAGACATCAGGACTGCCAGGGAATATTGGGAAAATTGGAAAAGGAGACAGAAAGGAGCAAGAAGCCGAAGGCTGCGCTATCTCACCATGAGCGCGAGGTGGCCGAGTTACGTGCGGATCGTGAACCGGCGGTTGAATATCTGAAAGCCGCCATGGAATCACTCGATAATCCTGATGATCGTGCTGCAGGTCTTCTTGCTCTTCGAACTGTTGCCGAAGCGTATGGCGGACTTGGTGCGGTTGCCGCAGAAGCCGGAATCAGCCGCGAGTCGCTGTACAGAACACTTTCTGCAAAAGGAAATCCAACATTAAAAACGCTGCTTGCAGTACTGAAAGTTGTCGGGATGAAGCTTTCTGTGGAACCAGAACATCACGTGACCGCTTAAAAGCTATCAGACGATGTTCGGCCACAAACTGAGTCGAACGTTCGTTGTTTTCCGTTATGATGGGCTTATTCCAAAATGAGGAGACGGTCATCCATGGTTACTAAATCAATGCCAACAACGTTCGAGAAAATCGAATTAGCCTTGAGTATATCAACATTTATTGCTGTCGTTGCGGGCGGGGTATGGGCGATTTATCAATACTATTTATCTGGTGCAAACGAATGGACAAATAACATCACGCTTGAAACGAAGGTCTTGCCCTATCACGATAATCTGCGCCTTTTGGTCATACACGTTAAATCAAAAAATCCGCGCAATTATGAGTTCACGCTAAATGGCAAACTAGGGGATACTTTTGAGCTTCGCATTCGAAAGGTCGCTTCTAACGCCAAGGAGAATACTGTGTTTGATGAAGAGGACGGCGAGTTGATATCAAAATTTGATATGATGAAAAGTGTTAATTATGAAGAATATCAGCTACTTCCAAATGCCGAAACAGACGATATGAGCATGATTGTGCTTCCAGTCAATACGATAGTTTCGATATCTGCAGAAATGAATATCCATAACGGAACAATCGATAAAAAAGGCAAACCAGACTCCGACTACAATATTGCGTCCACCGTTGTAAGTATTAATCCATAAATTTCGCTGCAATTAGTCCGCTTTGGGCACTAAACGGACCTTTCCAAACTGACAAAAATTTAATTATGACAGGTGCAGAAATTCTTCGTAATATGCAAATTTATGGAATATTTCGTCAAATGAAATTGTTGTTTGCCGTCACCGCGCTATTCTGTTATATCGGCGCGCATGCTGCTTCAGAGCAGTTGGCTGGTTCAGTGCCTGCTTCAGAAATTACTCCTGCTGGGTATTATTCAGCCTCACGCATGGCTGAAGTGGCCGGGCGCGTGCTGATTCTGCTTGCACTTCCCGGCTCTTCCGAGAAATTGCTTGCAGGCACAGCGCATGCGGGCCTGTGGCAGTCTGGTGATGGCGGGGTTTCATGGGTACCGGCAAGTGAGTTGATGAAAGGTTTGCCGGTCAGTACCCTGGTGGTTGATCCGGGAAATCCGGCTATCATCTATGCAGGCACCGGGGATGGTCACAGCAGCGGCGCCAGTCTCCGGGGTGGAGGTATATTCAAAAGCGTTGATGGCGGGAGAAGCTGGATGTTGTTGCCATTGACCAACCCGGCTACCGTGGGCGAAAACTGGAGCCATGTTAATTCCATCGCGATCAGCGCAACTGGCATCATGCTTGCCGCAACTTCCGATAATCAATTTAACGGATTTGTTTACCGTAGTGTTGATGGTGGGCAGAGTTGGGGAATTCTGCCGGTTTATGCAGGCAGCAAGGTCGGGCCGCGCAATGTCGTCTATCAAATCAAGTTTGATGCTGATCATCCCGACACCGCAATATTCATGGATGCCTATGCAAATGTCACGCACTCCAGCGACGGTGGCGTTAGCTGGAGTGTCGCCAGGAAGTCCGCGTCCTGTCCTTGAGATTTGACAGTAGCAGGGTGTCTGTAGTAAATCGTCTCGTGAAGCTTGGAAGTTTCATGCTTGTGATTTTCTCGAGGAGCTCATTGAGAATGTGAGCCAATTATTGAGGATTTCGCAATTGAAGACAACGCTTTAAACAAATAGAAATTTGGACAAAAATGACCACGTTGTCATTCCCGCGCGGGCGGGAATCCAGCTTGTCATATAAGTTCCGCGTAGCGGGCAACGCCATGTTTGGGCGCTGTCGCCACTTTGTGGCGGTTTTGCATCTGTCTGGATTTCCGCCTGCGCGGGAATGACGAATGCTAAAGATATCTGTCATGAATTATGAAAAGATCAGTCGTCATGAGTCTGGCATACGGATTGCGGTCTTTCGGTAAATGTCGGCGAGTTTTTCCCTCACGCCAGAGCTGTCCCCACAAGTGGGGAGAGGGGGAGCGTAGCGGAGGGTGAGGGGAGGCAGTTTTGCTTAGTATCTGCGCTTGATAAGTAAATGATTTGCGCGCAGGACTTCTGCACTTCGCGGCAAGCCAGGGTTTGCCCAACGAAAAAAAAGTGGACAAGGTTTTCCTTATCCACTCAAAGTTCCTTCCGCTGCCGAAGCCACTCGCTAGTTACAGGTATCCGCTTCCCACAGGATGAGCGGCTCGGCGGTATTGCGCAACAGTTTATTCGTCATGAGCATTGCCGAAATCGAACATGCTCATCAGGTTGCCGATTGCCGGGCGATTGAGCGGAACGTATGGATTGCTTTTGCTGGCAACCGGGTTGGGCAGGTTGTCGCGGCTGCGATTCGACAGCGGGCTGAGACCCCAGTTCATCTCGATGAACTTCAGGATAGAGGCATGATCGTTGTAAACATGGTCAACATGCCCTTTCTTCGCGTGAGGGGAAACAATGATCAGCGGAATCCGCGTGCCGTCACCGAAGAAATCGATGGGCTGGATATAGCCGGAGTCATAGTAGCCGCCACCCTCGTCGGTGGTGATGATAATCGCTGTTTTCGCCCATGCTTTCTTGTCGCTCTTCACGCGGTTGATCACGTCCATCACGAAGTTTTCAAAATCGGGCATGGTGGCATTTGCCGGGTGGCCTGCCTTGCTCTCGAATGGCCTGATGAAGGACACGGCGGGCAAGGTGTCATCACTGGTCACGTCATTATAAAACTCCGTCACATCCTGCAGGTTGTTCTTCAATGGCGTAGTCATGACACCCTTGAAGCCGGTGAACGGATCGCAGATCGTGCAATATTCGTTGCTCGGTGTGATGCCGTCATTGCGCCCGCCGCTGTACCATTTCCAGGATACATTTTTAGCCGATAACGCTTCGGCAATGGTGGGAATGGTTTGTGGCGGCAGCGTGAACTTGTCTGCGCCCAGCGGTTTTACATCGCCATTGGCGGTATAGCCGAGGCCGTAGTTGTTCAGCAGATAATAAGTATTTGCTGCGCAATTTCCGTTGTTGAAGGCTTTGCCGTGCAGGTCGTTGATGTAGTACATGATGGGGGCTACGCCAGGCTGCTGGATATCAGAGCAGTTCACGTAGGAGCCGCCGCGATAACCGTCCTGTTTGTAAAAGTTGTTGGTGCCGGGCTGCGGATCGGGGTTTTCGATCTGGTTGGCGGGCGGCATATCCGGCACGCCATCCAGATTGTGATAGCCGACATCGGCGGTGGCGATCGCGATGAAGTTCGAGCCGGTTCCGCCCATGATGGACTGGTGGTAGTTGTCGCTGATTGCGTAATCATCCGCCATGGCTTTGAAGTAAGGCGCATCCCCGCTGCTCATGTTGTAAAAGCCCATCGCTTCGCCACCCTGGAAAGTGTTGCCTGGCGTGGGTGCCGGTGGGCTGTTTTGCGGGCCGATGCCTACCGTCTGGTTAACCCAGACGAACAGGTCGTTGTTGCCCTTGTCGTGCTGCTGCCACATCTGGAAGAAGCGGTGCATCGGATCGCCTGTATGTGCGTCATAAGGAACATACTTGGTGATCTGGAACGGGCCATTGGGCAAGTCGGCAGGGAAACGGGCATCAGGAACACCGGGAGGTTGACCTGTTGCATAAGTGGTGGCCGGTTGCAGCAAGTTTGCGTAGGGAACGGTCAACGACGGGTCTATGCTGTAGCTGTTCAGATTGGAGGCCTGCTGCTGCGCCGCCATCGAGAAGTTCGGGCCCGGCGTGCCATCCGCGTTGATAATTCCCTTGGACAGCAGGTTGTCCACGGTTTGGCCGTGGCCTGGCTTGTAACCGCCATAGAGATTATCAAAGGTGTGGTTTTCACCGATGATCACGATCACGTGTTCGATCGGGGTTCTGGTTTTTGTGCGGTTTTGAGCATGCTCATTAGCGTCATTTTCACCCATGGCATGGGCTGCGCTGAATTGCCAGACCATGGCAAGGCTCAGCGCCATTGCAGACAATTTTGCTCTGTCATTCATTTTCATCTGATTCTCCTTACGGTAAGTTCAATGGTTGAATTTCATGTTTGCCGAGCCACGGTTGCGCCCACATCCGGGGCTGAGTTGGCTCCCTTTGCATTGCAAAGTACTGGCGGGGATTTAGCCACGCGAAAAAATCTTATCTTGCCAGCATGACAAGCACATTAAGATTTGATGATAAAAAAATTACGGCGCTGGTGAGATATGCGGCGTGAACCCTCAACTCAAGCGCCAGCATTGCGGGTGGCCGTGACGGTCAGCACCAGCCCGTTCAAATAAGAGTTGCTGCAGGCCTGCTGCAAACCGGCCTGGCTGAAATACTGCAGTAATTTCTCACGCTGCATTTTGGGCGCCCGGCGGTGCCACGCAGTCAAGGCTGCACGGGAGAAGCCGGACAAATCGAGATCATCGGCCAGCCTCGTCACATCTGCGTCCTTCATGCCTGCTTGCGACACCAGCACTGAAACTGTTCCGCCCTGCTTGCATGCCCTCACCATTTCTTTCATGGCCGTTGCGGGCTCGGAAATGATATTGATCAGCGAGGCTGCGATAACATAATCGAACTGACTATTCTGAACCGGCAGATCCAGCGCGCTTGCCAACTTGAAATGCGCACCGTGTGTGGAGGATGCGTTCGCCAACTGCAGCATCTGCGGCGATTTGTCCACCCCGGTGGCTATCGCACCGCGCGTGGCCCAATATTTCGTAAGCTGCCCGCTGGCGCATCCGACTTCCAGTACCGACTCGCCCCCGTGGTATCCCAGGCTGTCCGACCATGTTTGCAGTGTTTCCTGGTACCATGGCAATTCATTGATTTTATTGAATAGTTTGGCTGGTCTGAAATACATCAGGCGCATGATATTCAGGCGATGGTATGAATCCTGAAGCAGGCGGTTTTTCATTTTGCCGGCACCTGCCTGGGCCGCCACAGTGCCAGCAGCAGGATGATCCACGTTGCGTTAAACATCGGGAATGCAGACAGGGAAAGTGGAAGCACGCCGATTGCGGTGTAGAAAATGCCGACACCCAGGTCGATCATCTGTATCAGTATCATGAAATTTATCCATAGCACATGCTGCGCAGGGGAGCTGGAGATGACGAACAGCGCAATGCCATAGGCAATGAAGCGCGACGCCAGCATGCCGAGCGGATAGTAAATATCCGGCTGCGGTATGGAGTGGCCCATGGAATGCAGGAAAAGCGCCGGAGCAAAAAGATAAGCCAGTCCCAGCATGATTTGTATGGAGGCGATGAGTTTCAGGAGATAGTTCAGTTTTTTCATGGTGTGTGTCCTGTTAATAAATGGAGTGGCGAAATTTAGCAGATGGACTATACTTTCGGAAGTAGTTACCTTTTGGAAAGCCTGAATGCCCGGGAAATTAACGCGATGACACAAGCGAATGAAATGAATTGCGACGCAACTTGCCCAGTCCTGAAAACCTCGAAGATTGTGGAGGGGAAATGGACGACCTTGATTGTTCGCGACCTTTTAAGTGGCAAGAAGCGCTATTCGGAACTGCAAAGAAGTCTGGCAACCATCAGCCCCAAACTGCTTGCGGCACGTTTGCGCATGCTGGAGCAAAACGGGTTGATCAAGCGCACCGTCTATCCGACTGTTCCGGTTACAACAGAATATGAACTCACGCCTTTGGGCAAGAAATTGAAGAAGGTGATTATTTCCATGAGCGAGTTCGGGCAGTTCTTGTAGCGGCGGGCAGGTGTGAATTGATCCCGGATAATCCATTAGCCCCGTCGTTCCCGCGCAGGCGGGAATCCAGCGGGTTATGCACTCCGCAAAGCGGACAAAACCCTGATATCGACCGCTACGCGGGGATTTTTTGAATAACTGGATTCCCGCCTGCGCGGGAATGACGAGGTTTCGTTTTACGGAACAATCTGGGTTGATGATTGTTTAGCCGAAAAACAATTACCCAAAAAATATGCTTGACTTTAGTTCTAGTTAGTACATAATAGGTTCTAATTAGAACTAAATGGATAGCAATGACGCAGAAATCTTTTATGCCCGCGTTGTACGAACTGGTTCGAGCCTATCAGGCCTTCGAGTCTTATTCTGCGGCGCACATACGCACGCTGGGGCTGACTTCCTCGCAATTCGATATTATTGCCACCTTGGGCAATACGCAGGGCATGAGCTTCAAGGATTTGGGCGAAAAAACCTTGATCACCAAGGGCACTCTTACCGGTGTGGTGGATCGTTTGGTAGCCAAATCATTGGTGCGGCGCGTTGCGTCGCCCAGCGACGGGCGCAGCCAGATGGTGCAATTGACCAGGGCTGGAGAGGTGTTGTTTGCACGGGTATTCCCTGCACATCTGGCTTATCTTGAGCAGGTGTTTGCAGCGTGGTCGCAAAAAAACCTGGACACTACCCAGGCCGCATTGCGGCAGTTGAGAGACGTATTTTACGCAGCCAGCAACAATCTTAAGGAGGCAGCATGACACGGCAACTGGCTTACACACGAGCGGCAATGCTATTGCATTGGCTGATGGCGCTGCTGATCTTTGTCACCTTTCCGGTAGGGCTGGTGATGCACGAGATGGTTCTGTCGCCGAACAAGCTAAGGTTGATGAGCTACCATAAGTGGCTGGGTGTGACGGTGTTTGTTCTGGTGATGGTGCGGCTGGTTTGGCGTGCAAGCCATCAGCCTGTGCCACTGCTTGCCTCCGCGCCGCAATGGCAGCGTGCGGCAGCACATGGCGTGCATGTGCTGCTCTATTTGTTGCTGTTCTCAATTCCGCTGAGTGGCTGGCTGATGAGTTCCGCCAAGGGTTTTCAGACGGTCTATCTCGGTGTGCTGCCGTTGCCTGATTTGATTGCCAAGGACAAGGTGCTGGGCGATGCGCTTGCCGCGCTGCACGAGGTGCTCAACGTTACTTTATTGCTGCTGATTGTCAGCCATATTGGCGCTTCGTTGAAGCATCATTTTATAGACCGTGACGGTACGCTGGCGCGCATGCTTCCATTTCTTGACAGGAGTTCTTCAAAATGAAACATTTCTTTGCAGTGGTATGCCTGTTGTTGCCGGTGCCCGCTCATGCGGCTGAGTACAGCCATGTGCAGCTCGATAAAAGCAGTATCGCCTTTATTTCCACACAAATGAGTGTGCCGGTCGCGGGCGTGTTTAAAAAATTTAGCGCCAATATCCGCATCAATCCGTCCAGACCAGAAACCGGCATAGCCCAAATAGACATAGACCTTGCCAGCATCGACGCGGGCAGTGCGGAAGCGAACGACGAAGTCACCGGCAAGAACTGGTTTAACGTGGCCGAATTCCCCAGGGCGAAGTTTGTTTCAGATTCGGTTAAGGCTGTGGGCGGGGCAAATTTTGAAGCGACAGGCAAAATGACCATTAAAGGCAAGACCATGGAAATGCGCGCGCCTTTCATCCTCAAGGAAGACAAGGGTGTGCTGAATATAGACGGAAGCTTCACGCTGAAACGCCTTGAATTTGGCATAGGGTCGGGCGAATGGGGCGACACCTCGGTAGTTGCAGATGAAGTACAGATCAAGTTTCATTTTGTGTTGAAGTAGTTTTTACGTTGCATTTCCAATCATTGTAGTTAAACCATTAAAGGAGATTTTCCATGAATAAAATCATGATCGCAATTGCTCTCGCCGGTTCGATGGCCGTATCCGCATATGCCGCGGATAGTTACACCATAGACCCGAGCCACACCTACCCATTATTTGACGTAAATCATATGGGATACTCGGTTCAGCATGGCCGCTTTAATAAATCCAGCGGCAAAATTTCGCTGGATATGGCCGCGAAAAAAGGCAGCGTTGATTTGACAATCGACACAACTTCTCTGGATATGGGGTTCCCGATGTGGAATGAGCATCTGTCGGCAGATGGATTTTTCAATACCGCGAAATTTCCGACGATGACCTTCAAATCAGGCAAGCTGATCTTCAAGGATGACAAAGTGGTCGCAGCCGAAGGGGAATTTACAATGCTCGGCGTAACCAGGCCGCTTACGATTACGGTGAATGGCTTTAAGTGTGGCGACAATCCGATGAACAAGAAGCCTATGTGCGGTGCGAATATTACCGGCACGATCAAGCGCTCCGATTTTGGCATGACCAAATATGTGCCGCTAATCAGTGATGAAATATTGATCAATGTGCCTGTTGAAGCCTACAAGAATTAGCAAAACTGAATCACTGTCTTAACCATAATGAAGGAGATAATCATGACCAAAGCCGTATGTGTACAAAAAAGCCCTTATGCAGTTGAACTTGAAGCCGGTGATTATTACTGGTGTTCGTGCGGGCTTTCCAAGAAGCAGCCATTCTGTGATGGCTCGCATAAAGGATCCAGCTTCACCCCGGTGAAGTTTACGCTTGAGAAAAAAGAGACCAAATATCTGTGCGGCTGCAAAGCAACCAAGACTTCGCCTTTCTGCGACGGTACACACAACAAGCTTTAACTCAGCCTTGCCCCAAGCCTGGCTTGGGGCTCCATATTTAAGCCAGACATGACTATACGACAGCCAGAGCTGTTTTTGTCCCACGGCGCACCCACTTTCATGCTGGAAGAAAATGCCACTACGCGTTTCTGGCAAAGTCTTCCCGGCCTGTTGCCGCAACAGCCGCGCGCAGTGCTGTGTGTCTCCGCGCACTGGGATGCGCCGCAATTGCGGCTGAGCGGAGCCCTGGGCAAGACTGGCTTGCTGCACGACTATTACGGTTTCCCGAAAGAGCTGTACGACATCGTCTGGCACGAGCACGAAGACGAAAAGACTGCAGTATGGTTGTCGAAGCGGCTGCAGGAGTTGGGTGTCGATGTGCTTGAGGACAACAGGCCGAAAGATCACGGTTTGTGGGTGCCTTTAAAAACAGCCTGGCCCGTGCCGCAGTTTCCTGTGTACCAGCTGTCTTTATGTCTGGTACAGGGGCTGGATAGCCATTGGGAGTCGGGCCGGCGTTTGCAGGTTTTGCGCGATGAAGGCGTGCTCATCATAGGCAGCGGCGGGATTACCCACAACCTGCGTGCGCTGGATTGGCACGCAGCCGCAGATACCGCCGAGCCATGGGCTGCGGCTTTTGTCGATGCGGTCGAGCAAGCCATCGCGCGCAATGACCGGGCGGCTCTGTGCAAGCCGTGGCTGTTTCCATACGGCAAGGAATGCCACCCCGGCATCGAGCACTACGCACCGTTACTGGTGGCTTTGGGGGCGGCGAATGGCGAGCATGTGCAGGCGCTGCATCGTTCATGGATGTACGGCACCTTTGCACTGAACGCCTATGGCGCCGGGTTTTAGCGCTGCGCATTTTTTTCGATTAACAGGAGGTATCATGAAACGGATTAAAACAATTCTTCCAGCAACGGCGCGCAGCCATTGGGTAGGCGACGGCTTCAATGTGCGTCCTGTGTTTGCGAATCTCGCGTTCACCGAGGCAATCAGCCCGTTTCTGATGTTCGATTACGCGGCCCCGCGCGAATTTGCAGCAACCCGGGAAAAGCGCGGTGTCGGCCCCCATCCGCACCGCGGCTTTGAGACGGTCACGATCGCTTTTCAGGGTGAAGTGGAGCATGGCGATTCGGTCGGCAATCGCGGCGTAATTGGTCCCGGCGATGTGCAATGGATGACGGCTGCATCCGGCATCATTCACGAGGAGTTTCTGTCGCGGGAATTCCTGAAGCAAGGCGGTATTCTGGAAATGGTGCAGCTGTGGGTCAATCTTCCGGCCAGGCACAAAATGATTGCTCCCAAATACCAACCCATCCTGAGCCGGCAGATTCCTGTCGTACAGTTGCCGGATAATGGCGGCACGGTGCGCGTGATTGCGGGGGATTATGCAGGCATCCAAGGTCCGGCCAGCACTTTCAGCCCGGTCAATTTGTGGGATATAAAGCTGGCTGCGGGCAAGAGCGTGGAACTGACCGTGCCGCAAGGCCACAACACCATGCTGTTTGTGCGGCAAGGCAAGCTTGCACTCGGCAGTGCCGTAATTGGGGCTGCAGATCTGGCGTTGCTGGAAAGGGATGGCACCCTTGTGCAGCTACGGGCGCAGGAAGATACCAGTTTACTGTTAATGGGCGGCGAGCCGATCGCCGAACCTATTGTTGCTTCCGGCCCTTTTGTGATGAATACCGAACAGGAAATTCGCGTTGCGATGATGGATTATCAGAGCGGGCGTATGGGAAAAATTAACATAAGTATTTGATTATATTGTATTTTTTAAATGGTAACCATATAGCTTGTTCAGTCAGCGATAGCCGATTACCCCTCTGGCACCGTGGTATTGTCATGTTCCTGTCACGAACAATCAATACAATCATCTTCAAAATAAAATAATATTTTGGAGATTGGCATGAGTCGTGAAAGTAATCCTGTTGTGGGTATCGCAACCCTTATCAAGCCGATTAAGAGTATTACGCCGCATATCTCTCTGGACAATGTTGCGGATTTGTTCAGCGATATCGCTTATGCGGACGTGCTGTCACTGCCTGTTGTGGAAAATGGAATCCCGGTTGGCGTGATCAGCCGTTACAGTTTTATTGATGTATATCTGAAGAAATACAGCCGTGAACTCAATGGCAAGCGCCCCATACACCTGTTCATGGGCAAATCCCCGCTACTGGTTGCGCATGATCAGCAGTTGGCGGATGCGGCACAGCATGTTGCCAGGAATATGAAATTCCCGCTTACCGAAGATTTTATCATTACGGAAAATGGCCGCTATGCCGGCATAGGCTTTGTCGTGGATTTGCTGAAGGCAATGGAGTTGCAGATGCGCGAAAATACCGACGAGCTGAATCAGGCTTATTCGCGCTTGAAATCGTCGCAGATGGCGCTGGTTCAGTCGGAAAAAATGGCATCGCTGGGACAAATGGTGGCGGGTATCGCCCATGAAATCAATACGCCGCTGGGTTATGTGCAGAACAATGTGGCCGTGGGGCAGGAGATGTTCACCCAGGTCGAGGCGATGATCGACGTTTACGAAAAACTGATCGACAGCCTGCTCGACGAATATGTGAGTGAGGAGCAGATAGCGGCGCAAATGCAGCAAGTGGCGGAATTTCGCGCCAATAACAGCACGCGCGAAATGATAGGTTCAATGCAGGGACTTATTGACGATACGCTTTACGGCGTCGGCCAGATTTCTGAGCTGGTGCTTAACCTGAAGAATTTTTCCCGGCTGGATGCAGTTGCGACAGAAACGGTGGATCTGCATGAGTGCATAGAAAGCGCGCTGAATATCGGCCGCAATGTGCTCAAGCACCGGGTCGAGGTCATCAGGGATTTTGGCGCGTTACCCGCGGTCACTTGTTCGCCTTCCCAGTTGAATCAGGTGTTTCTCAACCTGTTTACCAACGCCGCCCAGGCAATTGACGTGAATGGCAGGCTGACAATCAGGACATGGCATGAAAATGGCGAGGTGCAAATCAGCGTGGCCGATACCGGAAAAGGTATTTCGCCTGAACATTTGAGCCGTATCTTTGATCCGTTCTTTACCACCAAACCGGTGGGCGAGGGAACGGGACTCGGACTGGCGATTACCCATCAAATCATTCAACAGCATGGCGGCGAGATAACGGTGGAGTCTGCCACGGGAGCAGGAACGCGCTTTCATATCCGTCTGCCCGCTCCCTCATCTGTACTCACAACTGGCGGCGCTGCTATCGGCGCAAGCCATCATCAGCATGAGGAGGTTTTATGACCAAGCCGACGATTTTGCTGGTCGATGACGAGGAACGCATATTGCGCTCATTGCGTATGCTGTTTTTCACCGGCTACAACGTGCGCATGACCACCGATGCGCACGAGGCGATACGTATCCTGCGTGACGAGCAGGTGCATGTGATTGTGAGCGATCAGCGCATGCCTGTGATGCAGGGTTCCGAGCTGTTGCGCATTGCCCGTGAAACTTCGCCCGCAACCATGCGCATTCTGTTAACCGGCTATTCCGACCTTGAAGCTTCCATTGCGAGCGTCAACGAAGGCGAGGTGTTCCGCTATCTGCTCAAGCCCTGGGCAGTTTCAGAAGTGAAAGAAGTGGTTGCGCAAGCGGCGGCCATTGCCACCGCCTCATTCGCCGCGCAGCAGTCTTCCTCGAACGCAATTGCCGAAACCCGCATGCAGAAGTTTCTGGTGCTGGTGATGGATAACGAACAGGCTACCGCAATTGCCGTGGAAGAGATATTGCAGCATCGTGCCGAGGTGATATGGGCACAGGACGAGCGGCACGCGCAGGAAGTTCTGGCCAGGCAGGATGTATCGCTCGTGGTGGCAGACATCACAATGGGCGGAAACAACGTGAGTTATATACTCAAGACCGTCAAGCAGTTTAATCCGCAAACGCAAACCATCGTGCTGACTTCATTCAATGACACGTCGCGCCTGATTGAACTGATCAACCAGGCGCAAATCATCCGTTATTTGCCCAAGCCTGTAAGCAACAACATACTGGCACGCAATCTGGAGTTCGTGATTGAGCGCCTTCACACGCTCAGGAACTCGCCGGAATTACAAAACCGCCAGAGCGTGCAGGCAATTCAGGATCCGCAGGAAAAGCAGTTATCAGGAAGTTTTATGGGGATGCTGAATCGCCTGCGTGCCCGTCCGGCTGCGACACAGAGCTAAGTTGCCATGAAAGACTCAATCCCGGCTTCACTCAAACAAAATCCCCGCCACGACTCTGCGCTCTTCAACCGATAAAATATTGAAGGTGCGACAGGCGGCCGGGGTGTTCATGAATTCCACGCCTATGCCCGCATTGGAAAGCGCCCGGTAAAGCAGCGGGTGCGCAAAACGATGCTGGCTGCCGGTACCCAGCAGCACGACTTCCGGCCGCAGGGCCAGAAAATAGCTGAAATCGGCCTCCGCCAGGCTTGCAAAATCGCGCGCGCTCCAATCACCCAGTATTTGTTCGGGTGTAACGATGACAGGTCGTTCGAAACGTTGATCGTTCACCCGTACGTAGCCTGCGCCGTGTGCGGTAAAAACATTCAGACCTGTATTATTGGAAAGATGAAATTTCAAGGGTTTTCTCCATTTTGGCTGGTTTGCAGGTTTAGTGGGGTTTATTTGCTCAGCAGGCCTGGCTCAGTTAGAATTGCGCCCTTTACAGCCCGTCTTTTCATGGGGTTGACTGCGAATTCTACCGGATTCGTCCACGCATAAAAACCGATTTGATAAAGCCCGAAAGAATAATGTGAAACAAGCTATTGCTGCTGAAATGGATACCGAGCGTCCCGTGATTAAATCCGCCAAGCTGGCGAATGTGTGCTATGACATTCGCGGCCCGGTAATGGCGCGTTCCAAGCAGATGGAGGAAGAGGGCCATCGTATCATCAAGTTGAATATCGGCAATCTGGCGCCATTCGGTTTTGAAGCGCCCGAAGAGATTCAGCAGGACGTGATCCACAATATGCCGAATTCATCCGGCTATTCGGATTCGAAAGGCATGTTTGCCGCGCGCAAGGCGATCATGCACTACTCGCAGCAGAAGAAAATTGCCGGCGTGGGAATGGAAGATATTTTTATCGGCAATGGCGCTTCCGAGCTGATTACGATGTCGATGCAGGGACTGCTGAATGACGGTGACGAGGTGCTGGTACCGGCACCTGATTACCCGCTGTGGACCGCTGCCGTTACGCTGGCCGGCGGAACGCCGCGCCATTATCTGTGCGACGAACAGAATGACTGGATGCCGGATCTGCAGGACATGCGCAACAAGATCACGCCCAACACGCGTGCGATTGTGCTGATCAACCCCAATAATCCCACCGGTGCGCTGTATTCTGATGATTTGTTGCTGGAAATTGTCGCGATTGCACGGCAGCATCAGCTGATTATTTTTGCCGATGAGATTTACGACAAGATGCTGTATGACGGTGCGACGCATACTTCGGTAGCGTCGCTGGCGGACGATGTGTTGTTTGTGACACTGAATGGACTGTCGAAAAATTACCGCGCCTGCGGTTATCGTGCCGGCTGGATGATCGTGTCGGGGAAGAAAAAGCATGCGCAGGATTATATTGACGGCCTCAATATTCTGGCGTCGATGCGTTTGTGCTCCAATGTGCCCGGCCAGTTTGCGATCCAGACTGCCCTTGGCGGATATCAGAGCATTAATGATCTGGTGGCGCCCAGTGGCCGCTTGTGCAAACAGCGCGACCTCGCATATCAATTGATCACCGCAATTCCCGGCGTGACTTGTGTGAAGCCCAAAGCGGGTTTGTACCTGTTTCCGCGCCTCGACCCGAAAATGTACCCGATCGAGGATGACCAGAAGTTTATTCTTGAGCTGCTGGAAACCGAAAAGGTTCTGGTGGTGCAGGGCACCGGTTTCAACTGGCCGCATCCAGACCATTTGCGCATTGTGTTTTTACCCAACGCTGACGATCTGACCGATGCGATTGGACGTATTGCACGTTTTCTTGAATCCTACCGCAAGCGGTATGGCACACACTGATTGGATTAACGTATGGGCATGAAACCGATGAATGTGGGATTGTTGGGCATAGGCACCGTAGGCGGCGGTACTTTCACGGTACTGGCGCGTAACGCCGAAGAAATCAGCCGTCGCGCGGGGCGCCCAATAAACATTAGCATAGTAGCCGACAAGAATATCGGGCTTGCCAAAAGCGTGACCAAGGGTGCTTGTCGCGTGACTGACGATGCTTTTTCTGTGGTGAATGATCCCGCAGTCGATATTGTGATCGAATTGATCGGTGGCACCGGCATAGCCAGGGAACTGGTGCTCACGGCGATACGCAACGGCAAGCATGTGGTCACCGCCAACAAGGCGCTATTGGCGATGCATGGCAACGAGATTTTTGCCGAGGCGCAGCAGATGCGGGTGATGGTTGCCTTCGAGGCAGCAGTGGCAGGGGGAATTCCCATTATCAAGGCTGTGCGTGAGGGTCTGGCTGCCAACCGCATTGAATGGATTGCCGGCATTATCAACGGCACCACCAATTTTATTTTGTCCGAGATGCGCGACAAGGGCCTGAGTTTCGACACCGTGCTGAAAGAAGCGCAGCGTTTGGGTTATGCGGAGTCCGACCCCACTTTTGATATCGAAGGGGTGGATGCGGCGCACAAGATCACGATCCTTGCGGCGATCGCCTTCGGTATCCCGATGCAATTCGACAAGGTCTATATCGAAGGGATCTCCAAACTCGACGCAGCTGACATCAAGTATGCCGAGCAACTGGGCTACCGCATCAAGCTGTTGGGCATTACCAGGCATACCTCGGAAGGTGTCGAGTTGCGCGTGCACCCCACGCTTATTCCGGGCAAGCGTCTGATTGCGAATGTGGAAGGCGCGATGAACGCCGTGCTGGTGCAGGGCGATGCGGTTGGCGCAACGCTGTATTATGGCAAGGGCGCGGGTGCGGAACCTACCGCCAGTGCGGTGATAGCCGATCTGGTCGATGTCACGCGCCTGCACACCGCCGATCCGCAAAACCGGGTGCCGCATCTTGCGTTCCAGCCCAATCAGCTGGCCGACCTGCGCATCCTGTCGATGGATGAAGTGCAAACCAGCTACTACCTGCGCATGCGCGTGCAGGACAAACCCGGCGTGCTGGCCGATATCACGCGCATCCTGGCGGATGAGCAGATTTCCATCGATGCGGTGATCCAGAAAGAACCCGGCGAAGGCGAAGACCAGACCGATCTGATCATGCTCACGCACCAGACGCGCGAGAAACGCATCAACACGGCGATTGCAAAAATTGAAGCGTTGAAAGTGACCGGCGGAAAAGTGGTGCGCATCCGTCTGGAAGAGCTGGGAAAATAAACGCTGTCATTCCCGCGCAGGCGGGAATCCAGTCAGTAGCAAGTATCCCTGCGCAAGCAGGACAAAATCTGATTCGACCCGCCAAGCGGGGCTTATTTAATCATCTGGATTCCCGCCTGCGCGGGAATGACGATAAAGCGAGTAACGCAATGAACTATATTTCCACACGCGGCAATTCCCCGAAGAGAAAGTTTACCGAAATCCTGTTGGGCGGGCTGGCTCCAGACGGCGGCCTGTACCTGCCCAATCAGTATCCTCAGATAACACGCGACGAGCTGGATGCCTGGCGCAAGCTGTCCTATGCCGATCTGGCTTTTGAAGTGCTGTCCAAATATGCAACCGATATCCCGCCAGATGATCTCAGGGCTATCGTGCGCAAGACCTACACTGCCGGTGTTTATCACAATGCGCGCGCCGGTTCCGACACCGCGCAGATTACGCCGCTGCGTACGCTGGAGCCGGGTCTGCATATCCTTGAACTGTCCAACGGCCCGACGCTGGCATTCAAGGACATCGCGATGCAATTGCTCGGCAATCTGTTCGAGTACGCGCTGGCAAAGCAGCACGACGAGTTGAATATATTGGGCGCAACTTCCGGCGATACCGGCTCGGCGGCGGAATATGCGATGCGCGGCAAGCGCGGCATCCGCGTGTTCATGCTGTCGCCGCATAAAAAAATGAGCCGCTTCCAGACCGCGCAGATGTTTTCGCTGCAGGACCCGAATATTTTCAATATCGCTATCAGGGGAGTGTTTGATGATGCGCAGGATATGGTCAAGGCGGTGTCCAACGATCATGAGTTCAAGGCCAAATACAAAATTGGCACGGTTAACTCGATCAACTGGGCGCGGGTATCCGCACAGATTGTGTACTACTTCAAGGGATATTTCGCGGCCACCAGGTCTAACGACGAACAGGTTTCCTTCTCGGTTCCCTCAGGCAACTTTGGCAACATCTGTGCCGGTCATATCGCGCGCATGATGGGCTTGCCGATCAGGCAGCTTATCCTCGCAACCAATGAGAACAACGTGCTGGAAGAGTTCTTCAAGTCCGGCGTGTACCGTCCGCGCAGCAACGCGGAAACTGCCCACACCAGCAGCCCGTCGATGGATATATCCAAGGCCTCCAACTTTGAGCGTTTTGTATTCGATCTGGTCGGGCGCAAAAGCGATACGGTGCGCGAACTGTGGAGCGGGGTCGATGCGGGCAAGTCCTTTGACCTGCGCGGCTCGGCTCACTGGAAGAATATTTCACAATACGGATTTGTCGCGGGCCACAGCACCCACGCCGATCGTCTTGCCACAATACGCATGATGTATGAAAAATACGGCGTGATGGTGGATACTCACACCGCCGACGGTATCAAGGTAGGGCTGGAAAAGCGCGAGGCAGGTGTACCGCTGATATGCCTGGAAACGGCCTTGCCGGCAAAGTTTGAAGACACCATTATCGAAGCGCTGGGGCGCAAGCCTGAACGTCCAGCGGGGATGGAGGATTTGGAAAGTTTGCCACAGCGTTGTGAGGTGATGGATGCAGACATGGCCACACTCAAGGCTTTCATCGTAGCCAACGTGCCGCAATAGTATCCTGCGTTTGTTTGCTGAACTGTTTTGGATCTGATTATGCCAGCGGAAGTTAGTGTTACCACAGTTGCCCATGTAATCCAGCTGGCCGTTGCCCCGGTATTTTTGCTGACCGGCATCGGCACTATTTTAAATGTGATGACGAATCGTCTGTCCCGCATTATCGATCGTTTCAGGGTGCTGGAACGCACTGCAGCCACTGCCGGTCAGGTGCGCCTGTCTCAAGATGAAGTCATGACCCATCAGGATGAAATGAAAATTCTGGCCCAGCGCGAACGGGTGATTTATTGGGCAATCAGCCTGTGTACGACTTCTGCTCTGCTTGTTTGTGTCGTTATCGCTACCTTGTTTGTCGGCTCGGTAATGGGCGTGCAGCTGACCAGCCTGATCGCGCTGTTATTTATTGCGGCGATGCTTGCATTGATAGGCGGATTGTTGATTTTATTGCGGGAAATATCCATCGCAACGGGCAGTATACACAGGGTAGGCAAACAGGAATGAATACAGAATCGGCGCATAAAAATAAGCCTTCAAAAATAAATCAAATTAAAACAACGACTTCCATATCAGGAGTGTGGCTGAGGCGCGGGCTGGAGCTTTTTCTCTTCATCGTGCTGATGATGGGATTGCGCGCCTGGCAGCAGCGCGACGTCGTCAAGGGGGAGGCGCCACAACTGAGCGGATTGCTGCTGGATGGCAAGCCTTACGCATTGTCCGCCAAGCCGGCACAGCCGGTGCTGGTTCATTTCTGGGCAACCTGGTGCCCCATTTGCCGCGCCGAGCAGGGGTCGATTGACTCCCTGGCACACGATAATCCCAATGTCATCACCGTCGCGATGCAAAGCGGCAACAGCGCGGCAGTGCAGCAACATATGCGTGAACAGGGGGTAAGCTTTCCTGTGATCAACGATGCAGACAGTCAGATTTCAGCGAAGTGGGGCGTCAATGGTGTGCCGGCGAGTTTCATCATCGATACCGATGGCAAGATACGATTTGTCGAGATTGGCTATACAACCGGCATAGGGTTGCGTGTGAGGCTGTGGCTGGCCAGTTTTTGAACTTAACACGGGATTCTGCTGAAGTTTTAGAGTAGCACGACTTGATTCCGTCCACTCTGTTTTGCTTTATAGAGCGCTTCATCGGAGCGGTTGATCATCTCGTCCAGGGTGTTGCAAAGGCTAGTGGTGACACCGATGCTGATTGTTAAATGTATCGATTCTTTATCATCCAGCGCTATTGGCAAACCTTCGATATGCAGCCTGAGCCGGTTCATGGTTTCAACGGGGGCGTCATTGTTCACGGCGACAATGCAAAACTCCTCGCCTCCCATGCGTGCAACAATATCGGTTGAACGGAAACTCCTGGAGATTGCCTGGGCTACAGATACGATCGCCAGGTCCCCCGCGTCATGCCCATAGTTATCGTTGATACGTTTGAAAAAATCGATATCTATCATGGCTATCATGATCTGTATGCTGTTTCGTTTGGCGCTGCTGAATAAAGCGTTGCCCATTTCGTAGAGATAACGGCGGTTGTACAGCTTGGTCAAATAGTCGCGATTGGCCTGTTCCTGGATGGTACGCAGGCTATCGATATAGTCCAGGCGGGCATTGATGCGGCTGACAAATTCTTCCACCAGGAAGGGCTTGTGAATAATATCGTCAGCCCCTGCCTTGAAAAAACGGACCCCGGAAAAGTCGTTGGCTGAAGTGGTTATGCCGATAATCGCCAATTTTGTGCTGGGAAAATTGGATCGCAGCTTCATGCATAAATCAACGCCGTCCATGTCTGAAATTTCGTACGCGGTAACGACCACGGAAATGTCATTGCGCTGTTCCATCTCATGCAGCGCGCTCTTGGCATTTTCTGCTTCAATAACTTCCAGCCTTTGCGTCAGCAGAATTTTTTTGAGGTAATCCCGGTAAGCAGGATCGGGTTCGACGATTAATACCTTGCATTGCATATTTCGCAAGGTGTGCAGTACGCTTTTCTGGACGATCGCAATCGAGCCGGGCGATTGTTTGGTGACGTAATCGACAATGGGTTTGGCAGAAATGCGCTCATGCGTAGTATTGTCAAGCGAGCCCGTCAGAACAATGGTGGCTACGCCACTGTTCAGGACCAGATCCACTGCCTCTCCATCCGGTGCGTCCGGTAAGCTCAGGTCGACAACCGCAACCAGATACTGATCGGGATGAGCCGAAAGCATCTGTTCGCATGCCGCAAGGGTTCGCGCCAGATCGACAGGCATGTTCACCACTGAATTTACGGCATTTTTGACCACGATGCCGATCGTTGCACTGTCATCAACAACCAGTATTCGTCCTGCACCGCGGTCAGATTGGCTCATGTGGTTTTCGGATAAAGCTAAGATTCAATTTGCAGTGCATGACGGAGGGGTAAATAATTATAACCATTATTCTGCAATAATGGTTATAAGATTACTGGCTCAGGAGATTCAACCCGGATAATTCATTAGGCCGCAGGCCGTGCTTCAGTCCGACTATCCAAAAAATTCTTTTACCTTGTCCATCCACGACTGGGCGCGCGGGCTGTGACGTGCACTGTCTTTCGAGCTTATTGATTCAAATTCACGCAGCAGTTCTTTTTGCCTTTCGGTCAGCTTGACTGGTGTTTCAATTACCACGTGGCAGTTCAGATCGCCGTGGGTATTGGTTCGCATGCCTTTGATACCTTTGCCGCGCAGGCGGAAAATCTTGCCCGATTGAGTTTCGGCAGGAATCTTGATGCGTGCGGAGCCATCCAGTGTGGGAATTTCGATTTCACCGCCCAGTGCCGCAGTGGTATAGCTGATCGGCATTTCGCAATGCAGGTCATCGCCGTCACGCTGAAACACGCTGTGCGGCTTGATGTGAATTTCCACATATAAATCGCCTGCCGGCGCGCCGCTGTGGCCCGCCTCGCCATGGCCGCTGTGGCGCAGACGCATACCATCGCCGATGCCCGCCGGGATTTTTATCTCCAGCGTCTTGTGGTGTTTGACGCGGCCTGTCCCATTGCACGTGCCGCAAGGAGAACTGATGCTCTTGCCGCTGCCATGGCAGCGCGGGCAGGTCTGCTGGATAGAGAAGAATCCCTGCTGCATCCGCACCTGTCCGTGTCCGCCGCAGGTCTGGCAAGTGGTTGGCGTGGTGCCGGGTTTTGCGCCGGAGCCATGGCAGGTGTCGCACTCGTCCAGTGTTGGAATGCGCACTTGCTTGGTCGCGCCCCGCGCCGCCTCTTCCAGCGTGATTTCCATGTTGTAGCGCAGATCCGCACCGCGTTGCGCCTGGCTGCGCCCGCGCCCCGCGCCACCAAAGATATCGCCAAAGATATCGCCAAAATCGAATCCGCCTGCACCATGCCCGTTGCCGCCTCTGCTGCCATCGGTGCCCGCATGCCCGTACTGATCGTAGGCTGCACGCTGTTGATCGTCGGACAGGGTTTCGTAGGCTTCTTTGGCTTCCTTGAATTGTTCTTCCGCTTTGGGGTTGTCGGGATTGCGGTCGGGATGAAACTTCATCGCCAGTTTGCGATAGGCTTTTTTAATATCGTCGCTGCTCGCGTCTTTATTGACGCCCAGTACTTCGTAGTAATCTCTTTTGGACATAATCTAATACCGCAAAATGCAAAAAAGCACAGATTCCGGATAGCGCATTTGATGCGTTTCTCTGAAACCTGTGCCCATGCCGTTAAAATTACTTCTTGTCGCTTTTCACTTCGGTGAATTCGGCATCTACCACATCGCCTTCATCCTTCTTGGCCTCGCCGTGCGCAGCACCTGCTTCTCCGCCCGCCTGAGCCTTGGCCGCTTCAGCCGCTTGCAACTTTTCTGCCAGTTTATGGGCAGCGGTTGAAAGCGCTTCCGTCTTGGCATTGATCGCGTCCTTGTCGTCGCCTTTTACCACCTCTTCGGCTTCCTTCAGGGCCTTTTCTATGCTGGATTTTTCATCGCCGGCAAGCTGGTCTCCGTACTCCTTCATGGACTTCTGCGTGGAGTGTATCAATGCATCCAGCTGGTTGCGCGCGGTTACCAGTTCAATTGCCTTGCGGTCATCCTCGGCATACATCTCAGCATCCTGCACCATTTTATTGATCTCGGCTTCGGACAAGCCGGAACTGGCCTGGATTTTGATCTTGTTTTCCTTGCCGGTTGCCTTGTCCTTGGCGGATACGTGCAGAATACCGTTGGCGTCGATATCAAAGGTGACTTCAATTTGCGGCATGCCGCGCGGTGCAGGCGGAATGTCGGACAGATTGAACTGGCCCAGGCTCTTGTTGCCGGATGCCACATCGCGTTCGCCCTGCAATACGTGGATCGTTACCGCAGACTGGTTGTCATCCGCAGTAGAAAATACCTGTGATGCCTTGGTCGGAATCGTGGTGTTTTTCTTGATCAGCTTGGTCATCACGCCGCCCATGGTTTCGATACCCAGTGACAGCGGGGTCACGTCAAGCAACAGAACGTCCTTTACTTCTCCCTGCAGCACGCCACCCTGAATCGCGGCACCCACGGCTACAGCCTCGTCCGGGTTTACGTCCTTGCGTGCTTCCTTGCCGAAGAACTCTTTGACCTTGTCCTGCACTTTGGGCATGCGTGTCTGGCCGCCGACCAGAATCACGTCAGCGATATCCGAGATGCTGACACCGGCGTCCTTCATGGCGATCTTGCAAGGCTCGATGGTGCGCGCGATCAGGTCTTCCACCAGGCTTTCCAGCTTGGCGCGGGTGATTTTCACGGCCAGATGCTTGGGGCCACTGGCATCTGCGGTGATGTATGGCAGGTTAACTTCTGTCTGCTGGGCCGAAGACAGTTCGATCTTGGCTTTTTCTGCGGCATCCTTCAGCCGCTGCAATGCCAGCATGTCCTTTTTGAGGTCAACGCCGCTCTCTTTCTTGAATTCATCGACCAGAAACTCGATCACGCGCATGTCGAAGTCTTCACCGCCGAGGAAGGTGTCGCCGTTGGTGGACAAAACTTCGAACTGGTGTTCGCCTTCAATTTCCGAGATGTCGATGATGGAGATGTCGAAAGTACCGCCACCCAGGTCATAAACGGCAATCTTGCGATCGCCTTCCTGTTTGTCCATGCCAAATGCCAGCGCTGCAGCAGTGGGCTCATTGATGATGCGTTTTACGTCCAGGCCGGCGATGCGACCGGCATCCTTGGTGGCCTGGCGCTGGCTGTCGTTGAAATAGGCAGGAACAGTAATTACCGCTTCGGTGACTGGCTCGCCGAGATAATCTTCGGCGGTTTTTTTCATCTTCATCAGTACTTGCGCTGAAATTTCAGGAGCGGAAATCTCCTTGTCGCGCACCTTGATCCAGGCATCGCCGTTCTTGGCTTTGACAATGCTGTAAGGAACCATGCCGATGTCTTTCTGCACCATGGGCTCTTCAAAACGGCGGCCGATCAGGCGTTTTACGCCGTACAAAGTATTTTTCGGGTTGGTGACGGCTTGCCGTTTTGCCGGCGCGCCGACCAGAACTTCGCCGTCTTCCATGTACGCGATGATAGAAGGTGTAGTGCGGGTGCCTTCAGCGTTTTCGATGACTTTAGGCTTCCCGTTTTCCATAACGGCTACGCAGGAGTTCGTCGTACCCAGATCTATGCCAATAATTTTTCCCATGATGCATCCTTTCAATTTTAATATTCAATTTGGTATCAGTAGTGAAATACCTGTTGCAGCCTACGTGAGGACTGCAACCATATATTTCAAGTATGTCTATTCTTTTGCTTTTGCAACCATCACCATGGCGGGGCGCAATACGCGGTCGTTCAGGCTATACCCTTTCTGCATCACACTTACAACGGTGTTGGCCTCCTGCTCGCTTTCAAGCATGCCTATCGCCTGATGCCTGTGTGCGTCAAATTTTTCGCCCACGGGGTTGATCTCTTTAATGTTAAATTTGTCAAATACGCTGGTGAGCTGTTTAAGGGTTAGCTCCATGCCGTTCTTGAAACTTTCCACCGTAGAGTTCTGTACCGCCAGGCCGGCTTGCAGGCTATCCATCACGGACAGCATTTCATCAGAGAAGCGTTCGACGGCATATTTTTGTGCCTTGCTGATATCTTCTTGCGCCCGGCGGCGGATATTCTCGCCTTCGGCCTTGGCATACATCCAGGCGTCATAGTGTTCCTGTGCTTTCAATTCGGCTTGTTTCAGCATTTCTTCGAGGTTGGGCATTACTTCCGGCGAATTATTCGTATCTTGCGGGGTTGCGTCAGGGTGTTCCATGCAAATTCTCCAATTGTACAATTATACAGAGGCGGCTTAAATGGGGGCGGTTGAATGGCCTTCAAGAGGCGGCGTAAATTATTTTTACCGTATGAGATAATGCACTTTTGCCTGTGGGGGAGAATATGCGGCACGTTTCAGCGGACTCTTCCCGGATTTGAAATGACTACCAGCCACCCCCGTTATTACTGGCGTATAGCCGGATTCTATTTTTTTCATTTTGCCTTCGTCGGCATGTTTTCTCCCTACTGGAGCTTGTACCTCAAGTCAATTGAGTTTGATGCGGTGCAGATAGGTATCCTGATGTCGGTGCAGCCGGTGATGCGCATGCTGTCGCCGGCTTGGTGGGGCTGGCTGGCCGATCATCTGGGTAATCGGCGGCTGGTGGTGAGGGTGGCCGCATTTTGCAGCGCCGTCTGCTACCTTGGTGTGTTTTTCACGACCGGGTTTTATGGATTGTTGCTGGTGCTGGCGCTGATGAGCTTTTTCTGGAGTGCGTCCATGCCGCTGGTGGAGGCCACCACGCTGACATATCTGGGCAAGAATGCCGTGCGTTACGGACGTCTGCGCTCATGGGGGTCGCTTGGTTTTATTATCGCCGTATTGGGCCTGGGTTATGCCTTTGACTATATTTCTATCAAATGGATTATATGGGCCGGCTTGGCGATACAGGCAGGCACCCTGTATTTCTCCCGCCAAATCCCGGCTACCGAGGTGATCGCGCACCACACCGACAGCCATCCCATTATGCGCATCGTCATGCAACCGCAGGTATTGACGCTGTTTGGCGGATGTTTCCTGATGGCGGTTGCGCATGGGCCTTACTACACCTTTTTTTCGATTTATCTGGTCGAGCATGGTTATGCGAAAAGTACAGTGGGGGTCTTATGGACGCTGGGGGTGGTTTGCGAAATAGGCGTATTTTTTGCGATGCCATGGCTGATGCGGCGATATTTTCTGCCGCGGATACTGATGATAAGCCTGGCGCTTGCAGTTATACGCTTCCTGATAATCGGCTGGCAGGTCGATACCTTGTGGCTGCTGTTATTTGCGCAAATGCTGCACGCGGCCACTTTTGGCTCATTTCATGCCGCTGCGGTGGCGCTGGTACATCACTTCTTTCGCGGGCGTCACCAGTCCAGGGGGCAGGCGCTGTTTGGCAGTGTGACTTATGGCGCGGGTGGAATGCTGGGTGGATTGTCGAGCGGGCCGTTATGGCAGCTCTGGGGGCCAAGCGTCATGTATACCTTTAGTGCCGCAGCGGCGTTGCTGGGTTTGGGGTTGATGTGGTGGAAATTAGGCAGCGTGGAGATTGTCAGGGACACTCAACTTTAGACACTCAGCCGTCATCCTTGCGCCACTAAACCAGTGGCACAATTGAAGCTGAAACGACAAAAATTCCTCCTGCTTACTACTGACAGCTGCGCTACAGTAGAAATCTTGGGTC
>Ga0315268_10000692_pt1 | contig 39149 bp, 34 predicted proteins | sample C1_top_MG_FD_204535 | JGI IMG/M metagenome (GOLD analysis project Ga0315268, IMG submission 204535) | Sediment microbial communities from Yellowstone Lake, YNP, Wyoming, USA - C1_top | ecosystem: Environmental > Aquatic > Freshwater > Lake > Sediment | place: USA: Wyoming | collected 2017-08-01
TTATCGCGATGAACCTTGTAACCCCCACACTCGGGTAACGCTTCAGCCAGGCCGACAACCTGTATACCAGCTTGCAGAGCGTGGTAACCGGTGATTAGTCCTACGTTACCTCCCCCGACGATAAATAGCCTCTCAGATGGACGGACAAGATCGCGATTCAGTATGGTTTGGAATGCACCTGCACCATACACTCCCGGAAGAATGTTACCTTTAAACGCCAGGAATTTCTCGCGTGCTCCTGTAGCAGTTAATATCGCCTCAGGTTTGACGAGTACATATTCACATCCATCTTTGAGAATACCAACTCTCTGGTCGCTAAAGACAGCCAAGGCCGTGCTGTGCAGCCAGATTTCAACATTTGAATACCGTCTTACTTGATCTTCCAATCTATGGGCAATATCAATACCACGTATTCCTGCGTAAACTGCCTTTCTGGAACCGAAAAACCGGTGCGTTTGTAGGACGAGTTTACCGCCTAATTGATGTTTATCATCGATTAACAAAATGCGCACGCCTGACTGGGCTAATTCGATGGCAGCCGAAAGGCCTGCCGGGCCTCCGCCGATAATCAATACAGGGATATCTAGGGATCGTATCGGTTTGAAGGATAAATCTTCCTGAATTGCAGGCAGGGAGGGAAGACCATCAACAGGTTTAATATCCATGCCCTGTTCGATTAACTCCATGCAAGCTTTCACAGGTTTATCGTTGGCAATCACCAAGCATTGAGCGCATTGTCCATTCGCACAGAAAATCCCTTGGGGTGAGCCATCTTTGGGATGATGACCGAAGGTGTGTTCGCCACTTGCAAATAGCGCCGCGGCGATTGTCTCACCTTGGCGAGCGGTAAGTTTTTTGCCTTGCCAAATGAATTCCACATCTGACCAAGCTGGAATCGGAAGGATGGGATGTGAATCGATACGATAGTTAGGCATGCCCTCTCCCAATGATTAACTCGGAGTGTATTTTTTCTCCCTCTTTTTGAATTTTATCAAATAGAAAGGGGAATGATAAATGTCTTTCAGCATTGATAAGGAGGCTGAGTGTCACTCTTATTCTACATATGGGTGGCGGTCCCGGTTGATTTCCAGTTCAATGGTAAAGATAGAGATTACCCTGTGGAAGGTGCAGGAAGTTTAAGATAGGCTTCGATAAAGCCATCAATATCCCCATCCAAAACAGCCTGAGTACTACCTGTTTCGTACTCTGTCCGGTGATCCTTGACCAATTGGTAAGGGTGTAACACATAGGAGCGAATTTGGCTTCCCCATTCTGCCTTTATGTAATCGCCGCGCAACTCTGCGAGTTGTTTCTCTTGTTCTTGTTGGTGCAGCTCCAACAATCGGGCGCGTAAAACACGTAATGCATTCTCGCGATTCTGCATTTGAGAGCGTTCGTTTTGGCAAGATACAACGATTCCTGTTGGCAGGTGAGTGATTCGCACTGCAGTAGAGTTTTTCTGCACATTCTGCCCGCCGGCACCAGAGGATCGGAAGATATCAATGCGTAAATCATTTGGATCAATCTGAATATCAGGATCCTCCTCTGAAACTTCAGGCAATACCTCAACCATTGCAAAGGATGTGTGCCGTCGATGTGCTGCATCAAATGGAGAAAGTCGCACAAGGCGATGAACCCCTTTTTCAGCTTTCAAATAACCATAAGCATATAAGCCATTGACAGCGATTGTGATGCTTTTAATACCTGCCTCTTCCCCTTCTGTAAAATCCAAGATATCGGTTGTAAAATTATGTCGTTCTGCCCATCGCAGGTACATGCGCTCCAACATAGCTGCCCAATCTTGCGAATCCGTTCCACCTGCACCCGCATGGATCGCTAAGAGAGCGTTTTCTTTATCATAAGGCCCAGAGAGTTGAATATTTAGTTGTCGTCTGGCGATATCTGCTTCCAGAGCATAGATTTCTTGTTCTAACTCAGTCCGTAGACTTTCATCTCCAAGCTGAGCGAATTCTTTTGTATCCTGGCATTTTTTTTGGAGAATTTTCCAACCATCAACTTCCTCACGCAGGATAGCTAATTTCTTCATGACCTGCTGGGCGTGGTTACGGTTTTGCCATAGTAAAGGATCTTCAGATTGCTTTTCTAGTTCGGAAAGGTCATGTAGTTTCTTGGGGAAGTCAAAGACGCACCAATAATGATTGGATATTGTTCGAACATTGTTCGAGACGGTCAATCAAATCTTGCATAAAAACTCCTCGTAAGTCGTCAAATGATCAAGTGGTCAATTCCTTGCAAGTATACCATCTACAAAAGCTTCCCGGTCGAACGACTGTAAGTCATCAGGCTTTTCGCCTAATCCAGCGTAAAGGATTGGAATCCTCAGTTCATGCTGAATGGCAAAAGCCATTCCGCCTCGGGCAGAAGAATCAAGCTTGGCCAGGATGATTCCGGTAACCTCGACTGCTCCCTTAAATGCACGAGCCTGTTGTAATGCATTCTGTCCGGTTGTTGCATCTAATACCAACCAAACTGCATGTGGAGCTTCTGGAAGTGCTTTTTTTACCACCCGATGAACTTTTTTCAATTCTTCCATCAAATTGTACCGTGTATGCAGACGACCAGCAGTGTCCACTAATACAATATCAATCTTTCGAGAAATTGCTGATTGCACCGCATCATATGCAACAGCCCCTGGATCGCTGCCTGGCTGGCCCGCGACTACAGGAAGGTTCAATCGCTCAGCCCAAACTTGCAATTGGTCAACAGCGGCAGCGCGAAAAGTATCCGCAGCTACTAACAAGACTCTCACGCCCTGTTTTGCGAACTGGTGTCCAAGCTTTGCGGCGGTGGTCGTCTTCCCTGAACCATTTACCCCAACTAACAATATGACGGCTGGGTGAAAAGCGGACAGGTTGATATCTGGTACTGGATCGAGACGCCTCAACAGCTCATTTCGAAGAACGCTATGTAACTCATCTGTGCGAGTCAATCCTCCCTGGCGAACTTGTTTCTGCAAGGATTCGACAACCGATTCTGTCGTTTCAAGGCCAAGATCGGCCTGGATTAATATCGATTCCAATTCATCCCATGTTTCTTGAGTGATTTGGGTGGCACCAAATACCGTAGCAATACGCCCAAAGGCAACTTTTCGAGTTTTATTGAGACTCTCTTTCCACTTGTTAAAGAATTCTGCCATAGCGATGAAAGATTATATCATACGGAATTTGACTCAGCCGCTAATTGTCCACAACCCGCTTGAATATCGATACCGCGGCGGATTCGGATACTACAAGGGATTCCTGATTTCGTTAATACCGATTTGAAGGCTTCAGCTCGCTGATGATTGGTTGCTTTCCCGGCATATTTAGCGGTAGGATTTAATTGGATTACATTTACATGGCAAAGTAATCCATCAAGTAAACTGACGAGTTCTTGCGCATGAAATGGACTATCGTTCACATCCTGAATTAATGCCCATTCAAAGGTAATACGCCGTCTGGTCTGATCTATATATTGGCGACAAGCATCCAATAATGCAGAAAGAGGATATTTTCGGTTAATAGGCAAGAGCTGGGAACGCAACTCGTCATTAGCAGCATGAAGGCTTATCGCAAGGTTGATTTGCCGTTTTGCTTTAGCAAATTCCAGAATCTGCGGAACCAGACCAACGGTGGAAATTGTGAAGCGCCGTTCTCCCATTCCAAAACCCAGTGGATCATTGAGTTGATCAATGGCCTGCATGGTGGCCTGGTAATTGTGAAAAGGTTCTCCCATGCCCATGATTACAACATTTGTTACTACTTCTCCTTGTGAATGTAGGAGTCGTGCATAATAGAGCACTTGCTCAATGATCTCCCCACTCGATAAATGGCGCTTGAAACCCATTTGGCCAGTGGCACAGAAAATACAACCCATTGCACAACCGGCTTGCGAGGAGATACAAAGTGTATTACGTCGTTCGTAGTGCATGAGTACAGCCTCGACCACCTGCTGGTCAGGCAAGCGGAACAGTGTCTTTGTAGTCTCATGATCAAAAGAATGCTGGGTGTTGATCGGTTCAAGCGCAGAAAAGAGAAGCTTGTCAGCAAGTCTGGAACGAAGTGGTAGTGGAATATTGCTAAATTGGTTAGGATGATTCCAGAGTTGTTTGTATAGTCCTTGCCAGATTTGTTGAGAGCGGTATTTTGGTTCTCCCCACTCTATAATCAAGTTCAGTAGCTCTGTTTGGTTGAGATCATAAACCAATGGAAGGGATTGATCAATAATACTCAACTTCTCACACCAATAGACTTCTGAGATCAGGAACAATAAGGTTCGGTGGTGGCGACCATTTTTGGGCATCCTCCAGAGCGGTCACACCCGAGAGTACCAGGGCAGTTCGACAACCTGCCCGTTGACCTCCTAGAATATCTGTTTCTAAACGATCCCCAATAACTAGTGTATCTTGGGGGGTGGTGTTCATCCGTCGCATAGCTATCTGCATCATGGTCGGTTGAGGCTTTCCGGCGATGATCGGCTTTACGCCACTTGCAGCTTCCACAGCAGCTATTATAGCTCCGCTACCCGGGCCGAGCCCTTCGGGAGTGGGGTAAGTCAGATCAGGATTTGTACCGATGAAAATGGCTCCGTGCCGGATAAGTGAGTTTGCCTTGCGTAGTTTAGCAAACGAGATATTGGTATCGAGGCCGACAATCACAGCAACAGCGGTTTCCTCAGAAATATAGAAACCGTTATTAGCCAGGTGCTTGACCAGGCTCTCTTCTCCGATGATATAGATCGGCCCACCTGATGGAAATCTCTCCAAAAGTAATTGGGATGTTGCCATGGATGAATTAATAATTTGCCATGACTGTACTTCAGCACCAAACTCCCTTAACTTTTTTTGATACTGCTCAACAGATTTCGTTGCGTTATTTGTGGCAAAGGATACTTTGATGTGATTTGCCTGAAAGGTTTCTAATATCCATGGAATATCTACAATGGCCTGGGTATCTCGCCAGAGCACACCATCCATATCCAGGATTACTCCCCTGACCGGTGGATCGAGTTTGAGGATCAAGCTATCAACCATGATCTATCTCATACAGAGGAGCCGGATAGCTGATGCCATCCGGCCCATCATAGGAGTGAATATTCGTCGAGGATATTCTCACAGGGATTATTTTTCAGGTGCTTTGAGGACCTTGTCTACCAATCCATACTCAACTGCCTGTTGAGCGTCCAAATAAAAATCTCGATCAGTATCTCGTTCAATTACTTCAAGAGCTTTGCCGGTATTTGCTGCAAGAATTTGGTTCAGGCGATCTTTCAGGCGGAGCATCTCACGCGCTTGAATTTCAATATCAGTGACTTGACCTTGAACACCGCCCAAAGGCTGGTGCATATGGATTGTGGCATGCGGTAGTGCATAGCGGTGCCCTTTCGTACCAGATGCCAGTAAGAATGTTGCAAATGAAGCAGTAATCCCCACGGCAACGGTGCTAATTGGGGTCGGAATCATTTGCATGGTGTCATATATTGCCAGACCATGGTAAATTTGACCACCGGGAGAATTTATATACATCTGGATTTCACGTTCTGGATCTTCCCGGCTTAAGAATAATAGTTGGGCAACAATCAGGTTGGAAATCTGGTCATCAATTGGAGTACCAAGGAAAACGATCCGTTCCTTCAGAAGCAAGGAATAAATATCGTACCGTTCACCACGACCGGATGACTCGGTCACAACTGGGATTACAGACTTAATATCATTAATTGACATAATTAACCTTCTTTCAATCAGATGGCTTATTGGATTCATTTATTCTTTCGCTAAAAGAGGATTCACTTTGTGGTGAAATCGATTCTTCCTTTGCAACACTATCTATGGCTTGTGTCTCTAAATTAGAAGCGGCAGGACTTTCATTTCCTTCTATTTTGGCCTCAGCCTGCCCTATCTCATCTTCACCTGTCTTTTCGACTTCTTGTAGTCCCATCGCGATGTTCTTAAGCCGTTCCATTAAATGCTGATTGAACAATCGATTGGCGGTATCCAGGACAACAGCCTGGTTGAAGTCGCGTCGTGATGCACCTTTCTGATATTTATCAAAACCAGGAGATTCTCTAAGGCCTTGCATTGTGGCTGCAAAGGCGGATTCTAGCTCTTCTGGTTGGACACTAATTTTCTCTTGCTTAGATATTTCTTCTAAAACTAAGGATCGCTCCAGGCGCCGCTTCGAAACCGGTCGAATCTCATTTGCAATTAGTTCGTCACGTGACATGTTACGCGTCTTGAGATATGTGGGTAGATCCATAGATCGTTGCTTAAGATCGCTTTCGAGATCCTCCATGGCATGTTCAATTTGGTGGTCCAGGACCTGAGGAGGATATTTAATTATTGATTGTTCTACGATCTGGTCGACCAATTCATTCAGGAATTTCTGATCGTATTCTTGAATGCGGTTCTGCTCGATGCTGACATGAATTCTTTCTTTTAACTCTTGTAAGGTCTCAAACTCTCCAACGGTTTTTGCAAACTCGTCGTTTAATTCAGGCAAAGTCAATGATTTTACACTCTGCACAACAACTTTGAATTCAACAGATCTACCGCGAAGTTTCTCTGATTCGTGGGAGTCAGGGTAAACGTATTGAATTGTTTTTTCTTCATTAGCAGAAAGACCAATCAGCTCATTAGAGAAACCCTTATAAGGCCAGTTATCATTTTCAGGACTTTCATCGCCAATGAAAACTTGTAGAGGAGTCTCTTTTATAAAATCCACTTCCTCACCTTCTGGCACCTCCATAAACCTGGCGCTGATCTTTAGATAAACCAAATCCCCTTTTTCAGCAGAGCGTTCAGCGGGTTCTATAGTTGCATGACTTCGTTGTAGTATCCGCATATACCGGTCTACATCCTCATCTGTCACGGTCTCAAGATGGTATTCTTTTCGTACGGAACGGTAATCCGGTAGGATAATTTCTGGCATCAGCGGAACGGTGAAGGAAAATGTAGGCGGGTCTTGGTTTATGATTTTTTCTAGAGTACCAGGACCAGAGGGGTCGATTTTCGCCTCCTCTAAGACCTTGGGATAATAATCATCGACGATTAGTTCAATTGCCTGGCTCTGGATTGCATCCTCGCCATATAAACGTCTAATTACATCGTAAGGTGCTTTTCCAGGTCGGAAACCCGGCACTTTGGCCTGTTCTGATATTTTTCGGGCAGCACGTCGTTTGTACTGCTGTAGAATTTCTGGTTCTAGTTCGGCAGTAATCTGGACTTGATGGTCCTCACGCGGTTCGGTCGTTATTTTCAAAGCGGCTTCCTTCTATTTTAGGATACACTGGATGGGGAAGGAGGGACTTGAACCCTCACGCCTTGCGGCACATGATCCTAAGTCATGCCTGTCTGCCAATTCCAGCACTTCCCCGCGAAACTCGATTATAAGCGCGAGGAGGATGTATCGTCAATATTCTTTTAATTGAAGATATTTTAACTGGGATTTATTAAAAGAAGATATGAATCGTAGAGATGTTGGATTAACGTGTTTTTGTACTTCGATAAGATTCTATTCATGGGACATAAGCAGGAGGAATTCCAGGATTGTTGGAATACACGTTAAAGAAGTTATATACTGCTTGAGATAGGCGAGCTACAAGTATATTTGCTGGATCAAACACCAATTGGTCTGATCGATAAACGAATACAGTCAATACATAGTTGCCACCAGGAGTATAGATTATGGCGACATCGCTCATGGTGTGTAATAATCCATCCGTTTCTTCAATCCAACCATGTTTATGTGCAATGCCTGTCCCTTCTGGCAAGCCGGCTTCGAGTAATAAGCCAGTCTTATTACTCATTAAATAATGAATAATTAAAGAACACTCAGCTTGAGATACTTGCCCCTTAAACGTATCGATGATAGCCCCTTTGCCATACTCGGCGCAATCGTACAGATATTCCAATAACAATCCGATCTCCCGCGGTGTAGTTTGGTTGTAAATATCTGGTTGCAGGTCAATATCGGTACGAGTATTAGCAGGAGTTGCAAACCTTTTCAATAAAGGAGCACCGGAATAGAAGAAGCCTGCGATGAAGGAATTCTCTAATCCCAGCGCTTGTAAATCATTTGTGACAATTAAAGGGCCACTATCGGGATCAAGGTATTCCATTAACTCGTCTGCAGGAGGATTCTGAGAAAGTACGATCATCCCATTAAAGAGACTTCTTATACTTTGAGGGGTGGGTTCATCTGAACGGTGTAATACAGAAATCGCTATTGGAATTTTCATGGTGCTCGCGGCAGTGAATGCGATCTCAGGTTGAATCTCCGTCCCATTCAATAAACCAAAATATAAACCCTTATTCGTTTGTAGATCCTTAAGGTAAAGCTCTACCAATCCATCAAAACCTGAACGATGGATAATCTGGTGAAGCAGGATATTGAGATCTTCAAGTTTTGGTGGTAGCGGTTTGATACTTTGAAGAGGGAGAACAACGGTACGTTCAGTCAAAGATCGCAATGCGGTCTCTATTGGTTGTATTGATTGGTCGATATCTAGCGATATACCTGGTTGACCGGATGTGAACAATGTTGTACCTGCGACAGGTAAAGATTCAGTTGGCAGATGGTCATAACGAAGTGTTATCTGGTCGTGCAAGTATAAGCGTAACTTTTCTTCTTGAACGGTAGCTGCAAGTGGAATATTTACCGATTTAGGAACAGTATTATGGTTCCATAAGGAATCCCAAAAAGCAGGCTTGTTAACCTGCCGATCAGCTGAATCGAGCATAGTATTCAAGTCAAGTTGGAATCCAGCATCTTGAGGTAATAATTGAATAATTGCATCCTGGTATTTCAGCTCAATGGGAGTGCTATAAGAATGTGAGACTCGTTCTGCTGCCTGTTCGCGGCTCAACCCCCCTATAGGAATCCCTGCAATCATCATGTTGTTCGGGTATAGGACTGGGATAGACCGAAAGCGCTGGTATTGGTAGATCGTCAGACCGGCAGCAGAAAAGAAAAGCCCAACACCAAGTATCACAAGGATATAGGATATGATGTTCTTAGGCTTCAACGCGTGTTTAGTTTTTAACCACTTGAATCTGCAAGGACACTACACAAAAGACATAGGTCCCCCCCTTGACTAAACCCCAATTGCTAGTATAAGGTCCGGGTTCCAAGGGAGCGATCATATCGACGCGTATTTTGGCGATTCCTTCAGGATCCACACTTTTTTGCAGGTAGACAACGTCATGCCATTTTTGCATTTTTGTTCCACTGATGTAGCGGAAATCCACATCTTCTGTCTCCCAGCTGTCCCCGCTGGTGTTCTTAATCTTCCAATTGGCGTCGAAATCTGATCCAGAAGCGATTTGCGCAAAGCGTTTTGGAGTTTGAGAGATCAATTGGCATGGACCTGTAGGAACCGCAATCGGAACGGTAGGTAGACGAGTGGGCGGCGGTATCAGAGTGAATGTAAGTGTAGGAAGAATGGTAGCGGTTGGCAGTGGAGTGGAGGTTTGGGTAGGGGTGTTGGTAAAAGGAACAATTGTATATGATGAAGTAGGTAAAGAGGTATAAGTCTGGGTGGGATTATTTACAGCTTCTTGTGTCAATTGGGCAATGGATGTGCTTGCGGATTGTGTCTGAACAGCGTTTACGGTTTGGGCGACCATTTGTGCATCTGCTGTTGGTGTAGGCGGCTGTCCAAATGGAAAGCTACAGCTGATTATCAGAGTCGTAAATATAATAAAGATGAAAAGCGACAGGAGGGATCTTCTCATTTTTACACCTTGTTCAACTATGGGACTGATTGCTTATCCATTGTACTCTATATTAGCATTCTATTATTATATCAAACGTTAAAAAATAAAAATGGATGATAGAGAATGGGATATAATCGCGTTCCGAATGCTTATTGATAGGTAATGGAGGAGAACTATGAGCCGCGTTATTGCAGTAGAGAGTCTTGGTCACGAGCGCAACCGGTTAAGCCGTCAAGTTGTTTTAGCAGTACGGGAGCTGATGAAGCAAACTGAACCTGATCTAAGAAGCAAGGATCTTACTTCGTTTATAGCCAGGGCGTTAATAGACATTCATGACACGATTGATCCCTCCGTAACAGCTTGGGAACGAAAAGGGTATTGGGTAAAAGCCGATCGCTTCCGGTTAGAATGGGAATGGAGCTATGCTTATGGAGAGAAATTGCGGAAGGCTCTATTAGAAGAGGATTGGGCAACCATTGCCGCAACTGGCGTCCAGATTGCTCAAAAGTTAAAGAATGTTCGGGTACCCGTGCGCAATCGTCTCGGGACTCCTTGGGAAGGTGCGTGGGCTCAATTACAGGTTGATCAGAAATAATATAGACTGGTGTAGGATCGTGAGTAACCATAATGAAGAATACCTTCCCAATCTCATCGGATTATATTGATACCCTATGACACGATATCCAATTCCAGCTGGTGAAGCTAGAGCTAAATTGACTGTCATGAACTCAAGGTTTATCGTGAGTGCGTCGCCAGCTTTCAGTGTAGAACAAGCTAAAGATTATATAACCCGCATAAAGGCCGAATTTCCAGATGCCTCACATCATGTCCCCATTTATCTGATTGGCTTTGGAAACTCTGTCATCGCTCACTGCAGTGATGCTGGAGAACCATCTGGGACTGCAGGACGTCCTGCTCTAGCCGTGTTGCAGGGGAGTGGATTGGGAGATATCGTAGTGGTTATTACGCGCTATTTTGGGGGGGCAAAACTGGGGACTGGTGGATTGGTTAGGGCTTATAGTGACTCTGTAAGGGCTGTACTTGCTGTATTGCCCCGCGCAATTCGGATTCCTACCCACACAGTGAGGGTAACTCTACCTTATTCGTTTTATGAATCATCTCTTCTTCTTATCCGTAAGAATAAAGGAGAGAGATTAAATGAGGATTTTGGAGAAGATGTTACTTTCATTCTACGATTCCCGGTAGAAGACTTCGAGACTTTCCAGGAAGCTTTACGAGAGCTAACACGTGGTGGGATCACCGCTGAGATCGTAGAATCACATCAAGATACTATCTTTCCGCTGTGAGGAAGTGACGGATAACCGAATAACGATTTAAGGGCCCGGCAATATTACAGCAAGGAGATTAAGAACCTAGATATTTGATCTGCTCCATTTGGGCCTGGGCGTTGGATGCGAGGGAGAGTCAATAACCAGGATAACTGGTCTATCCAAGCCCCACTCTCAAAATCGTTTGGTGTAATTTCCATGCCTTTCATTTCCCTCCTTATGAAGTCAGTTAACGGGCCAGATTCGCGAAAGCCTGGTCGGCAAACATATCCGAAAGGGACTCCAGCCGCGTAGGCTTCGGCTATCGTACTGTATCCAGCCTTACCAATCGCGGTATCACAGGTATGAATCAAATTTGGATGGTAGAAATTCGAATGATGAGGCAGTAAGATTAGATTCTTAGAGTGTTCAATTGCAGGGACAGAACCGGGGATCACAAAGGATATAGAAGACAATTTGGTTAATTGCTGTAAGAAAGAATATCGATCGGGAATTCCGCCCATGGTAATCAAAACCATTGGTTGATGATCTGGTATGTGTAATGCTTCACGGATCTGGTCGGGAGTAATGTTGGGTTTTCGACTGACGGGAAGTGTCAGCAGGTCGTGTTTAACCACAGGTCTACAAATTGGCGCAGTCTGGATATGGTAGGTAGAAGCAGCAAATAATTCTTGTAAGAAAGGAATAAACCGGTTGAAACCGATTTCATTCGGAAGATAGCCCTCATAAATCCAATCCCAGGTAAAATTTTCAATCAATATCGATTGGATATGGGCCTGCTGCGCAACCGCGATTCCTAAAGGAGATATATCACAAATTACGAGCCTTGTACCTAGTGCGTATAGCTGAGCACAGAGCAAGTCAAGGATGTGTTGGTCGAATGGTATGAATTTACCAAGCATATCTAGAGTTGCTGTTAGGTCTTCAACCATTGGTGTACTCTGTACCAGGCCCACATCCGTGAGTACGTCGTGGCAGGTATAGTTCCTAAGCAAAGATTCTTCGAAAAACCATTCAGGTATTCGAGTGAATATATCAAAATGAACTTCCGGCAAATGATCTTGTAAGGATAACATAACTGCAGCTGCTCTGGCTGCATGACCAAAGCCATGTGGAGAAATGAAGTAAGCAATCCGATTTCTGGGCTGCTGGTTGTTCATCAGGTTAAATCCTCTTGGAAATCCCCAATTTCAATATTCCCCAGGGCTTTCAACAGATCTGGCATCCTTAGAATAATTGTGGTACCGCGTTCACCCGAACCTATCGAGACCTCGTCCAGTTCCAGTATGGCCTGATCAACCAGGATTTGAATAGATGTTGGTAGTCCAAAAGGAGAAACTGCTCCACGTTTTGACCCGGTGACAGAAAGAACCTCGTCATCATTGGCCAGAGTCAGTCGTTTTTGATTTAAAAACCGCCGCAACTTCTTCCAGGAAACCTGCTCGGGTCCTGACATCAGCACCATTACGAATTCGTTACCTGGTAATCGGAAGAGGAGACTTCGGATGACTTGTGAAGACGTCTGACCGCGTTCACGTGCAGCTTGTTCGAGAGAGGTTATGGGACCTGGATGACGAAAAATGCGGAAAGGTATATTTCGCTCCCCCAGGAATCTGGTGACCGCTGACAAATTATCCATGAATTGAGTCTGTTTCCAAGGCACGCTGGATGCGTTTGTTTAGAGCAGGATGGGAGTGCAGCAGAAACACAACCCAGGCCTCAGGATCGACATCGGCCAGATTTTGGTTGGCCAGTCGCGTTAATGCCGCGGCATAGGCCTTCCCCTTACCGGTTACTTTCAGCGCATAGTCATCGGCCAGACTCTCTCGCCAACGCGAGAATGAATTTTCCAAGGGAGTTGTGAACAGACCATAAAAACCCAGAACGAGGCCAATCAGAGGCATCGCTGCTACATCTCCAGGTCCCGAGAAACCGAAATGGGCTACTCCCCAGTTCAAGCATATGGATGATAAGAACAACCCTAAAAACACAACCAGGCTTCCAAAGAGGATCAATATTGGAACATCGTTATGAATCTGGTGACCCAATTCATGGGCTAAAACAGTTTCGATCTCATCTGGAGAGAATTCATTAATCAATGTATCACCGATGATAATCCGGCGCGTATTGCCAAGCCCATACAAAGCTGCATTGGCGGTTTTGGTCCGACGACTCATGTCAAATTTATAAACCCCCCTGACTCGGGTATTAGCTTTCTCTGCTAGCTTCATCAGGTTTTCTGCTAATACGGGTTGAGTTTCTTGTAGAGGCTCAAATTTATAGAAAAGGGGGGCAATCACGACGGGAGCAAGGTTTGCCAGGAGGACATTGAAGATTACCAATATTAGAGCAGCCCAAAACCACCAGGTTTGCGGGGCAATTCGAAGCACCCAATAAATGATCTCGATAAGAAGGATGGCAACAGGAACGGATATCAACAGTCCTTTCAGCTGATCTGCAATCCATCCTTTTAGATTCTGGTTCGAGAGGTTAAAGCGATGTGGGAGCACAAATCCTGCATAGAGTGATAAGGGTAGGTCCAGCATGTAATAAATTCCGCCCAAGATTGCGGTAAATAGTAGTACCAGGCTCCATTGACTCGAAGCAAATGTATATAGCGAACTGCTTAACCTCTTTGATAATCCAGTCAGCAGCCAGATGAGAAGGTAAACCAGCCCGAAGATCAAATCGAACGCCCATAATCGGCGTTGTATCCTGGCGTAAATCTGGGCCTGTCTCTGTCTATCTTGATCTAGAACAGGTGCTGTGCCTACCTTGGTCGGTGTTGGTTTGGTTGGATCATTTTGGAAGGGTTCCATAGACTATATCCCATAATGGTGAACTTACTCCAAAGCGCTTATCGGGTGTTTTATAATGATGTTGCATATGATATCTTTTGAGAAATTTCAGAAAACCAGATCGCATTGGAAAATGATGCGTCGCGTAATGGGTGAGATCATAAATAAGGTATCCTGCTAGAAAACCTGAAAATATTGGGTCAATCCAGGTTGATGCAGAGAGTACCTTCCCAATGATAAGGTAAAACAGTCCATAAAAAATTAAAGCCAAAGGGATACTCACTGCGGGAGGCATTACCAGGCGCGTTCTGCACTGCGGTTGAGCGTGATGGACGCCATGGAAAAGAAATAAAATTCTTTCTTGCCATTGATTACGAGCCCTAAAATGAAAAACGAATCGGTGAAGGTTGTATTCAGTCAAGGTCCATAAGAACAAACCAATAAGAAAGCCTAGAAGAATAGTCCACCAGGAAGTTCTGGCAAGGATTGCCAAAGCCAGAAATAGAAACATGATTGGAGTCCATATAATGACGATTACTGCTGGGTGAATGTGGGAAAAAAACTCCAAGAAGTCCGATTTGAATAATCGGATGGGTACATCGCTGTGGTTTATGGTGGTGTGTGACATGATTCTACTCCCAGGATAAAAATTCGGTCTGGCATAAAGTCACCAAACCTATATATTAGCGGTGCTAGGAAGATTGTATGATTGTGGGTGTGAATACTCGAATCGCTGCAGTACCTTTAACCGGACATTTATATTCGCATATACCACATCCAATACAACGGTCACGGAGCACATAAGGTACCTTTATTGTCTTTTTTTGGCCATTTTCGTCAGTCCACTCATTTTCCATCAGTTGGACAGCTTTCTCTGGCAAGGGGCACATCTCTTCGCATACAATGCAGTTATTATGGTCTGACCAAGCTATACATCGGTTCGTGTCGATATAAGCCTTACCGATTACTTGCTGACGTTTTACTTCCAAATCTAGAGCCGGGATAGCTTTGACAGGGCACACCTGCCCACAGGCATTACAGGAATAATCACAATATCCAAGTCGTGGTACAAGTAAAGGTGTCCATAATCCTTCTAAACCGGCTTCAAAAGCTGAAGGTTGTATAGCACTCGTAGGGCAGACTCGCATGCAAATTCCGCAACGGATGCATTTTGAGATGAACTCTGGATCTTGAGTGCCTGGTGGACGAATGAGTTGGGGGTTAGGTTGGATTGAAGATTGGCTGCTCCGAAACACAGCCACTGAAGCAATTCCGGCGGTTAGAGCACCCAGGACTTCACGCCGTCCAGGATCATATTCGCGCCATTCCGCCATTTTCCAAATCGGAGTCAGACTAATTGAGCTACGCGGACAAGCCTCGAAGCAACCCAGGCATAACGTACACTCACTGGGATCACTACTATAGCCACGGTTAGGGTCAATTGTACCGGTTGGGCACTCACGGGAACAAAGAGCACAATTTCGGCAATCCTCCCCTACCTGCCGACGCAAAAGTGAGAACTTACTCATTAATCCTAACAAACCACCTAAGGGACAGAGATAACGGCACCAAAAGCGTGGCACAATCCAATTTAGAGCCAAGATGCAGAAGAAGATCAAAGCGTAGACTAAAACCTGACGATAGAACAAAGGCGTCTGTGGCAACAAGTTGGGACGGAGCCAGGTATCGAAGGAAGCGATTGGATCCTGTAGGAAGCGAACTGAGTAAAGAATTGTTTCAACCTGTGTAATGATCTGGTCCAGTGCCGGCCATATACTAGAAACCAGAGATCGATAAAGCAAAGTTAGAGGGTCCAGGAATAAGAATGTCAGATTGCCGAAAAGAGCGGAAGCTAAAATAAAAAATAGAAGGACATACTTGATCTTTCGAAAGGAATCAGGAATAGCAAATCGACTGTTTCGCTTATTTTTTGGTGTAGTTAGATCAAAAATGGAGCCTAATGGGCAAAGCCAACCGCACCAAGCTCTACCCACCAGTAGAGATGAAAGGATTATGATAAGCGCAAGAGAGGATGTAATCCTAAAAGTCCGGCTAGATATCAAGTTGGCAAGGATAACCAAAGGGTCAATCTTCAAGAATACATTGATTTCTTCGGTTGCCCCACCTGAACGGGTGATGATGAATGTAAATAAAAATCCAATAAGAGTTATCCATTGAATTGCTTTCCGGATAATGATCCAGCGATGGACTTGATTCGTGTTTCTTACAAGAGGTGCAAACCTTTTGGATTGAGAAGCCAATAGCCACTCCTGATCTACTGATAATTTCTATTTATATTACGAGGGTTATCTTATCATTTGTTCCGGATAAAAACCGTCGAATTGAAAGAATCTGTGAGAATTTTCCTGTTTTCCGTTAGGGAAAGTCACTCTTGTCCAGAATGGGTGATCTTAACCATTAATTGCCGACGATTCCATTGCCATGGCCATGCTGCAGTAATAATAGCCAAAATTATTAGAATCAAGCCAAAGATAATTCCAATCATACCCAATGGTAATAGCGGGGGTAAAGCCGCACCGGCTGCTGAGGCCAGCAGACCAAGGATAACCAGTACAATTGCTATAGCTGCCATGCTTCCGGCAAACATCCAGCCTTTCCGCTGTGAGGTAAGGCGTGGACCACTGATCTTTCCGGTTTGCCCATGGATATACACTAGGTTAGGTTTTCCAGAGTCGTCATGGTAGTGTGTGACATATAGCGGTACCAGGAGTTGAGACCAGTTTAGCCTATCATATCTCGCATCCAGACTGAAATTGCGGATATGCTGGCCCGAAGCTGCTTTTTGACAATCCATTGCTGCAGCTGCATTCAGGCTTGATTGAGCAAGTGGCCAAACACTCTCAGGTTCGAGATCAGGCACTTGGACGGCGACGGTAGACAATTCATTTGCAGAATATGGGATGGCTTCCTGATCCTTATAACCTCCTATAAGATCTTCCAGGTGTTCAATGTTTGATAAGGCAGGAACGGTGACATTGTCATAATGGCGCATTAGGCGGCCAAGACGCGGCTCCCATCGAATCCGGGTTTCTATAATCTCGCGATTACGCCATTGCCCGTTATAGTAGTATTCTTGTGAACTCTTAACCTCGTAATTAAAACCAACTTCAGCTTTCCAATGACCATTGACATCACTATCAACCATCCAAAAGGGCAAGAATACCGGCACACTCCGCTCAACGAGAGATGAGGGAGTAAAGTCATCGGGCGCCAACCAAATGCCTTTGGTAAATTCGGTGAATAAATTTCGTAATTCAGGCAGCTTAATCTGAAATGGAATGAGTCTTTCGGGTGGTTCAGGTCGGAGAGAGATCGGTTGTGAAATCAGTTGCCCTATCGCACAACCCGGACAAAGCTGTTTCCGGGCAGGATTGACCAAGAAAACCTTGTGACAGGAAGGACAACCAGCGGGAACAAGCTGGCTATTCCAGGCCTGAGAAGTCTCCTGGATAATTTCGGATTTTGGGATATTGGAAGTCACCATTAACCCACCTCAGAGCTAAGGGCCTGATGATAGATTTTGAAAGACAACAGACCCGCAATAACTAATAGAATCAATGTAATGATCAATGTAAAGACCCCCATGCCACCAACCAAGAGCAATGGAAGACTTGCCAGGCCACATAAAAAACCAGGAGAAAACAAGGCAGCAATCACCACCCAGACCTTCCACCAAACAACCGGTTTTTGGCCTGCCACTACCCCATTTTGGCCATTTATCATCACCTGATAAGTTTTACCTTCAAATTGGTAAGCAGCCAGATAAACTGGAAGTAAGATGTATCTCCAGGTTTCATCCTGAAAATCAGCTGTCATACTGAAGTTTCGTACATGGTTAGTTGTAATATCTTTATAGCATGTCGCTTTGGCTTCTTCTCGCATGGTTGCTTTTCCTGATTCCCATGCATCAGGCAGGAGGATATCAAAAGTATGCGCTTGCCAACCCGCCAGATAATCTGGCCTATAAGCAACCAAATTCTTCAGGTCAAATGGTTGGATCTGGCTGAGGATCTGCTGGTCGATATGTGAGCTACCTGAAACTATGAGGTCGTCTACTTCGTTCGATACCTGTCCATTTTCCCAACGCCAATCGATGACTGTGCGAGTTTTCCATGCTTTACTGCTACTATCATAATAAGGAATCTGGCGCTCGTAACCCACTTCGGCTTTCCAGGTTGAGGAGATATGAGATGAAAAGGTCCAGAATGGAAGGTATATGCCAATAAAGCGGTCGATAATCGTGTTGGTAGCTAATTCTGATGGGTGATACCAGCCTTGACCCAGCCACGATGCAGCTCGCGCATGAATCGCCTCGGGTTGAATAGAAAAAGGAACGAGAAACCGGGGCCGTAGATTATCAACAACAGCATCATGTAAATTTACCTCATTTGAACCGCAAAAGGGACAGGTAATTGTTAAGGCTTCGCGAGGAATTGCTAGGGCTGCACCACAACGCTGGCATCGTAGTTCTCGCCTTTCCACACCCCAACCCTTTTCAGCTTGGCGTAAGGTATCGAGAGTGAATTCGAATGATTGAGCTTGCTTGCCAACTTGTTCGGATCTCAATGGAGAGATGAAACCACAATGCTCGCAAGCGACTCCGCCCGCAGCTACATCAAATCGGGTGACTGCACCACAATTTGGACATTCAAATACTACTGGCTGCTCTATCTCAGAGGTCTCTTTTTGTTTTGGAGCGAAAACTGTGATGCCAACCAATGCTGATGAGACCTCCTGGTAGTCACCAGGGGGTCGCCAGATGTCAAATGGTGTAGATGGGTCTGTCATCGCTATCCAAGTTAGATAAAGACGTCATAAATTATTACAAACCGGTATCATTATATCGGAAAGTTAAAAAGTCAGGGTTCAATGGATCATAAACCATTGAACCCTGGTGTAGGGATTTGAGTTCTTTCACTTTCTTTTGAGAATAATTCGGGCATCTACAACCTTTACACCACGTCCTTCTTCATACACTAATACAGGATTTGCATCCGATTCGCTTATCTCGTCTGCCAGGTCCAGAATCATTGTGGAGTATCGGCAAACAGTTTCGGCCATCGCCTTACGATCGCGCGTCTTTTCACCTCGTACCCCTGCCAATATTGGCGCGCCACGTATCTCATCCAGCATACGCAAGGCTTGACCGGTCGCGACTGGGGCGACCCGGAAGGTGACGTCCTTAAGCACTTCAACAAAGATGCCACCCAAGCCAAACATCATAGTAGGGCCGAAAGTTGGATCATTGACTGAACCAAGAATGACTTCAGTTCCCCATGGCGCCATCTCTTGAACAGCAATACCATGAATGTGAGCATTTACATTGTAAGCCTTTGCATTCCGCATGATCGTATGGTAGGCATCACGGGCTGCATGGTCGTCTTTAATATTGACTTTAACCCCACCTGCATCTGATTTATGAAGGATATCTGGGGAGACGATCTTCATTACCACCGGATAACCAATATCATTGGCGATCTTGACAGCATCGTTTTCGCTTTTTGCCAGAAAGGTGGTTGTAACAGGAAGGCCATATGCGGAAAATACTTCCTTTGCTTCTATCTCCGTCAATTGATCACGGCCTTCACCACGAGCCGCATTAATTACCTTCAAAGCATTTTCTCGTTGCTCGCTTTTGCATACATCGAATGCCTCATTGACAATAGATCTCATCTGAGCATATTCGTGCAAAGCAGCCATGGCATTTACAGCGATATCAGGAGCGGGATAGGCCGGGATGCCATTTTCGACTAACCAACGCATAGCAGCAGCCGATTTTTCTCCACCAACAAAGGATACCGTGATAGGTTTGTCTTTCACTTCGGACGCCTGTACCGCCTGGTGGATACCTTTGGCTATTTCTAGAGGATCTGTCATGGCGGTTTCGCAATATAACACCACGAGACCGTTTACCCAGGGGTGGGCGAAAGCGTAACGAACGGAATCTGTATACCATTCCGTGCCAGCCATGCCTGTTAAGTCAACTGGATTTCGTGCAGAACCAAACTCTGGCATGTGCTTCTTTAATTCTGCCTGAACGTCAGCTGGGGCGAATTTCAAAGGAAGATTGTACTTTTCTGCTGCGTCAGTTGCGAGAACACCAACCCCACCCCCATTCGTAATGATCAACAGGTTGTCGTTAATCATCGGCGGTTGTAAGGAGAGTGCTAGAGTCAGATCAAATAGGTTATCCAGATCTGAAGCGTGCACTATTCCTGCTTGTTGAAAGGCCGCACCATATACCTTGGCAGCGCCGGCCAGAGAGCCAGTATGGGAAGCCGCCGCCGCTGCACCATGTGCTGATATCCCAGCTTTTAAGGCGATAATGGGTTTTTTTGCAGCCCGGCAAACATCCATAAATCGACGGCCATCTTTGAAACCTTCGATATAAAGAGTTATACAGGTAGTGTTTTCATCTTCATCCAGCCAGGCCACAGTATCAGCAAAATCTACGTCTGACATATTGCCGATCGATATCAGCTTATCGAATCCGACTCTGCGAGTATAAGTTGCGGCATCAATTGCAATCAATAATGCACCGCTCTGAGAAACAAGGGACGCTTTACCTCTTAGAGGTAAGAACGGTGCAAAGGAGGCATTCATCTGGTCAGAGTTGGATAAAGTACCAACAATATTCGGTCCTAGGATCCTCATCCCATAGCTATGGGCACTCTCAACAATCTGGTTTTCCAGGTCCCTCTGTCCTACCTCGCTAAAACCAGAGGTTATGATAATTAGACCTTTCACGCCTTTCTTCCCGCATTCAATGATGACTTGGGGGACAATTTTAGCAGGGACGGTTATTACTGCAGCATCAACCTCATCTGGGATGTCTAGAACAGAGTGGTAGACCTTTAGCCCTAAAATCTCATCTGCCTGGGTATTCACCGGGTAAACTCTTCCTTTGTACTTGCTTTCAAGGATATTCTCCACCACGGTGTAACCGATTTTTCCTGGTTGTGTAGATGCTCCAATGATCGCAATCGATTCTGGCCGAAATAAACCGTTCAGGACAATCTTATCCATGATAATTCCTCCCGGATCCATTTTTATCGTGATTTTTGCATGAATAGTATGATCGTATCAGACTTCCATTATACCCAATGATAAAATTGTCTGTAGAAAATCATCGATCTATTTTAATCCGTTTTTATAAAACAAATGTACCCTTTTTCGTAGATTTTCATCATCCTTTGAAAAATGGTGGTAGCTATGAGCCCCGCCCTTTTTAATTCATATTCACTGCATAATTCCGGTCATTATGAGACTGTTCAAAAGGTACTACATTCCGCCTTGGAGGCGGCAGATCCCATGATGGCGATTCGACGAAAGGTGGTTCTTGAAGGGGATTACTTAAGAATCGCGGAACGAGAATATTTTCTCAACGAATACAATCGGGTATTTTTGATTGGCTTTGGAAAAGCTGCCTTATCTATGACAAAAGCCATGATGGATATTTTGGGTGATTGGGTTAAGGGTGGAATAGTTATCTCAAAACTTACAGGTTGTCCAGACGAAATCTTGCTTCCTGAAACAATTCGGGTGCTTAAAGGAAGTCATCCGGTGCCAGATGAGAATAGTGTTTACAGCACCCAGGCATTGGTGGAATTTGTTAAAGAAACACAACCCAATGACCTTGTAATATGCTTAATCTCTGGAGGCGGATCTGCGCTTTTGACATTACCTGTAGAAGGGGTTGGATTGGAGGATATAAGAAGCCTAACCAATACGTTGCTGGCGTGCGGAGCTGAGATTGGCGAAATTAACACTTTGAGAAAGCATCTCGATCAAGTAAAAGGCGGCGGATTGGCTCATATGATCTTCCCGGCCCAATTAATCACTTTAATCTTGTCTGATGTAATTGGTAGCCCGTTGGATGTAATCGCCTCTGGCCCCACTGTGGCAGATCCAACCACTTATGAAGATGCCATCAAAATATTAAGAAAATACCGCATTGAAGGACAGGTACCTGTCAGAATAATGAAAGTGCTTCAAGCTGGACGGCAGGGTAGGATTGATGAAACTGTGAAGCCAGGAGAGGAATGCCTTCAGTATATACAAAATATGGTCGTTTCGAGCAATGTTCAAGCGGCGAAATATACGTTGGAAGTTGCACGAAGGGAAGGATTGAATGCTAACCTGCTTACAACCTTCCTGCATGGTGAGGCCAATCAAGCTGGTATGTTTCTTGGGGGGATAATCCGCCAGATCGCCACCAGCGGACAGCCCATGAATCCCCCTGCATGTTTAGTGGTAGGGGGAGAAACAACGGTTACATTAAGAGGGAATGGATTGGGGGGGAGGAACATGGAGCTTGCGCTAGGCGCGGTTTACGATATAGCCGGTCTGGAAAAATCAATGCTGATCACCCTGGCAACGGATGGGGAAGATGGGCCAACCGACGCTGCGGGTGCAGTTGTCACGGGGCAAACTCTAGACCGAGGAAGAAGGGCAGGTCTGAATCCCTCACTATTTCTCCAAAACAATGATTCATATCATTACTTTGAGAGGTTAAATGATTTACTGAAGACTGGACCGACGGGGACTAATGTAAATGACCTGGCTTTTCTATTCGTGTTCTAATATTATTGGGTAGGTTCAATATCAACCACTGTATTAAAAGAATTGATTTTTAGGATAAATTGCCTGCCGATCTGGCAAAGTGCAAATAGATCTGAGTCCGAAGTATGATATACAAGCTCGCCTTTATCAGTGGAGAAAATACACATATATTCTTCATTATTTTGACCCAACCTTTGTCCTTGTTGCAGATTGGGTTCCGGCCATACCGGATTCAGATTATCACCAGATAGTGAAACTTCGTTAATTACTTTCCAGTCATTTACCGTGTATGAGCAATAGTCTTGATATACACGGTATATACAATCCTGCATGACCTCTGCATATCCCGAGCCTTTATCGACGGTATACGGGGTGCCGCAGACTTTATCCGCATTTGGGGCAGGATCTGATTGCTCGTGATGAAATTCTTTCTGGCAACTCTCAATCTGAGCCCCTGAGGGAATTTCGTCCTTCCAATCTTTCCTGGTAACAGGCCCTACCTCTTCAACCTCTACCGATCGTTTCCAATTTACGTCTGTAACTATGCCATTTACATCCTGGCGCCTGAAGAAACCCAGTCCAAACCAGGCGAGAAGACCACATATGACGATACCTATAACAATAGGTATTCCTACCATAAGCCAGTTCACCGGTTTACTGGTTGCTTTATCTGGTTGGGAGATCTCGCCTTTCACTAGATTTCCACCACAATGCGAGCAAATATAAGAAGATTCAGGATTTAAGGAACCACAATGTGGGCATTTTATGGTTTTCATTGCCCCATCTTGGAACGCTCCTATTACCTGACCGGTTTCTCTGGCTTTTGCCTCTTTCAGGTCTCCCCCGCACTGACTGCATTTTTCTGATCCTGCTGGATTGCGTGCGCCACAAAATGGACAATGAATATCTGGTCCTGCTTTTGCTCGTTCAACCTCATCTTTATCCTGCAATAATTGTTGCTGTTCGGCCTGTTCAAATTTAACGTTCTCAGGCTGTGGAGCGCCGCAGGTTCCACACGTTTTTTGAGGACCCGGGTTGCGTTGTCCGCAATTTGGACAAACCCATTCTAATTTAACATAACCGATTGTCTCGCGCGCCATTTTCCCTCCTGAAAGAAAATGTCTTTGTCCAAGTTTATTCTTTCAGCGCGGCTTCCATTATTTGTTGAATTCGCTTAATCATACTCCCGGGATCGGGATGCAAACCATCAATAAGAAGTGCATTTTCATAGATCTGGTCTATTATAGGACCATTGAGTGGATGATCTTCCGGTAAACCGCTGAGGCGTTTCAGGATGATATGTCTTGGATTTATCTCAAGGATTTTTTGAGGAACCTTATATTCCTGGTCTAGCAATTTATAGACTCTTTGAAGTTGTGGATTTATTTTTCCTTCCTCATCTACCAAGCGAGCGGGAGATTCCACCAACCGGTCCGTGGAGCGCACTTCAACCACCTTGTCACCCAGTTGTTTCTTAATCCTCTCAATCATTTTCTGCATATCCGTAACGGGGAGCGGGCTTGCGGATTCTGCTTCACTTTCCTCTTGTTCTTTTGGAAGTTTGAGGTCTTCGGTAGAGGCGTTGGCAAGGATACGATCTCCGAATTTATCTAGACGCATTAGCATGAACGAATCTACAGGTTCCGTCATCAGAAGAACATCATAGCCAAGCTTTTTGAAAACCTCAAGATGTGGGCTATTCAAGATTGAGTGTTCTTCATCGCCAAGGATAAAATAGATTCTTTGTTGCCCTTCTTTCATTTCGGTAACATAGTCGTCTAAGGATTTCCACTCCTCAGGATGATTAATGGTTCGAAAACGCAGTAGTGGAAGAAGAGTCTCAAAATATTCAGGATCGGTCGCAATACCTCCTTTTATATAACGACCATATGTCCTCCAGAATTTAAGATATTCCTCAGGTTTTTCTTTCGCCAGGGTTTTTAAGTTTTCAATCAATTTTCCACTGATGATTTTCTTTAATTGGTTCATCACACGTGAGGATTGAACTGATTCGCGCGAGATATTTAAGGAGATATCCTCTGAATCGACTACCCCAACCACAAACCGGAAGAATTCCGGTAAAAGATCCTGGTTGTATTCCTGGATCAATACTTTACGTGCATAAAGAGTCAGACCATCTTGTTTCCTTAAAGAAAGAATATTCCTTTCAGACGTAGATGGAACGTAAAGTATGGCATACATCTGGACTGGGGCATCTATTACTAAATGAGTATAAGTCAAAGGAGCTTCAAGATCCAATGTGAGCTGCTTGTAAAAATCCTGATATTGCTGCTCCTCAACCTGGCGAGGTTGTTGCCTCCATAATGAGGTCTGCCGGTTCACTTGCTCCTTCTTCTCACCTAAGTAAATCGGGAACGGAATATAGTCCGAATGCTTTTTTATAATTTCTTTCAAGCGATATTCTTTGGAAAATTCCTCAGCATCTTCTTTAAGTTTTATGGTAACAGTGGTTCCTCGCTCAGATTTTTCTGCAGGTTGAATGGTAAATGTATCTGCACCGGTACAGAACCATGTGGCTGCCTGACTGTCAGGAAGATAAGAACGGGAAGAGACTCGGATCCATTCAGCCACCATGAAGGCAGAATAAAATCCAACTCCAAATTGACCTATGATATCTGAAAGTTGCGCATTTCCTTCCTGGGCAGCGTTTAAGAATGCACGGGCACCTGAGTGTGCAATCGTACCCAGGTTTTCGACTAGCTCTTGTTGGTTCATACCAACGCCAGTGTCACGGATAACCAGCAATTTTTGTTCCGGATCAACACTGATCCATATTCCGAGTTCTACATCAGGATCAAGCACGTTCCGATTGGTCAACATTTCGAAATTAATACGGGTAAGGGCATCAGCGGCATTTGAGATCAGTTCCCTCAAGAAGACATCTCGGTCTGTATAAAGAGAGTGGATCAAGATATCCAGTAACTGGTGCGTCTCTGCTCTAAAAGGGATCGGTTGATTTTGAGAGGAATCTTGTTGATTTTCCATAAGATTTTCCTTAGTTTTAATCAGCATCCTTGTCGGGTGGTAAATATTGATGTAGTCTTATGAACCAATACATATGGCACACGAATTATGCCCAGGTAGGGGAGTAAAGAATTAGAGATTTCTACGTCATATATCCCGGTGAAAGATTCTCGTGTTATTTCTAGATATTTAGCCAAATTTGAAACCATCGATACCCTAATGAATCCATCCATTCGGAAAGTGCTGACCAGGACTGTGACGGGGTCCATACGGCGATTCGGTTCTGTAGGATCATAATCGACTGGATCCTTTTCCGGGGGCTGCAGATGAAATGCCAGGATAAGAGGAATTGCAATGTGCAATTCCGGGAATGACATCGGTCTGGGAGTTGAAAGAGGTGCTGTTGTGAGTAGAACTTTAGCGTTGTAGACGCGTACACTATCTGGAGCCGTATTTGTCCGAAGCCACGTGCTAACACGGATTGCTTGTTTGGTTACCACTTCGCCCCACACGATATTTGTTGCCGTATATACCATTACTGGTGTTGCTTTTTCATCCGGTTCAATCTGGTATGATAATTGATCAGAGTGTTCAGACATATTCCCCTTTTTTCTGTGAATTGGATGTATCAAGAATGATTTTCTTGTACGATTAGATTAATTTGGTTGGGGTGCCCAAGAACAGCTATGGAATCTCCTGCATCCATTAGGATATTGCTGGGAGGATGGTATTGAGCTTGCCCTTTGTGATAGTACCATACAATGCTTACCCTAAAATCGTCCTCAATTTGTCTGGCACTAACGCCTTCTAGTCTCGAAGTGGGATTTATCTTTAACCGCGCCAAACTATTGGGTTGTCCTTCAATGCTGATTGGAGGGGTTATATCAACATCAGCTGCAGAAGCCGCAAAGATTGGGGCGGCCATCCCGGTAGCGCTTAGCGCAATAAAGCCAAATTGCTTACGCAACGCTTGTGCAAAATCATCATCAAAAATCCGGATGATAACCCGGATATCCGGATTTAGGCTACGCGCCTTTACAGCAATTTGCAGGTTCAGGCTATCTTGTTGTGTACAGAGGATTATGGCACGTGCTTGACGAATCCCGGAAGACTCGAGAACAACATCACTTGTCCCATCATCTTGGATCACCGGAATCCCCAAACGGCGGATGCTTTCCGACAATTCCGGTCTAGAACTCAACTCAATAACCACAACATCTTCGTCCATCTCATGCAACTGCCGAACGACACGGTATCCCAGATGTCCAAGCCCGACCAGAATCGTATGCTGGTTAAAAGTCGATGCAACAGCCATTTCCCATCCTTTTCCACGAGCACGGCGATTAAAAAATAGTGTTCCGAAGTCTGCTAATCCCTGAGCAATGCAACTGATTCCTAATAAAGGCATCAAAAAATAGAATATTTGTAAGTACCATAGATTTGGAAATTCCTGGATAGGCTGCAAAAATGAAAGTAATAAAACAACGTAAATCGCTTCAATTGGATCTTTGATTGGATGTAGTGAATTTTGTGAGAGCCAATAATAGATTAATCCACCAACTATCATCACCAGAATGAAAGTGCTTAGCGGTTTCCAAAATTCACGAAATAGGAGAAGAGAGTCTCGCCATCCGGCTTTAATATTACGCCGTGTCTGCTTGGCGATACCAAACTTCATTGCTGAGATACCTTTTGGCCTAGAACTGGAAGGCGAACCACCATCCGTCGAACTTGATCTGTTTCGTGAGCAGTTACGCACAAGACCACCACACTCATATCATCATTTGGGCGATATTGATCAAGCCGAATGGCTTCTGCCAGAATAGTGTCCGCTATCTCTTGAGGGGCAGGTTCTTGCTCTTCCAATAGCGATTCTAAAAGAGTACGGATATCCAAGGACTCGCCAATATCATTACCACACTTCAGCAATCCATCGGTATACATTACTACAGTTGTTCCCGTTTCTAATGGTATTTCGCTGATATCTGGTCGGACATTACGAGATTTACCAATTGCAGGACTATCGCTGGTAAGGCATTCAATGCGTTCGCGCTGTACTACAAAGATAGGCGTGGGATTATTTCGGGTGATGACAATAGTGCCAGTTTGTATATCAGCTGAGAGGATGTTAAGATAAGCAGAAACTTGGCCAAATTTCTCGGTGAATAAAAAATCTGAGGCGGCGCGAGCCGCGGCACCATCTCTAACACCTTCCGCTAACAAGCTAATTGCTTTACGTACGACCATCGAAGAGATGGATTTGGCTTCTCTTCCGGAGAATTGCCCATCTGAGAGGACAACTGAGATTCCACCGTTAGGCCGTTCTACTGTTTCTAGAGTATCACCGCTCTCCAAAGAGTCATATTTATTCGTCTTAGCAACTGCAATCTGGATCTCCATACATAGATTGTACAACAAAATGCCGGTTATGATCATACATATTGTTATGAGACGGGCGGATATTTTATATTAGTGCTGTCTTGGTGGCGATAACAACTAACAATTTGCTATCTGGCATGATCACCCATTCAATCTGAGCTTTAAGACCTGACACGGAAAACTTATTCTGTGGGATGGAAAGGTCCATATTTTCTGGAGGCGACTCACCAGTAGCCTTGAATAAGAAAGCCATAACACGGTCAATCAATCTTTTACTGGTTATCCAAGCCGAGAATAAGAGAATCAAGCGTCCACCTGGATTCAAAAGCCTTGAAACTTCGGAAAGGGTGTCCTGTTCAAGGATAAAAGAGGCCGGAAAAGTTGATATGATCGTATCAAATTGCCCATTGGCAAAAGGAAGGGACATCGCGTTAGATCGCACAATTCGATATTGTAAGCTTTTGGTGCTCAAAAGGTTTTTGGCAAGAGCAACCATTTGCCTGCTTTCATCGATTCCAATTGGGGTTAATCCACATTGAGTCATTTTTAGTAATAAGTGACCTGGTCCATGCGCAATCTCCAGTATTCTATTTCCTTTTATATAGGGTAGCATTCGATAAACCCATTCTTTCCAGCGGCCAACAGATACAAAATTCGAAACGAGATCATATGTCCATGCAAAAGAGTGGTACAGGAGGTGAAAGAACAGCTTAAGGAAAGGACTTAGAATCCTAGAGAGGAGATCTAGATGAGATTTCATCTTCATTTCTCGATTCTACTTGCATGATTTACCTAAACTCAGTATAATTTGCCAGTTATTTCCAAAGAAAGAGATGCTAGTTTTTTGAAACAGGAGTTATGCATGGTTCCGCAACCAAAAAGAAAGCTTTCTAAAGGGCGCCGAGATCGCCGCCGGGCACATGATGCCCTGGGTTCGATGAATCTGGTACAGTGCAATAATTGTGGTGAAATGCGATTACCACACACCGTCTGCCCAAACTGTGGTCATTACCAGGGCAGAGAGATTGTTAGCGTCGAAAAAGAGTCGAAGTCGAAATAAAGAAAAACGGGCCAAATTCACCGGCCCGTTTTGCATTTAAGAAGGGGATTATAAAGCCCAGGCAAGTAAAAATCCGAGGATAGCCAAGATAAGTCCCAGGTGCAAGAAAAAGTCGCTGGAGCTTAACCACCCATAGGTGGTCTGACGTAGTAAAAAATTTAGAAGCACCATCAGGATTCCAAGTAACGGTAGCAGTCCCTTGCGATGGGCAAGGAATTCAGAGAGGTCATCCAATAGTTTTGAAAACCTATTCTTCATGGAGTTTGTGGGCTGTATGCTTGCTGGTCAAATAATGTTGAAAGCGGTTAACAAGTCGTCCAGGGAGATTGCCTTGTATCAGGACTCCACCTCGGTTATGCTCGATTCGTTCAACCTGGCCTTGTTCGTGGAAAAGGGAGATGAGTTGGCCTTCCTGATATGGGAGCCTTACATTAACTGAAATGTAGGTTTCAAAAAGCTGAGACTCGATGGCATTAACTAGTTCAGGGATTCCTTCGCCTGTCAAGGCAGATATTGCTACAGAACCTGGATATTCGATAGTAACCTGACGCGCAGAAGTGGGGTCCGGCAACCGATCAATCTTATTCAAGACAGTTAATGTGGGAATGGAACCAGCATCGATTTCACTGAGAGTCTGCTGAACAGCCTTCCATTGCGCTATTGCATTAGGGTGTGTAATATCAACTACGTGAATTAAGAGATCGGCTTCGGTGATCTCCTCTAGAGTCGCTCGAAAAGCGGCGATTAATTGAGTGGGCAATTTTTGAATAAAACCGACGGTATCAGTAAATAATACAAAATGCCCGCCCGGTAACTCCAAGCGACGTGTAGTGGGATCGAGAGTAGCAAATAATTGATCCGCAACCAATACATTGGCCTTAGTAAGGCGGTTAAGCAGGGTGGACTTACCGGCATTCGTATAGCCAACTATTGAGATTACGGGGACACTACTTCGCTTTCTTTGAGCACGGTAACGCATTCGATGGGCACGAACTTTTTCTAACTCGTTTTTTAGTGTGCTAATACGTCTCCGAATTTCTCGACGATCAACTTCGAGTTGTGTTTCACCGGGACCGCGTAATCCTACACCGCCTACACTTCCAGCTCGTCCTCCCCCTCCTCCCGTCTGGCGAGCCAAGTGAGTCCATGCGCGTGTCAGGCGGGGCAATCGATATTCGTATTGAGCCAGTTCAACTTGCAGGATCCCTTCGCGTGTGCTGGCATGTTGCGCAAAGATTTCTAAGATTAATGCAGTACGGTCAGTGATCTGGACATTGTCAGTAAAACGCATCTCTAATTCGCGCAGGTGACGGGGAGAGAGCTCATTGTCAAAGATAACAACATCCGCCTGGGTCTCTTCGACCATGGTAATCAATTCTTCTACCTTACCGGAACCAATGAAAGTCTCAGGGTTGGGATGATCGAGTCTTTGGGTGATTTCTCCAATCACATCTAAACCAGCAGTATCCGCCAATAGCGACAATTCGGCTAATGAATCTTCTAAGCCCAGAAGGGATGGTTCATTACGTAAACCAATTCCAACCAAAAACGCTCGCAGGGCGGGTTTTACAGTTGGCATGGGCATCTTTTTTGCCATATAAGAGTTATAACCCCTTGTTTTTCCTTTTTCTCACAAAATTAATGGTTCTTTGCATTGCCTCTTTAACCCGATCCGTTGGGGTCACCAATGAGATACGGATATACCCTTTGCCATTCTCTCCATACACCACTCCTGGAGTGGTGCTTACTCCGGTTTCTTCCAACAGTTGTTCGCAAAATCCGACGCAGTCATCAAATCCTTCAGGTAATCGTGCCCAAACGTAAATAGAAGCTGGAGGTGTTTCAACTTCAAAACCAGCCTGGCGCAAACCATTTACAACAGTATCCCTGCGATGCTGATAGATTTGATTCCGCTCCTCAATCCAATTCTGATCACCCATTAAGGCAGTAATACCTGCATCAAAAATGGGTCTAAATTGCGAGGAATCCATCTGACTCTTATAGGTATGGAGATAACTGATTACCAAGTCATTTCCAGCAGCCATTGCGAGGCGCCATCCGCCCATATTGTAAGTTTTAGAAAGTGAGTTAAACTCGACAGCAACTTCTTTAGCCTCGGGTACCTGCAAGATGCTGGGTGCCTGATATCCGTCAAAACACACATCAGCGTAGGGGTTATCATTTGCTATTACAATTTGGTATTTCTTAGCAAATTCTATCGCCTTTTCAAAGAAACCCAGAGTAGCTACTGCACCAGTAGGGTTATTTGGATAGTTTAACCATAGTATTTTAGCTTTTGCGGCTATCTCTTTGGGAATACTATCCAAATCGGGTAGAAACTTATTTTCCTTTAAAAGAGGCATGTAATAAGGTTTTGCGCCGGCAATCAATCCACCAGAGGTATAGACGGGATATCCTGGATCGGGGATTAAAGCATAATCGCCTGGGTTTAATAAAACCTGGCTCAAGTTAAATAGTCCTTCTTTTGAACCAATCAAGCCGAGCACTTCACTCATCGACAGATCCACATCAAACCTTCGTTTGTAGTAAACACAAACTGCGCGCCGAAATTCAGGAGTACCGCCGTTTGGAGTATATCCGTGGACATCAGGGCGTCGGGCTGAATTCACCAGAGTGTCTATAATAAAATCCACTGGTGGCATATCTGGTGAACCCATATCAAGACGGATTACATCCACATTTTTCGCTTTTAGTTCGTCGAATTTTCTTTGGAGCGTGGCGAAGAAGTATGGTTTGAAATGTGCAATGCGCTCAGCAGGTCGGATGAAATTGGTGTTAGGCATCAGGTCTCTATCAAGTCTGTTCAGGTTTTGCTAATGGAGCAAAGATCCTTGCCATTCTCTCATCGGCTGGTATATTGTGGATAGGTAGTATAACATGGAAGGTCGATCCAGGCATTTTCACTTCATCAAAACCAGGAGATTCAACCCAAATAGCTCCTCCATGCGATTCGATGATACCTTTCGCAATATGAAGACCTAGTCCAGGACCTCCCCCTTTATATTTGGTCTTCCCACTGGAATGCAAGGATGGATTTCCGATTCGGCTAAATTTTTCGAAAATGATCATCTGGTTTTCAGATGCAATCCCTATCCCAGTGTCATGAATGGTAGTTTCGACAAATCCAGGCAATTTACGTCCATCAATTGTGATACTACCCCCATCTGGAGTGTACTTAATCGCGTTGGTCAATAAATTGCGAAATACCTGAATCAAACGCTCTGGATCTCCGAATATCATTTCCTGACTGCCTGGATAAGAAAGGATTTCCAGAGTTAATTTCCTTTCGTCAATATAGTCCTGTAGTTCAGCTTCTAGGGCTGTGAAAATTTGGTTAAGCCAAACGGGTTGAAAATTTAATTTTAAGAGATTATTATCGATTAAGGATACATCAATCATATCGTCTACAATGATGCGAAGTCGACGTGTCCCGTTGTTAATACCATTCAAAAGAACCATCTCGGATGAGTCTAACCCGTTCTTAGAGTAACTTTCACCCAACATCGCTGTATAACCCTCTATTAACGTCAATGGGGTTTTTAATTCGTGCGCAGCCACAGCAATAAAATCTGATTTCGTACGGTCTAATCGCTCTAGCGATTGTTGTACTTGATTAAGTCGATTAGAGACATATCCTACTTTCGCTTGAATTTCAAATTGTGCCGTTTTTTCAAAGCAATAAGAGAAACAGGGGAGCAGAGCGCCAATCAGGTTTAAGGCTTGAACTTCATCCAGCGTTTCCCGACAAGTGTCAAAGGTGACTTTCAGGAGTGCGACTATAAAATTGGTAAGATTGCTCCCGCTTCCCTCAAGGTCGGTTTGTGTCAGAGAGGACGACCATAATGAAAGAATAGAATCTAACCAGGCGGAATCTCCAGTCTCAACAGCTTGCTCTAGCAGGGTAAAGAACTGAGCCATTTGGTTTTGAAGGTCTTCACGTAACCCAGCTCCGCGAGCCATATTCTGGACAACGCGGTGAAGCCAAATTGGCCGTATGGTTTTTAACAATTCAAGCTCATGCATAATATTAGTTTATGTCATGTTTCTGTTTTTGCCAATTATTATGGATTGCTTAACCACGCCAATAGTGTTTTTCCAACGATGATAAGGCTTTGAGACGATACTTTATCGAGAGTGTCTTCTGTTGTGTGCCAGTAAGGGTAATCAAAGTCGATTATATCCAATGAGGGGATACCTTTTTCTACGAATGGGATGTGATCATCTAACAATTGGTAACGAATTTCATTTAGGAACTGAGATGTGAAATTCAGTCGCCTGGCTGTGGACCATATCTGGTCTGTCAGATTCGGGTCAGAGTTTCGTTCTCGGTAAATATTCAGACTTGCATCACCTATCATATCCACAATGATCACAGCGTTTGGCTTTCCTTCAAGCTGGTTCACAAAGGCACGTGAACCCAAAATCCAATCCGATCCATTAATATCTCCCTGATCTTCCGCGTCAAAGAACACCAATTCAATCTTCTTTGAAAGATTGGAGGGTATTTTGCGAGAGAGTTCCAATAATAGGGCTACTCCAGAAGCCCCATCATTAGCACCTGGGACTGGTTGGTTGCGTTTTGCAGGATCAGGATCATGATCTGCGATTTGCCGGGTGTCATAGTGCGTGCCAATGATAATCCACGGCCCTATACCATTACGAACAGCGACAATGTTCTGAACAGGATGCCCAGAAATTTCTGTCTTTTGAATATCCACCTTCCAACCATTCCGGTTGACTTGATCCTTGATCCAATTAATTGTTTTTTGATGAGCCTGACTACCAGGAATACGAGGCCCAAATGAGACCTGGATCATAACATCTCTCAGAGCTCGATCGCCATCAAAATCCCTGGAATTCTCAAATGGTCTATTTGTAAGAGAAGGAATTAAGATAATGATTGTAAAGGTACAAAGTATTAAGAATAAAGAGAGTAACAGGCGGCTCTTAGACATCTTTTATGAGTTCTAAGTATTGTTTCAGGTCATTTTGAGCCCGGAGAGCGTATTGGATTGAACGCATATGCTTCCCAATTATATGAGAAGGAAGTGATGGCAGGATGCCGAAATTGGCTTTCATCGGTTGGAAATTCTTCATTTCTGCATGAGTAATGTAATAGCATAAAGATCCAAGCATAGTGGTTCGAGGGAATTCTAACAATTCTTCTCCTTTCACAAAACAGACAGCATTCAAGCCGGCCAGCAGCCCGGTAGCAATGTTTCCCATATATCCTTCAACGCCGGTAATTTGGCCAGCGAAGAATAAATTTTCTCGGTATCGAAATTGAAGAGTGGTTTCTAATAATAGGGGTGAGGCTATAAAAGAATTTCGGTGCATTTGCCCGAACCTGATAAATTCGGCATGTTCCAGACCGGGAATCATCCGAAATACTCTTTTTTGCTCAAGATATGTCAGGTTCGTTTGAAAACCGACCATGTTGTATAAGTCACCTGCAAGGTTGTCTTGGCGCAATTGTACTACTGCATAAGGGCGTTTCTTTGACTTTGGCTCGATCAAGCCAATGGGACGCATTGGGCCATAAGCGAGTGCATCAGGATGGCGGCTAGCTAAGACTTCTATAGGTAAACAAGCTTCGAAATATTTTTGAGCACCAGCTTTAACGCCCGTACTGCTCAGCAGATCATGTTCGAAATCATGTAAAGAGACATGTGACGCATTCGATAGGTTATCAACAAATGTGTAATATTGCTCTCTCCCTAAAGGGCAATTTAGATAATCACCCTCACCAGAGGATTTGGCATCTCGATGGCGACGAGTGGCACGAAAAGCAATATTCATATCAATAGATTCAGCCAACACGATTGGGGCTATCGCATCATAGAAATATAAATTTTCTTGCCCGGTTATCTCCTGTATCGCATGAGTCAATGCCGGCGAAGTGAGTGGGCCTGAGGCGATTATTGTTGGGGTAAGAGGGATGGTTTTTACTTCCTCACGGACCACATGTATCCGATGGTGCGCCTCAATCTTGCGTGTCACCAATTCTGAAAAAGCTTTACGATCTACCGCCAATGCCGATCCTGCTGGAATTGCACAGGTATCAGCACAATCTAACAACATGGATCTCATCCGCCTGAGTTCATCTTTCAATAATCCAGATGCTCTATCAACCAGATTAGAGCCTAAGGAGTTTGAACAAACAAGCTCAGCTAATCCTGCTGTTTGATGAGCACCGGTTTGAATGAATGGCCGCATCTCATAAAGGATTACTTCTAGCCCTTGCTGTGCAGCTTGCCAAGCAGCTTCACATCCAGCCAATCCACCACCAATCACGGTCAAATCTGCCATGCGAGTAAGCCTTAACAGCATCAATTCTACCATTGCCACCTAAAAAGAGATTTGGCATATAACTTGCAACCAGGCTGGTAGCAAGTATACTTATATTAGGCTCGGTAAATTGTATGTTTCAAATCCCTTATCACACTCTTCGACCAGCAACTACAGCCCATCTGGCACAAACTATGACGTTACTTAGTTTGACAGTGGGTCAGTTGAAGCAGCAGATTGATACAGAACTCTCCACAAACCCGGCTTTGGAGTTGGTTGAAGAAAGACGTTGTCCTACATGCCGGCGTTTGTTACCTGAGCGCGGTGTTTGTCCAGTTTGCAGTTGTCCTTCCTCTACTCTGATTGATGAACCTGTTGTATTTCTCTCACCACGTGAAGATTTCTATACAGGAAGTGGAAGCTCTGCCGAAAGGCCTGACGAAGATGATTTTTCTGTCGAAGAAGATAATCTGGCAGCTTATGTACTTCGTCAGATAGCACCGGAACTCGACCCTCAGGATCGTCGCCTGGCTGCATATTTGTTGACAAATTTAGATGAAGATGGCTTATTAGCTATCCCAGTGGTTGAAGTGGCAAAATACTTCCATATAGCACCGGCCCAGGTCAAAAACGTCCAACGGATTATTCAAAGAGCAGACCCTTTGGGTGTTGGTTCCAGCTCAACCCGGGAGGCCTTGTTGGTTCAAATGGATGTATTAGGTGATATCCAATTTGTTCCTCCATTGGCAAGACGGGTAGTAGAAGAAGGCATGGATCTTTTAAGCCATCGACAATTTGCTGAGCTTGCAAGGTATATGGGTGTTTCAGTCCGCCAGGTGCAACAGGTCGTTAAATTTATCGGTGAGAATCTAAACCCTTTTCCTGCTCGATCCCATTGGGGTGATATACGTCATCCAGTTGCTCCTAATTTACATGTTTACCAACAACCAGATATCATCATCAATTTCATGAACGATAATCCCAAGAATCCTTTGATTGTTGAAATTGTTTTACCGTTAAGTGGAACCCTAAGAGTAAGTCCGTTGTTCCGTAGTGCAATCCAGCAAGCATCTGATGAAAAAAAAGAGGCCTGGAAAGGAGATATGGAACGTGCGTCTTTATTTGTCAAATGCATTCAACAGAGAAATCATACCTTGAGAAGACTTGTACAAAGGGTGGTCTCTTTACAACGCGATTTCATTGTCCATGGAGAACAGTATTTAAAACCAGTCACTCGATCTCTGATTTCGCGCGACCTCGATGTTCACGAGTCAACGATTTCGAGAGCAGTAGCAAATAAGACTGTTCAATTGCCTAATCGTCGTATCATTCCATTAGCCAATTTCTTCGACCGTAGTCTAAATGTTCGTTCCATATTGCGTGATATCATTGCAGAAGAGAGTAGTCCATTGAGTGATTCGCAACTAGTCGATATCTTGGCGCAGCGTGGTATTAATGTAGCGCGACGAACAGTGGCCAAGTACCGGTCAATGGAAGGAATATTACCAGCCCACTTACGTCAATCTGTGGTTCAACAAACATGACTCCTTTAAGTTCAGTTTCTCCTACAACGCGCAATTCACAATGGCATTTTAGAACTCTAGGCATCCAAGAGTTCGAGTCGTTAATTAATCTCATGCCACAGGCTGCTTGTTTGGTAGATTCTCAACGCGGAATCATCCTTTTCGGAAACAAGGCATTATATAGATTAACAGCTTTTTCTCAACAGGATTTATCGGGAGCACCAATAACTAATCTGATTGAGCAGATATCATTAGACGATTGTCAATCAGAACAAAACATACAGGTAATGATTACCCGTCGAAATCGCCCCCCATTGCCTATAGTTGTTCAAATCCATATCCTAGATTCTACGAGAAAAATCCTGCTTCTTCAAATCGAACCATCGCACAATCCAGATCAAATTTCTTTTTCTCTGGGTCTTCGGGATATCTTTCAATTAGTCAACGAATTGAATACAGTGATCGATTGCTCTGATGAACCCAGATTGATGAATAACATAGTTGAGACAGTACGGAAAGTAACGAGTGCAAGTTCGATATGTATTTACCGGGCCGATCACCAATTTCCAAAACTATCCAGAATTGCATTCTGGCCTGATCCCAATATATTCCCTGAAGAAATCTTTTCAACTGATCTGGTTCGGCTTTCGAACCCATTTGTATGGATACCAGGAAAAAGAGTTCAAACGGAAATACATAGGGCGGGGAGGGTTGCCAACCTAGCTTATGTGGCTTCGACTCCATTGGGCCAGGAAAGTGCTCTAGCCGGCCTGTTGATCATCGGTGGAGTCGATCCATTGCCAGGCCAAAACCCAATCGAATTTTTGAAATTCCTAGGGCAACAGATCCATTTTTCAATCCAGCAATCTCTCTTGGTTAACAATCTCCAATCTGAAAATAACCGGATAGAAGGAAAGATTGTGGTTCAAAAAGGGGTTGTTGACAACATTCATGAGGGGGCTCTGATACTACAGCCCGATTTCCAGATCCTGGAGATCAATCCGGCTGCTGAATTAATGCTCGGTTATGCAGACAAGGAAGTTAAAGGTCAGCAAGTAGAGAACATTCTGATTGGCCCTGAAGGGCTATTGCCAGCCCTAGATAATGCACGTCAAGGCATTCCGACGCTTGAAATGGGGGTGGTTTCGCTTCATAGAAGAAATGGTCAATCCTTTCCAGCGCAAATCCAGATAGTCCCAATATTAAAAGAAAATACAGTGCTTGCCATCAATATCTTGGTGACAGACGTAACAGCAGATGAACAAATCAGGGTAAGAACTCAGCAATTGGAACAACGCGCAATTCTGGGTGATTTTACTGCAGTATTTGCTCATGAAGTCCGCAACCCAATAAATAATATATCCATGGGAGCCCAATTGTTGGGCAGCCGGATGAATCCAGGGGACCCGAACTTTGACGTTATACAGCGAATGTTGGGTGATTGTACTCGCCTGAACCATTTGATGGAATCGGTGCTCTCTTTTTCAAGACCAATGGAGTCCACATTTATCAGACTCGATATTTCGCAATTGCTTCAACGAATCATTGATCGATGGCAACCGCGCCTATCACGAGTTAACATCCATCCATTTTTTCAGTCTTCACCTAATCTTCCTATGGTAATGGGAGATATGCGTTCATTGGAACAAGTTTTTACAAACCTGATCACTAACGCCGTGGAAGCCATGAGTAAATCTGGGGGGATATTGGCAGTTCATGTTTTGGTATCCAGCGGGATTCCAAATCGACCTCACGTGGAGGTCTCTATTTCAGATAATGGTCCCGGGATACCAGATGAAATCAGAGAGCGGATCTTTGAACCGTTTGTAACGACAAATGCGCGCGGCACTGGTTTAGGATTGGCTATTTCAAAGAGAATAGTTACCGCACACCAGGGGAGTATATCGGTTAACAGCTTCCCTGGTGGAACCGTCTTCCGCGTTTTTCTGCCTGCTGTAGAGATAGCCACTGTTGATGGAGAAGATAAATGAGCATCACCCTATTGATCGTGGATGATGAGGAAAATGCCAGATTGTTCTTGCAGGATTTCTTAACAACAAAAGGTTTCGAAGTCATTGGGGCGGCTACCCTAGCAGAAGCTCGGAATTCACTTAACCGAGGGGATGCGGATTTGGTTTTATTAGATGTGCAATTACCTGATGGTTATGGACCGAATTTATTATTTGAAACCGCTCATTTGGTGAACCGTCCTCCGATCATTCTTATCACAGCCTATGGGGATATTGACATGGCAGTGGATGCAATGAAGAATGGAGCTCATGATTTTCTCACAAAGCCGATTCAATTGTCACAATTGGAGAGATCCATTCAAAGAGCAATTGAAGTGGTATCCATGCGTAGAGAATTAGCTCATCTCAGGCAGTCTCAGCAAAACGCACAATTCATTATCGGAAAAAGCCAAAAAATGCAAGAATTAGTAAGCCATGCACAACGGGCAGCGTCTGCTTCAGTTTCTGTGTTAATTACAGGTGAGACAGGTACTGGAAAGGA
>Ga0315268_10000693_pt1 | contig 39125 bp, 65 predicted proteins | sample C1_top_MG_FD_204535 | JGI IMG/M metagenome (GOLD analysis project Ga0315268, IMG submission 204535) | Sediment microbial communities from Yellowstone Lake, YNP, Wyoming, USA - C1_top | ecosystem: Environmental > Aquatic > Freshwater > Lake > Sediment | place: USA: Wyoming | collected 2017-08-01
ATACTAAGATTATTAGTAATGTTGAACTAGTAAGATTAGTTGGAAATAATTCTGAAAAAACAATAAAGTTATTATTAACAACTGTAACCGCAATCACAGTCACAACCGCACCCGCAACCAAAACCGCAACCGCAACCACAGTCACAACCACACCCGCAACCACACCCGCAACCACACCCGCACCCGCAACCGCACCCGCAACCGCAATCACAGTCACAAGCACACCCGCAACCACACCCGCAACCGCAACCACACCCGCAACCGCACCCGCAACCGCAATCACAGTCACAACCACACCCGCAACCACACCCGCAATCACACCCGCAACCGCACCCGCAACAAAAACCACAACCGTACCCGCAACCACAACCATAACAAATTCAATACATAACAATACTAAAACAACCCACAAACGCTCCCAAAAACGAACATTAACCTCATCATTAATCAAATCCCTAACCTTTCCAACAAAACTTGACAATAATACCATTATCAAATCACCTTTACACTTATACTTCTTTCATAATACTTACAATTATTATTCATATTATCCTTATATGGATTTAAAAAACTTGTTTGTTTTTGTTTCCAACCTTTAACCATTTCAAATGGCGTATCATACTTTTCGTGTATTATTAAACTTGATACTTCCTTTAAACAATTATTATATGTGGTAGAATTTATTACAAGCCGTGTAAAGAAGAATGTTATAAAAAGACTGGTTAAAAATATTAAGAACTGTTCTTCCACATCTGCTGACATATTTGTTATTTCCTCTAACAATCTAATTATTGCGAAATAGAATATACTTGTTAATATTGCTATCATAATCAGATTTCTTATATTGTGGTAACCTTTGAAATGTTTGCAATTTTTACAGTAGACTTTTTCCATTATTTATCATTCCTTATCATTTTTGATGTTTTCTATTAGCCAATCAATTTTTGCAATAGCAGATTGTTTACGATCAAATTCTATATCAATAATAACTTGTAATAGCGTGTTTAATACTATTTTGTTCTTCATCATTTTGAGTCAATGGAGAGGATTTTTATGCATAAAAATATTGTAGTTATAATGATTGCAATTTCTATAAAATAAATTGTTATTTTTGTTGGTAAAGTAAAATTTTCAAATGTATATATATAATTACAGAGAATGAATGTTGTAGTTTGTAATAACAATAATAGTACTGATAGTACTACTGGCATAAGTAATTTTATTATTTTATTTCTTCTTGTTTGTTTTGTTGTTTCCATTTTACATCACCATAAAACATATACTTTGTATAACTTATATATAAATGTTTTGTTAAAGTCGGAAAAACACCAGAAAACTACCAATAACGGTAAAAAACAAACCCTAAACAGCCTTCCCATCCTCAACAACACACTCACCACAAACAAGAACACCCCAACAACCAACACCAACCCTAAAAGGCTCAACCCTAACAAACCTAACACTCGGAAACTTCAAATACAACTCATCCAAAGCCTCACCAGCAGCAACACCAACAACCTGCTCAAACGCACCAAGACGACAACCAAAAAAAATTTTGAAACCATTCCACACACGAACAAGCCAACCACGACTACGAACACGAACAACACAAACCATCCTAACACTAGCACTCATTTAAAACCAAACCTCCACACCACAAAACACAACAAGTTAAAAAACAAAGGAAAATACACAAGCCCAGTAATCGCACTCCAATACTGCACACGCTTAACACTCACATCAGCAACAAAAGGCCTAACATCCTCAACAGTAACCTGCCCAACACTATCATAACCATAATGATCCTTAATACTCTCAGTCACCCTAACATTACTCAAACCAACCATGAACTGACTAAAAATTAATATGACAACAACAGACACGTAAAAAAAACTAAAAAAGTCAGACGGAACAAAACCCCTCCAAAAAAGAGCAACACACAAAAAAGTAATAACCAACAATTTAATACCAATCGCACCAAGAAAAGAATTAACAAACAAGTTAGTCTCCAACCCCTCAAAAAATACGTGATTACGAAAAGTACTCCACAAGTCAAAAATCGCGCCAGCACTCAACAATAATAACAAAACAATCCTAGTCCAAAAATTTACATTATCACGACGCTTAATCATCTCAACCTTGTACAAGTCATTAAGCACTTTCAAAAAGTCAAACACCACCAAAAATTGAAAACAAAATAATCAACACCCAAACAATCAAAACAAAAGCCAACACTACAAAATTAGCAATACCACTAATCACAGCTAACTGAATAGGAACACTCAAATCCCTAAAAAAAAGTTTATTCCTATCTCCTACCATTTTCCTCACGTTCCAACTCATCAAAATCAGGCAATCCAGGAATTTCTTCCTCAACATCATCAGTAAGACCAACATCTTCAGCCTTATAATCAAAATCCCTACCAGAATCCTTCTTAACCTCAACACTAGCCCCAGGAACGATCTTCTTCGCAAGCCTGAAATTAGGCTTGAACCCAGAAACGTTACTCATAATAGGCTTAGATTGTGCCACACGCGATTCCACTCTAGGAGCTTCAACAACCTCCTCACCAGAATCAGCAATCTCCTGATCCTCAAACTCACCCTGCAAACCCTCCAACTTCTTCAACTCATCAATCATACGATTCAAAACAGACCTCTCACCCAACAAAATAGACTCCAACACCTTACCATCACCAATAACACCCATCACACGCTTGTAATCAACAAAAACAGGATGAGACTCCAAAATACGAATCTTCAAATCCCTACTCAAAATTTGCCGCTTCAAATCCGCAATCTTATCAACCATAAACCATCAAACCTCCACAAACACGCAAAAAAATCATTTTTCAACCCTCATACAAACCAAAGGCTTCGGAAACTCCACATGCAACTCCCTACCAATAACCTCCAAAGCCTGATAAACAGTAATCAAAGCCAAAATGATCTCATCCTGCTTAGTATTCAAATCAGCAATATCACCAGACATACCACTCAAAGCCTTCAACAACTCCCCACTAATACCCTTCTGCAACTCCTCAACCCGCTTCAAATCAATTTTAGGAATCAACCCCATAAACAATCAATCCTCCTTACCAACATGCAACTTGATAAAACTACAAGATGAACAAAAACTACCATTAAAAAAGTTCTGACCACACGAAGGACAAATCAAAAAACATCACTCTCATCACGAACAAAGTTAGGCACTATAAAGTTAGTTTTAAACACTCCAATTTTATCCTCTAAAAAACCCCCAAAACAAGCACCAAAAAAATAATTAAAAACTAACATTTTTTGTTAACCTCTCTCATCCTATCCTTACCAAACACTAAACCACCAACAGTCAAACCCTCAACAGCCCTCAAACCACCCAAACTCCAAAAAGAATACACCTTAAACACGAACAAGACAAGCAAGACAAGCATTAACAATTGAAAACCCCAATGAAACCCAAAAAACCAAAACAAGCCCAAACTAGCAAGCAAACTCAAAAAGCCACCAAACGCAGCACAAACAAGCAAAACCTTCACAGGATACACTTTATCATTCAACACGAACAAACAAAAATCCAAAAAGCCATGCTTACTTTGCTTGCTTACATGCATTAACCACTTGCCCTCCAGTTTTCAACTTTAAATCAGACAATTCAAAAAGTTTATCCTTCAAAAATTGATCTTGAACCTTCATAATAGAACGTTTAATCCACATGTAAATCATGAACACGCATGACAGAATCACGAATAATAAAATGCTAAAGTTAGGACTTTTCAAGCCAAACAAACTAAAAAGCACAATACACGTAAGAGTAATGACAATAACAAAAAAGTCAAGAAAATTACTAAACTTGTCATAATTAACCACTAACTTGTCATTCACAATCATTTTTTATCAAACCTTTCAATCTCAACCTTCACATCACGCAAACTCGAATTTAATAAAAAAGCACTAACATCACGATTTAACAATTCACCATTCACCACGTAACCATCACTCACACAAAAAGCCTGAACAATCCCATTAGCCCACAAACCCGCCTTTGCATACGCTGAATCCAACGCGTAACAATAACCAGCAACAAACATGCAAGCACTAATACCAATAATCAATGCGAAACTAACAAAAAATTTTTTGTTATCCATGCTTCAACCTGTACACGAAACCATGATTGTAATCCTCACACTTCTTACATTCTAACTCATTATGCTTAACAAGCCTACGCAAACTTTGAGTGATACTATCACGACTCAAACAGTTAACATGCTCGAAAATTTCAGTATTTGTAAACCACACTTTGTCATCCTTCACTTTCAAACTTTTAAAAGCTTTAATAACGTCATCCTGACCCAAAAATACCAACTCTTCTTTTTTTATTCATTAGGATCCCACAAGTACTTAACAAGCCTGTAACCAAGCCATAAAACAGTAATCATGATTAAAAGTCCAACAATGTCAGCAATCATCTTAAATTGTAATCATAAACCCATTTTCCTTCGTCATATGCTTTTACTGCTTGACGGAAAAACTTGCATAATTGTATTCCTTTGCTTTTTAGATTGTCAAATACTTGTTGGTCTGCTACAACATTTCTTGTAATTTTTGGTTTCGCAACACTCATAAAAACATACAAAGTAAACAAGTTATATATAATATTTTCTATTTAATATCCTTAACATACACAACACGAACACCACGACGAGCCAAACACTCCCTACCACGAACCGCCAAAAAACCCAACATGACAGAATCATTCCTATAACGCAACACGAAATCACGATTCACACGAACAAGACCCCTCTCAGGAAAAACACTCAAAACACCACCACGCCACATGTAACGAGACAATTCAACACTCACACCACTACCAAAAAAGTCCTTCCTCAACAATTGTTTAACACCACGACCACCAACCATAAAAATCAAGCCCTCTCCAAAACCAAACGATGACACTCCTCCAAACTCAACACGAAACAACCCAACTTTACACCCCTACAACACAACCTACACTTAACCTCAACACTCAACAATCCAGCCTCAACCTCACTATACTCAACCAGACTAACAGGATCATAAATAACAATTCCACTAGCATAATCAATTGCCTTATCACTCCAAACTTTAGTATTCAAAAACGAAAACCTCCAGATAATATTAATATATGAAATAACAAAAAATTAATTTAAACTAATAAAAACATAAAAAATTCCTAAAATCAACGTGTAAAACCATAAACTAATACCAACATCATACAAAAACAAGCCAAAAATGTTCATGTTAACAAAATTAATATTTAAATTTTTAAAAAATAAAAAAACCACAAGACACAAAAAACACATAAATACACTTTCAAGTAATAAATAAAAATTTTGCATATTATACATTAATTCCTCGACGTTTAAGTTCAGCGTCACAAATTTCACGAACAATAATCAAGTTTGAAGTTTTCGTTTCAAAGCAGGAAAGTCTCAATTTTGCAAATGAAAAGTTAAACTGTGCACGTTCTAGATCAAAAATCATTAAATTTTCACCTTCTTCTTTTAACACAGCCATTTACTAGGTCAATGCGCATTTGGGATAATTCTTTATTTACTGTTTTTAATCGCTTGTTTAGTTCTGTTTTTATGCGAAGTTTTGTTTTGAAATCCATTAGCCATTCGTAGTCGTACATTAAAATCACCTCAAACCATATAATTTATATAACTTATATATAAATGTTTTGTTAAAAAAAACAAAAAAAAAACCCAAAAAACAACAACTACTTCTTCTCATTAAACCTCTTAATAAAAGGCAACGCCTCCAACACAGTATACGTATTCTTATAAGCACCACCCTTCTCCAACTGTGAATTAACAATCAAAGTCACAGAGTTACCCTTCAAACCACCACAATTAGCCCCCACAAGCATCAACTGCATAAAAACCCCCTTAGTAGTCTTACTCTTACTAACAAACCAATCCTTCAAAACATCTCCATCATCAATCCTAACACTTAACTTAACCTGCTCAATATCCTTACCATCCTTCTCACTATGAAACACAACAGGCACAGGCTCATCCATAAACAACAACTTGTAATTTCCAGTACCAGGCTTAAAAATGGAATCTCCAGCCTTAGACAATTGCTCTAATTCTTTCCCGTACTCAAACTTTTCTTGTTTTTCCATGTTTTTCAGTTCTCCATCCCTTGAAACAAAGGATAATCATATATAATGTGTATAATTAGGGGGGGGTTTGGGAAGGTTTGTTAAAATTCCACACGGTAGAGTAATCTACTTCTAATTATATGCTGACATACAAACCTTCCCAAACCTTCCCAACCTCCCCCCCAACTATACAACTTGTATTACTTTTTACGAATTGATAACAATCATTCTCAGACTTTGAAGCCTTCTTCTTCACAAGCTTAATATCACTAAAAATACGACCAACCATCTTATTAAACATCTTAGCAAAACTATTCCTATCATTATTAACCTCCAAATTATACTCCATAAAAAACTCAACAACACCATTATCAACAGCAACCAAATCACCTTCACTAACATAATTCGGATTACGTAATTTAACAATATAATCCATAATTTCACGCTTATGAATCCACTGTTGAGGCCAACGATCATAACACAACTCAAACAACAACTTCATATCCTTAGTCTCAGAATCCGCAACAAAAAATTCATCATTATCAATAATACAAGGATTACCCATACCATTAAATTCCATTAAACCACCAACAATATTAGACCAATAAGGATAACTAGCAAAAGGTAAACTAGAATTAGGCATTCCAGCATTAAACCACTCTCTAATAACAGCATAAATAGCACTTAATATATTACTTCTATCACTAAATATTTTCTCATGCAAATCAGTATTTACAAATTTTCTTTCATTTGCATTTTCTATATCTAAATGAAATCTTATAAAACGACACCTATTAACCATATCAGCAGTAGTAGTATAACCAGTATTAGCACTCAAACTAATAGTTAACTCATTAGGAAGACAAATCTCTGTATTTCCACCAAGTAATCTATCAATCCATACTTCATTAGTTGCAAGAGCTTCTAAAACTTCATTCTTTATACTACCCCTATTATTCGCACTATGAAAACGCCTTCTACCACTTCTTAACATGGTTGTTACTTTCTTTCGTAATTCAGAAGTCTCATTATTATTCTTGTTATCAGTACAAATTGGTGGATCTTGACTATTTATTCCTTCATACACTATGCCTGGTATTGCTGCACAATAATCTTTACCTGCTCTTTCTCGATTTGCTTCATAAAAAAATATTGGAGTTCTTGTATTGAATCTTGGCATTATTCCTTGAATAAACGGTGTTATTAAGTGACTTATTGCCATTATTCTTGAAATGTTTAATTCTTCTTCTTTTTCTTCTTTCTTTTTAAAACAGAACTCTTTATAAATATTATATATTACTTTTTTTGCTTGTTCTATTGGCATGTCCGTTTTTATTTCTGGACTTGTTAGTAAAGTGTAACTTTTGAATCTTTCATCATATCCTTTTTTTGGAAGTTCTAACTTTCCTTCATGTATTATTGGTATTTGTACTGGGAATATCCTGCAAATCTTTTGAAGGTTATCTTTTATTATTTGACTTGATAATAATGTTTCCGTATCACTTTTTTTGATGCTTGATTGTTTTGTTCCAAACATTGTTACTTTATGTGTTCTTGCATATCTTTCTATTATGTCTATGAAACGTGATGGTGTTACTTCTTTGAATATTACGTTATAATTTTTTGTTTTGTCATCTATCTCGTTTACTATTATTTCAACTATCATGTCTTCTGTTGTTTTTAGGAATATTACTTTTTTGTTTGATATTATGCTTGCTAGGTTTTCTGCAAAATCACTTATTAGAGTATTGTCGCATCCTGGTAGGATTAATGTTGGTTTTCTTACTTCTACTTTTTTTTCTTCTTGTTCTTCATTTTGTTGTTCTCTTATTATGTCTTCTGTTGTCGTGTTTAATCCTATTGAGTTTATTATTTCGTTTAAGTTGTTTATTGCGCATGTGTATTGTGTTGTTTCATTTGGGTATTTTTTGAAATCTAAGTATTGGTTGTATAATGTTATTGTTTGTTCTTTACTAATGTCTTTTAAGTAATTTCTTCTAAAGTAGTGCCATAATTCCATAACGTTATTATCATATATTGTATTCTCTTGTTTGTGTTTTTGTTCTTCTTCTTCTAATTCTTTTGCTCTTGTTATTAAATATGTCAATTTATTCCTCTTTTTCTTCTTTTGACCAGTAATGTGCAATGTGATTTTTAAAATTGCATGTGGAATTTCTTCTTTGTTGTACTAACTGTAATGGTTTTCCTTTATGTTTGCCTTTCTTAAATGTGCATTGATCACAAAATTGTGTATTCGTGTTAAATTCTTTTTTTGGTTTACCTTTACTAATACCCTCATTGCAAAAATATTTCATGTTATTATTTGCTAACAAGTTTAATGTTAATTGATGAAGGTGCGCATAATTATTTTCAGGAAATAAATCATACCACTTGTTTATTATTAAGTACTCATTTGTGTCATTTATCATGTTTTTTATTTGTTCTATCGAATCGTTTTCTCCTGCACTCCCACAATTTGGGCATATGTGATAATGTGATGTTGGTAATTCTATTGCTGCTTTATCTGTTGGATCAATTTCATTTTTACACTTCCAGCATACGTGTGTTATTTTATTATTGCAATTTGGGCAATTGTTAAAGAATCTGTTTTTGTAAAATACGTCTTTTCCGCAAGTTTTGCATTCTACCATTTTTTTTCATCTCCGTTTCGTGTGTACTTGTTGAGTGTGTGGTTTCCTTTTTGGTGTTCGTAGCTGATTTTTCTTGTTTTGTTTTTTTTCTTGTTTTTTTCTGGATTTTTTGGAGTGTTTTCTTGTGCGTTCCAGGTCATTCTTGTACCTCTTTGATTAGTACGATTGCTTTTTTGCCTATTTTTAGTTGGTTACTTGTGCGGTCTTGTACTGTGAAGAAGTAGTCGTCTTCGTTTATTATTTGGCATGTTATTGCTATGTCGCCTTTTGTAGAATCTGTGAATATTATTTTTTTCCATTGCATTGCGTGTCTCTCCCTACTTTTTTGTTGTAGGAAAAGGGTTTTATGTTTACTGGTATTTAAGTTTTTCTTTTTTTGGTGTTTCAGACTACTTTGTAGTGATTACATTATGGTTAGAAGTTGTGTGTGTTATGGTTGTAACTTAGTAGTATCCGTACATGTTGGTTCGTACGCGTTTAGTGTGTGTTAGTATGAATATTCCATGTCCCATGTCTTTTCTTGAAATCTTGTTAATGTCAGCAAAACGTCTTAATACTGGTAACGTTGTGTATTTACCTTGATCATTTCTATCTTTGATGAATCTTTCTAGCTTGTTTGTTATTGGAGAGATAGGCATTACAATCTTGCTTTTTTTAGTTTTGAATAATATTTTGGATCTTCTCGCAAGTGATCCTTAGTTATGTGATAGAATATGGTGTTGTTACTTGGGAGCTTGTCGTGTTTTCTTTCATAAGCCTTAATAAAGCGAATAGTGCCTTTATGCTCGCTTTCCACTTTCATTCCATTCCTTACTTGTTTTTTGTTAAAAGTCACGTTCACGGCCCGTTTTCACGCATCAAATCACGCGCTAGCATGGTATTATTCTTTGTTATAATTCTGGCTTGTAACAGCATGTTAACATTCTTATGATGGTACTCGCGCCAAGTTCTAGAATTAACAAGTGGAATGCTTAAATGATTCATTACCTTATTAAACTCTCCCTTGTTATAAATCATGCCTGACTTGTTCGTGCACTCATTTTTCATGACGTTTACCTACAGGATTGAAATGGTGTAAGAAGTCAGGATGTGAATGCTTAAAACAGTGCAAGCACACGTACTTGTTCTCTCTAGTCTTAACTAAGAAAGCTTTAACTCCACACATGTCACAATGTCCTCTTGTCCCACTCATTAATCATCACCTTCTCTTATTCTTCTTAACATTCATCATACTTTTTGTCATTCTTAAAGTTTCTCCTGCCATTCCTGCAGTTAAAAACGCGTTATTCATGTTACCCATCATGTTCATTCCCCCACTTACTTTGTCTCCTCCTGGAATGCTTCCTAAAATGGCATTAGTACCAGCAATAGAAATACTACTAGTAGCGCCATAACTTACCAATTTTTTCATTCTTTTAAAACCAACCATTTTTTTATATGTGAAACATCATTGGGCCATGACGTTCTTCTTCCTTAACCTCTCTAGGACGATACGTAATAATTGTTTTTTTACCTTTCTTCCTTACACTCCTAACAAGATCATCTCTTTTTTGTTTTCTTGGCGTGTTTAACACGTTTCCTGTAAGAAAGTTACTTCCAGGATAAGCCTGTCTTGCTTGAGAATTCATATTACGAGCAACATTTGTAACTCCCTGTTTTAACATTGGTGGTGGACTATAACTTTTCGCGCTTTCATACAAGTTTTGTCCAACTTTACTAACCTTGTTTTGCACGTTACTTAAAAATCTTCCACTTGGACTCATACCTCTTATTTCTCCTTTTAACCTTCCAACTTCTCCTCGAGTTTTCTCCAATTTTTCTCTTTGATAACGTTCTTGTTCTAATTGCACTTTTTCTTTTTCTAAACGAACAATTTCAGAATCGTAATCTGGTTTTTTTGAAAATAATCCCATGAAGACATCACCATTTTTTATTAAATAATTAATAAAAAAAAAATATTAGCGAGTAACTATATAAATTATTCGCTTTTAAAGTAAAAGTACGCCATCACCGCACTTGCAAACACTACTACAACAAGAATGCCAATCCATGTTGGCACGGTTGCTAGCTTGTCAATCATTGATCCACTAGCAATGTATGCCTGATTACCATTTGTAGCAGTACAATTATCATACACGATAGCCGTGTTTGTACTGTTACTTGGACTTCCACATCCTTGTCTGACAGTTACAGTTGCAGTTTGCAGGTTAGCAATCACGTACAACACTATTGCTAGTGTTATAGTTATTCCTGCAAATGCCATAACTGCAATTTGCAAATTGTTCAGTGTTTGACCTTTCTTACCAAGCAATCTCATCCTAATACCAATCTATCTTTGGGTGAAGAAGAAATAACTCATGACAGCACTTGCAAACACTACAACTACTAGGATTCCTACCCAGGTTGGAATTGTTGCTAGCTTGTCAATCATTGAGCCAGTTGCGTTTGATGACTTTGTTGACGTTCCAGTACTTGTTCCGTCACTAGTCGTTGCATACTGTAATTGCTGTAGCACGTACAATACGATTGCTAGTGTTATAACGATTCCTGCAAATGCCATGATTGCAATTTGCAAATTGTTCAGTGTTTGACCTTTCTTATTCATTAACTTCATCTTTTTCAACTCCACCACACCATTTTAAGGGTGATGGTTTTTTTATTGTGTTAAATCATTTATATATTTTTATCACATGCCACCTTCTAGCAAGTACAGTCCTAAGAATGAAAGTGGGAGTAGTGCCATGCTGATTACTAGCATTTGTGGGCTTATTACCATTAATGGAAATAACAGTATTGCAAGTACAGTGTTTACCATGCAGCATGCTGCTATGCTTTTCATCACGCTGTATCCTCTTATTAGTAGGCTGAAGAATAGCACGCTGAAAATGCTTAGTAATATTACGAGTCCTGGTGTGTAGTGTGTTTGTGTGCTTGTGTATTGTACAAAGCTTACGAATGCATTACTGCTGCTATTTGTCATGTTTGTGAAATCGTATGGTGTGATTGTTGGAGCCATTTATAACCACCTGAAAAAGAATACTGAAAGTAATAATAGTACGACGCTGATTGACACGCCTATTATTAAAAACCACACTACTGGGCTTGAAACTGTTAATCCCATGCTGTTAAATGTGAGTATTATCATGTTTATGAATATGTCAACGTAGTCAAGAATGCGTGTTAGTCCTAGTAGGCTTGATACCATTAAGTCTCCTTGGCTTATGTCTCCGCTTTTCACTTCGCTTCCTGGCTGTCCTACCGTTTTGTTTTGTAAGTATGCATTGTTAATGTCTATTTGGGTCATGCTATCGTTTGCTTGTTGTTGTAACTTGTATAATGGTTGTGTTTCGACGTAATCGTTCAAGTTCACGTTTAATCCTTTACTGCTGTACATGTCTAATAACAGGCTCATTATTATTAGGCTGCACATTACCATTGCGGCAAGTCCGAGTATGACGTCTAAAACTTTCATTTTTTTCACACCAGTTTGAATACTAGTATTATGCTCATTACTACGAAGCTTATGAGGGTTATGGGTGTTATGTATACCACTCCTATCCAGTATAGTATTACTAGGCTTAGCATTGATCCTATGGTTACTCCTATCGTGCCAAAGTCTATCATTGCCATTGTGATGCATATGACTAGCATTACTGCTGGTAACAGCCATGATAGCTTGCTGTTTTGAGCGTTTAGGAATGCGTTGCTTGTGTTGTCATATGCTTCTTGATCTATTAATATTGTTGCTAGTACGCTTGTCATGCTTATTAACGTTATTATAACGCTAACCATCATTGTTTTGTTCATTGTGTGATCCATCCTTGTGCTAGATACTTTTTACCAGTGGTGTCCATTGTTAACTGGTATGCTATCGTGCCTGCACTGGTTGTTAGGCTGTAATCATAAACGAGTATTTTTGTGAATCCAGTATCTTGATAAACTTTCAAGTTTCCAATCACATCAGTGTTTAACTTGTTATTCCAGGTGAATATGAATGTTTTTGTTGGCTCGTCAAAGCTTACGTCTCCGCTTAATTGTCTTATGTTATTCCATTTTACCAAGTTTCCTATTCCTAATGTTACTGGTAAATTCTTAGTTAGTGACAGTATTGTTTCTACTTCTGTTGATAACACGATTGTATCTATTGGGTATTCTACAATGTACTTGTACCATGCATCTCCTAATATCATTTTTGCAAGTATTTGCCCATTCACGTCTGTTCTTTCTACTTCTACAGTTCTGTATCCAGCGTCGCTTCCATTGTTTAATGCTGGATAATACCGTAATATTTTCACGTACGCTCCCACTATTTTTTCTCCAGTGTTCTTGTTAAACACGGTGTGTACTATATTGTTTGTTGCACTATCTGTTAAGCTGTACAGGCTTACTTTTTGGGTGATGTTTGTTAAAATGTAATTTAGCAAGTAATAATTTCTTATGCTATAAATTATTCCGTCTCCGTACTGCATTTTAGCATTTATCGTGTAATTTATGCTTGGGGGATTTATGCATACGGTATAATCGTTACTTCCACTAAAATTGTTTCCGAATACTTTTATTACTTGCCCATTCGTGTTTAACGCTTCTACATTAATGTTTAATTGGCAATTGCCAATTTTTGTCAGGTTTTCTTCTTGATAACATGTAAAGTTTAATGCAACTCCATTTCCAGTGCATGAAAAGTTTATTCCCACGCTTTGTACTGTTTGATTAAAGTTTTGCACGCTTGTCATATTGTTGGTTATTGTCAAGTTCCATTTCATGCTGACATTTTGTGATGGGTATGTTACTATTGGTGTTAGCACGTTGCTTGTGAATGTTACTCGTGTGGTATCGCTTGTTTTTGTTAAAGCTTGTATTGTTCCATTGTATGTGAATGTCGCATTTATATCGTTATAGTTTAGTCCTGTGTCTGTTATGTTCATGTTTAACATTATTGGTGTGATTGTTCCTTCACCTACTGGATTCGTGTATGTTACTGTATTGTTTATCGTGTAGAATGTGAAGTTTAAGTAGTTAATGTTTAGTCCTCCTATGCTTTGGAAGATTACTGGTTTTGTTATTTCTTCGTTTTTATTAATTTTTTGTAATGTTATTATGGCTTGTTTATTGCTTGTTTTTGTAATGTCAATACTGTTCAAGTCGTACTCGTTGTTGATGAAGTCTATCCAGTTGTTTCCACTGACTATCCATTTCTTGTAAGGGCTGTTTGGCTTGTCTATTATGTTTATGTCATTTTGCGTGTCTATTATGAATGTTATCGTGTCGCTTGTTGTATCTTGTGGTTCTAGTATGAAGTTGTAACGATCAACTTGTTTTTCGTAGGTTAGCGCGTCTTTTGTATCTTGTGTTTTTATGCTTATCACGTTGTTTTCCGTGTTGAATGTTAGTGCGTTTTCACTTTTTTGTTGCACGTCATATTTTGGAATGCTTAATGCTGTGTGACTGTCGCTTACTGTCAGGTTTAACTTGTGTATTCCCGCACTCAATAAAGTACTTGATATGCTGAAGTTTACTTGTTGACTTGTAGTGTTAATATTAGTTATATTGTAAATTATTAGTGAGTTGTCTATTGTGATATTTATGCTGTATAAGTAAGTGTCGCTGAATGTGAAGCTTCCATTTATTTGATCATTTAATAATATCATGTTGTTTTTGTAGAATGTTCCTGTTACTTGTGGATTTATTGTGTCGATTGTAAAGTTAGTTTTCGCGTTTAGCACGTTTCCTGTTATGTTTGCGTAAATTGTTATGTTGTTGTTTCCTTCATTCCATGTCCATCCTGTTATGTTCATGTATGTTATGTTGTTTATGCTGTCATTGTACACGTTCATGTTGGTGGTTATGTTGTCGCTTCCGTTATTCCAGAATAGGCTTGTGTAATTATTATTAAAGTTTGACTGAATTGTTATTGTGTTATTGTTGAAGTGTTGATCACTGCTTGTTGGGAAGGTAATGCTTATGTTTGGTGTTATTCCTAGGTACAAGTCAGAAATTTCTTTACTAGTTAAAGTTTTATTGTATAGGTAGCATTCTCCTATGAATCCTTTATAGTATTCTGTGCTCCATCCTCCTGGGGTCATCTCGTCTGCTCCTATTACTATTCTTCCGCCGCTTAATAATCCTGTTGTTCCTCCTGTAAGAGTTACGTTGCTGTTATATGTTGAATTGACATAAAAACTTATTATGTTGGTGTTGTTGTCATAATTTATTGTTATGAACTGCCATGATGTAGTGCTCATTTGGTATGCTGAACAATAGCTTGCTATCGTGTTTCCTACGCAATAATTTCCACTAGAATTTATTGCTCCGTATACTGTTTTTGCTGGTATTCCATTATACCCGTTTCCAAATGCCATGTCTATTGGTAGTCCTACAATGCTTGTTGGTTTTTCCCAGCAGCTCCAACTAAAATTGTTATTTCCTGTTGGGTATACCGCGTTGCTTTTGTTAACGTATGACCATGTTCCACTTGTAATGTTTAGGCATGGTTTTGAGTTGTAGCAACTTCCATTGTTTATGACGTTGATGCTTCCTTTTCCTAGTGTTAAGTTGTTGTTGTTGTTTGTGTCGTTGAATCCATTGTTGCTCCAGTTCCAATAACTTATTAGTCCTGTTGTGGTGTAGGCTGTTGTACTGTAGGATAGCATGAATAGTATTATTATTGTTATTACGTACTTGTTCATCCTGTGCTGCCTCTTGTGTACATTATTATACTTGTTATGAATATGATTATTGCTCCTATGAATGGTAAATAAATTATTAGGTTGTTGATTAGTGGGTAAAAGTCTGCTTGATCTCCTAGTTGGCTTTGTTCTCCGCTTACCATTTCTCCGTAAACGTTTACGAAGATCATTCCTATGAATACTAGGATGAATACTCCTATCACGTTTACTATTATGAATATTGGGTGTGTTGGTATCATGAAGCTGGTGATTACTAGTCCGATAATAAACACTATAAGAAGTGTTACTACTCCGTAATCAAAATTTTTAGCTTGTATTTTCATTGAATCCTGAACTTGCTGCATTATAGGAGAGTTCATACTACTCTCATCCATTGCAGTATAAAACTCGTCAACAATCTTTTTACTCATAAGAACAGTCACACTAATAATGAAGATAGCACCAAGCACGAACAAGACACTTTGAACTTGTCCTTTCTTAAACTTGAATAACCTTTTCAATTTTTCATCCTCAACCATAAATCCTTACTACGTGGCTTTCTAATAATATCAGGATTGTTCTTATCAAAAGTGTTAAGTAACACGTCTAAAATTTTCGTGTTAGGAGGCTCCTTACCCATATGAGTTTTTAACTCGTTCTTTATCCTATTAAATTTTTGTTCTCTCTCCTCAGTAAAAGTAAACCATTTAGCTTTCACTTAAAAACCTCAAAACTGCTTGTCTTCTTTTTAGACCACATCTGATTCATTTTAATCATGAAATCAACCATTATTAGACCAAACACGAAAAAAGTGATTAAGCCACTGATAATGTATAACGTGTAAAACACGTTGTTAAGAGTTGTAGTATACATGTATATGAAGAAGAATAATAGTGTTATGCATAGGAAGGTTAGTATTAAAAACATGTAAAATAGCGGGTTTTGTCGTTCCCAAAACACGAATGTTAGCATCATGCAAATTATTGAGAATGTGATTATTAGTATGCTCATTGGTAGCACGTTCACGTTTTGATCTCCTGTATTGTTTATTTCAAAAGTGAAAGTGCTGTACCCTCCTAGGGCCGCGTCTGTGCAGAATATGATTGTTTCATAACTTCCTATGTTTGTTGTGTGGTTAAGGGTGTAATTGAAGTATGTTAGTTGTCTGTTCATTGCTTTGTTATTAATGAATGATCTTCCGTTTGGATAATTTATTGTTATGTTGCATGTGGCTATTGCGCTGCATGGCGCGTTGTTATTGATGCATGGTACTTTTAGATCTATGTTGCTTTCTGCTTTGTAGTATAATTGTGGGCTTGCGTTAATGCTAATTGTTAAAAGTATACAAGTTATTAGAATTATATAAGGAAATTTCATGTTTGTAAAGGTAATTTTTGTTTGGACTATAAATATTTTTTATTAAATCACACTTTTTTTTAGAGTTGGTTTAGTAATGATTAACTTGTTAAACTTCACATTTTGAATGCTCGCACACGAGTTAGTATCAATTTCTTGTATTATTTGTTCTTCACATGATTCCTTACTTGGAGCGCTTTCTATTACTAACTCTCCTTTGTCTGTTTCACTGAATATTGCTTTTGTTGGTTCACTTACAAGTTTTTGTTCTTCAAACTTGTTGATAGTTAGACTTTCTCCTAAAGCAACAACACTTACAATGATACACGTTATTATTGTGATCGTTATTAACCATTTAATTGTTATTTTTATCAATTTTCTTTTTATCCTCCAAATAGTCTTGCGAATAAGTTCATCAAACTTACTCGACAAGAGTTCATTATACTAATGCGATTCCAACCAGTAATGTTAGCAAACAATTCAACATAACCATTACCACTAAAAGTAACGTTAGCATGATTCAAACTAGCACTAGTAGTAATGTTACAATTAAAACTACAATCAATATCATAATTACACTGACCACCATAAATGCAAGAAAACGTGTTAAAACGATTAAAATACGTAGAACCAACATTTCCTGATGAACCATCATAGCCATCACCAGAATGCCCACCATTACCATAATCAACATTCAAATTAGTAATCGTGTTATTACTACAAAAAAGGAGTTCAATCATACCTCCTGCACCACCACCACCACCAAAAACCCCACTACCACCTTCACCACCAATAGCATTAATAGTCATGTTACCTAACAATGTAGAAGCTTTAATTCTAACACCCCCACCACTACCACCACCAGCACCACAAGTATTTGAAGAACCACAATAACCATCAGATTGACCAACATCACCATTCATACTTATACTACCATTAATATTAGCAATACCAGTACTACTAACATCTAAATACCCACCACCCCTACCACCACTTCCAGCATAAGCATTACCACCACCACTTCCAGCATAAAGAACATTCAAATTATTATCATAACTAACCCCACCAGTACCACCATAAGCTCCATTACCACCACTACCAGCATGACCAGCACCCCCACCAGTAGCTTGAAATGCAGTTTCAGTCGAGCCATTACCAGGACCTAAAGTGGCATTGTAACCTTTACTATTACCATTAATACTACTACCACGTTTCAAAGTAAAGTTTGTAGTAGTGAAAATAAGACTTCCATTAAGCCCAATCCCATTATAAGCACAAAGTGTTACAACAGCACTATTATTAATAACAACACTATCATAAACGTATCCTCCACAATAAGTTCCACTAGAATTAATAACTAAAGTAGAACCGCTAACCAAAGGAAGCAACACTACCATAATAATAATTATTAATAATAGTCGCAATCTTCCAAATACCTCACGTCGCTCCAGGAGCATAAATGTTAATACTTGTAGTGTTACCACAAATCTTACCACCACCAAAAACGTAAACACACCCGCCACTCGCACTTACATTAATGTTACCATTAACTTCTAAAGCAGTGCTAGGATTAGTTGAGTTAATTCCTACATTTCCAGTATAATTAAGAGTCATCACAGTGTTAGTTATGTTTACATTTCTACTGTCAGCAGAAGGTTCTAGTGCGAACTTTATTGCTCCACGACCATTACCATCTTGGCTTTGAAAGTACATTGCCGCTTTTTGATAAGTAGAATCAGTATATCCCATAATTAATCCAACCTGATTACCAGCAGTCCCAATAACTGTTGATGTTAAAGACATAGTAGTATTACCTGTAGAGTGAACATTAAGAAGGGTTTTCGGAGCAGTAGTACCAATACCAACATTTCCAAGACTAAAAGTTGCATTGTTTGAACTGTTCTGCCACAAGTTTGAAGCATTATTTATTCCATTAACTTTACTAATAAGATTTGTAACACTAGTATTAGTGGTAACGTTTGCCGTTTGCAAATTGTTCACTTTAGTAATCAAACTAGTCACACTATTATTAATCGTGATATTTGCTGTTTGTAAATTATTTATTGCAGTCCATAAGCTAGCATTGTTCGCGCTGAAATTTCCCAATCCAGTAAACGCTTGAGCCATAGTAAGATTTACTAGTCCACTCTTGTCTGCACTCCAGTTTCCTAATGTTGTTGCAAATCCCCAACTTGTCTGGCATGAAGTACCAAAACACAAGTTAGAACCAATACTCACATTTGAATTTGCATTTATGTTTTTGTTAAAGCTTCCATTACCATTAGTATACAAGGTTACTTGGCACGTTTTTGTTACTGGGTCTTGAATGCAAAAAGTGCCATTAGTCATGCTATCTTTTTGTGTCACGTTCTCAACAAGAATAGTTACAGCAATTAGCGTGTCTGTAATTGTTAAATTTTTAAGATTTGCGTTTGATGCGTTAATTAAGAAAGACTTGTCAGCTGTTAACAAGTTACCTAAAATGGTGGCTTGATCACTAGCATTACTCCAGATAGATACATTATTAGCGCTGAAGTTTCCTAGTCCAGTAAATATTTGAGTCATTGACAGGTTTGTAAGACTTGACATTTGAGCGTTAAGTGTCGTGTTATAAACTTGCAAGTTATTAATAGCAATACGACTATTTGTAATATTTGTCCATAAGCTAGCGTTATTCGCGCTAAAATTACCAAGACCAGTACTTACTTGACTCATACTAAGATTAGGAAGGCCACTCTTATCCTTACTCCAATTACCAATAGAACTAGATAACAACGTATCATTATAACGTTGATCATTAACAAACAAGTATAAACTATCAGCAAGTGTTTGATTCCACGAAGAATTACTACTACCAGTACTTCCAATAGGAGCATACAATGAATCTGTAAGTGTTTGATTCCAACTAGAATTACACGATGTACAACTAGTACCACTTGTATTACTTATTGTGTTTTCTATCACAACTTTTGGCACGAAACTATCAAAGTATCCTACTATCAAGTTTGTTGTTGGAACAATTGTTGTATTACATAATAACGTGTTTTGTACAATCTGATTTTGTATTACGTTATTGTTTTCTCCATTTGTGCTATTCCAACTATTGAATTGTATCGTGTATGGATTGCTACATGTCAAGTTTTGAAATAGGTACGTGTTGTTTGAGTATGTAATGTTTGCAATGTTTTGATTGTTTAAGTAAATTATTGCTTTTTGTGTGCTTGTTCCATTGTATGTGAATGTTGTGTTTATGCTTGTTTGTGTCACATTTTGTATTGTTACATTGTAAATTTGTGGTGGGTAACTTGTTGGCTCAAATAATTGTATTGTGCCATTATTCGTATTGCAATAGCTTGTTCCGTCTATTTCTAGGCATGTCTCGTTGAGTTTCACGTATGTTATGCTTGTTTGTGTCGTGTTAATGTTGTATGTCGTGTTTGATAGGCTTGGTGTGAATTGTGTTCCTGCATTAAGGTTTAGTGCTATTGCTGTATTAATCATTAATAAGAATATAATTATTATTATTGCATGTTTCATGCTTTCACGTTTATTCTTGCTGTGCTATTCACGTATAGCACGCTATTACTTGGTGGGCTTCCCATTCCAGTAGTGTTAACTGTTGCTTTTATCATTGCCCAACCAGTATTAGAAAAGCTTAATCGTCCTGTTCCTAAGAAGCAATTACTTGTTATGATGCAGTAATCACTCATGCTAATAACCCAATTAGCATTAATTGAAGGACAAGAACAAGAATTACCACTATTGTTTATTGTGATGTTCTCGCTATAACTGCATGTTGGCTGGTTTTGGCTGTCTCGTGCACATACTTGTATGATGTATTGTCCGTCTCGTGCCAAACTACTATTCCAATTGTATGATAGGTTCACACTGTTGTTTGCAGTGATTGTCAGGTTATAATTAAGGCTCGTGTTCATTAGGGTAATGTTTGAGTAAGTCATAGTGTAAGCGTTCGCACTAAAATAGTCATAAGTTATATTAATGAATCCACTGTATAACGCTTCTGTTGGATTCGTGATTATCACGTTTGGTGGGATACCAGCAAGAGTCATACTATCAGGTATTGGACTGCTACAAGTTTGTTGATTTATCGTGTCGTTTGCACAAGCATAATAATAAAACACTGTGTTGTTATCGAATTGGTGGAGGTGAGAGTCAACAGTAAATGTTTGATTAACCCAACTAACCCCTCCAGTGCTTGAAGTCCTACTTGCTCCAACTCTGCTCGCATTATTAATAAAAGAATAATTAATACTCTGTGCAGGATTACTGTTGCCTCTAATCATAAAGTAAGACTTGCTGCTTACTTTAACACTTCCTATACTTCCAGTAGTAGTATTAACTCCGAAAGGTACTACTTGGTGCAAGCTGTAAAGCAAGTGAGAATGATTATAAATCTGACTTGCAGGTATAGTGTAAAAATTAACGCAATTACTTGTTCCAGCAGGACTACTTGCAAAATTATAACTATCATTACAATAATAAACCATTTGAACCCCCGTGCCATTACTCATTATTTCATAAAATCCGTAAGGCTTGTTATTACTCACGTTTAATAATTCTGTTGCAAGATAAGAACTACTTCCACTTAACAAGCTACTATTTGGTGGTGTGTCTTCTAATGTTTGTGGCTCGTAATTGTAAGTGGCAGGATACAAGCGATTGTCTCCTATTATGAAATTCCACACTTGTGAAGTGTTATACTGGCTCATGCTTCCACTCTGATAACCACAATATGAAGTGCCGTTAATGTAGTAATCACAATCATCCACACTATTATTCGTCTTGTATTTCAGTTGTACAGTGCTCGCATTAATTCCATTATCATCAGTAATGTTGTAACTAATATTAGTTCTAATTCCCATAGAGTTCAAGCCTATAATGTCAGCAGGTATTTTGTAATTAAACGTGACATTAGGAGGACTATCAATTGGCCCACCGCTTGTCACGTTCTGTATCGTCATCAAATGCGTGTAAATTGTTGGACTCAAACTCCCATTATTAGTTATCATGTACAGTTTGGCTTGAGTAAAATTAGACTGCCTGCCAAACAAGCAACCTGTACTGTTCACACTCAAATCACACTGAGAACTATACGAATTCCATCTTAACATTGTATTATTTAATTCTAAAACCTCACTCGCAGTTAAAGCACGATTAAATATCATAAAGTTATCGTGCCAAGCTTCATAATCTTCATTAGAAGAGTATCCTTCTGTTCCAAGATTTATTCTTGTAACAAGCTGTTGAGGTGGATATGCAGCAGCAGTTCCAACTTTAACTCCATTAATATAATGAGTAACATTAACACCATCATAAGTACAAAATAGAAATACTTTACTATTTTGAATAAAATTACCTTTATTATTATAACCTGTTCCATTCACTTCACATGACATTTTATTAGCAGGATTATATTTTACTTTAAATAAATTTATACTATTTGAAGTATTAGAACCCATAAATCCAACATCAGTAGCATCAGTAGTATTTATGTAAATCCATAATCCCCATGATGAATTAGTAACATTATGACCAATAACTGTATCAACTGCATTAATATTATTACTTGTACTCATTATCCTAAAACATTTATTATCAGCACAATAAGAAGCATTATCAGTAATATTATATACGGAATTAGTCCTTCTTAAAGTTCCACCTAATGTAGTATACACACTAAAAGTATTATTATTAATGTCATCCATTCCAGCCCACAAAACAAGATTATCAGAAAAATTACTCCAATTATAGAACCTTCTGCTTATATTTATTTGTGTTCCAACAGGAATAGAACCTGTTATCGTGTCATTTATCACGTCACCCTCACTCTGAGCAACCGCAGTCAAGTTAATTACTTGCTCAGTAAAGTCACCACTTACATATCCTTTGCTAAAATTCCCAAGGTACAAATCACTAATCTCACTATCACTCAGACTTCGATTGAAAATCAAGACCTCATCAATACTACCATTAAAATAAACAGTTGTTCCTTGTGTTCCTATTGAAGGATTCTGGTTACCTGGAAAAGGTAAAATATTTTGAGCTACAGCATTTGATTCATTATCTCTATATGTTATTAGATGTGTTCCATTATATTGGCATCCTACAAAATGTAAAGTATTTTTTGATAAAGATAATTTACCTGCTGATGCTGTATTATTATCATTAATTTCACAATTTACACCAGGTCCATCAGTTGGTTTATTAACATTCAAATAAAAAGTACTTTGTATAATAAAAATTGCTTGTTCAGTTGTGTTACTTTTAGGATATATCCAAGTAAATACTCCAAATGAACTATATTTTGAAAAATTTAAATCGTTATTACTTGAAAAAGTCCATTCTACTCCTTTTTGATTTGCATCTGTTCCGTCTTGACTCCAACACTTACCAGAGTAACAAGTGCTATCTTGAACAATCTGATTACCAGAAGTAAAAGAAGTCGTGTTTGGATTCTTTCCTAAAGCTAAGTCAGTAATTGGAGTACTCGCATTAGCATCAACTTCAAAATTAAGATACCTAATCAAGCCATCAACACTTGGCTTGTTCTGAACACCATACGACGACACAGTACCATTATTAACCCCAACAGACTGGTTTGTTATTGTGATTATCGTGCTGTCGTTTCCTATGTGCCATGTTCCTACTATTTTTGGTATTGGTATCCATGTGTTGTCTATTACTGCGTATTTTGTTGTGAGTGTGTTGAAGTCTTTGCTTGTGCTGTACTTGGTGCAAGTACTTGTTTTTGAGTCGTACACTTCGCATTTGTATTGTATGCTTCCTTCTTTCCATAATGGTATTCCTTCAGGATACGCATTGCTCACGGTTGTTTTTGTTATCGTGCTTGTTGTCAAATCAGCTTTTTCTTCCATGCTGTAATTCTTGTAATCAATAATGAACACGTAATGTGACTCATTAAACATTTCTAGTGTTCCTGTAAAGTACGGACTCATCTCAGTAACACTAGCAACAGTATAAAAATTTTGAAAGTTAACATTCAAAGCGTAAACAGAATTAATAAGAAGAATTGTAAAAATTAAAAAAGTGAAAACTTTCATTTTCATATACCATTGCATATCATTCCACCACTCGAGAAAACAATACAGTTTGTTACATAAAAGTTTGCACTAGCTGAAACATTACTGCTGAAAGAAGCATTTGCCATTGCAATATTTGAAGTGTTCACAATGAAAAGTGCATGATTTATGCTTAAATGATTTGTTAAGCTAGTATTAATTGTTGTATTCGCACTTGAAAGGTCAGAAAGTCTTGTTTGAATACTTGCGTTGTTCGCGCTGAAATTTCCCAGTCCTAAAAATGCTTGATTCATTGTAAGATTAACCAAACTTGAAACTTTATTATTTATACTTGTATTTGCACTAGACAAGTCAGATAGTCTAGTTTGAATAGAAGCGTTGTTCGCGCTGAAGTTTCCAAGTCCAGTAAAGATTTGAGTCATAGACAAGTTTGAAAGACTTGACACTTGTGCATTAAGACTCGTGTTATAAACTTGCAAGTTATTAATAGCAATACGATTATTAGAAATATTAGACCACAAACTAGCATTATTCGCTGAGAAATTACCATTCGCACTAACCAAAAGATTATCCTGCACGACATCATTAACAATCGTGTTATAAGAAGACTTATCAAGACTCCAATTACCAATACCAGCCACAATCTGAACAAAAGAAAGAGTAACAGGCCAAGAACTCTGACAATCCAACGTGTCAAAACATAATTGTCCACTCACATTCAAATTAACAAAATCACTAGTAGTGTCACGAATCCAAGTAGTAGCACCAAAAACTGCAACACAAAACAAAACCATCAAGAATAATAACACACCAACTTTTTTAAACATTACCATAAAGACATCACCAACACTCAAACAAGCACATAAATACAACATATATATAAATTTATCTTTTTAATACTTCACCCAGGAGGCTTACCAAAACCCATCTTGTCACCAATACTAGACAACATGTTACCAGTACTCTGAATCTCACTCATCATCTTAGCCACGATATCATTCATGTACTGAAACGTTAACACAACAAGAATGATCAAAAAAATAATGGTAAGCGCGAACACTATAATCGCACCATACTTCTTCCAAAACTCCCACTTAGCCTGATAAAACTCGTCAGCATTATGAATTTCATTAACAGCCATCATGTACATGTCAAAATCCATAATTTTATACTTCATAGGCACATGCAAGCTACGCTTGATAGGAATGTAAATGTACTTCTCATCAACTTTTTTAGCACTAAAATAGGTAGTACCCACATTCTTGATATCATCCCTAATACGGTCATACGCGGTTTCAACCTTGTCACGAACCTCCATTTTTTGGTAATCAACACCACCTTCAACAGGTTGCAAGCGTCCTGGAATGTAAGTACGCTCAACACGCAAGCAATCCACGTAATCCTTACCTCTATGACGTACAACACACGCGCTATTAGGTGGAATAGTCTCGACCTTTGCATTCTTTAACCAGTACACGCATTTAGTGCCAAACTTTACTTTCTTCTCAAGATTAACATCTCGTGCAACCAAGTGAAGTTCGCCATCACTTTTTTGCTCCCAAATATTATAAAACCACTTACGTCGACGCATGTTAACAATAATTAAAAAGAAAACAGCAATGAGAATACAAGCTATAACAATCCACAAGATAAGCTTGAAATAAGGAAGAAGTCTGGGAATTGTCGTACTCCAAAAAACGTCAGCCATTACATTCCTCCACCAGAATTATTCTTACGAAAAATGCCACTAAAACCGCTAAAGAATCCGCCACCTTGCTGTTGTGGCTGAATATTACGAATTTCACTAACACTTTGAGTACGAGTTAGGAAGTTTCTTATTCCTTCAGCACGAGCACTAAGCATCATTGCATGAATTTGTGCAAGAATGCCATTAGCAACCATTTGCGTGCTAACTTTACTTATCTCAAATTCTTTATAGTATGCAACAAGACCTAACCACACGCTTCTGTATGCTTTGCGCATTTCAAAATTCATGTGGTCTTCATTCCAATTTGTTGCTTGAAATATCTTGTTAAGGTAAGTGATCATTATACCTGTACTCCAGTGTATTCCTCGATCATTCATTATACGATGTTCATCACTGTGTGGTGTTTTTACCCAATCTCCTTTATCGTCCATCTCGTATCCTTTCCATACGTATTTCAAGTTTTCTATTGCTTCTTTGTTTTCTAGGAACCATTTAAGAAATCCGTCATCTCTTCTATCTACTCGTACCATGCTTGGTTGCTGGTACATTTCTTGTTGTGGATAATAATTGTAGTCTTGTCCTGGAGAATTATCAATAAGTGGCATGAAATAATACAAGCTAAACAAGTTATATATAAGATTTTTGTTTAATCAAAAAACACGAAATAACTTAGGCTTTATACCACGCTCGTCTTGTTGTTTAAACATGAACTCACGAGCACTAGAATAACTAACATTCTTAACACTACCAAAAGGCACATTCTTACCGCTTCTTGTTTTTAACACGTTACTGCCAAACTCTTGCTGTAACAACCCACTAGAAATCACTTTAGGAACCTTATTCATATACAATTCAGCATTAACCCCATTAACGTACAAATTACGCGCTTGCAAACCACTAAACCCTCCTTGTGCGATTGTTTTTCCTCCTACGCTTGTTCCACCTGTAAAAGGGTTAAAACTTGTGATCTTGCCTGTTTGTGACTTGCTTAATGCTTGCTGCTTGTTTATTCCTTGAAATGTTTGATTTGTGAATGTGTGAAGTGTAATGTCACGCTTGTCTGGTCTGTTAAAGTTTTGGAAGTCAATTCCGTAATATTGTTCAGGAGTGAACTTTACCATACCCTGAACGTAATCAGTCTCAACAGTCTGCATTGCACGCTGACCAGGACCCCAAACACGCTCAACCATACTAACAGGCTGACCAGAATTATCAAAACGTACACTCTTTATTGGCAACACGTCAGTACCACGCTGAACAACACTCTCAGTATAAACCATGGGCTTACCATTAGAAAATTCAACAGTACTCTTAGGAAAAACATCACGATACACACTACCATGACTCCTTTCCTCACCAACCTGATAAGTAACATCCTTAACTGGAAGTTCATTATCAAAAAACACCCTACGCTCATAAAAAGTAGAATCCTGCATTACCTCACCTTTACGCTCATACAAGCGCTGATAAGACTTCTCACCAAAAGAAACCTCTTTAACCTTTCCACTTTCATCACGAACAATTTTTGAAGGACTCTCACCAAGTAACTTATTCAAAAATTCGTGATCTTGACTACCAGCTTGCTCAGACAGGTTAGCACGATTAATACCCCGATACACTTTCTGACGAGCAAAAGCCTGCTGAACATTATTATAAGAAGAACTAGCATTCTGAATCTTCTTAACTTCCTCATCACGATGCAATTGTTCTTTTAAACTTACCATTTCACACGTCCACCTTGACCAATAATAACTGGTCTTAATTCTTGACCTGTGAACATTGATTGCTTTGGCACTTTTTTAGCAGTGATACCTAGGAGGAATGCTTCAAAACTTGGAGCGTAACCCGTCTTCTTTCTACCTTTCTTACCTTTACCAGACCATCCACCACCCAATTGACCACTAGGAAGCTTTTGTGGTGCTGCTATGAAAAAGCTTGGTGGAATGTTTGAAAAACTACTTGGACTAGAACTTGATGACCCACTTGACCTACTACTAGTTGGACTAGAACTTGATGACCCACTTGACCTACTACTAGTTGGACTAGAACTTGAAGACTTACTTGACTCACTACTCTTGCTTGAACTTAACCCGCTAAAAAAGCTTGAAAATTCACTTGAGGAAGATTTAGAACTAGGCCTACTTTGCGATTCTAACAAGCTTGAACTAGTAGAACTTAATGACTTACTTTTAATATCACTTATAAAATCACTATTATCAGAACTTTTACTACTACTACTTTTACCACTCAAAATTATCATTTTAGCTTTTGGAGAGTTAACAACTTTTTTTTCTTTTACAAAATCGAATTTAAAATTGTCTTTTAAGCCAAATTCTTGACTCATCTTGTCTAATTTTTCGAATCGTTTCTCAATTGGTTTTTGGCCTAAAGTTTCAAAAGTTACTGAAGGCTTCTCACCCAACCTTGCTTTTGTGCGTATTGCAACATCCTGACCAACTTGAGGAAACGTACTGCTTAAACTTTGTAAATAAATTGTTTTCCCACTAGGACTTTTACTTTTGAGCCATGCATCCCAAATAGGTATTCCATAAGTGTAAGGTTGTAACTCGCCAAATGGCGTTATACTTTGAGTGAATCTCTCCCAAGGAGTTTTTGCATCAATGGCAATTCCCATGACTTCACGTTTACCACCAACATTTTTAACGCTTTGATATGTATTAGGACCAGTTTTCTCCAGTTGGTATTTTTTGCTTAATAAGTTAGCTTTTTGTACTGTACTAGCTAGTTTGTCTGTTAACACGTCAGACCAAGTTAGATCAATATCTATGTCTCCTGTGGTCATCTTACTGCTTTTTTGGATTTGATTTCTGTAAGCTGCTCCACCTCTGAAGAATTTGAACGCGTCAAAGAACGCACTTGATTGTTTTGAAGTCATTGTAGTAAAACCTGTTGTTCTAACAGTATTAGTGTACGTTTTGTCTTTGAAACCACGATTGATTATCGCGTCATAAGCGGAACTATATGCTTTTGTGACTTTGTTTTGATCGCTTGTGAAAAAGTCTTTTATCGAGTTCGTATACGTTCTGGTTTCACTAACTCCTGCTGGACTGTACGCTCCATACCTTGTTGGAATGCTACCACCACTTCCTTTGCTAAATTTCATTGATTGTCCTCCTCCAAATTCCAGGTTTGCAAAAACGCTTCCTGTTTGCGTTCTTGGATTATTATACTCAAAAAAGTTAACGCCTTTAATCATCTCAGGCGAGCTTTCCGTGTATGATGCGGCTCTTTTACTATAAGTCTTAAGAAAGTTTAACGTTGGCGAACTGGATGCTTTTCCCGCAGTGCTTGGAAAGTTTTTCTCAATAAAACTCTTCCCACTACTAGCTCCAGCCCACATGACACCAAAATCTACAAGCTCACCACCAATAACCTGCCCTTGCTCAACACTTCCTAAAGGCTTTGAACTAACCTTACCATAAACGTTAACTCCATAAGCTGTAGCTAGTGCTGCACCACCCACTTTTTTTGCAGAAATTGTAAGAACAGGATTCCATGAAGAAGTAGCAGCACTAGCAGATTCAAAAGTGGCACCAAGCGTTTTAAATCCTGCATATTCAGCAGTTAACATTAATGGATGCTCAACAATTCGTTCCCTAATACCATTTAGTATTCCAACAGACTCATTTTTCACCCCAGCAATATTGATTTCTGGAGCATCATAAACACTTATCTTGTTAGGAGCCATCTCAATTAATTCAACAATTGGCATTTTCTTTTCTAAAATAGAGTTCTTAATACCTTGTGGAATAACCTTTTCAGCTTGATCAACACCTAAAGTGAAAGCATCAAACTTTTTATTAAAGCTGGCCATTATATAATTGTCAGATGATCCAAAAGTTAGCATGTTGGATTTCTGTTTAGCATTAGGTAACTCTTGTAAAATTGCTTCCCGACCTTTACTCGTGTACAAATCACTTTTTTTGTACGCGGTCTGCGCTTTTGAAAGTTCAACACCAACAAACTTTTGTGCTAGAGCGTTTTCCTGTTGGTAATTCCAGTAATCCTTAAACTTTTGAGTGTATCTCTGACTCGCACTAGTAACATCATTGAATTCTTGATTGTTTAATGTTTTGCTTTGCTGATTAAGACTTTCAAGTCTTGATAATTCATTCCCTGGTAGGTTGACATACTCTCCATTCTTGTAATACTTCTTGTTTTGCTGAGAGAATGCTGCAAAATCCTTATCCAATTGTGAAACTGCACGATTGTGACTGTATAATTCTTCAGTTCTATTTTGTCCTGTTGAACTTTCAAGAAATTGCCTATCAGGATTGTTCAAGCGTTCTTGTTCAATTTGTGTTAAAACTTTACGTGCAGCAAGGTTTTGTTTAACTTCGCTGTCATTGGGATTAGTGTACCCTCTTGTGATTGCTTCATTTAAGGCATAACTTTGAATTTGTTTTATGTTAGATGGATTAGTGTAATAATTGTATAAGGTCTTGTTTTGTTGGCTTTGACTATCAATACTTTGTTTGCCATACGCTTGCTGTATCACAGGATTATCGTACAAAGAGGTTATCGTTCCACTACTTCCACTATTTCTTGAAATTTGTGTTGTTACTGTTTGCGTTTGAACTCTTGGCAAGTTAACACTTGTGGATGAGGAAACTCCAGTACTTAAACCTTGAGAAGAAGGCAGAGAAGTAATAGTAGTAACTGGAGCTTTAACACTTCGTGCCTGACTTGATTGACGTGCAGGATCGAAAGAAAGATAAGATGGAATAGTCATTTTATCAAGCTTTGAAATGTTCACTTATAAATATTTATTGCTTTTTTACAAGAAATAAAGAAAGTTGGTGTGCGTAATATAATATTTTTTTAGAATTTTCTACTGGGGGTGAACCAGTTGGAAAAAGAGGTGTTACGCACACCAAACACTAACAATTATAAAGGTTATATTTAAACTTTTTTATAATTTTTTAAGCTTTAACAATTCCTCACCTTTAGCCAAATCACTCTTCAACTGATTCAAATTACACAAGTTAAACCTGTAACTCTTCAACAAGTTCAAAAAGCACTCCTCATCAAACTGTTTATCCCACGCGTAATCAACATACAAGTTCTTCAAATAAAAATAGCAAAAAAACAAAACAGAATAGTACTGCTTAGCAATCTTATTCTTCTGCAATTCAACAACTTCATCACGCAAACCATCAAACTTAGACTTTTGAACAAGCTTGTACTTACCAAACTGCTCAACAAACTTTTGCTTCTGAGCATTGCACTTCTCACGATACTTTGTCTTAAAACTCTCAACATCCAACTTTAACTTCAACTTGTAATCCTCAAAAGCCTCCTGCAATTTCTGTTTAGGAGTCCTATCCTCCTCAGTTAACCTACGAATAGCTTCATCCTTACGACGCTCATACTCAACTGCATCAATAAAAAATCCATACGTGTCAGTAAAAGTACCACGAAAGTCAAACTTGACAGCACCCATATTCATCTCTTTAAAACCCAACAAGAACAATTTCTTTTTAGTATTAAAACTGTAAAATCTAAAGTATCCACGAGCGATACCATCAGGACAATAACAATTAATCATGTACCTAGTTCTAAAAATGGCGAAGTACTTACGTAACATGTAAATACTTGGAATGACTAAAAAAATGTATAAACGCTTCTTCCTAATAAGAGTGAACTTCTTAATTAATATCTTCTGCATGTCAGTTGCGAAATCCTGACTTGCCATGTCCATAATAGCCTCATCAAAAATTATAGCTTGACCAACACTTGCAGTATCAATACACTTCATTAAGTCATTACCAGTAAAAACAACACGGTTAACATTAAAAGAAGGATCAACATAATACGCGAGTGCTTGAGCAAATGTTGACTTTCCTGAACCTTCAAGTCCAGTAATAAGTCCAATGCCATCATGATTGTTTTTAACACCACGAATTAAGAAATTGTCAAGATTAAATTTTAATGTGTCATCAAGATAGAATCCTCGACGGAGTTTACCATTGCTTTTCTTAAATATTCGGTCTTGACAAATAACAACCATTTAATCACCATACTTTCCCATGGCAAAGTTTGGATTGTCTTTGATGAATGTTAGCATTCCTAATTCTTCCATCTTATTGAATATGTCACGAAATAATGATCCCATGTCAAGTTTTAATTGGAATAAGTGACGAGGATTAATGTATATTCCATTTGATTTGCTTTGAAATGACAGGTCTATGTTTTCTAATAACTTTTTAAGTTTTGCGTCGAGGTCTATTAGTATTTCTTTTTTTTGTTTGAATTTTGGACTGCATAGGTCTATCATCATGCTTAGTCTTTCTATTAGTTCGAAGAAGTATTCTGGACAGTCTTTGCTCATGTATGGTGGTATGCCTCTTGTTTTGATGAAGCAGTACTCGTCGGCAACTCGTAGGATTAATAATAGGTATCCCGCGTTTAGATTGTATACTTCTCCTGTGATGTCGTTGGCTAGGTTGCGGTCTGTTTCTATGCTGCGTTCTATGTTTGGTTTGTTTATGTCGTGTATTCGCGTGTTGAGGTAGTCTCTTGTGCTTGACATGTGTTTGTGTGTGGTGCGTGTTATATTTAAGATTTTCGTGGTGAGAATTGTGATTAGAATGTTTAGGTATTGATTAAAATGTTTGATAATTGCTTAAAGGTTTTAAGCAGTATTTAAATGAAATGGTATGAACTGTTCATACTTTGGTATGAAAAGGTATGACTTGGTAGGATAAGGTAGGATGAAGGTATGACCTTTTACTATTTTTAATGAATAGTAAAAGCTAATTACCATTAATGGTAAATTCGGAGGCGAAATAGAAGACCTTTATAAAGGCCTTTATAAACTTAGTGTTTTATTTACGTTATTGTCTGTTACATATTGGCATGGTTAGAATGTTCGGTTTGAAGAACCCAACGACACTTTGTATAATCATAATTATATAAAGTGGAAATGATATGGCAACATCAAACAACAACAACACTACATAACCAACACCACAAAATTATACACCAACAAAACAACAACACAACACTAACCAGTATAAAAGAAAAAAATATATATAACCACTAACCACACCAATAAAAGGATGACAAGCATACAAGAACTAGAACCATTACAACCAGGAGAAGGATACGCCTGCCCACACTGCACAAGAGTAATGTACCCAAAACTAAACTATCACAGAGACAAATGGAACTGTTACAGATGCAACAAAGCATTCGAGGTACCCCTAATTAAAGAACTTAATCAATCATATACTGGAAGAAAGAAAAGAGTAATACCAGAAAAGTACATATTCAATCGAAAACAAATAATACAATTACTAAGAGACAAAACAAGAAATCCATACGTACCAAGAAGATACCTACAATATTACGCATTAATAGCCTTCCTATGGCTAACAGGAGCAAGAGTAAGTGAAATAGTTGGAGTTAAAGATAGAGTAACACGAAAGTACAAGGTAGAACCAGTAAGAAAGCACCAAATAGAAACAACAATCATGTACGATCGCAAAGTATGGCGTGTTAAAAACATGCCTGTACTAAAACACAAACTTCCAAAAGCAACAAATTTTGAAGGAGAAATGGTATCTAATTACAAATTACGTACAGTATCAGTACTATATGAAGATGAACGTGAAATAATAAGTTATATAGAAAACTGGACTAAACACCTTAAAAGTGAGGATGATATCGTATTCAAGATGAGTAGTGCATGGGCTTGGTACATATGTAAAGACTTTAATAACTCATTTTGTCACTTTTTTAGGCATTGTAGACTTACTGATCTGGCTACTAATTATGGTTTTAGTGATATTCAATTACAACACTTTGTTGGTTGGAAAACTAGTAGTATGGCAGCAAAGTATACTCATCTTGATGATACAGCTATTATTAAGGCTATGATAATGGGAAGTCAAATGAAAAATAAGGATCAGACCTCTTAATAGTACTACCAAAATCAGTCAACCTAACCATCTTATCTCTCCCTAGACCCCCTATACAACTCTTTAAAATAATCCTCAAACAACACTCTCAATCACCCAGTTTGTCTATTACGATTTACAACAATGTGCTTCTACATCTATTGAAGTTTCATTAATATATATTCTCAATTCTTCATAATCTGCATATTTATTATATTTTTTATAAAGTTCTTTATCTCCCATCTTCTTCAACTTTTCCCCACTTCTCCATTAAACTAATTTTCTAATATCGAAGATTAATTTGATTTCTACTGGTTTGCCTGGGGACATTGTTGTTTGCTTACCAATATCATATACTGGTTTGTTACCTCGAAAGTCAACATAAATCTTATCAGTATCTTTAAAGTTCTCTTCTAATAAGAAATCTTTAAGCTCTTTCACAGTTATTATTTCCTGTTCTTTCATCTTTATTTCCCCACTTCTTTAAGTATTATTAATTCTCTACACTTAATCCAACCCTTCAAACTAGCACCTTCTTTCACATATATTATTTATATTGTAATTCTCTTTATTTTCTTTTCTTTTTATTGAAAAGATTATTCATTAATTCCTTATCTACCATCATAAATGATCCTATAAATGCTACGTGGTATGCGAGAAACCACATATCTTTTAACAGTATTAAAGATGTATCAAACCTACTATCTCCTAATAGTTTACTTGCAAATTGATTCAGTACTGCAAAAAATATTATTACTTGTAAAATTGTTAGTATGGCTTTTTGTGGATTTCTTTTTATAAACTTGTATAGAATAAATGGAAAGATCAATGTTAAAATACACCAAAGTACTCCAAATATTCCTGTTCTTGTTATGTATTCAATCATTTTTTATTCATCTCCTTATGTTTTTTTATTTGTGTACTGGTTTCCTATTCAAGTAAGCAATATCAGCAGCTCTATGTCTTGCAATATCTTCACTTATACGTGCCGCATTAAGTTTCCAGCTAACTTTTCTTGCACCAATAACTTGATCCGTATTTACGAGTTCTGACTCTTTATAATACGTTTGACCTTGATCATTTTCAACTTTACTATACGTTTGCACGTTTGCTGGCTTGCTTTCCACATTAGGCATTCCAGTATCACCAACATTAGCAAGTATTAAACGATTACTATCATCTCTTGTGTATTCTATTCGTGCTTGTACAATTGTTGGTGTCAGTACTATTAACAAAATAAAAATGCTTACTATTCCTTGTAGTACAAAAAACTTTTTACAACCTAACTCATCATTCATATTGTTCTTTCCTCCATGTTTTTTATTCCTAAATATTCATTGAAAGACTTGTAACCCATCAAGCGTAATCTTCCAATGTTACATAAAATTTTATGCTTGTCAACTTCAACACTTTTTAATAATTGATCCATCATTTTACATCACTCCTTTATTATTTTAAATATGTCCTCTATAAAGTATTTAAGGAATACTGTAATTATTATAGTCCAACAAAATATTATTATTATTTTATAAATATTAATTGTCATTTAAAAATACCGCGTGTTATTTTTTTTTTACAATTTGACAATTTATATTGTACGTGTGGTTTTTGTTTAAAATAAGTCCACAGCATTGAATGTATCCATTTTGCACTAATAATGTATTATCATTAAACGTTGGTAATTTTAAGTTTGAATAAGTGTGTTCGCAATGTTTAAAATATGTGTGATTGTCGTAAACTATTTTTATTATTATTAGTGAGGCCATGAGTATTAGGCCTATTAGTACTATTTTGGCAATTAGGTTTATTCTTTTTTTTAAGTAGATTAATTCTTCAAAATTGGTGTTTGTGTTTTCTTTCACCATAAAACATACACTTTGTATAACTTATATATAAATGTTTTGTTAAAGTCGGAAAAACACCAGAAAATCAACGCGAACCAAACCTCCACACCACAAAAAACACACAAGCCAAAAAACAATAAAAAACATAAAACTGCAAAAACACAAACCCAAAACTAACAAAAAAACACTTCAACACAATAGGCAACACACACGACAAAAACAACAAAACACACCAATCAAACAAAACAAAATTACGACATAAAACAAACAAGAAAACACAAACACTAAAAAAAGTATACACCTTCAACTCAGGAATCACCAACAACAAAAAAAGACCACCAACACAAAACAAGTCAACACCAACAAACCTATCCCTAACCTCACAAAAAACAAAAAAGATAATAGAAACAAACACGACATACGCAAGCAAGTTATGATCACACCAACTCCACAAACTAGGATTAACCCAACCAGAATTATCAATAACAGAACCAGAAAAAACAGACAAAACCCAACTAACATACAATTTTGGCATTAACACGTAATTAAGCACATGAAAACAAGAAAACAATACAAGACAATCAAAAAACATTTTAACACGACTCTTCAAACACAAAGGCAACAAGAAAAACAACAAAGCATACAACAAAGGCACACCCTTAACCAACGCGACACAAGCCACCAAAAAAGGCAACCAGTAAAACTTCTTCTTAAAAACAGCCCAAACCATTAAAGCAACAAAAAAAGCTTCATACCAGCCAATATTAAGCATAGCCAAGTTATAATACATAGCATTAAAACCAGCAGTGAACAAAACCAAATAAAACACGTCACAAAAAGTATTCTTACTAGGAAAAACAATTTTTTTCAATATAAACAATAAAACTGGTAATGCCCATAACACGTACAACAAGTTAGACCAGCACAAAAACTTGAAAAAGTACAAAGACAAAGGAGGATACCTAAAAGACTGAACATAAATAGAACTATCAGTATAAACGTTTTTTCCTTCAAAAAAAGCATTCGCGTACACACAATAACCAAACCCATCAACATGACCCAAACTTCCAGCAGAAAACAAGCTAAAACCAGTAAAAACAGTAATTAAAATACAAAAAAGCAAGAAAAAACATTCTTGAAAACCAAACTTAATCACGAAAACCAACGTTTTTACCTTCCAAAAGATCCTTATCAAAATACTCATTACACTTCTTACACAAGTACTTATCATACTTACCAGTATTCAAAAGAAGTCTTGAAAAGCATTCAGGACACTGCAAACTAACCATAATCCAACCCTTCAAACTAGCACCTTCTTTCACATATATTATTTATATTGTAATTCTCTTTATTTTCTTTTCTTTTTATTGAAAAGATTATTCATTAATTCCTTATCTACCATCATAAATGATCCTATAAATGCTACGTGGTATGCGAGAAACCACATATCTTTTAACAGTATTAAAGATGTATCAAACCTACTATCTCCTAATAGTTTACTTGCAAATTGATTCAGTACTGCAAAAAATATTATTACTTGTAAAATTGTTAGTATGGCTTTTTGTGGATTTCTTTTTATAAACTTGTATAGAATAAATGGAAAGATCAATGTTAAAATACACCAAAGTACTCCAAATATTCCTGTTCTTGTTATGTATTCAATCATTTTGTTTCCTCCGTTATTACTTACATGTATTTTATGCATTTACAATTTTTAATGTTATTACTTTCTACTTTTCCATAGTTTGAATCTTCTATATCAATGTGGGTTACCATTTCATCATTCAAAAACTTTTTTAGAATGTTGATAACTTGTTTTGCGCTCTTGTTAAAAAAGTAGTTATCAACAATTCTATTCAAACCATTTTCATAACGCTTATATATATATACGTTGAATTTAGTCATTTCTTTTAATCCTCTTTTGTTGTATCTCGAATATTAATCCACATCTTCTTATTACTATTAGTTTCACGCATGTAACAATCATTACAAACCATTTTATTACGTAAAACAAAAATTTTCAGTCTTGTTACCTTATGACCACAACTCGCACGAACAACATCCATCTATAACACCCCTTGTAATGTAGTATCAAAACCTTTCTTCTTATACTCTGGATCAATACCAAACAGTACAAGTTGATTATGCTTCCTACACTTCTTTCTAAAATCCTTAATTTGAATTTCACTCCAAAATAACGGTTTAATATTAGGACTTAACTGGTTATCAAACCAGCAATCATTAACCTTAACATTCCACACTTTAAGAACATCAACCTTTTTAGAGCCAAGACTATTAATGATTTCAACAGCCTTATCTTTATACATCAAATTCATATCCAAAATTTTAACATGGTTGCGAACAATTTTAGGAATATCAAAATATATGGGTAATTTCCCACATTCTTTAGTCTCACGACAAAACTCACAATTATTAGGACAACCCTCACTCAACCTGATCCATTGCTCTTCCCAATCAAACTTGTTATAACTCCCACGAGCATAAGACTTAATCACTTTCTCACCTTGTTTGTCTTTCATGATTTAAACAGTCTTAAATATATATTTATAACTATACCTATTGTTGACATAAATAATATTACAACAATAGTTCTAAATAAACTATCTTTTCTTTGTATTTTCCAGATTATATTCCTAAACCATTTAGGAACATGACAATAACAACTACAATTACCATTACAAGTAGTATTATCTTTATTACAATAACAATCAACATCTTTATCATAGATATATTGCATTTTTCTTTTCACCTTTTCTTTCTTAAACGATTAATTTTACTATTATTGTTAGGACTTTCATCCCATTTTAAATCTACTTCTTGATGTATATGACATGCTTTAATAGTTCCTGTACAAGCATTATACCACCAGCATTCAGGATTAGTACACTTCTTTATTGTTTTCCTCATGAATTGATTATATCTTTCTAATTCTTTAATAAAATTTATAATCAATTTCTTATGATTTATGTTAACTCTTATTATTTTATTTTCTCTTTCTTGATATGCTAGTGAAATACATTCTTTTTCTAATATTTCCAAAAATACTTTTTTATTCAATGCAATTATTTCATAATTCATTGTTTCCCCACTTCTTTAAGTATTATTAATTCTCTACACTTATTACAACATTCAAACTTTTCTTTACTTAATGCTACAGTATCTCCTTTTCTAAATATTTTTTTACATTTAGGACATATTTTATCTTTTATCATTGTTTCCCCACTTTCTGATTTTGTTTTTTATTTTACCTTTTTTCTTTTTTTGGTATGTAACGCTTATTATTAAAATCACCTAAATTCTTATTAATATAAACATCAGCAGCACCACTAGTAATAAAATGAGGCACAACCCATTCATTACCAAAACTAGATTCACGATACTTAAAACGCTTATTAAACTTTTTATCCAACACGAACCAATCATCACCCATAAAATCACCTTTAACCAAACTAAAATGTCTAATCAAGATTTTTCATCATCCTAACATTACCACGCGTATTCAACAACCAACAGGAACAACATGCCCACAATCAGCACGACGAAAACCAGCACCAATCACACCAACACCATCCATCATATCACCTTATTCTTTTTTTTCTTTTTTTTCTTTTTTAACTCATCAACATTCTCAATCAACTTCTTACTTAAAGCCAAATTAGCAGCAGTAAACCCCAACAAAGCAAGCTCCTCTTCTTTAGATAACACCATGTTATTTCACTTTCTTCTTTAATTTATTATTACTTACTCTTTTT
>Ga0315268_10000694_pt1 | contig 39116 bp, 34 predicted proteins | sample C1_top_MG_FD_204535 | JGI IMG/M metagenome (GOLD analysis project Ga0315268, IMG submission 204535) | Sediment microbial communities from Yellowstone Lake, YNP, Wyoming, USA - C1_top | ecosystem: Environmental > Aquatic > Freshwater > Lake > Sediment | place: USA: Wyoming | collected 2017-08-01
CGGGGGAAACTGAAGGACGAGGTCGCGTACCTGCGGAAGATCAGCTCCGACCTGACACACCCCGAGATCGTCGGGAAGACGAACGAGGTCCACAAGCTGAAGGAGAAGTGCGGGAAGTTCGCCGCCGCCGGTGTCCCGATGGTCCTCATCACGGGCGAGAGCGGCACGGGGAAGGAGGTCTTCGCACGGCACATCCATCAACTGATGCACCAGGGCGATTCCGCCGCCTTCGCCCCGTTTTTGGGGATCAACTGCGCCGCCCTGCCGGAGCAGTTGATCGAAAGCGAGCTCTTCGGACACGAGAAGGGGGCGTTCACGGACGCCAAGGCCGAGAAGAAGGGGATCTTCGAGCAGGCGTACGGCGGCTCGATCCTCCTCGACGAGATCGGGGAGATGCGGCTGGACCTGCAGGCGAAGCTTCTGAGGGTGCTGGAGGAACGGAAGGTCCGGCGGATCGGCGGACGGCAAGACATCCCGATCGATGCGACGGTGTTCGCCACCACGAACCGGAACCTCTATGAGGCGGTGGAAAAGGGGGAGTTTCGCGTGGACTTGTATTACCGGCTGAACGCATTTTCCCTCCACCTCCCGGGGCTGCGGGATCACAAGGAGGACATCCCATTATTTGCCCGCCACTTCCTCAAGGACTATTCGGAGAAGTACAAGAAGATGTCGCTCAAGGATATCTCCCCCGAGGCGGAGGAACTGCTGGTCGCCTACCGTTGGCCGGGGAACATCCGGGAACTTCGCAACGTCATCGAGCGGATCGTCGTTCTTGAAAACGACGAGGTCGTACGGCCTGAGCACCTTCCCGCGGAGATCCAGCACCTCAAGGCGAGAGCTGCGGCGAAACCGTCTCCCGGGCTGACGATCCCCGACGAAGGGCTGTCGCTCGAGGAGGTGGAGAAGAACCTGATCCTTCAGGCGCTCGAGAAGGCCGGTAACAACAAGACGCTGGCCGCGAAGCTCCTGGGGATTACCTACGACTCCCTGCGATACCAGGTGAAGAAGTTCGGGCTGGAGTAGGTTTCACCCGCCGAATCTGCTCAATCCTTCGAATCTCAGTCCCGCCGTGCAGCCGTCCGAATCCGGGGCGACCCAGACGACCTCGGCCCTCGCCCCGGGGGGGATGAAATTGGTGAACGTGCTGTCCTCCAGCGCGTGAGCGAGACGAAGCTTCTGGCCGACGGCGAGAGACTGGTCGATGGAAAGGCGGATTCCCGCCTTCCCGACATCCAGGATGCTGGCGCGGTGATGGCCGGATTGGTAGGAAGCATCCGCCGGAGAGGTACCCGGGAGTTCAACGTGAAAGGGGAGATTGCAGATGTACCTGTCGTGTCTCCGTTTCATGGAATAATCGCCGAACGCGCTCCTCAGCAGGCCCTGGATGGTCGAGATGCTGAAGGGCTTCTCCAGGAACTGGCTGGCCCCTCCGGATAAGGCCTTCTCCTTGTTGCTTTCCGAAACGTCGGCGCTGCTGATGATGATCCGGCTGTCCGGGGATTTTTTACGTATTTCCCCGAGCAGTTCCAGTCCGTTGATGTCGGGGAGGTGAATGTCGAGAAGGACCAGGTGGTAGCTGTTCTTCCCGATCTCCAGCAAAGCGTCCTGCCCGGTTTCCACGACCCTGACCGACAGATTCTCTCCCGGCAACCCCTTTTCGAGAGCCCACCCTAATAGTTGATCGTCATCGACGACGAGCACTTTCTTCTGTGGCATGCTTCTTTTTGATAGCAAATTTCATGCCCTGAAGGAGAAAAAATCATCACGGGCAAGTGGTGGGAAAATAAGGTGGCAGGAATCCGTTCGACATCTTGGTGACTTCGCCGGGTTGGGAAAACCGGGTAATACGCCACCCGGTCTGGTGATTTTCCCGTTTACTTGCCCTTGGGGGGAAATGAGAGAAAAGGAAAGTTAAAACAAAGATTTTTTATGGCAACTGTAGCAGAACGCCTTTCCGATCGACCGTCTCAGGAAGATCGATTTTTTTCCATCGGAGTCCTTGTATCCGGTGTGGAACCTGTGGCAGGTGATGCAAATGATTCTTCCCTTCGCGTCGAGGGGCATGTCTCGCGGAACGGCCATGGAAGGAGATACATTCACCGGGTGGGAAAGACTGTTGCCCCTCCCGTGATAATCCCTGTGGCATCCGACGCATATTGGTCCGATCTCTTCCCGGAACGAGGGCTTGTCGTCGTTCAAGGGGAGCCAGGGGTGGCATTCAAGGCATCGCACCTTTCCGGCCAACTGGTGGACGGCAGGCGCATCCGGAAAAGGGATTGCGAAAGCGACCGTTGCAAGCGCGAGAAGCAGTGTGGTCGTTCCAGCCGAAGCCTTCATCTCTTGAATTCGCTTAACCGTTGTTCGACCGCGGCGATCTGCGGCAGGATCTTTTCCCTGAGGATCTTCTCATCTCCCTCCGGTCTGCCCCTCAGCTCCCTCATCGCCTCGTCGATCCGCTCGAACTGTTCCTTTATGTCCGAGAACCTGCGCTGAAGCTCGCCGGCCATGAGATTCAGGTCATCGGCCAGCTCCTGGAACTCCTCATCCTCCCTCAACCGTATCCTCGTGCCGAGATCGCCACGGATGAGCCTATGGATGTCGGCCCGTATCCTGTGGAGAGACCTGGCGATTTTCGCGTGGACTCCCTTCGTGGTCAGAAAGTAGACAAAGACGATGAGGGCGAAGGTCAGGCCGTTCGCGTATGCGGCCTCCTTGATAAGGATGTTCCAGGGATTGACCGCCGGGATCCTCATCGAGAAGAGGTGGGCGTCGATCTCTTCGTAGGCGAGGAAGTTGAACGACGCGACGGCGAGGATTCCTCCGATGAAGGAGACGGCGACGAATCTCGCGATGAACCTCGCCTGAAACCCTTTTTTAATGAAGTAATTCCTCCTCTTATAGGGCCTTGTCATCGGTCACCCCCCGCCGATCAGATGGCATGCAAAGCACAGTCTGCTCCGCTCATCGCTCATGACGAGCCGTTTCTCGATCGTCGAATAGGGGTCGTGGCAGGAACCGCAGCCGACCTTTCCATCGAAGAACCGTATCCTTTTGTCGACCATGACGATGGGCCGGAGGGGCGTCCAGCGTCCCTTTTTGGCTCTCGCGCCCTCGTAATCGACCCCGATGGGGTGGCTCCCGGCGTCATGGGACATAAGTTCTTTTCGGTGGGTCCATGCCCCGGCGCTTATGCTCACCGAGGAGGCGAAGGAGCCGTCATGGCAGGAAATGCAGTTCTTTGACATAGGATCGATCGTCTGGGAAGAGGTTGTCTGTATGTATTTCGACTGAAAGTGCGCCTCTCCAACCGCTCCGGCGTGCCCCGCTTTGGCCGACACGCCCGCGTGGCAGATCTCGCAGAATTTTTTCCCGGCCTCGAGCCGCCTGAGGTAACGGGAAGGGGCTCCATAGGGGGTGAAATAGGGGGAGTGGATATCGTGGCACGTGGTGCAGACGAACTCTCCGGATCGGGAAAGGGGGAAGTCCGCGGGGATCTTCACCTTTTGGGGCCGTACATTCAGGGGGTGCATGTAGCCATCCTTGAGGATCTTGGCGTGGCATTTCTCACAGAGGGACGTCACCGACGCCGTGAGCTGCTTCCCCATGACATTTCCGGCCCTGTCGGTCACATGGCAGGTCGGGCATTTGTCCTGCGGGAACTTGTGCGGCTCCGTCTCCATGCAATAGACGACCACGAGGGCGATCCCCGCTGCCGCCATGAATAAGACGAAAGCCGATTTCCGTGTCATGTCTTCTTAAGAGAATTGTCGTTGCCAAGGCAGGTCCGGGCGGGATTTTGTCTCATAACTTGATATTCGACAGGATCTTGTTGATCTCATCCCTTTTCCCGGACAGCCTTGCGATGTCATCGAGGGCGGCGTCACCCTTCGATTTGCCGATCGTGACGGCGATCTCTTCGAATTCCTTCGTCTTATGCTCTATCCGGGTAATGATTTTTTTGTATTCGGCGGTGAGATTGTTGAGGTCGTCGGCCATCATGTTGATTTCGTCTTTCTGCCGCAGCTTTACCGTTCCGGCAAGGTCGCCCGAGGCGATCTTCCGCGCGAAGAGGCCGAGCCTGTAAATCGGGCCCGCCACTCTGTGCGAGTAGAGCAGGGAGATGACGGTAATCCCTATGGCGATGAAGATGGAGGTCGCGACATAGATTCCCATCGATTTGTAGAAGAGGTTCGTCCTCAGCGACGCCATGATGGCGTAGCCCTCCGCATAAGACGAGCCGGGTTCGCCGGAAAGGGAAACGTGGAGGAGGAGTCCGTTGACGACCGCCCCGAGAAGGATGGCAAGGATGCACTTGAACGCCAGCGATCGATAATACGTCTTCCGGATCGTTTCAGGCATGTTCGGCCCTCGCCTTTCGGGACCCCCCCCGTCTTACTTGTCCTTGGGCTTTCCGGTTTCCTTGGGTTTTCCTGTCTCCTGGGGCTTCACCGGTTCCGGTTCCTTCCCGGGCGTCTTCCTGTCGTAGTTGTATTTCTTGTGGCATCCCGGCGAACAGCTTCCCCCCGTTTCCGACTTGATGTACTTCAGGGGGAGATCCCATTTGCCGAAGAGGACCTTGTCGGAGACCAATTTGGGGAGCTCGCTGGCGTGCACGTTATGGCAAGATTTGCAACTCCTTCCCTTCTCCTTCTTGTTCACATGGAGGAAGTGGAGATTCCTGTCGCCGTCCCGGAACCCGGTGGCGAAGGAGGTGTCCGGAAAACGGAGGAAATCCCGGTTGTGGCAGGAGAAACAGAGCGGATACGCGTTGTCGTTGTAGGGGACGTAAAGGTCGGTGGGGAATCCTTTCACCAGGAGTTTGGCGTTCGGCGCTCCGTGGGGATCGTGGCACGGCGTGCATTTCCCTTCCTTGATCGGCCCGTGCAGGACCGTCTGGTTCTTTTTCAGGACGGTTTTATGGCAACCGAGGCAGAGGTCCTTTCCCGCCTTCGACAGGAGTTTCCCTTCGTCGCTCGCGTGGGGAGCATGGCAGGAAGCGCATGCCATCGCCGTCTTTACGGGGGCATGGACCGATTTCGATTTTTCGATTCTCTCGCCGACCTGGGAATGGCACTGGTAACAGAGCTTGCCCCCCTCGGCGGTCAGCATCTTCTTGAAGGGGGAGCCGTGGGGGTTGTGGCACGACGTGCACCCCTCCTCCAGCGCGGCGTGCACCAGCTTCTTCTTCACCTCGTCCTGGATCGTTCCGTGGCAGGTGAAACAGAGATCGTTCCCTTTCGTCACGAGCAACGCCTTGTTGTCGGAGTCGTGGGGCATGTGACAGGCGGTGCAATCGCCCACCGCCGTCGGTCCGTGCATGTATTTCAGGTCCGTCTTTTCAGGGTGGCACGACTTGCAGAGCTCGGAGCGCTCCTGGGCGAGGTTGAAGGTTTTCTGACCCTTCTGCGGATGCGGTATGGAGGCGACCTGATGGCAATCGTCGCAGGCCTTGGCGGCCTCGTGGACAAACTTCGCCTTCAACATGGTCGGGTGGCACTGAGCGGTGATACACCCGCCGCCGGATGCCGCCTTCGCATCGCGGACGGAAAGGCCTGATGCCGCCAAGACGACGAGAACCGCCAAAAGCGATGGTAGATGTTTATGCATCGGGAGAATAGTAACAAAAAAAAGAAAGATCCAATATTCCAATATTGCATGGTCATCGCTTCGGGTGCGCGGACGGCCAAGCGCCGCGATCCGCCGGCGCGTCGCATATTCGGCGCTTTTCGTTTATTTTCCTTTATTTTCGTTTTCGTCCCCTTTAAGGTAATACCCTATGGACGTTCCCGTTCCCATCAGCCGGAGATCATTCAACGAGCGGCTCCTCGAGACGTTGCCCGTCCCCCCCGCCGAGCGGCAGCAGTTGCTCGAGCTGGCGCGGACGGAAGGGGCGGCCTTCGCGCGCGGGCTGGTCTCCCGGGGGCTCGTGACCCCGGAAGGGGTGCGCTGCGCATACGAGGATCTTTGCGGCATTCCGGCGTTCCGGCGCGATCCCGACGCGGAGACCTCCGCGCCCGCGGAGTCTCTTCCGATCTCCTACCTCCGCGCAAAGCTCCTGGTCCCCGTGTCGGTCAACGACGGGGCGCTCACCGTGGCGATGGCCGATCCCCTCGACGCGGACGCAAGGGAGGCGGTGGCCAGGGCCACGGGAAAGCGCGTCGAGGTGGTGGCCGGGACCGAGGAGGAGATCCGCGAGGCGATCGAGAAGGGGTACGGCGAGGCGGGCTCCTCGATGGAGCGTCTCGTGGAGCAGGTGGGGGACGACGCGCCGGAAGGCGCGGGCGACGAGCGGGTCGAGCAGCTGATCGGCGTCGCCTCCGAGGCGCCCATCATCCGGCTGGTCAACTTCCTCATGGCGCGCGCGATCGAGCGCGGAGCCAGCGACATCCACTTCGAGCCGTACGAGAAGGCGCTGCGCGTCCGGTACCGGATCGACGGGATCCTCGAGGACGTGGAATCCCCCCCGCGGAGGCTCCAGACGGCGATCCTCTCCCGCATCAAGATCATGGCGCGGCTGAACATCGCGGAGAGCCGGCTTCCGCAGGATGGCCGCGTGAAGCTCCGGATCGGGGGGAAGGAGATCGATTTCCGCGTCTCCACGATCCCCACGCTGTACGGGGAGAGCGTCGTGATCCGAATCCTCGATCAGGGATCCGTGCCGCTGAACATGGGGACGCTCGGCTTCTTCCCCGACACGCTGTCCACGTTCCGGCCGCTGGTTTCCGCGCCGTACGGGATGATCCTCGTCACCGGCCCCACCGGCAGCGGAAAGACGACCACGCTCTACGCCGCTCTGCGGGAGATCACGTCCCCCGCGCGGAAGATCATCACCATCGAGGACCCTGTGGAGTACCAGATCCCCGGCGTCATCCAGATCCAGGTGAAGCCGCAGATCGGCCTGACGTTCGCCTCCGGGCTGCGATCCATCGTCCGGCAGGATCCCGACGTGATCCTCGTGGGGGAGATCCGCGACCGGGAGACCGCGGAGATCGCCATTCACTCGGCGCTCACCGGGCACATGGTGCTGTCCACCCTCCACACGAACGACGCCCCCGGGGCGGTCACGCGCCTGCTCGAAATGGGGGTCGAGGAGTACCTTCTGCCGTCGGTCCTCGTCGGCGTGCTCGCGCAGCGGCTGGTGCGCACGATCTGCGACGGTTGCGCGGCCCCGCGCGAGATTTCCCGGGCGTTGCGCGAGGAGGTGCTGCGCGAGGCCGGCTTCGTCCCGGAGGGGTATCTGCGGATCGGGGACGGGTGCGTTGCCTGCGGCGGGACCGGGTTCCGGGGACGGTCGGGGATCTTCGAGCTGCTCCCCGTCACCGAAGGGATCAAGGAGCTGATCCTCGCGCGGGCGGACGCCGGTACGCTGCGCGCGAAGGCCGTGGCCGAGGGGATGCGTCCCCTGCGGGAGGACGGCTGGGAGAAGGTCCGGCAGGGGGTCACGACGATCGAGGAAGTCCTGCGGGTCACGCGGGCGGGATAAGTGGCAAATTTCACAAATAAAATGGGCCACTAGATGGCTGTCTTCGGATACAGGGTCACCGACGGGACCGGCCGGGTCACCGAAGGGGTGATCGAGGCGGACGGCGAAGGGAAGGTCCGGGACCGGCTTCGGGAGATGGGCCTCACTCCGATCCGGGTGTGGACGGCCTCGGGGGTGGTGGAGCGGAAGGGGGAGGGGCCGTCGCGCGGCACCGCGGCGCGCGGTGTCCGGAAGGAACTGCTGCCGTTCCTGCAAGGGTTCCGCACGATGCTGGTCGCAGGCGTTCCGATGGACCGCGCCCTCGAGATGATGGCCGACCTGTTCCGCGCCGGTCCGATGGGGCCCGTGGCCGTCTTTCTCCTGCGGGAGGTGCGCGCGGGAAGCTCCCTGTCCGACGCGATGCGCAAAGTCCCCGGCGCACCGTTCAGCCGCTTCCTCGTCCAGATGGTCCAGGCGGGACAGGCGACCGGCCGGCTCGAGGAGGCGCTCGACCAGGCGTACCGGTTCCTCGAACGGTCGCGGGAGTTCCGCTCCAACCTCCTCGGATCGCTGCTCTACCCGATCATTCTTCTTGTCGCCTCGATCGTGTCGGTGGTCCTGCTCGTCGTCTTCGTCGTCCCGCGCTTCGCCGGGGTATTCGCCTCCTCGGGGGTGCTGCTTCCCCTTCCCACCCGGATCCTCCTTGCGGTCAGCACGTTCCTTCAGTCGAATATCCTCTATATTCTGGCCGCCGGGGGCGCCCTCTTCGCGTTCGCCCGGGCGTCCTTGTCCCGCCCGGAGGCCCGCCGGGATTGGGACCGGGGGAAGATGACGTGGCCCTACGTCGGGGAGACGGTGACGGCGATGGAGACGTCCCGCGTGCTGCGGTCCCTTTCGTCGCTCCTGTCCGGCGGCGTGCCGATCCTGCACGCCTTCGTCATCGCCCGGGAGGTGAGCGGGAACACGGCGATCCGGGAGGGGATGGAGGCGGCGCGACTGAAGATCCAGGGAGGGGCCAAGGTGGCGCGCGCCCTCGGCGAGACGACGCCGTTCCCGGAACTCGCGCTGCAGATGATCGCCGTGGGGGAGGAGACGGGGCGGCTCGAGGAGATGCTGGCGTCGGTGGCGGACACGTACGAGGACCAGGCGCGCCGGAGCCTCAAGAACTTCCTCACGATCCTCGAGCCGGTGGTGATCCTCGGCATGGGGCTGCTGGTCGGGTTCATCGCATTCTCGATGTTCCTCGCGATCTTCCGCCTCAACGAGGTCCCGTTCTGATGCGTCGCTCCGGCTTCACCTTCGTGGAGCTGATCGTCGTGCTGGCGATCCTCGCCGGGCTCGCGGCGCTGGTCGCGCCTTCTTTTTCCCGCACCATCGTATCCGCGCGCCTGCGGACCGCGGCCTCCGACGTTCGATCGACCTTCGCCCGGGCGCGTTCCCTGGCCGTCGCTTCCGCGCGGGAGCGCGACGTGACCTTCGATCTTTCGCGGGGCGAGTTCGGCGTCGACAACGAGGCGGTGCGGCGCCTGCCGGAGTCGATCCGCCTCGGGGCCGTTCTTCGCGGGGAGGAACGGCAGGAGCGGGGGAGCGTCCGGGTCCGGTTCTTCCCCGACGGGGGCGGCGAGCAGGCGGAGATCTCCGTGACGGCGCAGGACGGCGGGACGCTGCGCGTGACGGTGGATCCGCTCACGGGGTTGTCGGAGGCGGGAACGTGACCGTCCCGCGCCGGGGGGAAAAAGGGTTCACGCTTCTCGAGGTGATCGTCGCGATGGCGATCTTCGCCGCGGGGATCGTGGCGATCTCCCGGCTCTTCTCCGGCTCGTTGCGCCTGTCGGGCGGGGCGAGAGACGCATCCGCCGCGGCGATCTACGCCCGGCAGCGGATGGAGGAGGCGCTCCTCGTCCCGAACCCGGTGGAGGGGGAGGAGCAGGGGCCCTTCGGGGACAAGTACCGGTGGCAGGTCGCCACGTTCTTCGTGCCGCAGGAGGAGGAGAAGCCGTACGACGAGATCCAGGTGCGCGTCACGGTCCGGTGGGAGGACGGCGTGGACGGGCGCGCCGTGGACCTGGCCGCCACCCGCTGGCGGTGGAAAGGGATGGGTGAAGGAGATCTTGCCACGGGAGGGGGCCGGAAACCGACGGGATCCGGATCGGGAGGGGATTCGTTGTCCGGACCGGGGAGTGGCGGCAGTGGTCGGGATGAAGGGGATTATCTGGTGGCGCCCACGCTTCGGCGGCTGCGATGAGGGGGCGCGAACGGCGTCCGCGGGGGGCGACCGGCGGCTTCACCCTGCTGGAGTTGATCGTGTCCCTCGCGATCCTCGCGCTGATCGCGGGAAGCGTGACGGTCGGCATCCGCCTCGCCTCGACGTCGATCGAGCGGGGGGAGGCAGTGGCTCGCGAGGCGGCGCGCCTCCGCGCGGCGGTGGGCATCCTGGAGCGCGCGATCCTGTCGCTGGATCCCCTCCCCGTCCCCGCCGGGGACAACGCCAGCCTCTTCTTCTCCGGGGAGGAGAAACGGATCCGGTTCCTCACGAGCCTCCCCCCGGCCGCGCTCCGGGCGCGCGGTCCGAGGCTGATCTCCTTCTTCGAGCTTCCCGGCCCCGCGGGGGGGCTGGCGTTGGCGCACGCGGCGCCTTTCCGCGTCGAAGGGGCGGGGAGCTGGGAGGGGACCGGGAACCCGCGGGTCCTGATTCCGGGGGCGACGGAGATCTCCTTCACCTACTCGGAAGGACCCACGAAGGAAGGGAATTGGCAGTGGCTCGCGACGTGGGACCCGAAGGAGAGGGGACGGCTGCCCGCGGCCGTGCGGCTGGAGTTCACCGCCCCCACGGAGGGCGGGCCGCGGAAGACCGCCTTCGTCGTCCCGATCCCGGCGGGGGGAGGGTTCGGCGGATGACGGGGAGGAGGGGCATCGCGCAGCTGCTGGTCCTTTGGGCCCTGGTCCTTCTGGGGACGCTGGCGCTGGGGTTCTCCCTCTCGATGCGCACCGAGGCGCAGGCGGCCCGGAACGGCGTGGACGACGCGCGCGCGTACTTCCAGGCGCGCACCGGCGTGGCGCGCGCCGCGGTCCTGCTGGCCACCCTGTCCGTGGACAACGTGATGCGGATGGAGATCGCGGGAGAAGAGGAGGACGCTTCGTACGAGGTCCGCGTGGAGAGCGAGAGCGGGAAGGTGGACATCAACCTCGTGTCGGAGGAGGTCCTCCTCGAGATCCTGAGGAAAGGGGGGCTTCCGGACGAAGAGGCGGAAAGCGTCCGGGACGCGATCCTCGACTGGAAAGACCCGGACGACACCCCGAGGCCGCGGGGGGCGGAAGCCCCCGACTACGCTCGGCTGCAGGAACCGGTGCGGCCGCGGAACGGCAAGATCCTCTCCGTCGAGGAACTGCGGTATGTTAAAGGCGTTACACCGGAGTTCCACCAGCGGTTCCTGTCCCGGGTGTTCACCGCGAACGGGAACTCCCCCAAAGTGAACTTCCTCCGGGCGCCGGAGGTGGTCCTGCGCTCGCTTCCCGGTGTGTCTCCCGAAGCGGCCGCGCGGATCGTCGCGCGGCGCGCCGAGGGCTCCCCGATGACCGCGGCGGACCTCGCCGCGATGGTGGGCGAGGGGCTGACGTCCCAGGGTCTCGCCCTGATCTCCGGCGGGCAGGCGTCGAATGCGTACACGATCACCGCCACGGGCCGGGCCGGAACCGGGGTCGTCCACGTCGTACGGTGCCTCGCGGAAATCGGTGGCGGGGGGGGGAAAGCGGTTAAGATACTGAGGTGGCTGGACCAGGCTCCGTTGGAGGTGGAGGGGTGAAGCTGTTCCAGGCGGTCCTCGGGGTCGATCCGTCCGGCGGCCGTCTCGCGGCGGTCAAGGTGCAGGGAGGACTGGGCGGTCCCCTCGTGGCGCGGCCGTCGCTGTGCCACGACTACCGAAGCGAGCGGGAAGCGACCCGCCTCGAGGAGGCGGAAACCGTGCTCGGCGAGTTCGTCGCCCGGAACGGCTTCGTCGGCGCGAAGGTCTTCCTGGCGCTTCCCGTGGACCGCGTCCACATGGCCAGGGCCGTCTTCCCCCCGCTTCGCGAGAAGGACCTGCGGGAGGCGGTCGGGCTGGAGATCGAGCGCCTCTTCCCCGTTTCCCCCGCGACCCTCCGGTACGGGTACCGGCGGCTTGCGGACCCGTCGTCCGGGGGGAAGATCTCCCTCAGCGTCGCGGCCGTATCCGTCGAATATCTCGACCGTTGCGAAGAGATTCTTTCCCGCGTCGGCCTCTCCCTGGCCGCGGCGGTCCCCGCGGGGTGGGCGGCGGGGGCGGCGGCATCCCGGTTTGAGGGCCAACCCCCCGAGGGGCCGCGGACGGCCGCCGTGCTGCTTCGGTGGCTCGGGGACTCCGTCGAATGCACCGTCCTCGCGGGGGGAGAAGCGCTGTTCTGCGCCTCCCGTCCCTGCGCGCCGGAGAGTGCGCCGGCCGAAGGGATCTCCCTCGCGCTGGCCGGTCTCACCGATGCGCCGGGGACCGGTGAAGGGGATCCGGTGGACCTGTTCGCTCCGCCGGGATGGTTCGAGGCGGGGAGTGTTCGCCCCGACGGGTCCGGGGTGGTCTTCCGGACGACCGGCGGGTTCGCGGAGCGAGCCGCCGCGGTCCTCTCCGGGACGACGGGAGGGAAAGCCGTCGACCCCTTCCCTCTCCTGTGCGCATACGGCGCGGCCGTCGGGGGGATGCGGATGGATCTTCTCGCTCCGCAGCGCGCGGTCGGCGTTTCCCGTTCGATGCGGGCGGCCCTGGGCGTTTCCGCCGCCGCCGCCCTCGCACTCGGAGTGGCGTGGCCCGCGACGCTCGCGTGGAAGGCGAAGGCCGACGTGCGGCGCCTCGACGCCCAGGTCGCCTCCCTGCGACCCTTCGCCGAACGGCACGAGGAATCCCTGGCGGACCTGGAAGACGCCCTGGGGAGGGCGGCTTTCCTGCGGGAGGAAGCGTCCGCCTCCGGGGAAACGTTCCGGATGCTGAAGGAACTGACGGATCGCCTCCCGAACGGGACCTGGCTCCAGTCCCTCCGCGTCGAGGACCGGAAGGTGGAAATCGAGGGGGTTTCCTCTTCCGCCAGCGAGATCTTCCCTGCCCTGACGCGGGACGGGCGGTTCAAGTCCGTGGAGTTCGGCGCACCGATCACGCGGCAGGCGGACAACCTCGAACGGTTCAAGATCCGCGGGGAGTACGTGACGCCCCCGGTCGGAACCCCGACATCGGGAGGTGCGCGATGAGCGCTCTCTGGAGGGATGCGATGAGCGGCCTCGAGGGGCCATCCTCCCGTTTCCGGGCGCTGTCGTCCCGGGAGAAGGCGTTCCTCGCCGCGTGCCTCCTGTTTCTGATCGGCTTCGCGACGGTGAAGTGGGCGGTCCTTCCGGTCCGTGCACAGTACCTGAAGAACCGCACCGCCATACCGCAGCGGATCGCCACGATCGCGCGCTACGAAGCGACCCGGCTGGTGCAGGGGCGGCTCGACGAGGAACTGTCCAATCAGGTTCAGCGGATGGAGAAGTGGGAGGGAGGCCTGCTGGTCGGGGAGACTCCATCGGCGGCGGGCGTTTTCCTCCAGGGCCTTCTCAAGCCGCTCACCCAGGGGCCGGAAACCCGCGTGACGTCGATCCGCGCGTTGCCGCCCGCCCGGAAGGGCGCGTATACCGAGGTGGCGGTCCAGATGGAGATCCAGACGTCGACGGAGGGGCTGGCAATGCTCCTCGCCGACATCTCCCGCCAGCCGTCGATCCTTCGTGTCCGGAAGCTCACCGCCAACTCCGGGGCGTACTATGCCCCGGCGCAGCAGCCGCCGCGGAAGGAAGCGGTCGCCGTCTCACTGGTGGTGGCGGGATTTTCCTCGGCGGACCTCGACGAGAAGGCCGGGGCCGGGGGAGGGGAATGAGAAAGCCGGCCCTTCTCGCCGTTGCGCTGTCCTTCCTCGCCCTCTTCTTCGGATGGGAGACGTGGCGCGCCTGGCGCGCGCCTCTCCCCGCCTCCGACAACGGCGCGCGGGCGCCCGGGGCGCTCTGGCAGCCCGGCGCCGCCGTCCCGGATCCCGCTCCGCCGCCGGAGACCGGGTCGCTCCTTGCCGCCATCGCCGCCCGTCCGCTGTTCCGCTCGGACCGCAAGCCGTCCGGGGAGGGGGGAGTGTCCTCGCGGGCGTACGAGCAGGAGCTGTCCCGCTTCTCCCTGATCGGGATCCTGGTGATCGGGGACGATCAGAAGGGGCTCGTGGTGAGCAAGGGCGGGCCGCGGACCGACCGTTGGGAGGTGAAGGCCGGGGAGTCGCTCCCGGGGTTCACGGTGAAGGAGGTCCGGACCGACGGCCTCGCGCTCGCCGCGGATGGCCGGGAGTTCCTGCTGCCGCTGTACGCCGGTGCGCCGACGGCGACGGGCGGTGCGATCCGCACGGATGTCCAGCGCAGGGATGGGGCGCCAGCCCCGAATCCTGCGGCGTCTCCTACGACGTCCGCATCCCCTTCGAGGCCGGCACCCGCACCGGCCCAGCCGTCTCCTGCGGTCCAGGGCGTGCCGCAACCCACCCCCGGAGCGCCGGTCGCGGCGCCGCGCACTATTCGCGGGAGACGATAATGAACCGGAACAGGAGAAAAGGCATGAGGCACATCGCTTGGGGAATCTTCGTTGCATTGCTTGCGGCGGGCTACGGCCCAGCGGCGGGCGCCGTGCCTGCAGCCCATCCCGGCGCCGAATGGGGAAAGGCTTCTCCCGTCCTCCTGGCGCAGGAAGACACGGGCAACCCGCAGGATGCGACATCGCCTCCGGCGGTGGATCCTCCTCCCCCGGTGCCGATGCCGGCGGTCGTCCCCTCTCCGCCTCCGGCCGCCGTACCCCCCCCGCCCACCCCTCCGGCGGTTCCGCTTCCGGCCGCGGCTCCTCCCGTTGCTCCGCCCCCGCCGCCAGCGGCCTCCGCCCCTGCCGTCTCTCCGGCGGTTCCGCTTCCGGCCGCGGTTCCTCCCGTTGCCCCGCCCCCGCCGCCTGCGGCCTCCGCCATGCCCCCGCCGCCAGCGGCCTCGGGGTTCTTCGTCAAGTTCAACAACGCGGACATCTACGAGGTCATCCACACGCTCGGTCGGACCGCGGGGATCAACTACCTCATCGACCCGCGGGTCCGCGGCGTCGTGAACGTGCACACGCAGGGCGTGGTGCGGAAGGACGGTGCGCTGGACCTCCTGTTCTCCATCCTCAAAGTCAACGGGGCGACGGCGATCAAGGAAGGGGACACGTACCACATCATCCCGATGACCGAGGCGAAGACGGAGCCGCTGATGCCCTCTGTCCAGAGGGACGGCCCCGCGAAAGGGCCGGCCAACCAGGTTTCCATGCGCGCCTACCCGCTGCAGTACATCGCCGTGGCGGAGATGGCGAAGGTGATCAAGCCGTTCCTGACGCCGGGCGGCGAGGCGGTGGAAGTGGGCCGCGCGAACATCCTGCTGGTGATCGACACGGTGGCGAACCTGGAGAAGACCGCGCGGCTGGTGGAGTTGTTCGATTCCGAGGTGTTCCGGGCGGCGGGGATGAAGCTCTTCAGGCTGAAGGTCCTCGACCCGGAGGAGATGGCGAAGAACCTGGAGAACATCTTCGGGGCCCTCGACTTCTCCGCCCGCGGGGGGAAGCCGTCGGGCATCAACTTCGTCCCCATTCCGCGGCTGTACTCGCTGCTGGTGGTCAGCGCGTCGCCGAAGACGATGGAGGACGTGGAGAAGTGGATCGGGGAGCTGGACCGCACGGGCGGCGGGGCGTCGCGGTCGGTCTACCGGTACCGGGTGAAGTACGGGAAGGTGAAGGACATCGCCGCCGTCCTGGAGAAGCTCTATCCGAGCAGGACCGCTCCGGTTTCCGCCGGAAAGGGGACGGAGTTCAAGCCCGCGGTGTCCCAGCTCCCGGGGCAGGCGTCGTTCCCCTCGCAATCCCCGCCGGCCGGACAGCCCGGTGGAACGGGCGCCCCGGCGGCCGCCAAGACTGGGAAAGGGGAGTCCGAGGTTTCCGCGCAGCCCTTCGACATCATCCCGGACGAGGCGACGAACTCGCTGATCCTGCGGGCCAGCCTGTCGGAGTACGCGGACGCCCTGGAAATCCTGAAGACGGTGGACGTCTACCCCCAGCAGGTGCTGCTCGAGGTGCTGGTGGGAGAGGTGAACCTCAAGGACGACCTGCGGCTCGGGATCGACTGGACGTGGACCAACTCCGGAGAGTGGAAACAGACCGCCACCCTCGCTCCCGGCTCGGTCCCCGCGCTGAACAACTTCACCTACCTGCTCGAGAAGACGGGGCGGGTGACGGCGGCGTTCCGGGCGCTGGCGGAGGACGGCAGGGCCTCGGTCCTCTCCTCCCCGAGCGTCATCGCGACCAACGGGAAGAAGTCGAAGATCAACGTGGTGGACCAGATCCCGATCACGACCTCGGTCCTGAACAGCGCCACGAACCCGCCGGTGATGACCACGACAGTGGAGTACCGCGACGTGGGCGTCATCCTCACCTTCACGCCGTTCATCAACGACCTCGGGCTGGTGACGCTGGAGATCGAGCAAGAGGTGAGCGACGTCAACACCCTCGCCAAGGGGGAGAACCCTACCTTCTTCAAGCGGAGCATCAGCACGAACTTGGTGGCTTCCCAGGACCAGAGCATCGTCCTCGGTGGGTTGGTGAAGGAGCGGAAATCGCTCGACCGGAGCGGGCTGCCGTGGTTCTACAAGATCCCCCTTTTCGGGTGGATCTTCGGCTCGCGGACGGACAGCGTCAGCCGGAACGAGCTGCTGATCTTCATCACGCCGCGCGTGATCCGCAGCGTGGAGGAGGGGATCCAGCTCAGCCGGGACTTCGAGGAGCGGGTGGGGCAGTTGAAGGCCCGGATGAAAGAGGCCCAAGGGTTGCGCCTGAAGGTTCAGCCGGTCCTGCCGGTGCCGGACCCGGCGAGCAACATCCCCCCGGCGAAGGCGCCGCCGCGGGCGCAGTAACGGATTTGAGGAAATGGCGGCGCGGCGGGTCGCCGCGGATCGCGGGGGGGGGGCGGGACGCGAGGAGAGAGGCATCGATGAGATCGTTCGAAAAGCGGTTTGTCGGGTTCGTTGTGTTGGCTGCTCTCGGGTTTTCGTTGATTTCCTGCAAGGGGGACACTACCCCGAACAGGGAGATGTCGAGTCCGCCGTCCCAACCGTCAACGGGTACGGGGGAACCTCCGAAAAGCGGCGAGGAGCCGAAAAAGACGGTCGCGGCGAAGGTCAACGGCGTTCCGATCCCGGTGGATGACCTGGTCAAGGAGATGAACACGATTGCGCCGCAGTACATCCAGCCGGGGCAAAAAAAAGACCCCCAGACCGACGAAAAAGTAAGGAAAGAGGCGCTGGACCGGTTGATCTACCGCGAACTGGCGGTCCAGGAAGCGAAACGGCAAGGGATGAAGGCGCCGAAACGAGCCGTTGCGGAGGAGTTGAAGAAGATCAAGGCGGACATGAAGACGGAGGATGCTTTCCGGCAAAAACTCGCGAAAACGGGGATCACGGAAGAGGAACTCAAGGGGCGGATCGAGAGAAACATCCTCGTTGAGATGATCACGGAAAAAGAGGTTTTCGGAAAAGTGACGTTGAAGCCCGGCGAGGCGGGGAATACCTTCGCAGTGACCTTGGCCGTTCAAAAGAGAGAAGACGAATGGGTCGATGAGTTGAAAAAAGCGGCCAGGATCGAGATCCCTCCGGGTCCACCCGCCAAGGGAATCCGCCGTACCGACTGATCTGTCCGGAGACCGGCCTATTCCTGGTTCGCGACTTTCATCAGGATCTGGATCTTCGCCGTTTTCTTCATCTCCGCCTCCCACTCCCGCCTTCTCGCTTCGACCGCCGGCAGGTCGTTCTGGCCGGTCGCCTGTACCTTCCGGAAGATCTCCTTCTCGGCGATCCTCTCGTACAACTGATCCCTCCCGATCGCCTTGCGGAGCGACTCTTCGGTCAGCCCCTCCCGCGACAGGTAGGCCCTGTAAGCGTCTTCCGATCCCAGGCGATCCTTGAGCGTTTTCACGGAGCGGTCCACGGCCTCCAGCTCGACCTTCATCCCCTGATTCACCGCCTCCTGAACGGCCAGTTCCCTGAAGATCAGCACATCGAGGGCCTCCTGTCGAACCCGTACGTCCGTCCCGGGATCCCGCGGCTGGCCGGCCTTTACGTAGAAGGGGGCGATCCGGTTCATCCGGTTCAGGAGGTCGTACATCGTGATCTCCGCCCCGTTCACCCTGGCGACGACGACCTTCTTCGACTCCTCCACGCCCTTCCGGTACTTTTCCAGCATTTCCTCATGCTCCGCCGGTTTCACCGCGTTGTCGTTCCCGGCGGAAGCCCCATGCGCGCAGGGAGCCCCGGCAAGGGCGAAACCGACCATCACGAGCCCGATTACCCGTTGTGCCCACGTCCTCGTCATCTTCCCTCCTGGATCCGTTTCCTCCGTGGATTTCGGCACTGTACAACGGTTCTTCCCTGAATACCACCTCCCGGGGACCTCGCCGATGCGGTATCCCCGGACGTTATGGGCCCTTGAAATCGACGGGGGGAAAGTCTTAATATTCCAAGTTCCTGAATTCTCTTTCTGCAGAAGGGGGAAGCGCGCGTTGAGATCCTTGCGAATTGTCCTGTCGATTGCCGTTCTGGCCATCGTGTTCCCGCACCTGGCGACCGGATTCGAAGATATGGGGCGCGGCGTCGGGGAATCCCTCAGGAGGACCCCGCCCGTGTCTTCCGAGGGGTGGAACGTGCGCAGTCCCATGACCTTCTTCGGGGTTGCCTTCGGCAATAATGTTTTTGTCGCCGTCGGCGAAGGCGGCACCATCGTGGCTTCCCCGGACGGCAAGGCGTGGACGTTGGCGCACTCCGGGACGAAGGTGCCGCTCCGGGCGGTGACACACGGAAAGGACGCCTTCGTGGCGGTCGGCGACAAGGGGACCCTGCTGACTTCTCCCGATGGCGCGAAATGGACCGCGCGATCTTCCGGCGCCGCCGATTCGCTTTCCGGCGTGGCGCACGGGAAAGATCTTTTCCTGGCGGTCGGCGAGAAGGGGACCGTGCGGAAATCGGCGGACGGGACCACGTGGTCGGCGGTTCCTTCGGGCCTTCCCGACACCCTGAGGAATGTCGCTTTCGCCGGCGAGAGATTCTTCGCCGCCGGGGACAACGGGACGATATGGACGTCGGAAGACGGGGCGGCGTGGAGGAAAAGCGTTTCGGGCATTTCCCATGGCGTGAAGGGAATCGTGCACGGCAAGGCCGGTTTTGCCGCGGCGGGCGGGATGGGTTCCGTCCTGATGTCCGCGGACGGCGAACGATGGGAATCAAGGGCGACGGGCGTTTCCGTCTGGCTGAAAAGCCTTGCCTACGCGTCGGATCGTTATATCGCGGTGGGCGATAACGGCACGATAGCGACTTCGATCGATGGAACCGCGTGGTCCGCAATCCCCTCGGGCACTTACGCCCCGCTGTATTCCGTCGCCCATGGGAAAGGGAGGCTGGTCGTCGTCGGCGGGGACGGGACGATCCTGGCTTCCCCCGATGGTTCGAAGTTCACGCCGGCGGCCTCGGCTCCCCCCGCCACGCTTCGCGGACTGGTTTCCGGAGGCGGGCGCCTCGTGGCCGTCGGGGAGAAGGGCGTCCTCCTGACGTCAACCGACGGAGGAGTCTGGGCGCCGGCCTTGTCCGGGACGGAGAAGAGGCTGAACGGCATCGCCTACGGTGACAACGGCTATGTCGCGGTGGGCGGCGGAGGGGCGATTTTGACCTCCGGCAACGGATCGGAATGGGTGGAGCGGAAATCAGGGACGGGTGCGAATCTCAACGGTGCAACCTATGGCGGCGGCGGGTACGTCGCGGTCGGCGCCAACGGGACGATCTTGACCTCCGGCAACGGAGCGGAATGGGCGGAGCGGAATTCCAGGACGAGGGGGAATCTCAGTGGCGCGGCCTATGGCAACGGAGGGTACGTCGTGGTCGGCGATGAGGGTACGATCCTGACTTCCGCCGACGGCTCGGAATGGACCCAAAGGGTATCGGGGATCGACGGCGGTCAAATCGGCCTGAGAGGGGTTGCGTACGGGGACAAAGGCTACGTCGCCGTGGGGGACGGCGGGACGATACGGGTCTCCGCCGACGGTGTCCACTGGAAGCCCTCGGCTGCAGGCAAGGGAAACGACCTGTGGACCGTCGCCTGGTGTTCCGGGCAATACGTGGCGACCGGCTCCCTCAATTATCCGGCGATGTCGCCGTCGACCCATCAGAGGGTCTATCTCTCCGCGGACGGGGAGAAGTGGTCGGCGATCAGCATGGCGGAAAGGCGTGCCTTGTATGACGCCGCATGCGGCGCCAACCGGACGGTGGTGCTGGTCGGCAGGGGGATCATCCTGCATTCGGACCCCCTGCCGGAAACGAAGTGAGGCCCTGCCTGGTCCGGTGATTTCACCGGATCGGTCCGGCAATATCCCCGTTTCCCGCCGTTCGGAACCGATGGGTGGTTTTTCGCGTAATTCTCCAAGGGACTAACCTATTGAATGGAAAGCCTTCCTGGCCCCGCGATGTGAAAAAATCCCCTGTTTTGTCACTGGCACGCTCAGTGCATGTATTTCTGTACCCCCAAGGTATTACTACATGGCAGGCATTGTGAGTACGGCAGACAGGGACGGCAGGGCGGGAAATCGAAGGGAACAGGTACTTGAGAGAAAGGGTCCAGTAAGGTCTGCCCGAAGGGGCGAGAAAGGGAGAATCCATGATGAAGCAAAGTAAGAGGCTGCTGTTTATGGCAGTAATAAGTGCGTTGGTGATTCCCTTGTTGTTCGCAGGGAATGCCGGCGCGAGGTTCATGGGCGATGGAGCGACGCCGGATGGCTTGGGCGGCTGGCAGCACGGCACCGACTTCGTGTGCGTCGTCGGCGTGAACCTGGACGGCACCCTGGTCGTTGACACCAGCGTGACGGACCGGAAGACGTGCCAGTATTACAATACCGGGCTGACATCGATGAACCCGGTCGATGTGACCGCCTCCAGCATCTGCGGAGCCGCCGGGACATTGCCCTGCAATGTGGCGGCGAACTGCACGGGTACCAGCTTCCTTACGAAGGGAAGCTTGACCTTTGTCACCGGGCCGAATAAGTGTTATGATTCGGCTCCTTGCACCGTGGCGGGCTTCGCCGGCGGGGCGATCGGAGGGGTGACCTTCCCCGCGAACACCGGCGGGAAGCACGCCACGACGACCTCCATCTGCACGGACGGTGCCGGGAATTTCGTCTCCCTGCACGGGCTGGACCGGACCGCCCAGATGTGCCAAGCGAAAGGCAGCACCTGGTTGCAGACATCGGCCACGGCCCCCGTCGGGGTATCCGGGACGTTCCCGTCCCCCAACTTTGGCGGCCTCTGCGTCGCCAACGGCGCGTTCTTCAAGGGGCAGGATGCCACCGGCGCGCCGTTTCCTTTCGGCGCAACGGGCACGAGTGGTGCCGACATGGGCTATTGCTATACTACCGTGAGAATGGCGACCGCTACGGCCAAGAACGGGACGTCGATTAATTACAGCACCGCGGCAGGCTGTCCTTCCAGCGGGGCCACCACGGCTCCTTTCAACGCGGATGCGGCGTATGACTGGTCTACCGCTGCCAGTCCCGCGATATGCAACTATTCCAAGGCTTCGGCAGGTATTCTCCAATCAAACCTCACGAAGGTTGACGGCACGGCAAATGGTGCGGCCGGTACCTTCAAGGATCTGAGCGTCTATACCACCTCGGGCGAGTGCATCGCCAACGGCGGCTCATGGGCGAACTGGTTCGGCAAGCCTCCGGCATTTGACAGCTATACAACCTCACTCGGCACGGCCAAACTTCCGGCGTGGGATTACACCAAGCAGGCTCCCGACGCGGATGACGGCTGCCTCCACTGCCACTCCAGCAAGATCGACTACAACGGTCCGTACGAGAGAGCGAAGGACAGCTACCTCAAGACCGGCCACAAGAACATGCTCCGGAAGGTGACCGCCGGGCAGCCGTGGGGGGGCGCGGACGGTGTGAACTACACCGCGTACGCCGCCGGGACGATCGACTTCGGTACGCTGGGCGGTAACAACGCGACGGCCACGGTCAGCGGCGTTCCCAAGCCTCTCCTCTACCTCTTCGGCGACTGGATGGCCCCGGCCCCCGCGGGCCTCGACGTGGTCGTCGACATGGGGGGTACGACAGGAGCGAGGTACAACGGCACCAGCGCTTACAGCTGCGCGGCTTGCCATTCCACCGGCTGGAACAACCTGGACCTCGGAACCGATGGGAACCCCGTCGGCCTCTGCAGTCTCTCCTCGAAGACCACGCAGACCCTTTGCACAGGTGCGGGCGGCACATGGTTCCCGTTCATTGGCGTGAAGGGCATCGGCAATATCGGCTTCAACCCGGCTGAGCCGCACGCATCATTCCCGGCCGTTACCTTTAACGGCGTCGGTAACTGGGACGTCGAGGGTATCCAGTGCGGAAGGTGCCATAACGCAGCGGTCGGACCGGTAACCGCGGCGATGATCGCGGCTTCTCAATATCCGACCACCCATGTTACCTCCGGCGGAATGGGCAGCATCGATAGCGGACCGGCAGCCTTTACTTACTCCACCGGGCTGTGCTTCGGCTGCCACCAGAGCATTGCGAAGACCTCCAATGGTCTTGGCGCGGATGCGAACCTGACCAGCGCGGTAAGTATTCCGACGAAAAACAACATCACCACGGGTACTTGCAGCGATCCCACAAAGACCTCGGAATCAACTTGTAATCTCGCGGGCGCCATATGGACTCCGACCGGCGGCGTCTACCAGCCGGAGTTCAACAGCCACGTGATCGGCGGCTCCTTCCTGAACAGCGTGCATGCAAGGTATACCGGGGCCATACAGCCGAACTCGATGGGCAAGTATGACCTCTCTTCTGGCGGCACGTACAGCAGCGCATTCCAGGGGTTCACCTGCTGGCAGTCATCTTCCAGCAACTCTCCGGCGAAGACCTATATCGTCGCCGGCGAGACGCACGAGATCAAGGACAAGGCGACGTGCGAGACTCTGTACGGCGCCGGGGCGTGGAGAACGGATACGCGGGGCGGCTGCTCCTCCTGCCACGACGTCCACCAGAGCCTCTTCGTCGCGGGGCAGGAAGCCCTCAGGAAAGAGTGCACCAGCTGCCACGAGAACGCCACTTACAAAGCAGCGGTTCCAGTTACTCCGCAGGTAGAACTTGCGGTAATGAAACACCCCACGGGCTTCGGAACTCCGGCTTCCTACGGCGAGGCGGCGTGCGAAGTATGCCACATGCCCAAGGCGACCGCCGCCGGCTTCCCGATGCACCTGTGGAGGATCAACACCGACCCCGCTTACAGGACCTTCCCGACAGCGGCCCAGTATGGTGTCGGGGTTCTTCCAACCCAGAAGGTCGCCAATACGGCGCCTGACGGGGCGTACGCCAACGCGGTATGGGTCGACATCGACCTCGCTTGCGGCCAGTGCCACGGCGGCGGGCCGAACGAAGCGGGCCGGGTGTTCCCGCCCAAGGACAACGGGGGACTCCCGATCCCGTATATCAGCAAGAACGACCTCCAGTGGGTCGCGAAAGATATCCACCTGGTGGCTGCCGCCAACACGGCTCCCACCGCGTTAGGCCTCTCCGGGAGAACCACAACCTACCTGACGGTGCAGTTTACGGATGCTTCCACCGATGCTCAGACAGCCACGCCAAACCTCCAGGTGACGGTGGACTGGGGCGACGGCAACACGGCGAACACCGGTATCGGTGGTGCTCCCTACTCGCACACTTATGCGTCTGCCGGGACGTACACGATCCTCCATACGGTGAAAGACGCCGGAGGACTGTCCGGATCCGAGTCGTTGAAGGTCACGGTGCCGCAAACGCAAACGATCTCCGGCCATGTCTATGGCACCAACGGCTCGACGGGGATTGAAAATGCGATGGTTTACCTGAAGGTGAACGGAAGCACGAAACAGCAGTTCAAGACGACTGTAGGCGGCGGCGGCGCCTATTCCTTTACGGCCAATGCCGGCAGTTATCAGGTGCAGGCCTACAAGTCCGGTATGACATTCGATGCCACTCCGCTTACTTCCTCAATCGACAACCCGATCCTCGTGGACGCAACACTGGTTGATGTCACACAGGACTTCACCCAGGTTCTCGCCACGGTTCAGGTAAATGTGACTCCTGCTCTTACGGGAGTGAAAGTCTACCTGAGACAGGGCGGAGTCACCACCCAGTCGTGCACGACCAACGCGAGCGGTCAATGCAGCATGGCCGGTGTCAATCCTGGTGCGTACCAGGCACAGGCCTCCTTGTCGGGGTACGTCTTCTCCCCGAACCCGCAAAGCGTTACCGTGCTATCGACCGGGGCGACGGTGCCTTTCACGCGCACACCGTAGTCAACCTTCATCAGCAAAAGGGCGGGGGGAATTTCTCCCCCCCCTTTTTTATAATCTGGGCATTTCCCGCTCCGTATCGGTGTTATCACCGGTCGGACGAGGCACCCGGAATCCAAAATAGGCATGGAGGGGCCGGACAATGGAGGGTGCCGCGACGTTAGTTCCTTGGTTTTAAAAACGATTTAGGCATCGGTCCTCCGGCTTCCGGTTTGTGACTTCCTGCGGCATGTGATTTGCTTGTAATACCGATCAAGATTATCGTCTGCCATTTGAATCGGCTTTTCACGACGCGGGGGTGTCGGGAAAGGCGAAACGGCCTGCCGGCGGCAGGCCCAAAAAAGATCGGAGGAATGGATATTTATGAGGAAAAACAGGTTGGCGTTTCTTTGTGTGGTCTTTGGGATACTCCTTTTCCCCTTGCTGGTTTCGGCGGGGACTACCCCGGGAAGCGGCATTAAACTGACCGCCCATGATCTGAGCACCGCCGGGGCCGGCGCCGCTTGGGGAGACGGAATGGCTACAGACACCCTCGACCGGGTCTGCATCTACTGTCATGCACCGCACCACACGTTGACGCCGGCAGCCGCAGCGGCCGCCGGAATAAACTACTATCCGCTTTGGAACCACCCTCTTAGCTCGCGGACGTACCTGATGTATCAGAACACGGATGCGACCACCCCGGAATACCCGGGCAGCATTCAGCACCAGTTGAATGCCGACCTTACCGGCCAGCCGGGAGGCGTCTCCAAGCTCTGCCTGAGCTGCCACGACGGATCCGTGGCCACGAACGCGTACGGCTTCGCCCCGGCCGGTTCGAGAAGCACCGGAAGCAAGAACCTTCCCGCATCTTCCCGTTTTGCGATCGGCTTCGGCGGCGATCTCCGGAACCATCACCCGATCGGGTTCAATTACAGTGACGTTGCGGCTGCTGACGACGAGATCTGGCCGTCCACGCAATCGCTTCTGGGTGCAAACACCTATGGTTTGACCATCGGCGATCTGCTTTGGGGCGGAAAGGTGGAGTGCACGTCGTGCCACGACGTCCACAACACGAAAAACGAAGGCCAGAAGTTTACATGGGTCGAGGACACAAGGAGCAATCTTTGCTTTTCTTGCCACAATAAGTAAGCGTTTCCAGGAAGTTTCGAAAAGGGGAATGGGCGACTCCATTCCCCCTTTTTTTTATTTGCGTGGCGGCGTAATGATACACTCCTGCTCCTGTAGCCGAAGTACCCCGTGAGGAGAGAAGGCGAGGGAGACGCGGATGAAGCATCGGAAACTCGAAACGTATGGATGGATCGGGATTGCGGCTCTCCTGCTCGCCGTGGCGGGATGTGCGGCCCCTCAAAAAATCCAGAAGCCCGCCACGCTCTTCTACCCCGATCCCCCGGATCTGCCGCGCATCCAGTTCCTCACCTCCTTTACCGGCGCGAAGGACATCGAAGTGCCGAAATCGGCGTTCGATCTCTTCATCATCGGCGAAAGGGAGAGCGAAAGTCGGCTCGACAAGCCGTATGGCATCGCCGTGCACCAGGGCAAGATCTACGTCTGCGATACGAATCGGACGGTCATGATCTTCGACCTCGAGAAAAGGAAGTACGGCCCCCTCCAGGGAGCGCAGGGCATGGGAAAACTCATCCAGCCCCTGAACATCCGCGTCGATGCGGATGGGAACAAGTATGTGGTCGATACCGTCAGGAGACAGGTCATCGTTTTCGACAAGAACGACTTCTACGCGAAGGCCTTCAGCATCCCCCGGGAAGGGAAGCCCGTCGACGCCGTTCCGTTTGAGGACAGGCTCTACGTCACCGACATAAAGAACGGAGAGGTCGTTGTCCTCGATATCAAGACGGGAAGCGTCCTCAAGGCATTCGGGCAGGGGGACCCCGGGGAGCGGCTTCATCTCCCGACGAACCTGGCCTTCGACCGGGACGGCATCCTCTATGTCTCCGATGGGGGGAAATTCCAGATCTTCAAATTCGACAGGGACGGCCACTTCCGCGGAACGATCGGGAGGCACGGAAGCGAGGCGGGGGCGTTTGCCCGGCCGAGGGGCGTGGCGGTAGACCGGGAAAACAGGCTCTATGCCGTGGATGCCGCCTTCGAGAACATACAGATATTCTCCACCGAAGGCCAGATGTTCATGTATTTCGGGAAAGGGAGCCTGGGGACCGGAGGGTTGTATCTTCCGGCAAAGGTCGCCATCGATTATGAGAACAAGAAATATTTCGAGAAGTACGTGGATCCGAATTTCGAGATGGAGTACCTCCTGTTCGTGACGAACCAGTTTGGAACCAAAATGGTCAACGTCTACGCCTTCGGGAAGGAGAAAGGGAAGAAATACCCGAAAGAGGAAGAGCTCGCCGAAAAGTTGCGGGAGACGTTCCAGAAGGAGCAGAAAGAGAAGCCGTCCGAGAAGAAAGACGAGGGAGAATAGGAAGTTACGCCGCGTCTATGAAGATACGTACAGCCATCCTGGCATGCTGCATGACGGCGGCGCTCCTGTGGGGCTGCAATACACCGAAGACGCACAAGGTCCTGAGTTATTTCTTCGACGGCGTACCCGAACCCGGGAAGGCGCCCGGCGAGCCCGGCTCCAGGGGCAACAGGAAAGGAGCCGTAACAGGCTCGGCAACCGCCGTCCGGTATCGGGAACACGGTCCCTATGCGGCAAAGCAGTGTCAGGACTGCCACGGGAAAGGTACGAGCGCTCTGATCTTGCCGATCGAGGAGCTTTGTTTCAAGTGCCACTCCCTTGACGTGCGGAAAAAATATATCCACGGCCCCATCGCATCAGGCGGCTGCAAGGTCTGCCATCAACCTCACGGCTCGAACTATCCCTTCCTGCTCGTTGCGGAACCGAAAGAGTTCTGCCTTTACTGCCACGACCGGGATGCGATCGCCAGGAACGATGCGCACAGTGGGATGGATACCCAGTGCACGGAGTGTCATGACGCCCACAGTTCCGACGAGAAATATCTGTTGAAGTGAGTCCGGGTATTTTTTTCCCCACATTTCCCCGGGATGAAGCAAATGGAAGGGTATCGTTGGCGAAAGCAGGCGATGAACAAGCAGTTCCGATGGCAATGGGTATGGCACATATATTGCTGCTTTTCTTGCGGTATTTTAAGTGACGCCTTGAAAATGATTTTAAATCATTTTGAGATTACTGCGCGATTCGTTGTCATTCTTCTGGTGGTCCTTCTGCTGGTCCCCCCGGGTGCGCGCGGAGGCGCGGAGGAATTCATCCCGAAAGTCTACAACATGGAGGGAGAACTGGATTTCGACGGGACATATCAGAGCAACAAGAACGTGACGAAGGGGAGTGGACTGGACACCTCCGACGCGTTTTTGACCGAAAAGATCGTCCTCGCCGCGAACGGCTTCGTCTACCATCCGAGACTTCTCCTCTTCCTCGCTAAAATAGGGGGTGGATTCAGCCAGGAGAATTTCAAGGGCGACGGCGGATCCAATTCGGGGACGGCGGGATGGAGGAAAGTCTTCGTTCATGAATATGAGTTCCGGACGATGTTTCTGCCCGAGCACAATTACAACCTGGAGTTTTTCGCTCTGCGCACGAACCCCTCCATCCCGGGAAAGTCGACGTGGGGAACTCACCCGGTGATCACCACGGAAGGGACGCAGTTCACATACAAGCGGAGTCCCGTCTTCTTCCGCTCCGGATATAACGTTTCCACGCTCGAATCCGGAAACTCCACGACGGACACGGATACCTTCATCACCAACGCCGCTTATGAACTCGAGAATTTCTCCCTTGCGGGGTCATATTCCCGCACGAATTCCCACACCACGAGCGGTTCACAGAGTTCGGATGCCACCAGCGATAAATACTCGATACAGAACGAGATCCGATTAATTGAAAATAGAATCATCCTCACTTCCGACGTGAGCATGAACTCTTATACGGCAGAGTCCTCATCCCCGTCACCGGGCGCAACGACCTCCCAGGAAGGCAGCCGGCTCGCATGGACCGAGCGATTGAATATGGTTCTTCCATGGAACTTCAATGCGCTGGCGAGTTACAACCATTACGAGGACACCCAGAAATCGATCCGGGTGGGGTTTACCGAGGACGAGCGTACTGCGACAAACGACTTTACGGGAGTATCGCTCACGCACAAACTGTATGAAAGCCTGTCCTCGGCATACAACTTCAGATACGCCACCTCGAATACCCCGACGGGCGACTCCAAAGTCACGACGAATTCCCTGAACGTCACCTACACAAAGAAGATCCCGGGCGGCCGATTCACGGGCGGCGGTTTTACCTCCAAATCCATCTCGGACACGACGCGCACTCCGTCGGTAGTCAACGAGGTCCACTACGCCCAGATTCTCGGGGAATTCACGCTGAGCGGGACGGACATCGACGAGACCACGATCCGCGTGGATGTCAGGGACACCGTTACCGGCGCCTTTGTCAATATGCTGAATACCGACTATCGCGTATTGCCGGTCGGCAATACCGCCAGGATCCAGATCCTGTCGGTCCCGGCGCAGGTGTTGAATCCGGATCCATCGTACGTCTACGAATTCCAGGTCGCGTACTATTCCATATCGGGGTCCTCCAAGTTTGAAACGTCGATCCTCGGTTATTCCCTGAAGTTTGCGTTATTCAACAACGTCTTGAATCCCTACTATGATTACAGCCACCAGACCGAGAAAATATTGTCCGGCAGCATTACGGGGGAACCGGACGACATCACGGTGAAAACGGTCGGTGTCGTTCTCCAGAGGCTTCCATGGTACCTGCTTCTGGAGTATCAGGATTATCAATCGAACATCAATCCGAGCAGGCGAGACCGGGTCGAGGCGACGTTCCAGCAGGATATTACGCCGACAACGTATCTGAGTTTGCGGGCCAACTACATGAAGGTAGACTATCTGCAGAGCGCCTACCAGACGGCGACCGGGGAGACAGGCTCGACGGGGAGCATATCGGTACAGAAGAGGTTTCCGGAAAAGAACCTCACCCTCAACGCGTCGGCGGAGGTTTCGCGGCGCAAGTACATTTACGAAACGAATACTTATTCGGCGATCGGCGCGCTGTTGTGGAGCGTGGGAAAACTCGAGGTCGGGCTCGGGGCGAACGTGTCCCGCGCCGAGACGGGGCTCATTTCCGGGACGCAGGAGTCGATTTACCAACGGTATTTCCTTTCGGTCAAGAGAAAGCTCTTTTGATGGAAGGGTATCATTGGAGGAGCGCATGAAACCTTTCCCGTTCGTTGTCGCCGCGCTCGCATCCCTCTGCCTTTGTTTCGCGGGTGTCGCCGACGCCGTCGAAGGGAGCCCCACGGCCTCGATGGCCGGGGGCGGCGACGGGAAAACGGTGGTCGCGAGGGTGAACGGAGTCGGGATCACGGAGGAGTCCCTTGCGGTGATGATGAACAGCCCCGGAAAGAAAAAGGGGCATGGACAGGCTTCCCCGGCGAGCCCGGAGGAGACCAGGACCGAGGCGTTGAATCAGCTGATCCTGCAGGAGTTGGCATATCAGAAGGCGAAGTCCGAAGGGCTGGGAATGGAGCCGAAAGAGGTCGACGGCGTGCTCGAGGAGATGAGGCGAAAGTCGGGAAGCGAGGAAAAATTCAAGGAACAGCTCGAAAAAGAGCGGATCACGGAAGGGGAATTGCGGAACCGGATCGAAAGGAATTTCGCCATCAGGCGCATCTTCACCCGGGAAATCCAGAACAAGGTGTCCGTACCGAAAGAGGAGATAAGGCAAGAGTACGAAAAAGAGAAGGAGAAGTATGCCCGGCCGGAGAAAATAGCCGTCATCGATGTCGTCTTCTTCCTCGATCCCGGCGCTGCGGGATCTCGAAAGAAGGCCGAGGAGATCCTCGGGAAGATCCATGAGGACAAGGAGAAGGATCCATGGAATCTCGCCTCCGACACTGCCTACGCCGTGAGGGAGATGGAGATCAAGGGGGGCCAGGGGAGAGAACTCTACGAGGCCGCGAAGAAACTGAACGTCGGCGAACTTTCGGATGTCTTCGACGCGGAAGAGACCCTTCATATCATCAAGCTGGTGGAATATACGCCCCGCAGACAGTCCACCTTCGAGGAAGTGAAGGGCAAGCTGGAAGCCGGGTTGAGATTCAAGGCCATGAAGAAGAGAATGGAGGAATGGGGAGTCGAGTTGCGGAGGAATGCGAACATCGAGATCGTCGAAACCGGCGGCAACAAGAAACGGGGAATGGAATGACGAAGCCGCTTTGTGTCCTGTTTTGCCTCACGGCTTTGGTGGCCGCGGCCTGCGCCCCCCGGTGGGCCATGGACGTCCAGCCTTCGGTGGCGCGGGGAATATGGCCGCAGGCGCCCGAAAAACCGAAGATCCGGCAACTCATGACGATAAGCGGTTTCAAGGAACAGGGCACCTCCCTGAAGATGGTGTTCTTCGGGAAGGGCGAGGACAGGTTCGTGAATCCCGTGGCGGTCGCGATCGGCGGGGACGGCAGGATCGCCGTGGCCGATACGGGCTCGAAGAAGGTCCATCTCTATATCCCCAAAGAGGAACGGTACCTCGGGGTCATTCGCTTCGAATCCGGGGAAATCGTGTCCCCCGTGAGCGTTGCTTTCGACGACGAACTGAGGCTTTACGTCTCGGATTCCGTCCACGGGAAGATCGCCGTCTTCGACCCGCGGGGAGAGTATCTCTTTTCGATCGGCGGTTCGCGGGACGGCGTTCTGAAGAGACCGACGGGTCTCGCGTACGACCGGGACAAAAAGACGCTCTATGCCGTCGACACCGCCTCCCACAGGATTCATGCCTTCACGCGGAAGGGAGAGCCCGTCTTCGCATTCGGCGAGAGGGGGAGCGGCAATGGCCAGTTCAATTTTCCGACCCACATCTTCCGGGGGGCCGCCGGGCGGATCTACGTGACCGATGCGATGAACTTCCGGGTCCAGATCTTCGATTCCTCGAGCCGTTTCATCGCCGCCTTCGGCCGGCACGGGGACGGCTCGGGGGATATCTCGATGCCCAAAGGGGTCGCCTCGGACAGCGAGGGCACCATCTACGTCGTCGACACCCTCTTCGACAACGTCCAGCTCTTCGACGAAAAAGGGGAATTCCTTCTGACCCTCGGAAGCCGCGGGAGCGCCCAAGGGGAGTTCTGGCTCCCGTCCGGAATCTTCATCGACGACAGGGACACGCTGTATGTATGCGATACCTACAATCAGAGGATCCAGATCTTCGAGATCCTGAGGGACGGCAGATGAGAGGGATCATTCTTCTGGCCATAGGCATCGTTTCCCTGATCTTCCCGCTTCCTGCCGGCGCGATAAGCGGTATCGTCAACACCCGGCATAATCTGTCCGCATCGGGCCCCGGAGAGATCAAGGCTCTCCCGGGCGCCGATCCCCTGGATCGAATCTGCGTTTTTTGCCACACCCCGCATAACGCGGCCCCGAGAACTCCGCTCTGGAACAAAGCGATAGAACCAGTCAATTATATGCTCTATTCGAGCACGACGATGACGAAGGGAGTCACTCCTTCACAGCCGACCGGTCCTTCGAGGCTGTGTCTCAGTTGCCATGACGGCACCCTCGCGGTCGGGTCGGTGTTGAGGCCGGTGGGCGGAATCCCGACGACGGAACGGATCGTCCCCGGGAGACCTTCCTACCTCGGCGTGGTGCTTTCCGGCGACCACCCGTTTTCCTTCTCATATTCCAATTCGACCGCGAATCCCCTCGCAGGGCTCTCTTTCGCCTTGCCGTCGGGTCTTCTCTTTTATTCAGGCGGCATCATTCATTGCTCCACCTGTCACGATGCTCACGAGGACGCCTATAAATCCGCAGGGAGAGACGGGATACCCACCGGCAAGTTCCTGGTTGCCGACAATCGATACTCCGCGCTCTGCGTGAAGTGTCACAGCAATATCGAGGGGTGGCCCGTGGCGACCCACAGAACGGCGACCAACCTCCGGTCGCTGGCGGGTGTCCTTCCGGTACCGCCGAAAAAGTGGCCGGCGTGGGATACGGTCGCCGAATGGGGATGTGAAAGTTGCCATACCACGCATTCCGCCGCGGGGAAACAGAGGCTCTTGTACTATCCGGAGGAGGAAAAGGGCTGCTATCTTTGCCACGACGGGACCGTGACGCTGAAAAACATCAAGGGGCAGGTCCAGAAGGTGTCGTCGCACCCCATGGAGAAGGCGATGAACCTTCACGATCCGCTGGAAAGCCCCGATTCCATCACCAACAGGCATGCGGAGTGCGTCGACTGCCATAACCCTCACGCGGCCAACGGGACGCCGGCCTCCGCCCCCCTCGTCTCCGGAAGAGTCGGAAAGGTGAGCGGTATGACTGCCGGTAAATCCCCCGTGTACCCGTCGGTAAACGAATACGAGATCTGTTTCAAGTGCCACGCCGACCTGGCGTCCAAGGTGCCCTTCATTCCCAGGGTCGTCGACAGCACGAACACCCGACTCGAATTCTCCACGTCGAATCCCTCCTATCATCCGGTCGTCGGGATCGGGAGGAATCCGGATGTTCCGAGCATCCCTTCGACCTCGGAGCCTTCGCTTACCGCTTCAAGCATCATCTATTGCACCGCCTGTCACGGCGACGACAACGGGGTATCGAGAGGCCCCCACGGCTCTTCCTATCCCCCGATATTGAGGGATCGATATGAGACGACCGACGGGACCCGCGAGAGTGCCACGGCGTATGCCCTCTGCTACCGGTGCCACGACAGGACGAGCATACTGGGCAACCAGAGTTTCAGGCAGCACAGCAAGCATCTTGAGATAGGCGCCACGTGTTCGGCCTGCCACGATCCGCACGGCATCGACAGTACCGCGGATGACGGTCTTTCGGGAAGCCACACCCATCTCATCAACTTCGACACGAGGATCGTATTCCCCGTTCCGCCGAACACGAAGCCGGTATTTACCGATACCATCAGATTTTCAGGGAGTTGCACCCTCGTCTGTCACGGGGAGACCCATGACAACTTGTCGTACTCGATTGCTTCTCCGGCCACCCTGCGCCCGAAAAAGGCCCTTTCTCCCAAGCCTCTTTCTCCTAAACCCCTGTCTCCTAACCCCGTTCCTCCAAAATCAATTACTCCGAAAAGGTAAGTATGGACATTCTGCTCGCAAAATTCTCCGCAGGACGGGAATCGTTCATTAAGTCATTATTTTTACTTGAATATTTGCATTTTGATCATATAAAATTCAAAGGGTAAAGGATCATTTGTTTCGGTGGGGGCGACGTTCCGGATCCGAAGGAGGGGATGATGAGGAGAAAGGGGAAAGGCGGTATTGAGGCGATACTGGTCCTCGGCCTGATGTGCGTCGTACTCCAGGGCTGCGGGGGCGGCGGGGGCGGCGGGGGGACTGGGGGTGGAGGTGGAGGTGGAATGCCGGGGCTGATGGGCGGTTCGATCCAGGGAACCGCGCTTTCCCTTGTGGATAATGTCACAACCTTTGCCGGGTCGTTGCTGGGTCAAAGTGGCACGGCGAACGGGACGAAGACGAATGCGAGGTTTGATCTCCCGATCGGCATCACGACGGACGGGACGAACCTCTACGTGGCGGACAGCAACAACAACACGATCCGGATGGTGGTGATCTCCACGGGGGCGGTGACGACGGTTGCCGGAGCCGCGGGGTCTGTCGTCCTTTACCTGGATGCGAACGGTACAAGTGCGAGGTTCAACGCCCCGACGGGAATCACGACGGACGGGACGAACCTCTACGTGGCGGACAGCGGAAACAACAGGATCCGCAAGGTGGTCATCGGCGGCTCGTGGACGGTGACGACGATCGCCGGGGATGGGGTAGATGGTCCCGATGACTCGCCTACGGACGGAAGGTTTGCGAGGTTCAGCTTTCCCCAGGGGATCACGATGGACGGGACGAACCTCTACGTGGCGGACACCCAAAACAACACGATCCGCAAGGTCGTGATCGGCGGTGCGTGGGGGGTGACGACGATCGCCGGAACCGCGGGGTCCGGCACCCTTTACCTTGATGCTCCCATTGGGACGAATGCGAGGTTCAATTTCCCCCAGGGAATCACGACGGATGGAACGAATCTCTACGTGTCGGACACTCTCAACCATGTGATACGGAAGGTAGTGATCAACCCCCAGTGGCCGGTGTCGACGCTGGCCGGGTCGGCCGGGGTTTCCGGTTCCGTTGACGCGACCGGTACCGCGGCGAGCTTCCACTTCCCATATGGAATCACGTCGGATGGGACATCTCTTTATGTGGGGGACAGTTTCAACAACACGATCCGCAAGGTGGTGATCGCCACGCAAGTGGTGACGACGGTTGCAGGAAGCGCGTCGGATCTCCCCGATTTGGTTGACGGGATAGGGACGAATGCAAGGTTCTGGTTTCCGGACGGGATCACGACGGACGGGAAGAAACTTTACGTGGCGGACAGCGGAAACAATACGATCCGCGCGATCGAATAACGCCGGGCGGCAGGGGGGAGGCCTGCCTATCGGTCCGGCGGTTTGCTCTGAAGCATGAAAAGGTAAAAGTCCTGGCACATCTGGAGCCTCCGGAGGTACACCTTCCGGGTGGACTCCTCCTCCGCCTCGATCCTCGCTTTCAATCGGTCGCATCGGCCGATCCGTTCCGACAATTCGTTTTTGGAAAGCGTCATCGCGATGTCCGTATCCGCGCAGACGTTATCGAACTCTTCTCTCCAACCTTCCTGGGCGCAGGCCCGGTGAACCTCCAGCGCCGCCTGAATCCTTGCCTGGAAAGACGCTACGGGAAACCGGGGTGCCCCGGTGTCCCCGTTCCCCCGGGAAACGAATACGGGGAGCGGGACGAACCCCAGGAGCACCAGGAACCAGGCGATGTTCCGCAGGCTCATTGGGACCTCTTCATGGCGGGGTGGCAGCGCTTGCACTCGCTGATCGGAAAAGCAACGGTCAGATGGCAGACGCCGCAGAACTCTCCCTTCAGGATCCTTGCCATCTCGAAATGCTTCGTGCCTTTTTTCCGGATGTTGAAGATCTCGGGGTGGCAATTGCTGCACTCCAGCCAGGCGGTGTGCTTCTTGTGGGGAAAGATCGCCGGGGGAACGAATACCCATTCGGCATTGAGCGTCAGCGTCTTGTCGTAGGAGATGTCGGTGGACGGCTTGACGGCGAGGAAAGTGGCGGGGGCGATCCGCTTCTCCTCCAGCGCCTTTGTCCAATCGACTCGATTCCCGGCGTTGGACACCGGAAGACCGAGGATCTCCGAAAATTTCTCCTTTCCGTACCCCAGTTCTCCGTTATGACACTTTTCGCATTGTGCCTCCTCGATGCCGAAGGCGGTTCGCCCGTCGTGGCAGGCGCCGCAATATTTCCCCGCCTTGTTTTCGGCCTCCGTGATCTCGGTGGCGTTCGCCCGGAAGGCGAACCCGAGTTCCGAGTGACAGACCCGACAGGTGTATTTCTGCCGGTATCTCCAGTGAGAGAAGGCGGCGGGCATTACGTGGCTTTTCCTCATCGTCCGGCTGATCAGGAGGTTCCCGTACAGCTCGGGAGGCAGTTCGGGGGGCAAGGGAAAGTTTCCCCTCGCGACGGCAGGGCAGAGGAGGAGCAGGGTGATGGCCGCCCCGGCGATCCGCCGCAAGGCTATCGGACCGGTTTGCTGTGGCACCGCTGGCAGTCGGTCGTCGGGAAGGCGACGGTAATATGGCACGCCCCGCAATACTTCCCCTCGAAGATCTCGACCATCGAGTACTTCGTCATCCCCTTCTTGATCCCGGCGAAGATCTCGGGGTGGCACAGCTCGCACCCGTTCCATACGGTATGCTTTTTATGGGAGAAGATGATCTCCGGCATCGTCTCGACCTTCGCCGTGAGGGTAAAGTCCTTCTGGACGGCCAAGGCGGGCCGTTTGATGGAGACCCCCTCGATAAAATCTACCGGCTTGAGGAGCCCCCTCTCTTCCGCCTTCTCCCAGTCGACCCCGTTTCCGAACCGTTCCTTCGGGAACCTCTCGGTGAAGGTGGCGAAGTCGTAGTCCCGCTTGATGTTCTCCCCCTTGGAGTGACAACGGCTGCAGCGCTTCAGGTCTTCCCTGGTGTATTTCGTCGCGCACGCCTCGAAGATTTTCCGGTCCCCGTGGGCCATCTTCCCGTTGTGGCAGGTGCCGCAGTAGTACCCCTTCATGTTGTCCGCCGCCTTGATCCCCGTGGTATTTGCCTTCATCGCAAACCCGATGTCCACGTGGCACAGACGGCAGGTGTATTTGGCCCGGTGAAGCCAGTGGTCGAACTGGACCGGGGAAAGCCCTGCGCCCGACGAGAAGTTCTTGATGACGACCCCCCCGTATTCATACGGCAGGGGACGCCGTTTTTTTGTACCGGTCTGGGCGAAGGCGAAACTTGCGAAAACGGGAACAAGAAGACCGATCGCAAGCCATTTTTTCATGACGCTGCCCCTCTCTCCGGGTATTCTTTCGGCAATGATACAACGTCCCGGCGTGATTGTGGATCGCAAAACGGGGGGCAGGGGATTCACGACGCGGTTCTGCTATAGTAAGAAAATTATTTCATCGCCCCTTCAGGAGGTTCTCACGTGACGCACACCACGGTGGTCGAGACGACTCTTTCCGGTTTGAAACTGTTGGGCCGCGGGAAGGTCCGCGACATCTACGAGGTCGACGGGAAACTGCTCCTGGTGGCCTCCGACCGGCTCTCCGCGTTCGACGTGGTGATGCCGGACGGGATTCCGGGGAAGGGGAAGGTGCTGAACCAGATCTCCGCGTTCTGGTTCCGCATGCTCGGAGACATCCTTCCCAACCACATGATCTCCATCGACGTCGACGCGTTCCCGCCGGCGGCGAGGGCGCACGCCGAAACGTTGCGGGGCCGGTCGATGCTGTGCAGGAAGGCGAAGCCGTTCCCGGTGGAATGCGTGATCCGGGGGTACCTGTCCGGCTCCGGGTGGGCGGAATACAAGGAGAAGGGCGAGGTGTGCGGCATCGCGCTGCCGAAAGGTTTGCGCGAATCGGACCGGCTTCCGGAACCGATCTTCACCCCCGCCACCAAAGAGGAGAAGGGGCACCACGACGAGAACATCACCTTCGACCGGATGGTGCAGATCGTGGGGAAGGAGACGGCGGAGAAGGTGCGCTCGATCGTCGTCGCCCTCTACAACAGGGCCGCCGCCTTCGCCTTGGGGAAGGGGATCCTCATCGCCGACACGAAGTTCGAGCTCGGGACCGCGGACGGGGAGTTGATCCTGATCGACGAGGCGCTCACCCCCGACTCCTCCCGGTTCTGGCCCGCCGCCGGCTACGAGCCCGGGGGCCCGCAGAAGAGCTTCGACAAGCAGTTCGTGCGCGACTACCTGCTCACGCTTCCGTGGAACAAGACGGCCCCGGGGCCTCGCCTTCCCGCGGACGTGGTCGAGAAGACCGCGCTCAAGTACCGCGAGGCGCTGGTGATCCTCACCGGGAAAGATATCGAGTAGCGCCGGGGTGGGCTACTACCGCAAGATCTTCATCGCCAACCGGGGGGAGATCGCCTGCCGCGCCATCCGGCCGGCGCGGGAGCTGGGGATCCCCGTGGTGGTGGGATACTCCGACTGCGACACCCTCTCCCTGCACGTGAAGCTCGCCGACGAGGCGGTCCGCCTGGGCCCTTCCCCCGCCTCGATGAGTTACCTCGACATCGACGTCGTCCTCCGGGCGGCAATAGACTCCGGATGCGACGCCATCTTCCCGGGCTACGGCTTCCTCGCGGAGAACCCCGACTTCGCGGAGGCGGTGGAGCGCGAGGGGCTCGTCTTCATCGGACCCTCCTCCCGGGTGATGCGGATCCTCGGCGACAAGATCGCGGCGCGCAAGGCGCTCGCCGCCTCCGGCGTCCCGGTCACCCCCGCCATCGAGGACGTCGAGGACGCCGACCAGGTGATCCGGTTCGGAGATCGCGTCGGGTGGCCGCTCCTCGTCAAGGCGTCCGCCGGCGGGGGCGGGAAGGGGATGCAGAAACTCGCCTCCCCGTACGAAGTGGAGGAGGGGCTGGCCGCCGCGCGCTCGGTGGCCGAGAAGGCGTTCGGCGCGGGTACGGTCTTCGTCGAAAAGTTCATCGAGGGCGGCCGCCACATCGAGTTCCAGTTTCTCGCGGACCGGTACGGGAACGTCATCCACCTGGGCGAGCGGGAATGCTCCATCCAGCGGCGTCACCAGAAGCTGGTGGAGGAGGCGCCCAGCTCCCTGCTGACTCCCGAGGTCCGGGCGAAGATGGGGGCGGTGGTCGTCAAGGCGATGAAGGAGATCGGGTACGAGACGGCCGGGACGCTCGAGTTTCTCGTGGACAAGAGCGGCAAGTTCTACGCCCTCGAAGTCAACACGCGGATCCAGGTGGAGCACACCGTCACCGAGATGATCACCGGGTTCGACATCATCCGGAAGATGTACAAGATCGCCGCGGGCGACCGCCTGTCGCTGCGGCAGCAGGACGTTCTCCTGCGCGGCCACGCGATCCAGTGCCGCATCAACGCCGAGGACCCGAAGAACGGCTTCGCCCCTTCCTTCGGGCGGATCACCTTCCTTCGCCAGATCAGCGGCCCCTTCATCCGGACCGAGTCGGGGATCTACCAGGGGTGGGAGGTCCCGTCGTTCTACGACTCCCTGCTCGCGAAGATCTGCTCCGCGGGGAAGGACCGGGGGACGGCGATCCAGCGGATGCGGCGCGCCCTGCGGGAGTACGAGATCTGGGGCGTCCGGACGACGATCCCGCTGCTGCGGAGGATCATGGACCAGGCCGACTTCGTGGCCGGAAAGATTCACACCGGGTTCATCGACGAGAACATCGCGGGACTCACCGAATACGAAGAGGCCGAGGAGGAGATCTACAAGGTGTCCCGTTTCGTCGCCGAGGTTTCCGGCCTCGGCCGCAACGTCCACAGCGGGTGACGGGGGGGAGATGCCCGGCGCCCTGAAGAAGAAAGGGTACCGGAAGGTCCTCAAGACCCTCCGGGACGGCAAGGCGATCTGGCTGACGAACACGGGGCCGCGCGACACCGGCCAAAGCGACTTCAAGAACCGGTTCACCCTACACGACCTGTCCCGCCTGATGCCGGTCTACGACGCCTCGGGGTACTTCTCCGTCGAGGTCCACGGCGGGGCCCGCCTCCACCAGAACCTGATGAACAACATGATCCATCCGTTCGAGGAGGCGCGGCTCTTCTCCGCGCGGATGCCGAACGTCCTGACCCAGACGCTCATCCGGTCGAC
>Ga0315268_10000695_pt1 | contig 39094 bp, 41 predicted proteins | sample C1_top_MG_FD_204535 | JGI IMG/M metagenome (GOLD analysis project Ga0315268, IMG submission 204535) | Sediment microbial communities from Yellowstone Lake, YNP, Wyoming, USA - C1_top | ecosystem: Environmental > Aquatic > Freshwater > Lake > Sediment | place: USA: Wyoming | collected 2017-08-01
CTGGGTGCACGCGCATCCCGCAAAGGGAACGCTGCTCGGCAAGACGCCCGCCGACCCCACCCTCCTTATCTCGAAAGAGAAGCTGCAGGCGCACACGCTCGTCTACGCGGAGTTCGCCAAGAAGGCAGAGCTCGCGAACGCCTGGGTCATCGACCTGCGCGAACCCATGCAGCGGGAGAAGGTCGCGGCGTTCGCGAATGTGCGCAACTTCTACGGAGCGGGGCTGCACAAACGTATCGACGGTGGCGCGTTCAAAGACAAGCTGCCGTTGTTCTTCGATGCGGTCGGCAAGCAGGTGCAGTGGCTGCAGTACCATCTTGAAGAGGCGGGCATCCACGAGTACTACTTCCTCGACGGCGGCGCGACGAGCCTGCCTTGAGACGCCAAGGCCGTCTCGTGAAGGACGTGCCGCAAAACCGACCTCGCCTACGATAGGCTCGGCATCGCGGCTGCGGCGCGCATGGAGTTCGTCAAGCTCGGCCTGCGCGAGGGCGCGGCGTTGACGCGCGTCACCGAGCGTGGCTAGCCTGTAGCCACGCACGGGAGGCGCGCGGTGCCCACCTTCTCGACTCTCCTCGGGGTGTTTTGCATGGCCGCAGCTCCGGTCGCTGATCTCGCCAAGAGCCTGCCCGCCGAAGTCATCGGCTACACGCCCGCCAGCGCCGACGAGACCGCCGACCGCGACGGCATGTTTCGCCTCATCGACGGCGGCGCCGAGGTCTACCTCGCCTTGAACGTGCGCGGCATGCTCGAGCGCACGTACGCAAAGAAGAACGCGCCCGACATCATCGTCGACCTGTTCGATATGGGCTCGAGCGCCGATGCTTTCGGCGCCTACCACTACGCCATGCGCGAGGGACGGTCGGTCGGTGTGGGAGTCGAGTCCGAGCTGCACGGCAACACGCTGGCGTTCTGGAAGGGCCGACTGTTCGTTTCGATCGTGCCGCTGCGCGTCATCGCCGGCATCGGCGATGTCGTGCTCGCGCTCGGCCAAAGCATCGCGAAGGGCATCAAAGAGCAGGGCGGGCCGCCGGCGCTCGTGCGCTTGCTGCCGCGCCAAGGGCTCGTCGCGAGCCAAGTGCACTATTTCCACGACGGCTCGCTCTTGCGCATGCGAGCGGCGCTCGCGAGCGTCGCGGTGCTCGGCCTCACGGCTGAGACTGAGGGGCTCCTCGCCCGCTATCGCCTGAGCGACGACACCGCCTCGGCCGCGGGCGCCACTGGGGCTGCCCTGCTTCTCATACGCTATCCGACCGACGCCGGCGCGCGCGCCGCTTTTGCAGCGCTGCGCACGAGCCCGACGAGCCTCGACGCTGCTCACACCGTGGAAGCGAGGCTTGCCGGGCGATTGCTCGCTGCCGTGCTCGACGCTCCCTCGCCGGCAGCCGCGCGGGCTCTGCTCGACGCTCTGCCGCAAGAAGGAAAGGCCGTCCCATGAAGAAGGTGAATCGTCGCGAGTTCCTCCAGATCTCGGCGGCCGGTGGCGCCGCCTTGGCGCTCGGCTGCGAGAAGCCGCCGCGGCCTCCCGCCCCCCTCGGCGCCAACCACTCGCCAGCCACGGCGCCCGGCGCACGCGCGCGGGTGGTGCTCGTGCGCGACGAGAAGGTGATGGACGCGAGCGGCAACATCTCGGCGTTGGTGCTCGCGCGCATGCTCGACGACGGCGTCGCGGCGCTGCTCGGCGAAGCAGACCCGAAGCGCGCCTGGGCACGGCTGCTCGCGCCCACCGACGTGCTCGGCATCAAGACGAACAGATGGAAGTTCCTGCGCACCCCCATCGAGCTCGAAGAGGCGCTCTGCGAACGGGCGCTCGCCGTCGGCGTCAAAGCCGGCGACATCGCCGTCGACGATCACGGCGTGCTCGACAACCCGGTCTTCCAACGGGCGACGGCGCTCATCAACGCGCGACCGGCGCGCACCCACGACTGGGCCGGGATGGGGACGTGCCTCAAGAACTACATCATGTTCGATCCAACCCCGTCGCGCTGGCACGACGACTCGTGCGCCAACCTCGCCGGGCTGTGGGACCTGCCGGCCGTCAAGGGCAAGACCCGCCTGTGCATCCAGGTCGTTCTGACGCCGCTCTTCCACGGCAAAGGGCCGCACCACTTCCAGCCCGAGTACACCTGGCCCTACAGCGGGCTCATCCTCGGAGCGGACCCCGTGGCGGTCGATGCCACCGCGCTGCGCCTACTCGAAGCCAAGCGCCGCGACTTCTTCTCGCAAGAGCTGCCGTTCTACGTCTCGCCGAAACACGTGACGCTCGCCGAGACCCGCTATGGGCTCGGTATCGCCGACCCGTCGCGGATCGACGTCGTCAAGCTCGGCTTTCGCGAGGGCGTGCTCATCTAGCCCGCCCAAAGCGCGCAACCGCCCACGGCAGCGCCGATACGACCGCGGCCGATTTGATGGCCTCGCCGGGCAGAAACGGCAACACGCCCTGCACGAGCGCGAGGCGCCACGGCATGAACGCCGCCAGGATCGTCACGCCGCAGGTGTAGATGACAGCGTGGCCGATGAGCAGCGCCCCGAGCGTCGAAAGGCGCCGCTTGGTCCAGCCGCGCTCAGCCAACAGGCCGACGACGAAGGCCGCGAGCACGAAGCCCGCGAGGTAGCCCCCCGTCGGCCCGACGAGCTTGCTTTGGCCCGTGGCCCCGCCCGCGAACACTGGCAAGCCAACGAGCCCTTCGCCGAGATACGCGAGCACAGCGAGCGCCCCGAGGCGCGAGCCGAGCACGAGGCCGACGAGCAAGACGGCGAAGGTCTGCAAGGTCGCCGGCACAGGCGTAAACGGCAGCGGCAACGCCACCTGCGCCGCGAGGCCGATAGAGAGGCTCGCGCCGATGACGAGAGCGCCCTGGCGCACGAGCCGCTCGGGCGGCGCAACGTCGGCGATCGCGGTCGAATGCAGGCTCGGCACGCTCATCCTTCCCGGCCTACTGCGCCGCCAAGATGACCTTGATGTCGGTGCGGCGATTGAGCTGCCGGCCGGCCTCGGTCTTGTTGTCGGCGACCGGCGCGTCCGGGCCGCGGCCAATGGTCTGGAAACGCTCGGCGGGCACGTTGAACGACTTGATGAGGTACTTCTTGACGGCCTCGGCGCGGCGCTGGCTGAGCACGATATTGGCGGGCCGCGCCCCCGTGGCGTCGGTGTTGCCTTCGACGCGCAGGTAGGTGTTGCCAAATGAGATCATCGTGTCGCCGAGCGCGTCGAGCGTGAAGTACGAGCCCTGCATGATCTCGTCCGAGCCCGGGGTAAAGTTGATCGACAACGTCTTGTTGATGATGGGCGTGTCCTTGCTCGAGGCCTTGCGCGCCGCGAGCTTCTGCTCGACGACGGCCTGGCCGCGATACGTGTCGGCGAGCGCCTGCACGAAGCGAGCATCCAAGCAGTCCTTGGCCTCGGCGACGCGCGTCACGACGCCCTTCTTGCGCCAGATGCGAAAGGCCGAGTCGAACAGGGTCTCGAAGTGCGCCTTGCCGCCAGCGAGGCCGAAGAACTGCGCGTTGTCGGCGAAGGGAGTGAGCTTTAGCCCCGAGAGCATGCCCGAGACCGTGTCGTTGTCGAGCTTGAGCGCGTCGCCGATGACGGCGTTGGCCGCCGCCGGATCCTTCTTCATCGCTTCGATGCCTTCGAACCAGCCGGCTACGAACGCCGCCATCGTCGCCGGGGCGGCGTCAATGACATCGGCGCGCGCCACGAGCACGTCGGCGATGACGTTGGTCGCTGCCATCGTCGAGACGAGCACATGCGCCGAGTCGCCAAGCGCGGCGACGGCGCCCGAGAGGTCAGGCTCCCAGGTGACCGCCGCATCGACCTTACCGCTCTTGAACATGGCAGCGGCGGCGGGCGCGTCTTGCGTAATCACGAGGCCCTTCTCGATCTGCGCCTTCTGCTCGGCCGTCAGACCGCTTTGGTTGAGCAAGTAGAGCAAAAGCCAGTGCGACGGGGTGAACTCGGTGGTGGCGATCTTCTTGCCGGCCAAGTCCTCGACGCTCTTGATGGTGGCGAGCGAAACAATACCGTCGCCGCCGCGCGACCAGTCTTCCATGATGATGGCCTTGCCGCGCACCTTGCCCTCGGCGAGCACCGAGGCCTCGCGGGCCCAGGAGTCGACCGTGTCCCACATGATATCGATTTGACCGGCCTGGAAGGCCGCAAACTTGGCCGCCGGATCGTCGATGAGCTTGAGCTCGACCGCGACGCCGAGCTTCTTGTAGATGGCGTTGGCGTTGCCGGCCTTCAAGCCCCAGTTGGCGACGATCCCGGGCGCGTGCCCGGCCCAGGTGTTGATGCCGACGACGAGAGGGCGCGTGAGCTTGCCACCGGCGACCGGCGCCATGGCCACTTGCTGCGCCTGTCCGCGCGACGGATCGGCGGGGGCATCGGCGAGGGTCGCGAAGTCGGAGCGACCGACGGCCGCATCGGCGCTGGCGGCTTGCATCTGCCCGGCCGTGCACTTGTCGGGCGTCGACCAGCAGCGGATCTCGGCGCCGTAGTAGTGCCAGCCCGTAAAGCCGAGCACGCCTAAGATAACGACGGTCAAAAAGAGCTTCGAAAGTGGTGTCAGTTTCATGAGTGTCCTCGCGAAAGCGTGCGCTAGGCGCCGCTCGCTGCTCCCGTTGCCTAAGTCCGACTACATCGAGCGGGTCGACTGCGCCTTCTTGGCCGCCGCGGCCGCCTTGAGTTGATCGAGCTGTGAGCGCGCCGTCACGTCGCCCGATTGCTTGCGCAAGCTGTTGAGTCGCGAATCGAGCGACGACTCTTGCAGCTCGGCGCCGAGCTTGGCCTGCGCGGCCAAGTTCTTGATGTTGTCGCGCACGGTGTCGAGCGCCTTGACGTCGGCCTCGACCGAGAGGCCCTCGAGCTGCTCTTGGATGCGGATGCGCGCCTGCGCCGATGCCATCTTGGCGAGCATGTTGTCTTTTTCGGCCTTGAGCTTCTTGATCTCGCTCTGCACCTGCGTCAGCGATGCCTTGGCCGTATCGGCGTCCTTGCTCGAGACATCGAGCTCGGCCTTGAGCTCGGCCACGGAGGCGTCGAGCTGGTTCTTCTTCTGGATGAGCACCATGGCGAGATCGTCTTGGTTGGTCTCGACCGCGGTGTTCAAATCGAGGTTGGTCTGCGCGAGCTCCTTGTTCTGCTCGGCGAGCCGCATCTCGGTGTCTTCGCGTCGGCGAATGATGGCGGCGGTCGCGCGCTTCAACGTGGCGTACTTTTCGACCATGCCGTTGATGGCGTTCTCGTAGGCAATCTCGGGATGGTCCTTCTCGATGTCGGCGATCCACAGGCTCACAAAGCCACGCCAGAGGTTACCGAGACGACCAAAAATTCCTGCACTCGCCATGATGTTCTCCCTAAATCCCAGAGTCCGCTAGCGCGCCTTGACGGCGTCAGCGACGACTTTAGCTACGGCTTCTTGCCCAAAGAACTCGAGCACCTGTTGCACGTTGAGCTTCGCGGCGTTGGCCCGCGCCTGGCGCGTCTCTTGGTCGGCCACCGCCTGCTGCATGACCTTCTTGACCTCACCGATCTCGCGCTCGAGATCGACCACGCGCTTGTTGCCATCGCTCAAGACCTTTTGCGTGTCGTCCTGACCGGCGCGGATGAACGACTCGAGGGCGCCGATCTCGCCGACGCCCGATTGAATGATCTTCTCGGTCGAGACGCCGAACGCCTTGAGCGAGGCCTCGACGATCTGCTTCTTCACCGGCGCGGGCGTTTCCTGTGGCAACGAGCGCAACAGCTCCTGTGCCTTCTCGACGCGGCCCTGCTCCTCGGCGCCGATCCCGGCCGCGGCGAAGATCTTCGGCAGATCGATGACGCCATCGACGACGGGCGGCAGTGGACCCTTGAAGGCCGGCGCCGGCGCACCAGACGCGGCTGCGCCACCCGAGCTACCGGGACCACCCGCGTACTTGGCGAGCAGCGCGTCGGTATCAGCGGCCGCCGCGCCCGTCTTGGCCGCCTCGTCGTTGACGACGAACCAGCCGAGGACGGTCTTGCCAAAGCCCTTGCCCTGCCCTCCCGCATCGCTCATGTCGAGAGTTCCTATAGGCGGACCGCGAGGCTGTCAACCGTTGGCGCAGGGCGCTTTGCGAAACACAGTCTCGCGATACGAGCGCAACTCCTCGATCGACTGCCGCACATCGCATAGGGCCGTGTGCTTGCCACCCTCGGGCTTCTCGTACGTAACGCCGTACCAGTAGCCCGCGAGCTCCTTGAGCGTCGAGACGTCGACCTGCCGGTAGTGCAGATAGCCCTCGAGCCCTGGCATGTACTTGACCATGAAGCGCCGGTCTTGACCGATGGAGTTGCCGCACAGGCGCGCCGTGCGATAGGGCGCGTACTTGGTGAGCAGCTCGAGCGCCTGCCGCTCGGCGTCGGCGACCGACACCTGCGAGGCGCGGATCTGCGGGAGCAGGCCCGACTTCTCGTGCATGGCGCGCACGAAGGGGCTCATCGCGCCAAGGACGCTCTCCGGCTGCCAGATGGTCAGCTCGAGCGGCGGCGCGAGATCACGAAGCTCCGTGTCGGTCAAGACGAGGCCGAGCTGCACGATGGCGCAGCTCTCGGGCTCGAGGCCGGTCATCTCCATGTCGAGCCACACGAGGACGGGATTCTTCTCTGCCACGCTCGCTCTCCTTGTCATCAGGTCAGTCGCCCTGCGTGTGGATGACGCGCGCCGGGCGCGCCTCGTCGCGCGGTGACGACGCCTCGCTCGGCCCGCGGGCGTCATTCGCGGCACTCGAGGCTGTTACGGACTCGGTGTCCCACCGCCAAGCGACAGTGAGCACGACCTTGTGCGCCTGCGCGCCATAGTCTCCCTTGGCGGAGGGCGAGGAGAGGCCCGACTCGCTCGGCATGCGCGGATTGAAGATCGACCGCCCGACGTGGATAGGCACCGGGTAGATGTAGCCGTAGCCAAAACCTACCTCGTGGCCGGCGTCATCCTGCCAGCGTACGCCGAGCTCGCCCGTAAAGAGCGTGAAGGTGAGGTTGACCGCCGTAATCGCTTCCTTCGGGATATAGCGCGGCGAGTAGTCGAACCTGCCGGCCATCGTCAAGCCGGGCCAAGGCAGCGGGAAGGCGGCCCGCGCCCCGATCGCCCAGTCGTCCGTGTTCTCCTTGACGGTGAGCTGCTTGCCCTCGAGGAAGGCGGGGTCCGACTTGGTGATGTAGGCCGCGAACACATGCTGCGCGCGGCGGTGGATCCACTGCACGTGCAGCGCCACCTCGCCCTCGCCTACGGCATACGCAGCCTCGGTGGAGAGCGAGATCGGCATTGGGTAGTCGAGCACGATGTTGCCGACGGGCTTGATCTCGTACGTCGGCAGGACGACGCTCAACACCGGCGGCGAGTCGACGCGGATCGTACCGGCGAGACCAATATCGAGCGGCACGAGCAGCCCCGCCCCGAGCTTGAGCTTCGGCAGAGGCCGCGCGAAGGCGCCCAAGGAGGCGACGCCGGACCAGCCGTGCATGTTGACATCGACGTGGCCCTGCATGCGCGGATCCTCGAGCTGGAACACGGCGGCGCCCGCGGGCAGCTTGCCGTTCGCATACGCGCCGAAGTCGATGGCGTACGAGAGCTGCAGCTGCGTATAGGCCGGGCCGACCATCCACGAGAGGCCGTAGTCTGGGCCGAAATCGGCAGCCGCACCCGCGAGCACGGCGTACGACACGATGTAGGCCCGATCGACCATGTAGCGCTGCGCGCCATCTTTCGGCCAGTTGACCGCCCCGGCGTTCGGGACGTACGAGCCAAAGATGGGACGGATGCCGTGCCACAGCTTCGGCAGCGCGACCGCGAACGCCAAGTCCGGCGCCACGAGCGCAAAGCTCACCGGCTTGTAGCTCGGCTCGTGCAATGGATCTTCGGGGCGCCGCTGGTAGTTGAGACCGATATAGTAGCCAGACAGATCGACGCTCGCCCAGGTGCCGTCGGGCGGGGTCACGAGCGCGCCCGAATTCCAGTACACCGACGAGCTGTTGGCGTTGGTGGCGCCGGCGAAGGGGCTGCCGACGGCTCCGGCGAGAGCCAAGCGCGGCAAGAGCGCGACGGCCAAGAGGCTACCGACGGACCCGGCGAGAGCCAAGCGTGGCAAGAGCGCGGCGGCAACGAGGCCGACAGACGCATTCCATCTCACGCGCGCGCGCCTCGCAGTCGCGCGCGGCGGCGCCACGCAAGCCAGGCAACGAGGCACGCAAAGAGCGACATCGGCGGCAGCGCTGCAGCACAGCCAAGCTGGGGGGCGCGATCGACCAAGAAGGCCGCCTGCGCCGAACCCTCGTTGCCGGCCGCATCCTTGCCGAAGACGGTCAAGCGAACGAACGCGGCGTCCGGCAAGTCGGAGAAGCTCACGCTATGCTCGCTCGCGAGGTCGCCTTGCACGAGCATCGTGTCGGGCTCGTTGGCGCGACTGACAATGCCGAGCGTGTAGCGGAACGTGAGCTCGCCCGCGCTCGTGCGATCGTCCGTGGCCCCGAAGTGCACGGTGGTGGGCGCGCCGTCGAAGCCGCCTAAGGGCGCGTCGGCGATAGTGATGACCGGCGCCTGATCATCGACGAGCACCGAGGTGACGAAGGGCGTCGGGTCTTCGTTGCCGGCCACATCGACCGCGACCACCTTGAACGAGCGCACGCCGCCCTTGACGCCGACCACCACGAGGCGTTGCCCTGGGGTGAGCGCCTCCTGCCGCACTCCGTCGACCCACACGGTGTGGCGAATGAACTTGTCCGGAGTCATGTCGTCTGTCGAAGCGAAGTCCAAGACCACATCGGCGGGGGACGGCCGCAGCGGCGGATGCGCGAGCTTCGTCTCGGGCGGCACCGTATCCTCGGCCTCGATCGGCCACAGGCTCAAATCGGCGCGCACCTGGCCCGGCGCGGCCTCGATGCGATCGACGCAGAAGGCAAAAGGCGCGGTGAGCAAGACACTGCTCGAGATTGGCAACGCGCCGATCTTCTTGCCAAACGCCGGCAGCACGAGGTTCTGCAAAAAGCCCGAGACGCTCTCCTGCGAGATGCCGAGCGAGGCGCCTGGCACGGTGACCTGCACGCTGCTCGCGGTGATCTCACGCGGCTGTAAGGTGAGAGCGCGCATGGTCGTGCTGACGCCCACGTCGCCTTGAATCGAAGCCTTGACGGCCGCGTTGGCGACCGTCGGCTCGCCTTGACCGATCTGAATGCTGAGCGTCGCGGTCAAGTTGTCGGTAGCGAGGCGGGCGTGCCGGCCGGGCTCGGGCGCGAGCTCGAGGGTCGGCGCCGTCGTCGACATAATCTTGAAGTCGACCTTGGCGTTCGGCACCACTGCTGCGACGTAGCTGCCGAGATCGATGTTGAGCTCCTTGCTATCAAGGCACAGCCAGCCGGTGAGCCAGGCGTTGTCGAGCACGCGCTGCAAGAGCGGCCGCGAGACCACGAGCGACAACGCGGAGTCGGAGAAGATCGGCGCGTCAGGTGTCAAGTCCGAGCGGTCAGGCAACTCGCCGCCAATCGGCATGCAGCTCGAGGCGTGCACCGGATCGAGAACGAGATCGGCGGCGAACGTGGCGGTGAGGCCATGGGTGTCGGTGGTCACGCGCTCGGGGACGATGTTGAAACGCAGCCCGGCGTCGGGGACGTTAAAGTCGGTCGAGAAGAAAGCCTGCGACAACTTGTCGACGATGGGCGGGAGCATCGTGGTGATGGCGGAGCTGACGGCGCTCGCGAGCATGCTGACGAGCCAATCGGAGCCTTGTACGAGCTTCAACAGCTCGGCGTAGATGCTGCCGGAATTGGTGCAGTTCGCGAGGGTCGCGACCACGTCGGCCGGCGCCACGATGACGCGCAGCTCGGCAAACGGGAACGTCGCCACGCAGTCGTTGACGCCCGGCTGGATGATGGCATCGAAGACGACGTTGACGGCCGAGAACGCCGAATCACACACGGTATTCGTAAAAATGATCGACTGATAGTCAAGCGACGCCGTGCCACGCACGTCGAGCGCCACTGTCACGCGCACGCCCTTGTCCTCGGGCGCAAAGTTAATGTCGTGAATGACAAACGTCACCTTGCCCTGACGCGGCGTGATTGTCTGACCCACGAAGGGGCTGATCGGCAGCTCGGGAATCACGAGGTTCGTCGGCAGCTTGGGTAGCAGCGGGCCCTTGAGGATCGAGAACGCCGAGACGTCGAGACGCCCCGAGAGGGCGTTCGGAATGGCGTTCGGCGGGCACACCGCCTGTGCGATCGCGGGCTGTAGGACGGCCGCGAGCGCTAGGCCTGCTATGCCTATGGTCCATCTACTTCGGCACGGAGTCATTTGTGCCGGGATCATACCCCAGGGTTGGCCGCATGGGCAGTCAAACTCGCAGGTTCGTGTACGTTTGTGACGCGTTGAGTCGAAAGCCAGGATCTCGGGGCTAGGCGAGCGCCTGAGCGAGCTTAGGCTGCGGTGGGCGTGGCCTGCGCAGCTTCAGGCTGCGGTAAGCTCGGCCTGAACGGGCTTAGGCTTTGGCCGACGCGACCTGAGCAGGCTCACGCTGCGGCGGAGGCGGCCTCGCCGTTGACTTTGTTCATCGCCACGCGCAGCTTGGCGAGCACTTTTTGTTCGATCTGACGCACCCGCTCTCGCGAAACCTGGAACGTCGTGCCGATTTCCTGAAGCGTCTGGGGCTCTTCGTCGAGGTAGCGTTTCTCGAGCACGTAGCGTTCTTTTTCGTTGAGGGTGCCCATCGCCTCGGCCACCTGGCCGTGCAAGAGCTCGTGCTGCTCGTGCTCGACGAGCGCGTCTTCTTGATTGGCCGGAGCGTCACCGGTGAGCACGTCGAGGTGCGAGGCGTGGGTCTCGTCGCCGAGAGGCGCGTCGAGCGAGAAGTCTCGCGCCGCGAGCCGCAGCTCCATCGAGTGGACCTCGTCGACCGTCAGATCGAGCTCGCGCGACAGCTCCTCGGTCATCGCCTCTGCGCCGAGCTCGCCGTTCGTGTCTTGATCGACGCGGGCGTGGGCGCCACGCAGCGAAAAGAAGAGCTTACGCTGCGCGTAGGTGGTGCCCATCTTGACGAGCGACCACGAGCGCACGATGAAGCTGCGGATCTCGGCACGGATCCACCACACGGCGTAGGAGATGAGACGGTAGCCCTTGTTCGGATCGAACTTCTTGACCGCCATCATCAGGCCAACGTTGCCTTCTTGAATGAGGTCGAGCAGCTTTAAGCCATAGCCGCGATACTGGTGAGCGACTTTGACCACGAAGCGCAAGTTGGAGACGACGAGACGGTGGGCCGCGGCGATGTCGCCAAGATCGTGAAAGCGCACGGCAAGCTCGTGCTCTTCCTCGCGCGACAGGAGCGGGTACCTGCTAATCTCCGCCATGTAGCGGTCGATGTTGTCGGGGCGGATCGCGAGTGCTGTGCTCATCACGTTCATCACCTGCCTTGGCTGGTAGCAAGAGAGTAGGTTGCCTCCCTCGTCTGTCAAGCCCCATCACTTAGATGCCGGGCGCAACCTTTTCGGTTCGCCGCAATCCAAGCCGTATTGTCGTATGTTATCATAGCACTACGGGCGCAGGAGGCAAGCGTCGACGCCACGCAGAACAGAGGCTCGCGAGCGCCGCGGGATCGTCGGACATCAGGCCATCGACGCCGAGCCGCAGCCAGCGCTCAGCTTCGGCCACCGTGTTGATGGTCCATAGATGCACCTCGAGGCCGAGCTCGTGCGCGGCATCAATAACGCGGCGCGTCGCCACCGGGATTGGGCCGTGCTTCGGGGGGATTTGCAGCGCCCGCGGCTCGGGCCAAAGCTTGCGTCGACCGAGGTAGACATCGCGCAAGAGCGCCGTCACCTGCACCCCGGACATACCGAGTGGCACGCCCGGCCGCGTCGCCTCGAGCGCGCGCATGATCGTATGGTCCCCGGCCGCGAGTAGGACGCGGCCGCGGCCGACACGCTCGAGCACCGCGAGCGTCGGACGAATCATCTCGGGCTCGCGCTGCTTGAGCTCGATGTTCAAGGCGGCGTTGGGGAAGGCATCGAGCACGTCGACGAGGCGACACAAGGTCACGCCGCGATCGCGAAAAACGAGGGCGCCCGAGGGCGAGCGAAAGTGAAAGCCGGCGTCGAGTGCCGCGAGCTCGCGAAACGTGTAGAGGCGCGCGTCGCCGTGACCATTGGTCGTGCGCTCGAGCGTCGCGTCGTGCAGGACCACGATCTCGCCGTCCTTCGACAGGCGCACGTCGAGCTCGAGCACATCGGCGCCGAGCTTGTCGGCGAGCTCGAACGACGGCAGCGTGTTCTCGGGGGCAAAACGGCTCGCGCCGCGATGGCCAAAGAGCAGCGGGCAGGCGCGGCCGGCAAAGATGCGGCTTTGACGCTGCGGCGCGACAGGGGCCGCCGACAGGCTCATGCCAGGCGAACGGCGAAAGGGGGCTCCGACACGGGCACGTGGCCAGGCGCCGCAGTCGACGCATGGCGCGGCACATGTTCGTGCGCGTGATACGAGCTCCGCACGAGTGGTCCGCTCTCAACGTGCAGAAAGCCGCGCGCGAGCGCCGCTTGCTTGAGCTCGGCGAACTCCTCGGGCCGGTAAAAGCGAGCGATCGGCGTGTGCTTCTTGGTCGGGTTCAGGTACTGGCCGAGCGTCAACACGTCGCAGTGCGCGGCACGCAGGTCGTCCATCGCGGCGAGCAGCTCGCTCGTGCTCTCACCGAGGCCCACCATCAGACCGCTCTTGGTCGTCATCCGAGCGCCGCTCGTCTGCCGCCAGGCATGAGCACGCTCGAGCAGCTCCAGGGCGCGCGCGTAGCTGCCGCGCGGGCGCAGGCGACGGTAGAGGCCGCGCACGGTCTCGAGGTTGTGGCCGAGCACATCGGGTCGCGCCGCGAGCACGGCCTCGAGCGCGCCGGCGTCGCCCAAAAGATCGGGGATGAGCACCTCGATGCGGCAGTCGGGCGCGGCGGCCCGGATGGCGCCGATCGTCGTCGCGAAGTGGCCGGCGCCATAGTCGGGCAGATCGTCGCGATCGACGCTCGTGACGACCGCGTGGCGAAGCCCGAGGCGCGTCACCGCCGCCGCCACGCGCACAGGCTCGCTCGGGTCGGGGCCGGCGGGGGGCTTGCCGCTCGTGACCGCGCAGTAGCGGCAGTTGCGCGTACACACCGCGCCCAAGATCATGAAGGTCGCCGTGCGCTCCCGACCCCAGCACTCCCAAATATTGGGGCAGCGCGCTTCCTCGCACACCGTGTGCAAGCCGAGTCCGCCCAAGAGGTGCTCGACCTCGTGCTGGGCCGCGCTGTTTTCCACCTTGACGCGCAGCCACTCGGGCCGGCGGGCGGCCTCGCCCTGCTTCGCGACGACGCGCTTGGCCGACACGGGCTCGCGCTCGAGCACCGCCGCCGCGTGCACGATCACGCGCTCCTCGACGAGAGCCATGGGCGGCGCTGTCCCGAGCAGCTTGCCCAGCGAGGTCACGCCCGCGTCCGCAAGCCCGCAAGGCACGATGAGCTCGAAGCGCGACAGATCCACGGCCACGTTGAGCGCGAAGCCGTGCAACGTCGTCCAAGAGGCGATGCGCACACCGACGGCCGCGAGCTTGTCGTTGCCGACCCAAATGCCGCGCTTGCCGGCGCGGCGCTCGGCGGTGATGTCAAAGTCGCCGACGGTGCGAATGAGGATCTCCTCGAGGCGCCACACGTAACCCTTGATGTCCTGCTCGCCCGCGCCGAGGCGCAGGATGGGGTACCCGACGAGCTGCCCCGGACCGTGGTACGTGACATCGCCACCGCGCGTCGCGCGCTGCAGCTCGACCCCGAGTCGCGCGAGCACGTCGCGCGAAGCGAGCACGTGCTCTTCGCCGCTGTTCTTGCCGAGCGTGACCACGGGCTCGTGCTCGAGCAAGAAGAGGGTCTCTTCGCCGCGCCCTGCGATGAGCGCGGCATGCCGGGCTTCCTGCAGAGCGAGCGCGGGCGCGTACGCCATGCGTCCGAGGCGCTCGATCGTGAGCGCACCGCTCACAGTTGCCCCTCGTCGAAGGCGGCGAGCAAGCCGTGCACCTTGCGCATGAACTGATCGGCCACGGCACCGTCTACGAGCCGATGGTCGAACCCGAGCGACAGGTGGCAGCGCGTGCGAATCGCGAGCATGTCGTCGATCACGACGGGGCGTTTTTCGACCGCGCCGACGCCGAGGATGGCGACCTGCGGCTGATTGATGACAGGCAGATTGAACAGCGGCCCATAGATGCCGGGGTTGGTGAGAGTGAAGGTGCCGTTCTGCACGTCGTTCGGCGCGAGCTTCTTGCTGCGGGCGCGCTCGGCGAGCTCACTCGCGCGGCGCGCCAGGCCGAGCAGGTTGAGCTCATCGGCGCCGTGAATCACAGGAACGATGAGCCCGTGCTCGAGCGCCACGGCGAAGCCGAGGTTGATAGGGTGATGATAAATGACGCGGCTGCCGTCGAGCGAAGCGTTGAGCTGCGCGAAGGCTTTGAGCGCCTCGACCACGGCATACATGAAGAAGGCGGTGTAGGTGAGCGGCACGCCGTGCTGCTCGCTCCAACTCTGCTTGTGCTTGGCGCGCAGGGCCGAGACGCGCGACAGGTCCATGTCCCAAACCGTATGCACGTGCGCCGAGACGCGCCGCGAGAGGATCATGTGCTCGGCGATGCGACTGCGCATGGTCGACATTTCTTCGACGCGGTCACCGGGCAGCAGACGCGCTCGGTAGGCGTCGGGAATAGCACTCGGCGCGTCGCGAAGAGCGGGCGATGAGGGTGACACTGCCGCGGCAAGCGGCGCCGCAACGGCAGCCGTAGTCGGCTTGCTCAAGTGATCGAGAAGGTCTTGCTTGGTGACCCGGCCGCTCAAGCCCGTGCCTGCTAGGCTCGCGATGTCGACGCCGTGCTCGGCGGCAATCTTGCGCACCAAGGGGGAGCTCTTGACGGGGCGGCCCTCCTCGCGCGCGGCAGCAGGCGGCGCGGGCTTGCTCTCGACATCTGGGCTCGTCATTTGCGGCGGCGGCGCAGGCTTGCTCGGCGCGGCCGCTGGTCGCGCTGACGCGGCGGGTCCGCTCGGAGCGACCACCGACGACGACCTCTCGCTCGCCACGGCGGCGTTCGGGTCCACCGGTGTGGGTGAGGCGGCGGCACCCGACTCATCGAGGATCGCTACGACGGTCTGGATGGGCACGGTCTGACCGGGCTGCACCCGGATCTCGCGCAAGATGCCCGCGGCGGGCGATGGAATCTCGGCATCGACCTTGTCGGTCGAGATCTCGAACAAGGGCTCGTCCCGCTCGACCCGCTCGCCGACCTTCTTGTGCCAGCTCGTGATCGTTCCCTCGGCGATCGACTCGCCCATCTGCGGCATCTTCACTTCGTAGGCCACGCTGCCCTCTCCTCGCCGCTTGCATGTCGTGCGGCCGCACGTGTCGCGCCGCGGCGCGATCAATCGACACTGTACATAAGACTTGGCCGACGAGTGGGCAAGGCGGCCGTGCTCATGCGATCGGCGGGAAAATTGCTGCGCCCCCTGCCGACACGCATACTCGGCTCGAGACTACGCCAGAAGGAGGCTGCTGCATGACGCGCTACGCGACCCCAGAATTCGATATCGACGTGGATGTCGCCACGGTTCTCGGCACGAGCACGCCGCTGCTCATCGACAGCGCCTGGTACGGCCTTGCCGAGCCCCAAGCCGAGCGCGCGCCACGCCTGCAGGCCAAGATCGAGCGCGCGTTTCACAATCAAGTCCTGCGCCTGCAATGGCAAGCGGCACAGCAACGTGACGAGCGACGCCGCGCCTTGCGCGTACCCCTGCTCTCGCGCATCCACGTCGAGCGCGGCAACGCCCTCGTAGCCTGCGACATCTCGCTCTCGGGCCTGCGCTGCTCGGGCCGGCCGAAGAGCGGCCTGCTCAACATCGAGTTCAAGCTGCCGCACCTCGCCTTCCCGGTCGCGGCGCGTGCCGAGGTCGTGAGCTTCAAGGACAGTGCGGTCGTGCCCCTCGCGGGGCTGCGCTTCATCGACATCGAGCGGCCGTACGTCGACTGCATCCAGCGCTATATCGCCGCGCGTCGCCTTGACCCGCGCCCAAAACGTCGCATTCTGTGAACATGGCCTGGCAAAACCCGTCCGACGACGTGCTACGCAAGCTGCTCGTCGAGAGTCGCACCATCGCGGTCGTCGGCTGCTCGCCTTCGCCCGAGCGCACGAGCCATCAGATCGCTCGGACCATGCAACAAAGCGGCTACCGCATCATCCCGGTGCACCCGGCCGGCGGCACCATCCTCGGCGAGACGGTCTACCCGAGCCTCGACGACATCCCGGCCGACATCACCATCGACATCGTCGATGTGTTCCGGCGGGCCGAAGACACGCCCCCCATCGCCGAAGCCGCCGTGCGCCGCCGCGCCCGCGCGCTGTGGCTGCAGCAAGGCATCGTCAATGAGCAAGCGGCCGCGACGGCGGCGACCGGCGGACTCGTGTGTATCATGGACCTGTGCATCGCGGTACTGCATCGCCTGCTCGTGCCGAAGTGAACCTGCCGAACTGAACCTTGCGCGGCAGACGATGAGGCCATAGCCTGCGCCCGACGCGGCTTGGGGAGCGGCGTCAAGGAGCAAGGCATGTCTCACCTCAGAGTCCTCGTTGTGGCACTCGGCCTCGTGGCCACGCTTGGCTTAGCTTCACGCCGAGCCCACGCCGCCGAGCTGACGCTGCGCGACCCCTCGACCCATACCCGGCCGCAGACGCTCGATGCCGTAGCTGTGCTCGGCTTCTTCGTCGGCTATTCGCACTTTGGCGTTGGCGGCTGGTACGGCTTCCCCGTGCTTCCGGACGGCTTTATCCCCGAGGTCAACGACGCCTTGTACATCGAAGCCGGCGCGGTTGTCGAACGCTACGGCACGACGTTTGTCTGTGACTTTTCGTGGAACCGCGTCTCGCCACTCGCCGGGGCGCGCTGGAACGTCTACCTCACCGACGAGTGGACGATCTTCGCCGCCGCGAAGCTCGGCTTCGGCTTTCGCTTTGGTCAAAGCTACAGCTGCGGTGTCTATCCGTACGCTGGCGCCGTCAGCTACTCGTCGCCGGTCGGCGACGTCGCGGTTGGCGCCTACTGGGCGTTCAGCAAAGATTGGTCGGCGCGCTTCGAGCTCGGCTACTTTGGCGTCGGCGCCGGCGCCGGCACGAACCTGTAGGTCGCCTGCCGCTCAACTCAACGGCAGCGGTCCGCGCCGCGCCACGCGCCAGATGCCGCCAACATAGCGCAAGATGGCGAGCTCGGCCTTCGGCGAGAGGGCCAAGAACTGCAACGACATCCCCGAGCCGCACGGCGTCTGGAAGAGATCAACCACCCGACAGGTAGCGCGGATCGGCCTGTGGGTGCACGGTAGCTTGAAGCGCACGTGCAGGTGCATTCCTGGCCAACGCGGCAACAGGCTCGTGACGCACAAGCCGCCGGTGCCGACATCGTGCGCGAGGAGCGGCGGGCCGCCGTCGAGGTCTTCGATGCTCATCACGACTTCGGCGCGCGGCTTGTGTCGGCGCTCGACCGTATCCTGAAAGGGGAGGGTGTCCATGCTGGGCATTGTCGAGCAGCAGGGCGAGCGGCGCAAAAAAGCCGCGCGTCGTCTGCGATCAGCCCTTGCCGCGTGCGCGTCAGAGCGGCGCGTGACCGCCAGCGCACGCGCCGCGTCAAGCGCGGCCTGGCGATCAGAAACCCTGAAAGTAAACAACCGCCCCTGCCCCACGTGAGCGGGCCTGCGCGAGCGCCGTATTGGCGGCGCGGTACAGCGCGCTCGCCTGACCGATGTGCGGATGTGGAAAGATCGCCGCCGCGATCGCGAGATCGTCGGCGAGCACGCGCCCGGTCTTCGTGATCGCCGCCCGCAAGTCCCCAATGAATCGCACCGCCGAGGCGTCCGTACAGGCCGGCCGCAGCATGACGAACTCGGCGGCATCGACGCGAAAGAGTTGGTCGGCCGGCTGCAGCACGGTCTCGATGGCGCCGGCCAAATGCTTGAGGCGTTCGTCGCCGGCGCTGCGGCCCCCATGCGCGAGCGTATGCACGTAGCGCTCGTCGGCCGCGAGAATGCAGGCGAGAGGTTTACCGCTCGCTTCAGCCACGTGAAACTCGGCTTGCAGCATCTCGTAGAGCTTCTGAAACGAGCCGGCGCCCGTCTTCTCGTCGGTCGAGCGCATCACCTTGAGGGCGCCCTCGGCCTCGACCACGCGCCGCTCGAGCTCGACGATGGCGAGGGCGCGACGAATGCGCCGCTCGAGGTCGTCGATGCGAAAAGGCTTCTCGACGAAGTCGAGCGCCCCGAGCTCCGCGCCGCGCACGCGCCCGTGCACGTCAGTTCCGGCCGTCACGATGATGACAGCCGGCCGCGGCGTCGGCGACGCATCGCGCAGCCGCTCGAGCACACCAAAGCCGTCGAGCTGCGGCATGTGCAAGTCGAGCAGCACCACATCTGTCGGGTGCGTGCGCATGGCGGCGAGCGCGGCCTCGCCATTGCCGGCCTGCGATACGTCGAGGCCGAGGCTCGCGCACATTCGCGCCATCACGTCGCGGCTCAGGTCGTCGTCGTCGACGATGAGAATGCGCCCTGTGGCCATGCCCTGCTTCCTCGCTCTAGGTCGCGCTCGAGTAGTTCTCGAAGCGTGTGTACTCTTTGAAGAAACGCAGCTTCACCGTATCGGTCGGACCGTTGCGCTGCTTGCCGATGATGATCTCGGCCACGCCTTTGTCCTGCGACTCGGGATTGTAATACTCGTCGCGGTAGACAAAGCAAATGACATCGGCATCCTGCTCGATGGCGCCAGACTCGCGCAGGTCGGAGAGCATCGGCCGTTTGTCTTGGCGCTGCTCGAGCGAGCGATTGAGCTGCGAGAGCGCGACCACCGGCACGGCAAGCTCTTTGGCGAGGGCCTTGAGGCCTCGCGAGATCTCGGAGATCTCGCGCTCGCGATTCTCGGTGCTGCGGCCGCGCATGAGCTGCAAGTAGTCGACGATGATGAGCCCGAGGCCCTTCTCGGCGCGCAGGCGCCGCGACTTGGCGCGCATCTCGAGGATCGAAATAGCACCGGTGTCGTCGATGAACATCGGCGCCTCGGCGAGCGCGCCCGCCGATTTGGCGAGCTTCGGCCAGTCGGTGTCTTTTAAGAACCCACCGCGCAGGCGTTGGTTGTCGATGCGCGCTTCGGAGCACAGCATGCGCATGGTGAGCTGCTCTTTCGACATTTCGAGCGAGAAGACCGCGACCGGCGTCTTGTGCTTGATGGCGGCATTGAGCCCCATGTTCAGAGCAAAGGCGGTCTTGCCCATCGAAGGGCGGCCGGCGACGATGATGAGATCGGACTGCTGCAAGCCCGAGGTCACGCGATCCATGTCGACGTAGCCCGTGCTCACGCCGGTCACCGCCTCCTTCTTTTCGTACAAGGTCTCGATGCGCTTGAAGGCGTCCTTGACGGCCTCTTTGAGCGGCGTAAAGCCGCGGTGCTCGCGCGAGCTCGTGATCTCGAAGATCTTCGCCTCGGCCTCATCGAGCAACTGCGCGATGTCGCCTCCCTCGTAGCCCGTACCGGCGATGGCTGTGGCAGCCGAGATGAGACGGCGCGACATGGCGCGATCGCGCACGATGCGGGCGTAGTGCAGAGCATTGGCCGCCGTCGGCACCGACTCGGTGAGCGAGGCCAAGAAGGCCGCGCCGCCGACGGCATCGAGCCGACCGGTCGTTTTGAGCTGCGCCGAGAGCGTCACCTCGTCGATGGGTTCGTTGCGCTCGAAGAGCAGAAGCGCGCTCTCGAAAATGCGCCCGTGGCTCGGCTTGTAAAAATCTTCGGGCTTGAGCAAGGCCAACACTTCGCTCACCGCGCCCTCGTCGAGCAGCATGGCCCCGAGGACGCTGCGCTCGGCGTCGACGTCCTGCGGCGGCAGGCGACCGCCGCGCTCGGTTTGGGGCGCGGAGCTAGAATCGGCAGACATCATCGCGGGTCGCTTATACCAGCTCGGAGCCTGATGAGTAGCCTATTGCCGAGCGGCCGCGATCGGCCGCGGCGCGTGCTCGCGGGCCTAGTGCCAATCCGTCACGAGCGCTTGAACGCGCTTCCACTCACCGCGCGCGAGCTCACCGACCGCGGTGAGTGTCAGGCCTTCCTTGCGAAAGAAGCGCCGGGCCGCGCCATGCAATTGCGCGAGATCGAGCACGCGAATGCGCGCTTCGAGCGCCGCAACCTCGGCCTCGATCTGAAAGAGCGCGGCGCGACCGTACCAGCTCGCAAGATCGGCCGCGTCGTCCTCCATGAACTCCATGCTGTAGCGAAAGCGACGAAGTGTGCGCGCCCGCTCCTCGGGCGAAAAGCGCAGGCGGCTCGCGCCGCGCGCAAAACCGAGCAAGGCCGCCACGGCCTCCGCGGCCTTGTCGGGCGCTACGGCGACCTCGAACTCGAACAGGCCGCAGTCTTGATACGTGGTTAGGCCCGCGTGCAAGGCGTACGCGAGACCGCGCCTGTCGACGAGCTCAGCGTGCATGCGCGAAGCAAGGCCATCGGCGAGCAGCCGCGCGAGAAGTACGAGCGCCGGGTACTCTGGATCCGAGACCGGCACGGCGTGGAAGCTCAGGCGCAGGTCGACTTGGCTGCCGGCGTTGCGCACGAAGCGCAGCTTCGGTCCGTGCGCAGAGCGCGGCGGCGGCGCCACGCACGCGGTGGGCGAACCCGCCGTGAGCTTGCCAAAGGCGCGACGCACGTGCAGCAGCGCCTGGTCGCGGTCGAGCGGCCCGGCGAGACTGAGCACGGCGTTGTGGCCGACGAGATAGCGCAATCTGTGCGCCTCGAGCTCGTCGCGCTGCAAGCGCTCGATGGTCGGCAGCGTACCCTCGATGGGCCAGCCGAGGCTGTGGTGGCCGAAGATCGCCGCATGCGCGATGTTATCCATATCGACCATGCGACCGTCGCGATCGAGGGTCTCGAGCAATTCTTCGCGCAAGATATGCTTCTCGATGTCCATGCCGCGGTAGCGCGGCGTCTGCACGAGCTCGCCGAGGATCCCGACGGCATCACAGAGTGCCGAGGGGTGACACGAGGTCGCGAAGAGCAGATGATCGCGATACGTAGCCCCCTCCAAGTAGCCGCCAAAGCTCTCGGCTGCGGCGTTGAGCGAGGTGGCGTCCGGGTAGCTCTTGCTGCCGCGAAACACCATGTGCTCGAGCACGTGTGTGATGCCATTGTCGTGCGGGGTCTCGTGACGCGAGCCGACGCCAAAGTAGATGGCGGCGTAGGCCTGCTTGAGGCTCGGACGCGGGCACAAGAGCACAGTGAGGCCGTTGTCGAGGCGCAGCTTGTGAACGTCCGTCGGCAGGCTAGAGCGGCGCGCGGGGGCTGCGGGATAGGCGCGGCGGGGCATTGGTGCAGCTCATAGCCAACGGCTCCCACGATTGCAATGCGCGGGACGGACGCGCGCCGGCTCGCTACGGGCGCGGCGGCGCAACCACCGGTGGGGGCGCGCCCGGCGCAGGGCTGACGGCCGCCCCTTTGGCGGGCGAAGTATTCGTCGATGGCTCGAGCGGCGCCGCGGCCGGCGCAGCGCTACTGCCTGGCACGACCGCGTTCTCCTCGGGCGACTTTGGCCCCATGTAGACGCGACAATTCTGCACACGACCGTCGGGCAACACCGTGAGCGACACGCCCGCGTGGCCTTTGTCGATGTGCCGATGCAGGCGCAGCTCGGCGTGTACCCTCGGCAAGCGCCACTTCTCGGCGATCGGGCAGACGCACTTCTGAAAGCGTGGGTCGTCGGTTGACCAACGGCCACGATGCGCCGAGTCGGCGCAATCCTGAATGCTCACGAGATAGCGTCGCAGCACGGCATCGACGAGCACGACGTCGTCCGGGTCGACGATCTTGTGCGCGCCGAGCGCGGCTTCGGCCTTGGTCGCGTACTCGACACCCACCGCGTTCGGCATGCGCTCGAGCCTCTCGCCGAGCGCGGTCAATACTTCACTCGCGGTCAGGACGCGCAGGCGCACCTCCTTGCCCTGCTCGCGCAGCTCGAGGGTCGACTGGGCGGTCGGGGTGTCGTTGGCGAGCCGCTCGACAGCGACCGTCGCCACGGTCACCATCGTACGTGGATCGGCGAAGGCGAGACCTGCGTCCGTGATATACAGGCGGTAGCTGCCGGCGGGCAGCGCCACCGCGCCAAAGCGCACGGCAGAGGGCAGCGTGACCGCGAGCGCGCTCGCGGCGTTGCCTTCGCGTCGCTGCGCCCACGTCAGAGCCGGCGCCAAGGCCGCAACCATCACCGCAAGCAACGCGAGGGCAAGCAGAGCAAAGACGGCGCGCTTGAGCATGCGGCCGCTAGTTCAGTTGTCGTTGGCGATGTCGCCGCCGCCGAGCGTGAGGCCCAACTGCGCCGCATCTACCGACGCATCTGTGACAACGACGACTTCGCGCGTGAGCTTGTTCTTGCGCTCGCGGTAGCGCCACTGCTGGTAGTGAGACGAGCACAGGCCGCGCGCCACCGAAGCGCGCTCGCACAGCGAGCAGATGCGCGACGCGCTCGCGGGCTCGGCCGCTGCGTTGCGCGGATCCACTTGGTCGAGCCGACGCTCGATGCGAGCGAGGCGACGATTGAAATCCGAGAGCGTGCGCTCGACGGAGGCCGAGACCTGCATCCGCAAGTCCTCAATGAGCGACTCGAACAAAGCGCCAAAGTCGGTGGTCTTGGGAGTCGGCATGTCGATCGCGCTCCGGCGCCCTGTCGTGCGCCCTGTTGAAGGACTGACATCGTGCTCGATAGCGCCCGAGCGCCCGACCTGTCAACCGGGGAGCTCGAACGCGGGTCGCGTCGGCCTTTGACGCGAACGGGTCGCGTCAAAGGCGGCTGTGCGGGCGAGCACGCCCGCGCGCGATCACAGCTTGAGCTGCATCAAGAGCATGAGCACCCACGTGAAGAGCACGAGGGACTCGATGAAGGCCAGGCCCAAGATCATGGGTACAAACACCTTGTCAGAGGCGTTCGGGTTGCGGGCGATGCCCTCGAGCGCCGCCGCTGCGGTGCGGCTCTGGCCGAGCGCGCCGCCAAAGGCCGCGATGCCAATGCCGATGCCGATGGCGATAGCGATCCAGCCCGCATCACCCGGGCGGGCGATGCCGCCCCCGCCTTCTTGCGCGAACGCGACTGCGCTCGGCAACGTGACGAGCACCAAGCCCAAAAAGGCCGACCCAACTGCTGCCATTGTCTTCAACATCCACTTCTCCTTGATGAAAAGCCTCAACGCGCGTCGCCCTTCGGTGGTGCACCCTCTTCTCTCTCTCTCCCATCCAACGCCAGCACCAAGACCCAAAAAGCAGACCGCCGCATCAAAGCGGGTTCACTTAAGAATGAGCATGCGCCTCGCCGTGCTCGGCCTCGTGCGCGTCATCATGCGCACCAGCGACCGCAAGGCCGATGAAGATCATGGTGAGCAGCACGAAGACGAGTGTCTGCACGACGGCGACCATCAGGCCGAGCAGCATGAACGGCAGCGGCACGAGGATCGGCACGAGGCCCAAGAAGGCTGTCACGACCGCGTGGTCACCGACCATGTTGGCCGCGAGACGAATGGCGAGCGAGCACGGACGAGCGAGCGTCGAGACGAGCTCGATGGGGAAGAGCAAGGGCGCGAGGAACCAGCCCCACCAGGTGCCAACCGGGTTGGCGAGGTGAACGATGTGCTTGATCCCGTGCACGCGCATGCCGTGCCAGTTGTAGTACAGGAACACGAACAGGCCGCAGGCGAAGGTGGTGTTCCAATTGTTGGTCGGCGGCACGAAGCCGGGGATGAGACCGAGCGCATTCGAGCAGAAGATGAACAAGGCGAGCGTGCCGATGACCGGGAAGTAGCGCGGGGCTTCGGGCCCGATGATCTGACGCATTTGATTGTAGAGATACTCGAGCGCGACTTCGATGATGTTGCGCACCGAGATGTCGGGCGGGGGCACGAACGCCCCATCGCCCTGACGCTGCATGTCGCGGCGAGCGAGCGCGGCGAGCGCGAAAACTACGACGCAAACGATGAGCGCCGCGATGACGTGCTGGATGATCATCGGCGTGCCGAACAAAAAGCCCGTGCTCTTGCCGACCATCTGCTCGGCCGTGTGCCGAAAGTACTCTTGCAGCTGCGCGTAGCCGGGCAAGAAGTCGAGCCAAGTGATGCCGTGTCCCATAAACCCCTCGCCTAGGTGCGCTCGGCCAGAGGGGGCGCGAGCGACACATGCAGCATCGCCAAAGCGAGGCCGCCAAACAAAGAAGAGAACCCAAGCACGATCGCCAAAGCCGGCGGTCGCAGCACGAGCACGATGAGCGTCAAGATGCCAAGCGTCAGCACGAGCTTGCTCGCGAGCACCGCGAGATAGATCGGGCGCGGGCGGCCTTGCACAAAGGCCCGGCGCACGAGCGCCTGCCAAGCCCAGAGGTTGCTCGTCGCGAAGCCGCCGACGGCGAGAACGCCCGGCGCCCCGGCGCGCCAGAGCACAAAACACGCGGCCGCGCCGAGCACGACGAGACCGAGCGCGTAGCGCGTGGCGAGCGAGAGCAAGCGCAGGGAGGCCATGGCGACGCTTGGTACCTTAAGGCGGGGGGCGACGGCAAGCGCTGATGCACACCGACGAGCGGGTGAGCGCGAAGCTGCGTATGCTCGCAAGCCAAGACCTCCGGCACGTCGTTGGCGCCCCCTAGGGATCGTTGACAAGTCCGCCTGGATCAAACAGTATTCGGTTGATGACGGCTGCCGCCCTGTTCGCGCTCATCGCGCCCACGCTCTTGGCCGCTGAGCCGCAGGACGTCACCGACGAGGCGTCGGACGCCACGCGCCCAGCACTGTCGGCCAGAGGAGCGTTGTCCAACCTGGCCCTGCAGGATCCAGCTCACAGCCGCGTCTGGTTGTCGCCGACAGCTCTGGTCGGCTCACCTGGGTCCTTGACCCTCCATGACCAGGAGTTGGGATTTGTCTCGGCCTCATACGTGGTGCGGGCCGGATGGGAGGTTGCCGGGCTTGCGTTCGCTGCGGGCCCGCCGCTCGGCTCCGGCATCTATCGCGCCAGCACGCGGATCCAGGTGGTTGATCTTGGGCGCGTGGCAGTCGCCGCGTTCGCCGATGTACTCTACGCCAGCGACGACTATGACGACTGGGTGGTGCCCGACGTCGGCGCCGTAGCATCCTTTTGTCTGAGCGCCACCTGCCGCTCGTACGCAAGCTTAGCAGCAGCTACCGCGTACACCTTGAACCTGTCGACGGATAGCGCAGTCGCGACGGCGTGGGACTTGATGGCGGCGGCCTCGCTCAACTTCGAGCTCGTGCCGAACGTGCGCGCACTGTTCGAGATCGACCGGGGTTTCGACACTCTCGTCGGCTGGTACGGAGTCCGTGTGTACGGGGCGAGCGTCAGCGTCGATCTCGGCCTCTTCGTTGGCAGCGACCTGCTCTTCGGGATGCCCTGGCTTAGCTTGAGCGTGCGGCCATGGTAATTACCATGCGACTCAAGTCCATCCTCTTCTTCATCGCCACAGCGACCTGCATGGCGCTCCTGCCAGGTACGCTCGCCGCGAGCGAGCCGCCGCAACGCGACGGCTTCGCGTTCTCGCTCGGCCTCGGCCTTGCCGATGTACGTATCAACCAGGAATGGGACGGAGACCCGAGTCCCTATACCTGGGGCCTCGCGCCGTTGGCGATGTCGATCGGGTGGTTCGTCACCCCACACTGGCTGCTCGGCGTGCGGACTACGGGCCTCTCGATGACGTACCAGCAACTCCGGAGCACCTCGAGGCCTGTGCAGGTCGTGGACCCGGTGACGGGGACGGCAACCGTCGAATGGGTCGACGAGGAGTTCAACTCTCCGCGACGCTGGTTTACGAGCCAACTCGTCGGCGTCGCGGCGACCTATTGGCTGCGCGACGACCTCGCGGCCAGCGCCGCGCTCGGCATGACCTTCTTCGGCGCGCGTCCGTTCTCGATCTTCCTTGACCGAGGCATCGGAGCGGCCCTGCGCTTGAGCGTGCCGGTATGGAGCAGCCCCGTCCAAGCGGCGCTCCTCAGCTGGGAGTTGCAGCCCACGATCTACCGCAACTATGAATGGGTTCTTGCGTCAATGGTGCTGGTGGAATGGCAAATCTACTGAAAATAGCGTTGTGGGCCGCGGCTGCAGGTACGTCGGGATGTACGGCGCTCGAAGTGCTCGACTATGGCCTGGCCCCCGAAGACCTGCCCTACGCGAGTGTTGCGCCTCGTCGGCAAGCACCGGTGGGTGCGGCAGAGCTCGCACGCGTGGGCGGCCGGCTTCGCTTCTCGTCGTCGATACCTCGGATCGCCGCTGCCTGCGTTGCACAGCTCGCTGACACCGAGCTGTGCCGGGACGCCGATGAGGACGGACTCTCCGACGCCTGGGAGGACCTGCTCGTTGATCGCCTACGTCCGTTCGTGCGCTACCACGCCGACGAGCCCCTGTTCTCGACCTCTGATTGGCTGGACCACCTTACGGTCGTGGCGCTGGCCCATGTCGCCACGGCTCGCAGCGACTCGAGCCACGTGCGCGTCATGCTGCCGTTCCTCTACGACAAGGACTTCGGGCGCTGTTCGCTCGAGCCGCATCGGGGCGACGTCGAACGTGTGGTCTTCGATCTGGCGCCGCTCGGCGACGACAGCATGGAGGTGGTCGGGCTCTACACGGCAGCCCATGAGTACACCGTCATGGACGGCAGCACGTTGCTGCGGGGCGGCGACCTCGAGCAAATGGAGTATCGTAAGGACGAGGTGACCGGTCAGCCCCGCTGGATTGTCTACGCATCTGCGGCCAAGCATGCGACGTACGCCACGCGGGAACTCTGCGAGTCACACGGTGTCGTGCCGTGTCAGCAAGAAGGCTGCCCTGGCGCATCCCGCGACGACCGTGAGCTGCTGCTCGCCGTGCAAAATGCAGGGGAGCCGCCACCGGCCCCGGTGTGGAATCCATTTGGGGTAGGAATGGATCTCTGGGGCGATTCGCTATTTTGCGGCTTTGCCGCCCCCTCGAACAGCAGCAACGAACCCTGCGCGCCACCCCTCGCCGAGAAGCTGCTCAAAGACCCGTTTGAGCCGGCACAGCGCTAGCAGCACCGATCATGCTTGCTCGTGGCAACAACTACGGCGCGATGGCAACCGGCGTGAGCCCTAGCGAAGCGGCAGCTCGTGTCTGGTGTTGGTCGTGGGTGTAGATGTCGGCGAAGTTATGACGCAGCGCCGTAACGAGGTGCAAGCAATCGGCCGAGCGCAAGAAGACCTGCTCGGGCAGAGCAGTATAGATCTGAGCCGCGGCCTCGACGAGCGCGCCATCGAGCGGCAGCCACGTCCAGAAATGCCCGAGGTCGTCGCGCGCGAACTGCCGCACAACCGCGAGGAAATCGGCGCGCGCCCACGCGCCTTCGCGTAGCCGGCGATGAAAGACAGCCATCAACTCGAGTCGCGCGAGCTCTGAGACGCAGACTTCGTCCTCTGCTTCGAGCCGCTCGCGCACGGCCGTCGACTCGCGCTCAGGGACATAGAGCTTAGCCGCCGTGGAGGTATCACAAAAAATCATCGCTCGCCGCGCACCGCATCGAGGTCCTCGCGCAGGTCATGGCCAGCAGGGCGCGCCATGAGCGTCTCGAACTCGCGCAGCAGCGTGCGCTTGTACCGGCGCGGCTTGAGCAGAGACGGGTTGGCGAGGACGGCCACCGCCTCGCCGCGATCGGTGACGACCGTCGGCACGCGCGCAGCGCCGGCACGCCGCACGTACACTCCGGTCGTAGCGTGCAGCTGCTTGATCGTGATTCGTGAGGCCATGGTGTAACAGTGTCACCATAGCGCGTACCCGTCAAGCATGGCCGGCTCAACGAGCTACGGAGTCTAGCCGTTGTGCGCGGTGGTCTCGCGACGAACAGTGCAGATCAGTCCTCGTGATGAAGGCGTTTACAACTTGCTCGCTGCGCCGAGCACCGCCTCGACGGCCCACAGCAGATCGCGCGTCGTGTCTTTGTACGCCCCAGGCTCGAGCACGAAGCGCACGAAGCCGGCCTTATCGACGACGGCCAACGCGGGCAAGGCGGGTGGCAGCCCGACCGCGCCGCAGTAGCGCGCGAGGGCGAGCGACATCACCGGATCGGTCAAGACTTGGAAGTTGATTCCCATCCGGCGTGCGAAAGCGTCGTAGGGCTCGCTCTCGCGCTCGACCGCAGTGCGCACGCCGATGACCCGTACGAGCGGCGCGAGGCGGGCGTCGGCAGCGACGCGCTTCGCGAACTCGACCACGCGCGGCAGCTCGGCGGCACAGTGCGGACACCAGGTCGAGAAGAACACGAGCACCGTGACCTTGCCGCCCTCGGCCAAATTGAGATCGACGTTTTCGAGCGCTGGCCCTTCGAGTGATAACATCGGCGTCGCGATGGGACGCGGCAGCGCCTCGGCGAGAAACTGCCGCTTGGCTTCGGCGCCGAGCGTCGCCAAGAGATTCGGCCGCGCCTGGACGCACGCCGGCAGGAGCTCGCCAAGGGCAGGCAGATGCGGATGCGCGAGCCAGAGGCGCTCAACCGTCTGACAGGAGTCGCCGACGGCGCCAACGCCGCGCTGCGCGCGCGCCAGGGCCGCGAACATCTCGGGATCGTCGTCGACCATAAAGGCGACGGCCGCCGACTCGAGGTGCGAGCGCGCCGCAGCCCAGTCACTGCGACTCGCGAGCGCCGTGCCGAGAAGGCGCTCGCGCTCGGCGACGAGCTGATTGTCTTGCGTGATGTCAGCCGTCTGCGCAGCGCACTGGTCGACGAGCGCCGGCCGCAGGTTGCGTTTGGCCAGATCGTAGCAGGCTGCGATCATGTCGCGCAGCGCGAATTCCGGCTCGTAGCCTGGGGCGAGCAAGCGATCCTCGACGTGCGGCTGCGCCGCCGTGCCCGCGACGAGCGCCTCACGATAAAGGGCGGCGATGACCTGATAGACCGAGCGCCGCTGCGTACCGTCGAGGTAGGGCCAAGCACGGCCCGCGAGCTCAGTGAGCTGCGCCACCCGCGCGGCCGCGGTGTCGCTGCTGCGATAGACGCGCGCCACCTCGGCCATGATCGCCGCCGGGTCCTTGTCTTGCGCCGCACTCGGTGTCGATGAGGCCGATGTCGCGCCCGCCGGGGACGCCTGTCGCTCGAGCGCGGCCGGGCCCGCCGCTCGCTGACTGCCGGGGGCGGCCGCCGCGGCACAAGCACCGAGTGTGATCACCCACAGTCGTGCGGCAAATCGAAGCGTCGCCATTGGTCACCTTTCGCAGTTGTCGCATGAAGTGCTATCAGGAGGAAGGGGTGAAACTGTGAGCGCAAAGACAGACGTGCGGCAGGCCGCTTTAGCCGGCGCCTGGTATCCCGAGAGCGCCGCTGCCTGTCGGGCCGCTGTCGACGAGTACCTCGCCGCGCCCGTGATGCCCGGCGACTTTCGTGGTCTCATCGTGCCGCACGCGGGCTTTGCCTACTCGGGCCCGACCGCCGGCCGCGGCTACCGCCAGCTCACACCGCGCGCCACGGCCGACCTGGTCGTCGTCTTCGGCTCGCATCGCGGCGCACAGGGACCGAACACGGTGTTCTGCGCCGAGGCTTGGGAGACGCCGCTCGGCGCGCTCTCGTGCGCCGTCGACCTCGCCCGCGAAGTGCGCGACACGCTCGGGCTCGAGGAGGAGCCCGTGCTGCCGCGCGCTGCCGATAACGGCGCCGAGTTGCAGCTCCCGTTCGTGCGACACGTCTTTGCACAGGCGCAGTTGCTCATGCTCGGCGTCGCCGCGGCCCCTATCGCCATGGACATCGGCGCGAAGGTCGGCGGGCTCTGTCGGGCGCGCGGTCGCGACGTCGTATTCATCGGCTCGACCGACCTCACCCACTACGGCCCAAATTACGACTTCGTGCCCGAAGGCGTAGGTGAGCCCGCCGAGCGCTGGGTGCGACAAACCTGCGACCAAGGCTTCTTGGATCGCCTGCTCGCGCTCGATAGCCGGGGCCTGCTCGCGCATGCGCACAGCGAGCGCAGTGCCTGCTGCCCCGGAGCAGTGGCGGCGACCCTCGCGGCCTTGCAGGCCTTTGGCCACGAGAGCAAACCCGCCCTCATCGACCACTACCTGAGCTGCGACATACGGCCGAGCTCGAGCTTCGTCGGCTACGCCGCCGTGGCGCTCTAGACTCGAGCGACACGCAAGAGACCGCTCGGCATGACGCAGACCAAGGTGACCTTCAAGAACGCCGCTGGCCAAGCGCTCGCCGGCGTGCTGCACGGCACGCTCGGCTCGTTCGCTGTCATAAGCTGCCACGGCATGCTGTCGTGCAAGGACGGCGTCAAGCACGTGGCGCTAGGCGAGGCGCTCGAGCAACGCGACGTGCCGATGCTGCGCTTCGACTTCGCGGGCTGCGGCGACTCCGAGGGCGAACTGTTCGCCATGACCTGCTCGGGTCGGGTCAAAGATGTCGATGCGGCCGTCGCGTTTCTCGCCGCCCAGGGTGTCGAGCGCTTTGGCCTCTTTGGCTCGAGCGTCGGGGGCACCGTGGCGCTGCTCGCCGCCGCGCGCGACGAGCGCATCGTCGGCGTCGCCACGCTCGCGGCGGTGGCCCACATCGAGTCGACGACCGAGTTGCAGCCGAGCCTCGTGCGCGACTGGGAGGAGAAGGGTTACATCGAGACTGCGTCGGGGCGCCTCGGCCGGGCATTCTACGACGACGCGAGAGCCCACGACGTGGTCGCGGCCGTGCGCATCCTGCACGCCCCGCTGCTCGTGCTGCACGGCGAGGACGACCCGACGGTGCCGGTGAGCGACGCGCACGACATCGCTTCGGCGGCGCGCAACGCCTCGCTCGAGATCGTCGACGGCGCCGGCCACCGCTTCGAAAACCCGGTGCACCTGCGCCCGGCGATCCGCATGATCGCCGACTTCTTGGCGCGGCTCGCCGACTAACGCCACTCGCCGAGCGCCACGCGCGCGTGACCCTGCAAGTCTGCCGCGCTCCAAGTGCGCGCACAGCCCGCCGCCGCGAGCAGGGCTTGCACCGCGGGCCACTGACCGGCGCCGATCTCGAGCGCCACGAGACCGGGGCGCGCGAGCAACGCCGGGGCGGCCGCGATGAGCCGGCGCACGAGAGTCAGCCCGTCCGCGCCGGCAAACAAAGCGAGGGACGGCTCGTGCAGGCGCACGTCGGGCGAGAGCCCAGCTCGATCGCTTTCGGGGATGTAGGGAAGGTTGGCCGCGAGCGCGGTGTATGGGCCGCGCCCCACGAGCGGCGCCGCGAGATCGCCCGTGCAAAACGTGATGCGCTCGGCCACCGCATGCGTCGCCGCGTTCTCGCGCGCGATGACGAGCGCACCCTCGGAGAGGTCGACCGCATCGAGCGTGGCTGTCGGCAGCTCGGCCGCGAGGCTCACGGCGATGATACCGCTGCCGGTGCCAACATCGGCCAAGCGGGGAGCGCCGAACTTCTCTGCTGCGAGCCACTCGAGCACGGCGTCCACCAAGTGCTCCGTCTCAGGCCTTGGGACGAGCACGTCACTCGTCACCTTGAACGAGCGGCCGTAGAACTCGCGGCTGCCGAGAATGTAAGCCACGGGCTCGTACTTGCCGCGCCGCAGGACGAGCGCGCGGTAGGCCTCGCGCTCGGCCACCGAGAGCGGTTGATCGTAGTGCGTGTAGAGATACACGCGACTCTTGCCGAGCACGTGGGCGAGCAACAGCTCCGCGTCGAGGCGCGGCGAGTCGAGCCCCTTGTCGGCGAAGTAGCCGAGCGTCCAGGCGAGGATGCGGGAAATGGTCCAGACGTCTTGCGCCACGCTCACACCCTCACCGCGATCCGCCGGCCCGATAGCGCACCGCGTCCTTCGCGAATGCGCCTGGACCCATGTGACTATGTCTAGACGCTGCTCGGCGTCTGACCCGCTTCGAGCGATTCGGTCTGGAAATACGTACGCACGGCGGTGATGACCGACTCGAGATCGCCATTCAAGATGGCCGGCAGATTATGGACCGTCAGCCCGACGCGGTGGTCGGTCAAGCGATCTTGTGGGAAGTTGTAGGTGCGGATCTTGTCGGAGCGATCGCCGCTCTTGACCATGCTGCGGCGCTCGGCCGCGACCTTCGCTTCTTGCTCGGCGCGCTTCGCTTCGAGCATGCGCGAGCGCAAGATCTTCATCGCCTTCGACTTGTTCTTGATCTGGCTCTTCTCGTCCTGACAGATGACGACCATGTTGGTCGGGATGTGCGTGATGCGCACGGCCGAGTCGGTCGTGTTGACGGACTGACCACCCGGGCCGCCCGAGCGAAAGACATCGATGCGCAGGTCCTTGTCTTGGATGTCGATGTCGACCTCTTCGGCCTCGGGCAAGACCGCGACGGTGACGGCCGAGGTGTGGATGCGCCCCTGCGCCTCGGTCTCGGGGACGCGCTGCACGCGGTGCACCCCGGACTCGTACTTCAAGCTCGAATAGACGCGCGCGCCCTCGAGCAGGGCTATCACTTCCTTGAAGCCACCCTTGCCGCCCTGCGACGACGACATCACGTCGACCTTCCAGCCGCGCGTCTCGGCGAATCTCGCGTACATGCGAAACAGCTCGCCCGCAAAGAGCGCCGCCTCGTCGCCACCGGTGCCCGAGCGGATCTCGAGGATGACGTTCTTCTCGTCGTTCGGATCTTTGGGGAGCAGCAGAATCTTGAGCTCGGCCTCGAGCTCGACGACGCGCGCGTCGAGCGCCGCGATCTCCTGCTTTGCCATCGTGAGCAGCTCGGCGTCACTCTCGCTCGCGAGCAGCTCGCGATTGCCGTCGCGCTCGAGGCGGATTCTCTTGAGCTCGCGATAGGCCTCGACGAGCTTAGTGAGATCACTGTGCTCGCGACCGAGATCGCGCAGTTGCTTTTGATCGCTGACGACAGCTGGATCGGAGAGCTTGCGGTTGAGCTCTTCGAAGCGCGCTTCGACGTGTTCGAGCCGGTCTAACATGCTGCGCCGCGCGCGCGCGCGGTCTAGCGGCCGTACTTGCGCTTGAAGCGCTGCACGCGACCTTCAGTGTCGACGAGCTTCTGCTTGCCCGTAAAGAACGGGTGGCACGACGAGCAGATGTCGATCTTGAAGTCGCCGCGCGTCGAGCGGGTCTCGATGACCGAACCGCACGCGCATTCGATGCGCGCCGGCAACAACGTGGGATGGATGGTGTCCTTCATAATGTACCTCGCGAGAGAGGCGCTCTTAGGTGATCTCGGGTCGTTCTGTCAAGCAGACGCTTCGGCCGACGGCTCGGTCAAGAGCAGGCACGTCCCGGTCGCCACCCGCACCGGCCCGTCGGCGACCTCGGCCACGACCACATCGCCATAGTCGAGCACCTCGTCGCCGCGCGCGCTCGACAGCTTCAACGGGCCGTTCTCGGCCACAAAGACCCGCAAGGCCGAGCTCGGCGGCTCGGTGCCACTGCGTAAGACGCGCATCGCGAAGCTCGGACCCGCGACCTTCTCACGCTCGGCCTTCGGCGTGCCACTGCGCGCGTAAGCAACCGCGACGCAGCTCTCGTCGAGGTGCAAGGGCCGCGGCTCGCCATCGGGACCCGTTCGCCCCCAATCGTAGAGGCGGTACGTCGAGTCGGAGGGCTGCTGAACTTCGAGGATGAGCAAGCCCGCGCCAAGGGCGTGCAGCATACCGGCGGGCACCGAGTACATATCGCCCAAGCGCGGTCGCACTTCATAGAGCCACTTGGCGATCGTGCCGCCGGTCGCCGCCTGACGCAGCGTCGCCGGATCGAGGCCGGGGTAGTGGCCGAGCAGGAGCCAGGCCCCTGCGTCAGCCTCGGCGATGTACCACGCCTCGCTCTTCGGCGCGCCAACCCCGAGCTTCTTGACGGCCTCGGCGTCGGGGTGCACCTGCACTGAGAGCTTGTCACGGGTGTCGAGCCACTTGAGCAGGAACGGGAAGGCGCCGCGCGCCGAGCCGCCGATGACCCCGGAGCGCCAGAGCTCCCCGAGCGTCTTGCCCTCGAGCGGGCCGCGCGCCACGCGACTCTCGGTGCCTTCGAGATCGACGAGCTCCCATGATTCGGCGATGGAGTCGGTGTCGGCCGCGGTGGGCACGCGCCGCCCGAACTCGCTGACAAAGCGGGTCCCTCCCCAGATGGCCTGCTTGTAGATGGGTAGGAATCGTATCATGGAGCGTAAGCTAGTGTCAGAGCGGGGCATTGCGCAAGCGCGAGGTGCTCTCTCAACCGCCCACGCCAGAAGGCTACGACATCGCGCGCACGGACTGGCTAGGCGCAGAGATCTGCGAACATGTGTAGGATCGTCGTGCCGACGCAAAACTGAACAGGGGCAGTGTGAGCGACAGTGACTACTACTGGTACAGCTCCTTCGAGACTTCGCCTTCGACGAGGTCATCGATATCCATCTGAAGGCCTTGCGCCCCGTCTTGTTGGTGCGCCGCAGCAAACGCCTTCGCGAGTCCGTCGCCGAGCCGTAGCAGTCGTTCAAACGCCGCGACAAGCTGAGCCATTGTCAACGCCGCGCCGTCAATACACCAGCGCAGCCGAACACCGCCCTTGTCATTTCTACCGGCAGAGCAGCCGTGCAGGCGGGCGAGACGCGAGAACGCTCGTAGGACTGCATCGCTAGGGGTGGATAGCCGCGCCACCTGTCCCAAGCCCAAGAAGAACCACAAATCATGAACGCCCAGCATGACCTCGAGTCGTCGCGGTCGCCCGCGATGCAGCACCACCGCGTCAAAGATGATGCAGTTACTCCCGATCCGAAGGCCCATGGTGTCCCAGGCCTCGCACCTCGTGTTGAGCAGCTCGATCACGTGGGGGAAATCGTCACGCACCGCCGCGTCCCGTTGCGAATCGAGATATGACGTACGAAGGGCGGCCTCTCCGCGCAATTGACCTCGAAGCCTCTGCTCAAGCTCAAGGAGGACTGGATTGTCGATCCGCTCCCCAGCTCGCAATGCGAATAGCAGCTTCATGCGCCCCGCGCGGGTCGAGCCGAGCGCATCGGCAAATCGCCGATCTGCGCAGAGGTCCTGCGAGGGCTCCCACGCATCGGGCTGAAGCGCGAATTCGTCCGTGGGTGAGGCGTCACTCCACTCACACAAAGCGTCGTCCGGATGCCGCTGTCGCTTCTTCTTGCTCATGCCGGCTCTCGCTCAACCCAAGCGCTACTGCTCCTCGAACTCGGCGGTATTGAACTTGAGGGTCGCGCCGTTCTCGCGCACCACGCGCACGACCTTCGCCTCGAACCCCTCGGGTCGCCGCGCCTCGATATCGAGCGTGATACGCACCTCGGTGTCGAACTGCACGGTGAAATGCTCGAGCACGTTCTCGACGACGCTCGCAAACGACCCGATAGGATCTGCGCGATCGAGCGTGACCGTGCCGTGGAACCGACGCTGAGCGGCTGGTGGCGCCGACGATGTCCCGCCCGCCGGCTTACCGCCACCCTTGACCCCCGCCGCCCCCGGCGCACGGACCTGCTCAGCCCCGGGCGAGCCTTTGACTCTGTGCGCCGCCTTGGCGCCCGCCGCGGTCTCGGGCTTGAGCAGCAAGGCCTCGGCCGTCAGATAGATCGGCCCTGGCGCGCCAAAGACGACGCCTTCGTAGACCCCTGGTTGCCTCTCAGCGGCCGCGTAGCCGAACCACTCCTCGCGCTGGACGCCGTCATGCACGGCGCGCGCGAACACGTCTTCAGTGGCGAGCCTTGGCATGTACAGGTAGCGACAGGTGTCGAGCCACGAGCGCTGCGCGCCGACACTCACTTGCCCATCTTTCCAAAACCACTTGTCGAGCAAGGCCCGCAGGTGCGTCGGCGCCCAGATCGAGATCACCCACTCCTTCTCTTTGGTGGTCGTGGCTATGGCCTTCTCGTAGCTACTACCCGCGAGACTGAGCGCCTCGTCCTCCCAGGCCACTTTGCTGAGGCCGCCCTTCGCCTCGGCGTCCTGCATCGGCACGAGCAGGTGGCGGTAGGTTTCCCGGATCGCCCCCTCGACGCGCGCCTTCGCTTCGTCGAGGTTCTTCTTGGCTTCCTTCTCGTGGTGACGATCGAGGTTGAGCTCGTCGACATCATCGACGATCGACGCCCAAGCAAGGGAGCGACGCACGTGGTCACACAGGGTGGACGCGGCGCTCGCCTCTGGGGCGAGAAAGAGCAAGCGGTTCTGATACTCGCGCGGCTTGTCGCCGTGCTTGCCCAGAATCACCGCCGCAGCGGCGATGGCTTTGCTGCTCTCCTCCTTGCGCTTGTGGCCTTGATCGGGCCGTAAGACCACGAGCCGCAGGCCCGGCTTGTCTTGAATGTCGGCCGAGTCGCGGAAGATATGCACGGCATCGACCAGGCTGCTCTTGACCAAGTGCGCAAGCCGCTCACCAATGGCGGGGTAAATGTGCAGCTCGGCATCGAAGCGCGACAGCCGCCCTTCCATCTCGCGGCGCAGATTGGTTCTCGTATCGAACCAGTAGCGCTCGTTGCCGGTGTAGAGGTAGTGCAGGCGGTCGGTCAGACGCCGCAGCGCATCGTCGTAACGGCCCACGGCTTGGCCGGGCTGTACGCAGCCGAGCCGCACCCGGTCGGCGCCGACGCCGCGTACTTTCTGGCTCGCGACCGACGGCGCGCTGCCGAGGAAGATGGTGCGCGCCGCGCGTCGGCAAGCCTGCACGCTGCCGAGCGTCGGTGTGGCATCGTCGATTTGGCGCGGCTCGGCATGGGCGCCATCGACATCCTTGTCCACGATAGGGTCCCAGCCCGGCGGCAGATACTTGACGAGCTCGTTGCGCACGGAGAGGTCATCGAACGGCACCGAGCCGGGCAGGATGAGCAGGTCGCGATTGTCGGCGCGCCACAGCGAGTGAACGAGGCGCGCCATCAGACGCAGCACGCCGCGCGTGCGCTGGAACTTGGGCAAGGTCGACCAGTCTTCATACAACCGCTCGAAAACCTCGGGGTGGATTGGGTAGCTCGCTTCGAGCCGCCGCAAATAGCCGGCCTCGCGCGTCTCGGGCGGAAACCGCTCGCCTTCGTCGCGATAGACATCGGCGAAGGCCTGACAGACCTCGGCGCGCGCCTTGTCGCTCTGCACCGGGCCAAACAAGCGCCGGCGCACGATCTCGAAGGCCTCCTCGGTGCCGACCGGCTTCCACACCGCCTCAATGCGGCCAAAGAGCTTCTCGACGGCGTTGAGCGCGTGCTTGCCCTGCTCGTCACCGACCTCCATCAAACTGTCGGGCAGCGACGCGAGCACCATCGCGTTCGGCACGCGCGAGGCGGCCTCAGTGAGCGCCTGCAAGAACGACAGGTTCGAGTTGTACGTGCCGCCCTTGTAGCTCTTGCCGTGCTCGAACTGGCGCAGGTAGGCCACGGTCTCGTCCATGAGCACGACCGCCGGCCCAAAGCGCGTGAGCAGCTTGTGCAGCACCTCTTTGCCGGGCGAGGTGCCGTCACGGTCGGCCTCGGCGACCATACGATAGCCTTCGGCCGCGCCGAGTTGAAAGGCGAGCTCACCCCACAGCGTGTTGGCCGCGATCTCACCGTGCTCGCGCGGCTGTGACGGCGCGAGTGCGTTGCCGTCGAGCACGGCGACGTTCGCCTTGACGAGCTCTTTGACCTGCGCCTTCTCGAGCAGCTCTGGGACGCCGAGCAGCTTCTTGGCCGGCACCCGCCCCTGCGCCACGTGCAGCACCGCCATCATCGTATGCGTCTTGCCGCCGCCGAAGGCAGTCTGAAGCTGCACGACGGGGTCGCCGCCCTTGCCGCCGAGGCGCTTGACGACGCTTTGCAAGAGCAGGCTCATGCCCTCGGTGATGACGGTGCGCTCGAAGAAGCGCACCGGGTCTTGGTAGTCGGGCGCGGCCACGCCATCGACGACCTTCGTGAGGTCGGCGGCGAACTCCGATTCTTGGAACTTGCCCTCGAGCACGTCTTCGTGCGGGACGATGACTTCGCGCCATGGTTTGAGCGTCATTTTATGCTGCACTCCCGCTAGCGATTGCACCTGGTATCACAATGGTTTCCCATGAAGATGTTACTCTTGCTTCCGTTGGGGCCACTGCACACGCATCAGAGATGGCCACCTGCCGCATCACGGGTGATCCCCGGCAGCGTGCGCCGTGAGCGAATTCGTGGTGAGGTGTTTCGCGGACCAGTGCTCGCCGATCGCCTGAACGAATTCAGGGCGCACAAGCTTTGCGCGAGCGACTAGCTTGTCGCCCGCCTCTCGTCGCACATACAGGCCCTCGGCCGGCCCGTCCTCGAGACGAGACTGACCGAGCCGCCGCCGCAAGACTTGCAGGTCAAACACACCGCGGCCGAGTTCAGGAACGAGGGCTAGGCCGAGGTCACGCACAAGCGCATCGCGACGCTCCACGCTCCAAAAATCGCCGCGCGCGCGGTCGTAGACATCGAAGACGAGAAGCCAATCGGGTAGGCGGCTGTAGCGCACGCTGTGCACGGCGTAGCACCACTCGCCGAATAGCATCAGGTCGGGGACGAGCGCGTCGATCAGCCGCTGCTCCCGCGCTCGCAGCCACGCAAAGAGAGGCTTGAACTGGGGATGTAAGTGGCCGCGCTCCAGGTAGGAGCCGCGATTCTGGACGCGGAGCGATCCTTGCGCATCGACCGAAAAGCCGATGTTCGCCCCATCGATCTTTTCTTCGAGGTGGACTTCAGCGGCGAGAAAATCGTGCGCTTCGCCCTCGGTGAGCACCTTGTCGTCACGCGGCCGTCCCTTGCCAAGCCAAGCCAGGTGCGGCGTGTGGGGGAAGCGAAAGAAGCCCATCAGTGCCCCATTTTCTGCGAGTGTTTGCGAGCAATCGCATCCGGGCAAAGAAAATGGATTGAGACGCCCACTCCTGCGAGGGCGTCCCGCCACCCCCACCACTTGCTGTCAAACGACTGGAGAATCGGCGGATGCTCGCGATGGGCCGCGGCAACCGCGAGAAACTTCCGATCAGAGCGGTCGTAGTGGATGCCCTGGTGGATCCCCTCATTTGGTCCACGCGCGTATCGACCCTGGCGCGACCTCTTGCATGAGCGCGGTTTTCGGATCATTGGCGCGGTATGCGAAAAGCGCAGCTCTCCGCCTCCCAGGTCCACGG
>Ga0315268_10000696_pt1 | contig 39094 bp, 47 predicted proteins | sample C1_top_MG_FD_204535 | JGI IMG/M metagenome (GOLD analysis project Ga0315268, IMG submission 204535) | Sediment microbial communities from Yellowstone Lake, YNP, Wyoming, USA - C1_top | ecosystem: Environmental > Aquatic > Freshwater > Lake > Sediment | place: USA: Wyoming | collected 2017-08-01
AGCAAAGTTTAGTTTAGTCATGACAGCTATATCGAAGCTAAACTTTGCTGTTTTCACCAAACCTTTCAAGAACTGGGGAATATACGGCATCACACTTGCAGCCTATGGCGCATTCTTTCTTCGAAACGTCATGACCAACTCGGGGATTGCACAAATCTTCTCTTCGCTCGTGGCAAATGGAAGCATCAGCGTCACCTTGTTGCTAATAGTTGCTCCTGCCGTTCTCGGACTGCTTACAGGTTCACCGGCTGGCGGAGTGGCTGTAAGCGTTCCAATACTGGCTGGAATACTGACGACCATCACACCTAAAACAGCGGCGTTGATCTACATAAGTGCTTACTTGGGATACACGATTGCCCCGACTCATCTGTGCTTCACGTTCACGGCAGACTATTTCAAATGTTCACTAGGCAAAATGTACAGGTATGTGATTCCTTCATTTCTAGTAACGTTTCCAGTAGCGCTGCTGGTCTATTTCCTGCTTTAAAGAGACAGTCTCAAATGCTCATTGCTATCGGATGAAAATAGAAAAAAAGGTTAGGGGATAATGCTCTTACTGAGATCAGATTTTTCTCTTGCCTAGCGTAGATCTGAAAGATTTTCCGCAGTGTTCAAAAAGCCCGATTGTAAGTTCTGTTCTCTTGCCCTTCTTGTCTGGTCTGCCAGCCATCTTCCAAGTCTTCTTAGGATTACTGACTTCTTTTCCGCATACGGGACATTTAGCCATAAAATTCCCATTTGAAGCATTACATACCGATGAGGATAAAACATTTTCCCTTTCGAAAGAAGCAAGTGCTACCCTTTGAACTTCTTGTAGTAAACGATTGCTCCAACTATGGATGCTGCAGCCATTCCTCCACCTATGTAGAGCGAGTATTTCGCAAAAAAGGATGGTTCTTCAACGTCTGCAGTCAGCTGCTGGCTTGTGCTTTCGTAGAGATATTCGTCTCCGCTGAACGACGCTTGGACTGTCCAGCTTCCAATGTTGTCTGGCTTGAAGCCGGCCCTGAAAACACCGTTCTCATCGGTGTAACATGCAACCTGCACACTGCCGTTCGCAGAATTGAAATAAACCATCAGGGGAAGATTCTCGATTGAAGGTGTCACGATACCTCGAACCGTCACGTTTTCACCCAATGGAACGGTTTCATGGGGCAAGGACAGGTTGATGAATAGGTCGTTCTTAACGTAGTAGCTTCCGCTCGAGTTGAGCAAGTTCTCCAGAATGTCAATGGCTTCTGCCCGATAGCTAACAAATGTGCCGACAGCTTGTCTAGGAATTATTGCCCGGCAAGTCCTATTGTCTATGAGATCCATCGTCAGCTTGGTTTCATTCACCCAGTTGCTCGTCGAGTACCAGAGGGTCGCGTTCCTCAAATCGGTTGAGTTCGAGATGTACTCAACAGCGGTCTCGTTGCCCGGATACACTTTCCCTGGCAGAATTGAAGGTTTGAGACATGCGTTTGCGAATTCGGTTTTGACCAAGAACTCTATCGTTCCAGAGCCAGTTTCGCCTATGAAAACTAGATGGTAAAGGCTTTTCCCCACGCGGGGCGAGGTGAAGTTTAGGAACATGTCCTGCCCGAAGAACTCGCAACTTGCGTAGGCTACCCCTCTGTATTCTTTGCTTTCCAAGTTGTAGCCGCCATATGTGTCATTCTTTTCCCCGTACAATCCGGGTTCCCAAGCCAGCGGCACATCGTTCAACAAGGTTGCGTTCACTGACTGCGAATCAGCCATCAGATAGAGTCTGGTTTCATACATGTCCAGATTCTCAGGGACTTTGACCCAGACCTCGATGTGTGGGCTGTCAGTTGCGAACTCGTAGGCCCAGCTTGTCTCTAAAACGGGCAGACTGTCATTGTCTTTTCCTTCAACGTAATGTTCGTGCCAAATGTTGGGTTCAACATCCTCGATCAGCATGAACGTCGCTTGCTCGGAGCTTTTGCTTTCTCGGGGGTCATTCCTTATGACAAAAGTATAGTTACCAGAAGACTGAGGAGTGAAGAAGGGTTCGTCTACGGTGTTTCCCAAGTGTTCAGGAAGCCCTGCCGCCTCGGTGTGGTAGCCTACCATTTGGCCGACTGGATCATAAACGTAGAGGTCGTAGTCCGTCTTGGGTTCTGAGCCATTGTCCACCCATTCACCATAACAGTAGGCGTGATAACTGTGATTCGCTCTGAGGGGAACCACTATGCTCCAGTTTTGACCTATTCCTATTTGCGAGCGGTTAAATGACAACGGAAACATGGGTTTCTCTATGAAAGTCCAGTTCCCTAGACTCGGCGAATCCAGATACGTATGCACGTAGTTTTGATATTCTGGAAATGTGCCGGCCTTCGCACAGAGGTTGATGGTGATGACTGAACCCGCAAACATGAAAAGTGCTAAAGCTACTAACCGTCTTTCGGTCCGAATGTTCTTCAAGCGTCATCACTGATATGCCTATCTTGTGTCTTGGGTTTGGCATATCTGTTATGAACGTCAAATCTTGATTCTGATTTAAACTCTGCAAGTTCATACGGCATTCCAGATCACTTCATGAAATAGGAAAAGACAATCAGATTAGTCACGTAATTTTGCCAGCGCAAACAATGCTAGGAAAGGTATTCCGATGACAGATGCTGTGAAGGCGTAGGCTGGCGAGATGGTGTAGAGATAGCCGCCCAAATAGGGTGCCGCAGTAGCAGCCAGCATACTTAGAGTCTGAGGAATCGAAACCCATAACCCCTGCTTAGCTTGCGGTGCAATTGTGCCGACAAATGAGCTTACCAAGGAAAAAATGACTGACGAACCACCTAAGAGAAAGGCTATCAACAGCAAGCCAGTCGTCTCGCGGATCAAGAGAAGGGGCACGACCGATACGACATACAAAAACAGGCATAGGCTTATTGCCCCTGACTTTCGCCATCTGTCAGCCAAACGCCCCATCACAACTCCGACGAATGTCACGCCAGCGAAATTGATGGAGCCGAACAATCCCACGTAGAACTCGCCTAGATGATATTCTTCGTCCAACAATGTTTGCACGTAGGGCCTTGCAAGGCTTACAAGAAAGGTCACTATCGTGAAAAACGCTGACCAAACTAACATCTTACGCCACAACCTCTTCTCCTCTGTTGAAGACGAGGAATACTCAGATATGGCTGTCTCGACTTTCTTTGGACATTGACTGTGCAGAAAGAAGAAGGTCATGGTGGAAAAGGCTGCAAGAATAGCGGAGATTCGGAGAACCCACTGCATCCCTAAGAATGTTGCCAAGTATCCGCCGGTTGCCGGGGCAAAAATGTAGCTGAAAGAATAGCTGGACCACACAAATGTCAGAACAGACGCCAGCTTCTTTTTATCGTTAACCGACGTGATTACGTATGCAGTGACTGCAGGCACTCCGAGCATTGACGCTCCCCAGCAGATTGCTCCGGGAATTAGCTGAACCCACGTCCCGGCGAAAGAGTAGATCAGGGGCGCGAAAATCCACGGCGTCCACGACAGAATTAAGAGCTTTTTGCGGTCGAAGCGATCTGCAAGAAAGCCTCCTGGGAAAGGTGCCAATGCGGCTGCACCGTAGAGAGCAGAGAAGACTACGCCAAGCTGCACATAGTCTGCCTGCAACGATCTGACGTAGATGGGAAAGACCCAGAAGTAGAGTCCTTCGCCGAATGCGCCGATGACGTTTGAAAGGCAAATCAACCAGATGTCTCGGGTGAAGGCTTCAAATGGTAGACCCAAAGATAAGGCACGTTTGAAAACCGTCTTCTTAACAATCAGGCATACCTTCCAGTTGGATGCAAGGAGTTTATCTATAAATGGTCAAAGGCAATTAATGCTTTGTTGTCTCGCAACTCAATAGAGGTTGCCTTCAATTAGTATTCGTTTGTGTTCATTGCCTTCGTCAGAGTTTCAAGAGCATCCTTCAGGTCTGACTTTTCAGGGTTTATGTTTCCGAGACCCAATCGGATCATATTTGATCTTGGCAATTTGTTGCTTTCTTTGAAAAGGAAGAAGGCTCCAGGCACAGGTGCTAGACTGTAACGCGGTATTGTTAATTCGCTTATCCACTTGTGCGTGTCCTTTACTGGCAGCTTTACCCAATAGGTGATGCCTACGCTGTTTGGAAAGTAATCCAATTTCTCTTCATTCAGCCACTTTTCAGTTTCGCTTTTCAAACATTCCCATTTCTGCTTATGCTTCTCAAGCCGCTCTTTTTCCTTTGTTAGCAGCTCTGCGGCGATCAGTTGCACGACGTTTGGACTGTTTCCGACAGTATTCAGTACATCCACGTAAAGTTCATCGACAAGTTCTTTCCCAGCCAGCGCCACTCCGAGCTTTAGTCCTCCGAGGCCATATGCCTTTGTGAAGCTTGTCGTGACGATGCTCACCTCTGGATTTATGGAGAAGAGTGTCGGCACGGTGTTCCGGTCGAACTCGGCGTATATCTCATCGCAGAACACGTAGAAGCTCTTTTCGCGGGCGATGTCCGTTACCTCTTTGAGTTCGCTCACGTCAGCTATTGCTCCGCTTGGTGCATGAGGATTTGTCAAGACGAGTAGCCCAGTCCTTTCTGTGACAATCTTTCGGAGAGAATCAGCGTCAAGCTTGTAGCAATCCTCTCCATGTCTTTCTAGCCTTTTTACTTGTGGAAAATGTTCTTGAACCTGTCGCAACAACGGCTCGTAGGTCGGATACTCGACGATAGCCTCATTTTTCTTCGGGTCCTTTTCTGCCAGATATCTGATTATGCGTGCGTTTTGACCTGATGCTCCTTCGCTTGAAATGAAAATGTTTTCAGGCTCTACGTCGTACCGCTTAGCCAATACTTCAGCCGTTTCAGGATTGCCATGTGCGTAGTTGGCGCCTAAGTCGACGTCTCTCAGTCTCAAGTCGTAAGTGAAATAGCCGAGGCCGCTTGAGCGAAAATCGAGTCTCAAATGCGGTACGTGGACATACCAGTCCAAATATATTGAGGGATGCTTCATCTCAGTCGCCTAGGAAATGTTAACCTTTTTGGTGCTTATCACTTTTCACCATTGCTATTCGCTTTCGGATATCCTTTTATGCCGACTCGCCAGACTCAGCAATGGTGGGAAAACCTTGTGAAAATCAACGAGACAAAGGAAGGAGTAGTCTTAGAGGTTTCAGTGAAGCCGCGGTCGAAAGAGTTTAAGGTTGCCATGGAAGGCGATGAGATTGTGGTTCACTGCACCGAAGAGCCAATCAAGGGAAGGGTTAACAGGGAATTAATCAAGAGGTTGTCTAAGCTTTTCGGCAACCAAGTGTACATTATTTCAGGTTTAACTTCAAAACAGAAATTGCTGCTAATAGAAAAGGCCAAGAAAAGCGAAGTTGAAGGCATCCTGAAGCGTGAATGAAGGTCTGCTATTCGTGAAGCTTAAACCGCAACATCGCGGCCACTCCGCCGAAAGAGTTCTTGAGCATCTGCCCCTCTTCAGTTTCTGTCGATATGATTTCTACTTCCGTGTTCGTGTATTCTGCAAGTTTCGCAAAATCATCTATAAGATCTTGCGTGTCAGCGATGCTCAACGCCGCGGCGTTGCATTTTGGACACGGCTTTCCTAAGAGGCCTTGTTCAAAACCAGTCAGCATTTGATTCTTCACAGTATGCTGCTCTTGATAACTGCATGCACTGCACTTCACAGTGACTCGTGCCAGGTCTAATCCTTCTGAGAGCAACAGAGTGCTCACTGCACCGGATTCCAGTGCCCTTCTGACTTCCTCCTCACCATACGTTATTTTTCCAGTGTCATGTCCAACTTCATAGAGAAACTGCTGCATTATCCTCTTTTCCTCTACGTATCGAACCTTCCGCATTACTTCAGGCGCCTTGTTAACAACCTCTTTGACCCCTTGTTCCTCCACATAAGCAGTGTCAATAACATCGATGATCTTGTTTTTCAGCACGTAGTTCAAGTAGTCGCCTTTCTCAAAATCATATTTTGTAGGTCCCGGACCTCCGAGAATTAGACCCTTCAAATTCTCAATCGGCAAAAACACTTCATTGGCATGTTCACCTACGCGTGTGAAGTATTCTTGAAGCCTCATTTCTCTGAGCCTTTCATATCTTCGTGCTGACTGCCCTCCAGCGCGTGTCTTCCCAGGTACTCCTGACGTCATTTCTCTGACTATTTCGAGTCTTCTCCCTTGAAGCGTTGCAAGGGTAGCGCCCGAAGAATCGATGAGTAGAATGCCATACGTTTCTTTCTCTCTCAGCATTTCCTGCAGGTACTCGGTATGAAATCTTGCATCGCATCGGTAGAGGTATATGTGAATCGGTTCTGGAGGCACGATCACGTAGGTTTCAATTCTTTCACTTCCAGCCCCGTTTTGAGGAATTGCGCCGCAGAATATTACGAGCCCATTTTCGGGAGGTTCCTTGAAAAGTTTGAGCCGCTGCTGGACTTTCACTATGGCGTCCATAACGTTCTTGCGGGTCGTTGTAGACTTGATGTTTGACGCGGTGCCATATTCATCCCTGAGAGTGTTTACGACATCGCTTATCTGTTTTCCAGGCGGGACGTAGAGCGAAACGAGTTCAGTGCCTCGCCCTTCTTTATTGGCCAGCGTCATGAGTGTCTTTTTCAACCTGAAAAGTTCAAGCGAAGTCTTCTTTGAGGCGCTCAATTGTTCTCACTGAATGTTTTCGCCATAAAGCTACTTTGAAGAATCAAATAAGATTTTGGGAACCGCATCTAGCTTGTCTGCAAAACTTCTTTCAAAAACGCCTTGTATGGGCCGAGTTTGCCACCGTAGTTACCTGCTGAAATTTTGACAACGCCAGACACACTTGCCGCAGTTCTCACTCCTTCTCCCATGGCTTTCTTGACAGCTTCGACTGTTAAACCATTGACCACAATCTCATAAACACAGTTCACGCCTTCCGGCACTTCCGAGTCGGGGACGAGAGCCCTTAGTCTCGGGCAGAATGGATGATTTGTGGAAGCCGTGAGCTTGTATTTCAACGAGCCAGCCTTTGAACCTGAACGGCAAATTCCTCCAGGAAAGGGCAGAATGACTTCGCTTGTTTTGGCTTTGATGGCTTTCACGGCTTCTTCTGCCGCTCTGAGTCCTGAAGGTTTGTCCTTTGCCAGTATTAGGAAATTGCCGCCTGCAACGGCTTCGGCTATTCCGAACATGTCCTCAACTATGAAGTCACCTTCCATGACGGGAATCTTCCAGACTTTTCGGTCTCCAACCAAGCCCTTTCTTTGGTACCCGTCACCAAACAAGCGCAGGCTTCTCCCAACCTTCAGCTTTCTCTTTGCATCAGGCATCGCGTTGAACGCTGAGGCGGTCGGGCAGGTCATTATGCACTGTCCTATACGCAGGATCATTTGACCCTTGAGTTCAAACCTAGTGCGATTGTAAATTTGCATCAGAACGCCCACCCTATTGTCCGGAGTTTTGTCTGCAGGCACGATGCCCTCTATGCCAGCCTCGGCTGGAGACATAATCACGCTAGTCGCTAGACCACCTGCACTTGTAGCTGCAGTCACCGCCCACATTTCTGAATCTGCGGTAATCAGTATTCTCCCGGCCCAGAGTGGAAACATCTCGGCAAAAGTGTCCACGATCTCGCATGAATTTCCATTTTCAGCCTGATAGATGAATGAGGCTGCCATACAGTTTCTCTTCCCCTTCTCCGACTCTCCTATAAACCCACAAGAACGGATTTAAGTCTTAGTGCTCATCAATGCATTCTCCTGCCTCTTCATCTTAATAGTCGAACAACATGGACGAAGACATGATCCTAGCCGCAACTGAGAGGAATCAATTAGCATCTGAAGGCACAGCGTTAAATGCGATTGCGCAATCACAACACCTTTCCAAGTTCTGGCCACAAGGGAATATGCATATAAACTGGCAAAATCAAGAATCTGCGGCGGTTCTGATAATGAAAGGTTGCGTTTTCTGTGACATAGTGAAAGGCGCTGTGCCAGCAAGCATGGTCTATTCAGATGAGAAGATCATGGCGTTCATGGATGTACAGCCCGTCAATCCCAGACACGTTTTGATAATTCCTAGACTCCATTCAGCACAATTGTCTGAACTGGATGAAGAAACAGGAGCCCATATCTTCAGAGTTGCCATGCGTGTGACTGAGGCAGTCAGGCGTGAAGTGTGAGGGAGTGAACTTGGTCTTGGCAGATGGTGAAGCAGCAGTTCAAGAAGTGTTTCATGTTCATTTGCACGTTATCCCACGATTCAAAGGCGACGGCTTCAGCATCAAGTTTGGTCGGCATTACAGTCTGAAGCCAGACCGAAAGGAGCTTGGCAGAATTGCTTCAGAGATTGGAAAGGCTATGCCCTAGGGCAACCAGCTTTTCGGCGGTTCAGTCGCGGGCGGCTTTTTCTCTTCACGTTTGTCCATCACTGCTTTCTTGGCTATTTCAAACGCGGCTTTGAAGTCGAATACACCTTTTGGCTCTTCGGCTGTTCTTCTAATGAGTGCAGTCTCAGTCTTGTTTTTGAGTTTCCCGATGGCCAGAGCGCCGATTCCGAAGATGTTGGGCAGCATCTCCTTGCCATTAGTGTTTGAATCCAAACCTTCAACCCCTAGCGGTGGAATTGCGTTGATGTCAGCTATGATCCTACATTTTTTGCCATATTGTTTGAGCACGTTCAGTGGAAGAAGTTCGGTTCCCGCCGCTCCTGCGGAGAGCACGATTTCAGCGCCCTCAACGGCCTTCCCGATTTCCTCGGAAGTCTGTGCCTCAACACCTCGAACTCTTTCCGCCTCAAACTCCTCATTTATCTTCGTTGCCACCGATGAGGCTTTCTGAAGATCACGCGAAGTAACGATGACATTTACCTTTTCAGAAGCGTAAAGCCTTGCCGCGGTCTGTCCAACTGGCCCAGTTCCTGCCAGCACGGTGACCGCTCTGGTTTCCAGGGTTCCAAGACCTTTTTCCAAGGAAAGCTCAAGAGTTTTCGCAACCGCCGCAGCAGCGGTCGTGTATGCTCCTCTCGGGTCAATCATCACCGCAACTTCAAAAGGCGGAAACATGCACGCCTTGACTTTCTCCAGAATATCATTTGCCTTCCTGAAATCACGCCCGTTAATGAAAATCTTGGTGTGCTTTGCACCTTCAGGACCTCTGGGGAACATGGCGTCGTAGACTATTCTTTCAGCGTCTTCAACCGTGACATCTTCAAACTTTAATATCGCGGCCTCCGGAAAAACGTCTATGGTTGTCAATATGTCAAAGGGGCTGGCATGTTTGTCGGTGTCCAAGAAAATGAATACTTTTTTGAATTGTGGTTCTGACAAGAGTACCGCCAGCTTAGCTTTAGTCAAACTTGACGTTTAAGAATTGTCATTTACTTGATGGTGGTGGAATGAGTTAAATATCGATTCACTTTATGTCTGTAGCTATGCATGCAGAAGAGCGATCAGGATATGACAGAAGTTGTCGATAAAAGCCTAAGAAGAATTGGCATAACGGTTTCCAAACCGATTCTAGCCATTCTCTGCATAATCTTCGGCATCATAGTGATAGTTGTTCCTGCGTTTCTAGGAGTCGTGGTAGGCGTTTTCCTTCTAATACAAGGTATCCTTCTGCTGACTGACTACTTGGAGCTCCAAAAGCAACAACAGTTTCCACCCTCATCTTCAAAGTGAAACCCCAATCTTTTCTTTCTACTCCTTTTTATTGTCCTCGAAAATCCCCATTCTTGAAGCCGCCACAATCAAGGGCACACCTACAAAAAACGAGACCAACACAACTGCGAAATCTTCCACGTAAGAACTGACCGCTGCGCCGACAAAAACCCCATAAAGCACTTCGTAGCTTGAGAAGAACAATCCATAAAGCCCGCCCGGAATAAGAAGAAAAACTCTCACAAGCGAGTCAGTTGCCACGCAAACAAATGAAACCAAAAGCAAAGCAACAGACAACCGCTTGACATCATGCCCAAAGAGATATCGGCTGACTTTTGCTGTCGGATAAACTAGAAACAACGCGAGCAAAACATCCAGAATAGTCCAAAGAGGCAGCATTCTCCCGAACGGATGCAAGAAATATGCGGAAAGCATTATCGCGTAGGCTGCGAGAACTGGTTTCCATTTGGTTCTAGCGAGAAAGCCGGCAAGCAGAACGCTGACGGGTTCTGCTATTATCGCGAACATCCAAGTGTCGTCAGGCCTGATGATTCGAGGGATCACGCTACCTAGAAGTGCGGCCAGAAAGCCAATCTTTGGACCCAAGATTATGCCTTCCATCGATTCAATGTAGATTGCCCAGTTTCGCCATGTTCCAAACGAAACGAGATACAACAAGGCGTGCAGTGCTCCGAACAAGGCTGTGAGGGTCAGCTGCCTGCTTTTCCTCATTTGACCACGTTACCAAGGTAACCGAGGTTGCACAAATATTTTTCCAAAGGTGCGCAAGAATAGATTTAGCGTGAATCTGCTTGTTTGTCCTTTTGATGTTCTAGCGTAACCGTTTAATATGAAGTGATATGACTCTACGTACTCCTTAAGAAGGACTGATAATGGGGCTTGCTGAAATTCTTGAAAAACTATCCAATGCTTGCGGAGTCGCAGGCAGAGAAGAAGAAGTCAGAAATCTGATGCAGAAATTCCTGAAACCATACGTAGACGAAGTCAAAGAGGACAAGCTTGGCAACGTAATCGCCGTCAAGAAGGGTAAGAAGAACGCGCCTAAAGTGATGCTTGCTGGCCACATGGACGAAATAGGTTTGCTGGTGAAGACAATTTCGAAAGAAGGATTTCTGCAGTTCATGAAGGTAGGCGGGATAGACGATCGCATCCTGCTAGCGCAGAAAGTGAAAGTTTACACTGAAAAGGGACCTCTAGACGGCATAATTGGTTCCAGACCACCTCACATACAGAAAGAAGATGAACGGAAAAGAATCATCACAAGCGACGAGTTGTTCATTGACATCGGAGCCGAGAGCGATGAGAAAGCCAGGAAGATGGGAGTAAGGATTGGAGATCCTGTGGAGTTCGACATAAGATTTGCCAGAATCGGCAAGGACATCGCGATCGGCAAGGCTTTCGACGATCGGGTTGGATGCGCTGTTATTGTGGAAGCGATGAAGCGGTTGGAGAAGACAGAATGTACCGTGTTCGCTGTCGGAACAGTGCAGGAAGAGGTCGGTTGCAGAGGGGCAACAACATCCGCCTTCGGAATCTGTCCGGACGTTGGCATCGCACTTGATGTAACGATAGCCGGTGACATGCCAGGGGTCAAAGAGGGTGAGGCGCCTATAAAGCTTGGCAAGGGTCCATCGTTGACAGTTGCTGACTACGGACTGCTGACTCATCCGAAGGTTCTGAAGCTGTTGGTTGATGCGGCTGAAGAAAGCAAGATTCCATACCAGCTTGAAACAGGATTGCCTGGCGGCACGGATGCTGGACGCATATCCTTGGCAAGAGAAGGAGTGCCGAGCGGCACCATTTCAATCCCGACAAGGTATATTCACAGCCCGACATCGCTGCTCAGCCTCGTAGACACAGAAAACGTCATAAAGCTCACAGTTGCCGCAGTTCAAAAAATCCCAAAATACTTCTGACACACCTTTTTCCTTACGTTGACCTGCTGAAACCCTGCAGTTTCCAGATTGACTTCTGTCCGAAAACCTTAAAACTACTTAGGAATGCCAAAGACTCATCCAGACAAAAACCAAAAGCCGGAATCAACACTAGAACTGCATGGTCGCTAAGTCTATGGACAAGAAAAACAAGCTCGGTGAAAAAGCAGCGAAACACTTCAAGGACGGATACAACTGCTCTCAAAGCGTCTTGTTAACGATGTCTGAACATTGGAAGGACAAAAACGAATTGGTTCCGAAGATTGCGACAGCCTTTGGCGGAGGAATTGGAAGATGCGGATCAGTCTGTGGAGCCTTGACCGGCGGCGTTTTGGCTATAGGAATGAAATATGGAACGAACGAGCCTTCAGTTGAAAAGCGGCTGCAAGCCTACGAGCTTACGAAGAAATTCTATAGCCGATTTGAATTGCAGAATGGGAGTGTGCTGTGCCGAGAGTTGGTGGGCTTTGACCTATCAATCCCTGGAGAATTGGAAAAGGCCAAGGAAATGAAGATCCTTGAAAAGAAATGTGAGGGTTTTGTGAGAAGCGCTGTTGAAATCTTGGCGGATCTCATGGAGTCGAAATAGCAGTCTGTTGTTTTCTGGGTCTTGCGATCCAATTTCTTCCCAAGTGTCTTATGAGCAAGAATGTTATGACGGAAGATACTGTGTAGGGCAAAAACATTGCTAGGGCTTGGCTTGCCAGAGAGCTTGTTCTAAACGAGTTAAAAGCTGCAGAATTCGTTCCTATTCCTTGTGGAAAACTGTTCCAAAGTCCGTGTGCGAAGACTAGGGGAGTCAAGTTTCTGGTTTTGCTATAAAAGTAGCCAAACAAGAGGCCGATAAGGAAGGTTGTCGTCACGTATTCGGCCATGCCTAGTGGGTCAAAAGGTGAAAGGTTCCAGACAAAGTGCCAGCCTCCAAACAGAACTGCTTGGATTAGAATGGCAGCTCTTGGATTGGTAATTCTTTCAAAATGCGTCTGCACGTAGCCTCTGAAAAACCCTTCTTCACTGATTCCAACGCACAATGTCATGAAAGGCATTGCGTACAGAAACGGCATGACGTCATACGATTGCACGGGCATCTGATTGGTGAATGCGTAAACCAAGGAATAGAAGAGGAGCATTATTATTCCGTCTAGAACAACGAAGAATATCAACCCGTTTAGCAGTGATTTCGTGATTCTGTGGGTTTTGAAGCCAAAGACTGGCAAGTCCGTTTTCTCAATAACCAGTACCGTCAAGATTACAAGGTACACTAGGGCAGTTTTTTCATACGACATGCCAAACAGAATCACCGAAGGTATGCGAACCGCCAAGGCTAGAGCGAAAAGCGTGAAAACCCAAGACAGCAGAGCGTCCTTTCCACTTGCGTTTATCTCTGGAGAGAGCCGGACTTTGTTGCGGTAGACTTTTTGCCATAGGTAAAGAGGAATCAGCAGCAAGATTGAGAGTGCCGTTGGAATGAAAGCGTTAGCTGAATGAAAAAAGTAGGCGGCTGAAAAAACAATCAGCGCAACAGCGAAATACACCAGTAAGACTTTCAACGCCAGTTTTTCAGTCAACTTTCCCAAGTCTCTATGTTGTCGACCTAGATTTTGACTGTGTGATTAAATGCTTTATGTAGGAAACAAAATGATTTTAAAAACAAGCAATGCTCTATTGCTCTTATGAACAGCGAGAGAGGCTACGAATTTCTGGAACATACGGCAGACGCCTACATTGCAGCTTATGGCAAGGACATGGCTGAGGCTTTTGAAAATGCTGCAGTTGCAATGTTTGATGTCATGACTGAGGTTGAGAAAATCATTCCAAGGCTTCAAGATGAGATTGAGGTGGAAGCTGAGGATGAGGGGGGTCTGCTGTATCGCTGGCTTGAAGCCTTGCTCGTCAAGTCTGAAATAAGCGGAATGCTTTACTCGAAATTCAGAATCTCTAGCATAGGCCGAACCTCAACTGGCTTTAGACTCCGTGCAGAAATTTGGGGGGAGAAGTTTGATCGGAAAAGGCATCTGCAGAAAGTGGGTGTCAAGGCTGTAACGTATCATAGAATGGAGATAATCACCGCGCCGAACGGAGTCACAGTGAAATTCATCCTTGACATATGAATTCTGCAAAAATCTTAAATGTTTTGAACTGGCTAGTATTGATGGGAGAAGGGAAGCAGCGGGCGCGTCAAATTGATGAACAGTTTTAGGAACGTAGTAGAGCGTATCAGAACGTTGGAGACTGAACGCAAAAATCTTTTGCTGGAGATTGAGGAACTCAAGAAGATGGCGGATTCTAAGGCTAGAGCTTTGGAAAGCGAGGTTAGCATGCTGAGGGAGGAATTGAAGTCGCTCAGAGTGCTTCTCGGGGCAGATGAACCTCCACCGCTTGATGCTGGACAGAAAAAGAAACCGCCGCACAAGTAGTCTAGTTCCGAGCATCCCTTGTCCGTTCAGAAAATGAAAATGTTTAAAGCAGTAGGTGACGGCTTTAGAATTCTGCTGAACGACGGCAGTTGACACAGAATGCATGTGACAAAGCTTCAGGAACACATCAGCTTGATCGACGTTGAAACGGCTGGGTTCGAGAACTTCATTGCCAGCTACGTTTTGAAAGGGAAACAGGTTGCGATTGTCGAAACGGGCCCAACATCTTCAGTGCCCAACCTACTTGCTGGCCTGAAAGAACTGGGCGTCAAGCTTGGCGACGTGGCCTACGTTGCCGTTTCGCACATTCACCTTGACCACGGAGGCGGTGTTGGAACTTTGCTGAAGCATTTGCCGAATGCAAAGGCGGTCGTTCATCAGAGAGGGGCAGCTCATTTGGCTAATCCTGAGAAACTTTGGGAGCAGTCGAAACAGGTTCTTGGCAGCATAACTGACATGTATGGCGCGCCTGAACCAGTTCCGTTCGAGAGAATCATTGCGGCAACGGATGGCATGGTTTTGGACGTTGGAAACGGTGTGAGTCTGAGGGTTGTGGAGACTCTTGGGCATGCTTCGCACCATCAGAGTCACTTTGAAACGTTGGGCAGTGGGCTTTTCTCTGGTGATGCTGCGGGCATTTATTTGAGGGAGTTTGATTCGGTTGTGCCCACTACTCCTGCGCCCTTTCGCTTAGACAGCGCCTTGGCCTCTTTGGACAAGTTGATTGCCTTGAAGCCCAAGGCCTTGTATTACAGTCATTTTGGAAGTGCCTCCGATCCTGTTGGCAGACTTCGAGCCTATGCGAACCAGCTTAAGCTTTGGGTGAGAATCGCAAGAGAGGGAGTTGAGAATAAACAGACCCTGAGCGGCGTGCGTGAGAGAATACTTGAAAGTGATGCGGCGATCAGGAGAGCTACGGGATTCATTGAAGCTCACCCGGTTCTTAGTGAAACTGTGCTGAACAACAGTGTTCAGGGCGTTATGGGTTTCGCCGAAAAAGACAGCAACGCTTCTGGCTAAGCTTGTTTTCGATAAATTGTCAAAACTGTTTATATTTCTGCTTATGTACGCTTAGTGTAGCAGTTGGTGCAAGTGATGGGCGAGGACGAAGGTCGAGTTCCCACTGAGAAGGTTCAGCTTGAGAAAATAGATGATTGTTCCTGGCGTATTCCAAAATACAAGCCGCAGATGCGGGTTTCCGGCGTTGTTTTTGCCAATAGAGACTTGTTGGAGAAAATGCGGACAGATCGGACGCTTCAGCAGTGCGCAAATGTTGCGTGTTTGCCGGGCATTTACAAGTATGCGATCACTCTGCCTGATGGGCATGAGGGTTACGGCTTTCCAATTGGCGGTGTGGCAGCGACGGATTATGAAGAGGGTGTGATCAGCCCTGGCGGAGTGGGTTATGACATCAATTGCGGTGTGCGTTTGGTGACGACGAACCTTTCTGAGCAGGATATCAGACCTAGGATTGTTCAGCTTGCGAACACGATTTTTGACAATGTGCCTTCTGGGCTTGGGAGTCGCCGGAAGGATTTGAAGGTCTCGGAGCACGATTTGGACAGGCTTGTGGTTGAGGGTGTCCAGTGGGCGATTGACAAAGGATTTGGCTGGGCTGGTGATGCTGAGCACTGTGAAGAGAGCGGATGCATGAAAAATGCAAATCCGGATAAGGTTTCGAGAAACGCGAAGAGCAGGGGTTTGACTCAGCTTGGCACGCTTGGTTCTGGCAACCATTTTCTGGAAATTCAGAAGGTGGACAAGATTTTCGATTCTGAGACTGCCAAGACGTTTGGAATTGACCATGAAGGGCAGGCCACGGTTATGATTCATTGCGGTTCAAGGGGTTTTGGGCATCAGACGTGCTCGGATTATCTTCAGGTCATGGAGCGGGCGGTGCAGAAATACAAGATTGTGTTGCCTGACAGGGAGCTTGCGTGTGCGCCTGGAAAGAGTCAGGAGGCTGAGGATTATTATGAGGCAATGGCGTGTGCGGTCAATTATGCGTTTGTTAATCGGCAGACGATTTTGCATTGGGTGAGGCAGAGTTTTCAGCAGGTTTTTAAGGAAAATTCGGAGAGGTTTGGGTTGAAGCTTGTCTATGACGTTGCCCACAACATTGCGAAGGTGGAGACTCATAGAGTGAATGGAAACGCGAAGAAGGTTTGGGTGCACAGGAAAGGGGCTACGCGGGCTTTTCCGGCTGGGCATACGGAGATTCCGGCGGATTATCGTGCTGCTGGGCAGCCTGTGCTTATTCCTGGTAGTATGGGTACGAGTTCGTGGTTGTTGGTGGGTACGGAGAAGGCGATGGAGGTGAGTTTCGGTTCGACGGCTCATGGTGCTGGGCGTATGTTGAGTCGTACTGCTGCGAAGCGGAACTATTGGGGCGGGGACATCAAGAGGGCTTTGGAGCAACGGGGGATTTATGTTCGGGCTGCCAGTGCGGTGGTTTTGGCTGAGGAGGCTGATGCGGCGTACAAGAATGTTGACGTGGTTGTTGAGGTAAGTGACCGTGTTGGGATTGCCACGAAGGTTGCGCGGTTTGTTCCTTTGGCAGTGGTGAAGGGCTAGGCTCTTTCTTTCTTTTCGATTCGCAGTCTCTGTTCTTCGGTTGAATGCGCCCGGTGCAGTTCTTTCATGTACCATGCTCTTTCTCGGGCGTAACGTATGCTCAGAGCAAGCCCGAGAAATAGGAGGACGAAGCCGAGAACCGTCAATGAGAGGGCTAGCAGGTTGTATGGTTGCGGGGTTAGGTTGTAGGGAATGAGTAGGAACCATTCTGGGTTTTCGCCTTTTGCGAGTGTGATTATTTGGCCTCCTATGAAGTAGATTGAGCCTATGGCGACTAGGAAGTAGCCGATGTTTTCGTTGTGTCTGGATTCTTCTGCCTTCTCGTGCAGGTATTCGCTGAAAAGCAAGCTGGTTTCACATTTTGTGGTCAGTGGGTCTGGTTGGCTTAAGTTTTGTTGCGGATTTCGAATAGCCGTGCAACGGGCTGGGTGAGGTTTATATCAAAAGCAGGGCATAGGCTAGGTTGGCTTGGGTTTGAGTTTGCCCGTGGTTTGAGATGCCGTTCAAGGATGAGTGTGGGCTTTGCGGCAGGGTTCTTTCAACGAGGTATCTTAGACGCTGTTACCGTTGTGGACGGCTTTATTGCCGGGATTGCATGGTGCCTGATGTGGCAACTGGTGATCCGACGAGACTGTTGTGCCTCAATTGTGCTAGGCGGACTGTTTCGCCGAGAAGCGTGTCCAAGTTTGGTGGGTTGACTGGGTATTTGCGGTTCAGAGGGTCTTTTACTGATACTGTGAAGTTGAGTTTTGCGCGGATTGATGGGATTGTTGGCGAGAACTTGCCGATGAGTGCGTATCGTAGTGAAAAGTGGTGGGACAATGTCCCGAGCAGTCCGCATGCCAAGGGTTGGCTGGATGCGGGTTGGGAAGTGCGTGAGGTCAACTTGAAAGAGGGCTACGTGGTTTTCAAGAGAGTAAAGGAAATGCCTGTGAAGAGAAGGAGAGCAAGTAGCGAGATTAAGAAGCCTTTTACGCCTGTTCGTGTGCGATTTTCGAAGCCTAAAGTGCCTTCGAAGACGAAGGTTTCGAAGCTTTATGCAAGGATAAGGAATATTGAGCGGCAGCGGACTGTTTTGCCGAAGTATCATGGGAGTTTTAAGCCTAGGCCGAAGTATGAGAAGAAACTGTTTAGGCCGGATGAGAAGCCGCTGTAGGGTCGGAAAGAAATTTTATCTAGCTCACCACTGCTAATGTAGGCATAAAACAGTGCGGTCGTCGTCTAGACTGGTTTAGGACACAAGCCTTCCAAGCTTGCGATCCCGGGTTCAAATCCCGGCGACCGCACCATAATTCAGGTTCAAAACCACAAATCTTTTATGCCGCGCCAACGCGCGCGGTGGCGTGGAAGAAGCGAAGAAACTTGTTGAGGCAGGGTTTGAATATGTTTGCAATTATGAGGATGTGATGCTATTCAGAAAACGAAAATAGGAAGACATCCGGCGCACGCTGCAAGAGCCTATTTCAAGGCTGACATGTACCAAAGCTTAATCTGACTGCAAGCTTTCTTCATGTTCAAATGATAATTGACAGCCATTTACATTTACCACTCCGAAAGAAAGATAGAAGCTTTGAAGATTCAAAGAGAGTCCTGCTTAGAGATCTTAAAAAGAACGGTGTCGATTATGCCATCTTGATCCCAGACAATGTCCCTAGATCATGTATTGGAGATCTGGACGTTGCTCTAGAACTTGCCAAGGATAATAAGCAGTTATTTGTGATGGGAACCATAAACATCTTCAAAGAAAAGGAAACCGTTCTCCAAAAATTGGATTCCTTATTCGATGCCAAAGGAATTGTTTCAATAAAGATCTTCCCAGGACACGACCCAATCTATCCGACAGACACGAGGCTTGGACCCGTTTATGCATTATGTGTCAAGTACGACTCGCCTATTGTGATTCATACAGGCTGGAATTCCAATAATCCGGAAGTCGCCAAATACAACGACCCTAAACACATCGTCAAAATCGCAAGCAAGTTCCCCCACTTGAAAATTGTCATTTCCCACTATTTCTGGCCTAAGATCGAATACTGTCACAATGTTACCAAACCCTTTGAGAACATCTATTTTGATACTTCCGCGCTGGCAGATATTGAAGTGATAAGAGAAACAAGGCTTGAGAAGATAAAAGAAATCTTGATTGCGACAGCAAATGAACGACCGAACAATGTTCTATTTGGGACAGATTACGCAATGTGCAGTATTGAGAAGCATATCGGCTTGATCAACTCGCTAGATATTAGCAGAGCACAGAAAGAAAGAATATTCTGCAGGAACGCGATAGAATTGTTCAAACTAAGAGTAGGATAGACTGCGCGCTCTTTCCCCTTTCTATGTGTGATTTGAGAGTGTGAGGTTAAATAGGATAGTGTTTCCTAACACCTTTAACCCCTTACCACCAAATAGTACGGTTACCACTTGTTTGGTTTTTGGGGGTAGAGTTTCATCCCACAGCGCGGGTGAATGTATCTCGGAATATAGCATGCTCCATAATACGACCACCAAAAAACGTCGAGCTCTCGTCTGTATAGCGAAAATGCTAGGAAAAGGTAGTCGTTTCAATCGCAATTATGCTATTTCTTACTCGCAAATTGATAGTATGCAGGAAAAGTTTGAACCGAGAGTTTGAAGCTATCCTAGGCTACCACCAACAAACCCAAGTCATGGCTGGGTTTGCAATCTCGACTTCATAGGTGCTGTTAACACGCGTTTTTCAATGGCGTTAAAGAGTCTTTCCCGATGTTAAGGTGTTATAATCTCGTACTCTTCTTCGTTATATGGACCCAGCCCCAGCTCCACCGTGGGTTTTATTTGTATCAAATCCCGAACGTTCTTACCATCCAAGCTGTTGCCCGGATAGCTTTGAAGTATCTTCACGCCTTCAACATCTATTGCCACCTGATTACCTGAAGCTAAGATCAGGCTAGGCTCACGTAACTCGCCTTTCGCTGGCCACGAGTTTGTTCCCGTCTTTTTTGAGATGCTCTTAACAGTTTGTTCTGGAAATTCGTCTCTTTCTGGCAATGTCTGGCGTTGGTCTTTCCCGGCAAGTTGTAGTAGCCATTGCTATATGCTGTTAGCAATGCGTCCATCTGTTTTTCGGTCAAGTCCGAAAAGAGCGCATCTGCAGTCAAAGTCAGCGAGCTTGCGATGAACCCGTCAAAATCGACTTTACGCAGAACCTCAAACCTGAAACCTCTTTCCTCAAATTTTTGCATAAGTCCCTAGCGCGCGCCTGCTTCAACAAAGTTAACCAGATCCCTCGAATATACGGTTTGTGCCGGCGTTTGACGTTCTGCTGTCCCATATGTGTTGGACCATGTAGACAGCATCGCAAGCGATATCAAACGAGTGTTCTGCTTCTTCAGACGGTCGCTAACAGTTATCACATCCATCGCAACTAGACACCGTTGAAAGATCTTGAGCTGTACAATCCTCGAATCTGGAAAGATACGTAGACAATACGCCTATAAGTCATTGCAACTCCTCTCCAACAATTGAGAACAGTTCGTAAGTAACAAAAATCAAGTGCTGGTGTATATATGAAAGTTGAAGAACTCAGAAATTTCGGAAAAAGCTTCAGAAAAATGGATCCCTCGCCTGATACAGCTAGAAGGTACGGACTTTAATTCACGGCGAAATGCGCAAGGAACTAGGACTATTTGGATCCCTCAGGTTTTTGTGGAGCTTACAGAGAGAACTATTGCCACCTTCAAGCTGCTACGGCGACGAAGTTGCTTTTCCTAGATTGAGCAGAGGTAGGCTTTCGTTTTAGACGAGGTGGAACCTTGGCGACTGGCCGAAATGTGTGTGACTTCAGGTTTGAACGAATGCCTAATGCATAGCAACGGCCGGCTTTGCGGTAACCTTGCGCGTGTGTTGATAGACTAAACGGGAATGCTGGAAAAACACAGCATCTTAGGAGATGACTTCTGGAAGGGAGTCTCAAGCGGGACTTTTCGGAACGGAAGAGAAGGGAGAAAGGAAGAAAACCGGAGATGTTTGGTACAATCCTTCTCTTTCCATTTTTGTCTACTCTCTTCTCCCACTTTCTCGTTACAATGATGGAAACACATGCAAATGTGCTTTGGCATAAAAACACCAACACATTCTACTTAGCGCGAGCAATATTAGAATAGTGTATGCAGAATATTCAGATATCAGCTATTTGTCTGAACTGTGTTCAAAAGAGCTGCAATTCTTGAGAACCCAGAATCGGCAATTGGCGGTTCCAGTCCTGATGTCTTTCAATTGATCAGGGAAGACGATTAAGCATCATAGATCCAGATTTCAGCGTTCATTCTTGCAAGTATGGAAGCATGGTTATTTGCAAATAGCTTTAAGAACTTGACCAAGTTCTCATTTAAGTAGACTCTACTATGCCCCTATTTGAGATCGTGTTCAGAGTAAATCATGACTGTACTTTGGGGAATATTTCTAAGAAGTTTCCCACAATGAAAATGTTCATGTGGTGCAATCGAGATCATGAGATCATAGAAGTGATCGTGAAGAGCAGCAAAGACTATCCTGCAATTGTTGAAGAATTGTCAAGAACTGTGGATGTAGTAGAAAAATCCTTTGATGAAACCAAATTGCATCTGATTACGGCAAAGTGTAAGTGTACCTTGGAAAATTCAGTCATCAAGAACATTGATGCAACCAATTTACTTCATTTGTCACCGGTGATCTACGACAAGGGTTGGGAGTACTACCGTGTCATAGCTTTTCACCACAAGGACATTGAAAGACTCTTTAATGTTATTGAGAGGAAGAATTTCGAATACGAAATTCTGTCAAAGCTTCCTTTTGAGGGTTCTATTGCTAGTTCTTTAGCAGTAACTACTGATGTCTTGTTCTCGCAATTGACCGAGAAACAGAGAAGGCTCTGTTGACATCATACTATCGAGGCTACTACAAAATCCCAAGAACTGCTAGCCTCGCTACAATAGCAAAGAATAGACATGTCCCGAGAACGACTTTCGAGGAGCATGTTAGAAAAGCTGAAAACAAGCTGATACGGCGTCTGATACCATATCTGGAGCTTTCCAGAAGGGCTCTGCAAGAAAAGGGAAAGCACTGACGTCAGCAGAAAAGGTTAGTTGTTTCGCCTTTTGCTAATATTTCTACGACAGCGCACGAGAAAAAATGCAGTCTCTTAACGGCTATTCGATTAATAGAGGCTTCTTGCAGTGGGATTGTATCAAGGGATGAATGAGATAGTGTTGGATGGGTCAATTTTGCTGCTGGCTTTTGCGGCCTTGTTGGTGTTGATGATGCTTTTGCTGACGAAACTGAAACTCCATGCCTTCCTCGCACTTCTGTTTGTTACAATATTACTAGGCCTAATCTCAGGATTAAACCCACCCGACATCATCAACTACACCATCGACGGAGCAGGAAAAGCCCTCGGATACGTTGCGTTTATTGTTTTGTTTGCGACAATTATAGGTGAGATACTTAACAAAACAGGTTCGGCATTTGTGATATCGAACTCTATCAAGCGTCTTGTTGGATCGTCGAGAGGAGTTTTGGCAATCGCATTGGCTGGCTTTCTGGTGGCAGTGCCAGTTTTCTGCAATGATACTGCCTTCGTTATGTTGGCTCCTATCGCCCAATCTTTGATACTGGGTGGAGGATTTGCCGGAGGCACTGTTATGATTGCTCTGGCCGCCGGCGTACTCACATCGTTCAACCTGATTTTCCCAGCGGGTCCATTATATGCTGCAACAACTTTCGGGGCAGACGTCGGAAAAGTATTGTCTCTGGGATTGATCGTCTCTGTGCCAGTCTTTGCCGTAGGAATGGTGTGGGCATACCGATACTGCAACCGTTTGGAAATTTCAAGAAAAACTTCTCCTACAGAGGAGGAAGCTAAACAGCAACATCAACACTTGCCATCAATAGCTTCGTCTTATGCGCCCATAATCATTCCTTTGGGGCTAATCCTTCTCAGATCACTTTTCGACGGAATTCTCCCTCAGGGATCTATTACCAGAACTCTGTTTGATCTTGTGGGACATCCGATAATCGCCTTGCTCATGGGCATAATAATTGCGCTTGCATTCGCTTCGCGAAAGAATTCCGCAGACACTCTGAATGAATGGGTGGTGGATGGAGTGAAAAGAGCATCTCCCATTTTGGTCACTGTAGGAGCGGGAGGAGCGCTTGGCAAGATTTTGGAAGTCACCGGCATGGGTACGTATATCGGCCGTTTGGTGCTTGGTTATGGCATTCCTTCGATACTTGTTCCATTCATCGTGGCAGCTGCATTAAAGACTGCTCAGGGCTCATCAACAGTGACTATGATCACTGCTCCAAGCATTATCTATCCAATATTGCCTTCCCTAGGGCTTTCGCCCGTAGTCGCAACGATGGTGGTGTGCGCAGGAGCGATGGTTTGCACAAACGTGAATGACAGCTTCTTCTGGGTTGTTACAGGGTTCGCTGATATGGATACCAAGACAGGCTTCAAAGCACTTACTGCTCTAAGCATAATTCAAGGAGTTGTTGCCTTCGTTTTGGTTGCAGTAATAGGAACATACTTTGCATAATCTCTCCGAAATGAAAAAACATGTACGGCGAGCGAAAGAGCGATGATAGGTGAGAACAATGGACGGTACCGGGAAGGCTTGAGATTGCAGGCCATTGTTGCAATGGACCGAAAGGGTCAGGTACTCCTCTCAAAGCATCTGAGAGATAAAGCAAGAATCAAACCCTGTGATAAGCTCATAATCATGGTCTCAGAAAAGGAAGGCGAAGTTCACTGTATTTTGCTGCTGAAAACAGAGAAATTTGCAGAAACCGTGACGAGATTGATGAATTCCGTACTTGAATAAGTTGTCAAGCAGAGGATAGTTTGTGTCAAACAAGGTAAAACTGAAGAAAGTGTGCGTCCAATGGTCAAAGTGAAGAGAAAAAACCTCAAGGATGAGATAAAGGATCTCGCTCTCTCGATGGGCGGAGATCTCGTCGGAATAGCTCCAGCCGCTAGGCTTGATGGTGCTCCACAAGGGCACAGACCGAACGATATTTTGGCCGATGCTAAAACAGTGATCGTCTGTGCCAAAATGATCCCCAACAGCGTAGTCATGCAGGCACCCGCAACTTCCTATAACCAAACGGCATACATCCTACAACACCTGCTCGACATCATAGCGTGCAAATAGCCATACATCGAGAAACAAGGTGGAAAAGCTATTTCCGTGCCTTCTGATGAATCTTATCAAAGTTGGGATCAAGACAAACTTGAGGGGAGAGGAGATTTATCCCATAAGCATGCGGCTGAGGCCGCTGGATTGGGCAGGTTGGGAAAGAACTCGCTTCTAACCACGCCTGAGTTCGGAAACAGAGTTTACCTGGTATCCGTAGTAACAAATCTTGACTTGGAGCCAGATCCAGTAATTGAAAAGGAACTGTGCCCTCAGAAATGCACCCTGTGTATCAGATCGTGTCCTGTGGGCGCAATCAAAGATGGGCAGCGCGTGGATCAGAAAGCCTGCCGCTCTTTCATGCTGCTTGAACTGCCAAAAGGACAGATTGTTGAGAATTGTCGAGAGTGCAGAAAAGTTTGTCCGATAGGAGTGTCGCATATGAGATTAAAGACTGAATAGCTAGCGAGTTCATTTCGTCAACAATCTAGGATGTAAATCCAATATGAGAGTCTCGCTGTTGCAGCCTAAGATAAAGAGAGGTAATGTTGAACAAAACCTAGAAACAATACAGCGGCTGATGAAAAGAAGCATAGGCGATCTGCTAATCCTTCCAGAGTATGTGCTAACTGGTTCTCTAGTACTTGATAAGGAAGCCAATGTTCACGACTGGGCTGCTAGGTGCCGAGAGGCGAAAACCCAAATCCATATAATCGAAGGAGCGCGCGCGTAGCCCGGGAGATTCGAACTCTCGCCAAGCATATCCTAAGCATATTTTTACCGGTAAAGTCGGGTGGGGGTCCCGCCCCCCGCACCATAATTTGGACTTGGTTTTAGGTTATTTTGGCAAAATAAGCTTGATTCAAGGCTTTGTAGTTGGGGGTGGAAAATTGAACACATGTTTACCGGCAAAAGAATGGTAAAGTGACCAGAGGGAATTCTGACTCTTGCTCGCGACCTACTGTTGCAAGGCCTCCTACGCTGCGATCTTGGCGTAGCGCGCGCGTGGCTTTTTGCCTGAAAAAAGATCTGGTTATTGGGTGACGGGAGCAAGAATGGGTCTGGAACCGAGTCGGAGGGCTCAGAAGGCTCTAAAGTGTGAATCCACCTTTAGATATCTGGAAATCGCAACGAGAGTTATCTAAAAAAATGATGTGAGCCGCTTATTTCGGAAACCTAGCTTCGCTGTTTTCCCGCTATCTAACGACCAAAACCCTTTGTCTTTATGTTTCACAGTTTTGGTGCAGAGGGAATATTGCAGCAGAAGCCGCATCAGCCAGCTAAATTGGCTTCTGACACAGGAGGCTTCACTTTCAAAGAAGATGATTCAAGAAGACAAAGGGTATGGGCGTCAAATGACTGCAGAATACTTAAGTGTGATCCTGTACTTCGAACACGCTTTAGTCAGTTCTCAGAGATCTTTAGGCAGAGTATAGGGGAGATGGTATGCCAAGAATAGTTGCAGGAAACGCAGAAATTGAGTGCTGCCTAATCGTTTTTGACAAAAACGGAACACTTGTTGATCAAGAACTATTTCTTCTGAGTTTGGCGAAAGCCCGATTGCAGTGCCTCTGTGACAAGGTCGGACGGCAGATAGCTGATTTGTGGGAAAAGGCTGTCGGAACCGACCTAAAAAACGAACAAGTTGATCATAACGGTCCGCTAGCAACTGCGCCTCAGAGAGAAGAAATATTGATTGCTGCATCAGTAATATATCAGTGCGGCCAATCCTGGAGTGCGGCAAAAAAGATAGCTCAAGACGCATATGATTATGCAGATGAGTGCCTGAAGCCTTCTTATGGATGTGTTCTGCTTGAGGGGTAGCTGAAACGCTGAAACTATTGAAGTCCGGTGGATTAAAACTGGCTGTTGCTACGACAGACGCTCATAAGAGAGCCGAAGAAGCATTAAGATTCCTTGGTGTAGCGCATCTCTTTGATGCGATTATTGGTGGGGATGACGTAGAAAACTCCAAACCTGCTCCTGACATGGTATTAGAAGCATGCAAGCAAACTGCTTGTGCACCTAACGAGGCTGTGGTTGTGGGTGACTCTCTGAATGATATCACAATGGGAACAGACGCTAAAGTGAAGAAATGCATTGGTGTCTCAACAGGTTTCACATTCAAAGAGATTTTGCGGCAAGCTGCCGATGTGACAATTGAATCCGTAACAGAGCTTAGAGTGAAAAAGGAATGAATACGTACAGAGAGCTTGCTAAAGAACTCGATTTCCCGAGAGACCTATGGGAACATATTCATTTGATTTTTAATCAGACGGAAGTCAAGATCCTTCTTCAGACAATGAAATTTGAAAAAGCTTCGGAAATTTCAATGAAAATAGGCGCGAAAATGGAGGAAGTTCAGGCGGTCCTCAATTCTCTGTTCTTCCGTGGGTTTGCAGATAGAACAAAGAAGGGAGCGATTTCCTATTATCAAGCAATGGGCTTCAAAGTGATCCTACGTCAATACATCCAAGAAAAATTCGATCAGTTGACGCCAGAGCAGAGAAAACCCTTCCAGAAGGCATTCATGAATGGGTACTTGGAGCTGTTCAACGAAAGCCAATATGCTGTCTTCAAAGTGATTCCTGCCGAAGAAGCCCTTAAGGAATCTCTGCCTCACTTGATAATTCCCTACTCGAAAGCGTCAGAAATCCTTATGCAATCAAAGAAAATAGTAGTGCTGGACTGTATCTGTAGGAAAACTATGCGTCGGTTTGATAAGCCCCTGAATGTTTGTCTTTTTCTTGGGGAAAGCGCGGAGTTTTACCGAAAACGAAATCAGGGTAGGGAACTCACCCAGAGGGAAGCTCAAGAAATTCTCAAGCAAGCATCAGAGAACGGGCTTGTGCATACCATTGACAATCCTGCAATGCAATACCCAACGCATGTGATGTGTAACTGTGATGATAAAGCATGCGCTTTCATTAGGGGGCTACTAAAATTCGACAGCGACAGAGCTCTTACTTGTTCCGGTTATTTGTCTGTCACTGACTTTGATGCATGCAAAAACTGCGGAAGATGCATTGACGTCTGCATTTTTGGTGCTCGGAAACTTGAAAGCCGGCAACTCAAGTTCTTTGAAAGCAAGTGTTTCGGATGCGGTCTCTGCGTTCTGGCTTGTCCGGAAGAGATCATCGAGATCAAACCTAATGCAGGATTCCAGCTTCCTAGGTGTTGCGTGCGCCATTCAAAAACAAGGCACGCCAAGAAAATGAGCAGCAAACGCGAAGCATACGAACAGGCAGAAGTGGAAATGAATCTGTTTGAAGCGGGTTTCTGCGGCGACTATTGCGGCAAGTGCCCAAACTATCCCGACGATTGTCGAGGCTGCATTCCAGACAACCACATGGACTGCCACTTCGTCAAATGCTGCCTAAGCAAGAGTATCGAACACTGCGGTTTCTGCAACGACTTTCCGTGCAGCAAACTAAGCAGCTTCGTCCCAGACGACAGACTCGAGTGCTTGGCAGGATATCATGTCCAAAACCTCTTTGCACGAAAAACTATGGGAACACAAGCATGGCTACAAACTCAACACAAAAAGTGGAAGGCGCGGCGGGAGGGATAATAGAGTGCACGCTTGTTCCGGAGCAGTCTATTGTTGTTTCACGTTCCATTTATCTCCAAAGGGATTTCTAATTTTCTTGCCCTTGCTAGAATGGAGCACAAGATTATGTTGCTGATGAACCAGAAAGCAGCGAAACTGAAGATTGTTGTCTGATGAAGCCTTCCTTCAGCGCGCGCTTGGATTTTTTGCGAAGTTGTCAAAAGAAGGCGTGGCGTAAGGGAATTTCAATCAAGACCCGTAGAAGAAGAAAAGCTTCTAAGAGTTTTAGAGGCAGGACTGAAAGCTCCTTTGCACAATCATCTGAGGAAATGGGAATTCATTCTCATAAAAGATTTTGAACAGAGAAAAAGAGCAGTGGATTTGGGCGTACCAAAAACGCAACAAAATTGGCATTACATAAAGCTTCACCGTATCCGCCTTGCAGGATTAACAATAAAGCCTTCGTTAGATATCTCTATGGTCAGATTTGTTTCATCTATTTGACGGATGCGCAGGACAAAATGCAATGAGGCCACTTTGTTCTCAGTTCACTAGTCCATTTTTCAATGAGTCCTTTTCGATCCACGCCTGCAATTTTCTTTAGGTCTTCTTTTATTTTGGGATAATTTTCTTTTAGCAATTCAAAACTCTTACATTCCATAAGCTGGCTGCATTGGCTGCAGTCACTCATGCCCTTACTTAGAGCACAGATTCTAACTTGGCAAGTTGGGGGTCCACCGCCTTTTTGGCATCCTAGACATAGAGGCATGGCGTGTGTGCAGGCAAGTCCTTTCATAAATTCGTTGAAATCGAACTCTTTTGGGACCCACTTTTCCAGCTCGTATTTCTTGACGGTTTCTTCAAATTTTCTTGCCAGTTCTTGTATGGCGCTGTTACCAGCTGCGCAGCTGCCGCACCAGATTCCACAGAAGCCAATTTGATTTTTTACGTTTTCAAAAGGCTCAGCTTCCAATTCGCGTGTCTCCAAATAGTTGTAACGAGTTTTGCCCTTCTCGAGAATATAAGTACTCACATGCCAATTATTTTTTTTATCACTTATCTTTTTGCGTCCTAGAACCCTTTCGAGTAGTGTGGCGCGGGACATAAGAAATGTCTCTTTTGAAATCTAAGCAGTTCTTGGCAAGGCATTTTATCACACTCGTAACAGGACTTGAGGCTTTTTTCTTCGCAACATTTTCTCATAAAGCAATTGGGCCAACCGCCACCAGCCTTACACCCAACGCATGCTCCAAACATGGCCTCCAAGTCTCCCAAGACTTTCGAAAATTGTGGAAACTCTTCGAGTCCTTCGAAAAGCTGCTGGACTCTAGCGAGCTCATATATGTCCAAGAGTTCTCTCAATTGTGCGATGGCTTTTTTTATTTCGCCTGTATGTATGGCGCAAGCACTGCAGTACATTCCACAGTAACCGGCAAGTTTCCTTTCTTCTAACATTTCTTATTCCTCTCCGCATTATGAACATAAGAATATCTCATTTATTCATTGAGCCGTCATTTGACCGCATCTAGCGCGCGCGGAAACATAGTTAATGTGGTGATGGACTATGATCTAGGAGGTTTAGATTACACGCTTGCAAAAGCTGCAGGCACTCCGTTACCTTGTCGTTTGTATCTAAGCAGATAGCCGTCAATAGACTCCAGTAGTGAAATCGTCTGGACTGAACTATTTCGCGTGGGTTTTGAATTTATCGATATTTAAGGACACTCACTAAGGCCAGCGCATAGCATGCTACTCTCTCAGTTGTTAGATGCAAAATAGGTGGCAATTGACGGCAGAAGCGTTATTCGGTAGTTACAGTTGTTTTCTATTCCGACCGTTAGAAGCGACCTGCGTTGAAAAATCCTAAACTGCCTAGAGAATTCTTAGATGGACTTAAGGCTATTGCCCCACTGTTTCTGGGAGTGGCTTCGTTCGCGATAGCATATGGGCTTTTAGCCAGAAGGGCTGGCCTTTCGCTTCTAAGTCTTACTCTTATGTCTGTCTTAGTGTTTGCGGGAGCGGCTCAGTTTGTCGCCCTCTCATTGTTAATTTCTGGCTCCTCATTTTTATTGATTCTTCTCATCACTTTTGTGATCAATTCAAGATATTTTTTAATGGGAGCCTCTCTAGGACCCTACACGCGCCGATGGAATGTAAAGTGGCAAAGCATTTTATCTTTCCTACTTAGTGACGAATCATATGCCATGACAATATCCTATTTTACAAAAAACGCACCAAGCAAGTACTATCAATTAGGCGTCAGTCTAGGTCTTTACGTAGAATGGGCTGGATTTTCAATTGTTGGAGGTCTTCTAGGATCGTTCTTGGGCGATCCTCAAACTTGGGGATTGGATTTCGCCCTTCCAGCGACTTTCATTGTCATCCTTATGCCTATGATTAAAACATGGCAAAACGCAATAGTGTGCATCATTACAGGAGTCTTTTCCATTGTTGGGTTCACATTTTTACCAACTAAATGGTACATTCCATTTGCTGCTGTTTCCGGAACAATTGTTGGAGGTGTGCTTGAAATTTGGAAGCGGAAATAATCGGTTTGATTATTGGAATAGCTGCTTTGACATTTTTTACACGTTTTGCCTTTACCATGCTATTCAGGAGATTTAAGATTTCTGAGAGATGGAATATGTTTATGGTCTATGTACCAATCGCGGTTTTTACAACAATTATAGTTCCCGCATTATTATTACCAAGTGGAGAATTGGACATTTCTTTCCAAAACGAATACCTGATCGCTGGAATCATCGCGCTTCTGGTTGCATATAAAACTAAGAATGTAGTAGGAACGGTGATAATTGGTATATCGTCAATCCTTTTCCTGCGTCTTGTGTTAGGTCTTTAAGAAAGAGCCTAAGACAAGTTTGTTCACTGATCTCGATTAACCTTTTCCAGGATCTTCTATGGCAAAGACGCCTGCAATGCTCCCTATTGTATCAAATTGCCCTAATCTCATTCGATCGATCGTCGACTTTCGATTGACATGAAATTAAGATAATATACAATTAGCGCGCGCACAGCTTGGCGGTTGATGGATGGAATCCCTACAATAAATGATTTGTTCGGTTTCAACTTTTGCATACAGATCAAGAAGCAAATCTTTCGCGATTTTAGGTCTTCTTAGCGCGCATGCCTGTTCCGAAAATGATTAAAGATGGTCTTAATTCGTCTTTTGTGATTTGGGGGTAATTCTAGGCCTCGCGTCGGCTTTCGGTCTTATTGCAGTGTCCGTCTTTTTCGAACTGTGGAGGGTTAAGCTGAATGTCGCGTTGTAAGGCTCCGCGATGATCAGGTCGGCTTGATGCTGAACGCGCGCGCGAAGAACTGGAGAGGGTGCTTGCCAAAAAGAATGTGAACTACCCAACAATGCTTAGACGTATCAAAGACAGTTTTACTTGTGAAGAGAAAGGAGCAAGAAAAGACGACGAATTGGACAGAAGAGCAACTAAAAACCTAAGTCTGAGCCTCAAAGGCTTAGTTTATCTGGTTCTGAATGCGGAACTGACGGAAAGAGAAAGCAGAACAATCGTCGATAGCGCGCGGGAGAGACCATTGCCTAGGCGCGCGCTTAAATCCGCTTTCAGCTTGTGCCCTTGCAAATGGGCTCGTATCGCACTCTTGCTCTTCCATTCTCATTTGCAATCACGATATTCTTCAGCCAGTTCTCGTCATCGGTTTGAGGGTAATCTATGCGGTAATGCGACCCTCTGCTTTCCTTTCTCTCCAAAGCTGAGTTTGCAACCAGCTTGGCCAGCAACAGCATAGAATCAGCCTCAATAGCCTCTCCGATTTGTTCTGGATTATCAGCAAACATGAAAGAAGCATTCCTTTCTATCTGCTCTAACTCTTCTAGCGCAAATTTCAATCCTTCTTTGCTTCGTACAGGTCTGCAGAATTTCGAGATAATGGATTTTACGTCTTCCTTAATTACTGATGGATTGGTCTTTTTAGGCTTGACTTTATTACGGAGTTCTTGAAACATTCTCTCTCCTTTGCTGGCATGTTCTCTTTCTATTACACCGAATTTCGAGTGTTTTGCGTATTGTGCTGCCTGTCGCCCAGCTATTGCACCAAAAACTATTATCTCAGTCAGAGCATTTCCACCAAGTCTGTTTGCACCATGAATTCCACTAGCCACTTCACCAGCAGCATAAAGGCCTTCCACTTTTGTCTCACATTTCTCGTTAATTCTAACGCCTCCCATTGTGTAATGAGCGGAGGAAGCAATGTGAAGTTTTTTCGTTGACAATGTTTGCTTAAACGGACCGATCAGATGTTTATAAAACTCTGAATCAAATGCTCCTTCGATTTCTTCAGGAGATAAAGAAGTTAAATCAAAGATAACAGAGTTTTTATGCCTCTTTTTCTCAAAAATTTCCCGTTCAATCGCCACAATCAAGTTATCTCTCAAGATTTTTTGCTTTATCAATCCGTATTTAGCTAGAAAACGTTCGCCTTTTTCGTTCAACAGCGGTCCTTCGGGGACGAGATTTTTGATAGCTTCGATTAACCAGTCTAGAATGGGCATTCTAGGCACTCCAGCATCGATAAACATGGGTTGAAATTGAACAAACTCCAAGTCTTGCAGCTCCGCGTCAGCTCTAAAGGCTAAAACAAGCCCGTCTCCAGTTATTGTTGGTGGATTGTCATTACGAATGTACAATCTGGCATAGCCACCAGTTGCCAAAACAACTGCTTTGGCAGAAATAGAGATAATTTCTCCACTATCTTTTTTGAAAGCCAATGCACCAAGGCATCTGTTTCCTTCAACAGGCAAATCAAAGGCAATCGTATTCTCTAAAACATTTACTCTCAAACTCAAAGCATAGGTGCTCAAAGCCTTTGACAAAATTATCCCAGCAGACGGTCTCTCGGCAATGATGCTTGCTTTGCCATTTTCAAAAAGCAATTCAACTCCGAACTGTTCCAATTCTCTTACTGCATGCCATGCCTTAGTTACGAGGGTTCTAGCCAGACTGGGATTGTTGAGAAATCTTCCTGCTTCTAGAGTCTCTTGAAAATGTTCTGCAATGCCTTTTTCTTCTCTTGAGACTTTAAAAGCCCCCATCGCACTCGCTGTGCAATTGGCAAATCCTGTCTTACTTTTCGAAATTAAAAGAACATTTACTCCTTGTCTTCGCGCTTCAATTGCGGCTCTTAATCCTGCCCCGCCGGACCCAATTATGAGGACATCCGTTAAAAGATTATTCAATTACAATGCACCTCTCTTCTTCCTAAGGATTAGTTGAGATGCTCCTGTGGGACATGTTGTGACGCATAATCCACATCCATAACAATTCTCATTTTTCACTGTGGATTTCTCTTTTTGTATTTCCCTTGCGCCAAATACACATCTTTCGACGCATGCGCCGCATCCATTACAAAGATAGGCATTACAAATCGCAATATAGTCAGACTTTGCTACAAAAAAAATCTTACCATATTTCAAAAGTGCTTGCAAATCATGACAGCAACAAGTACAACAGCTACATATAGCATAGATTTTTTGGCTAGGTAAGTACAACGTAAGATGGACCAGTCCGGCTCTATCAGCAATCTCAAGAACATTTTTCGCCTCATCAAGCGATATTTCTTTCGCATATCCCCGCGACATCAAATATTCAGCTTCTTCATCTAAGAGAAGACATGTATCTAAAGGGTTGTTGCAGTTTCTGAAAGCCACTCGACATCCGCATTTGGCAAGAGCAAATAATCTAGCCTCTTTCAGAATTTTGATAGCCTGTTGCGTTGGCAGTACGTATTGGGTTACGGGAATCGCCTTTCTTACTGGTACGACCTTAGAGGAATACTTTAACTGGCCGCTTTTTATGGTTCTTTCGGTTTTTCCAATTCTTGTAGAAATATAGTATTGCCGAAGCGTGTGAAGGTTCTCGAATCCTAGTACATCATATCTGTACTCTTCGAGATGTGACCGGATGATATCGTAAAAGTTTTTGCACCTATAAGCTTCTTCTCCGTCAAGTGTCTTCTTATAAAGAAAACCGTTTTGGTAAAGCATTTTGAGTATTGAAGAAATTTCCTCTGTTTTCTTTTCTCCGACTTTTTCTGCAACGGCTGAAGCTGTGAGGAACTGGGCAGTCATCAGAACTAAAATTTGGCTCTCTTCAGTTGATATCAATCTCGTTAAAATCGGCATAAGGTTGCTAGGAACGTTTAATTTTTTCTTCAGAGTTTGAAACTCTTGCATTATGGCTCCTCTTTTAGAATTCCTTATTCAAACTTTCTCATTTCTGTTGGAATTTCCATTTGGTCTGCAACCATTTCTGCAGTCTTTTTTCCATAAGTTATTTCTAGAATTTTGAGACCTAGATCGAGCGAACATGAAACTCCACCAGCGGAGATTACATTATCATCTATGTAGACTCGAGAATCAACAACTTCACAAAATTCTCTTAATGCTTCTCGAGCATTGTGATGAGTAGTGGCTTTCTTCCCTTTTAGAAGACCTGCTTTCCCGAGGATAAGCGCGCCTGTACACACAGAGCATATCATATGGTCTCTCGCAAATTCTCTTATTTTTTTAAGAAACTCTGCGGCACCAAAGAGTTTGGTTACACCTTTACCGCCGGGCACTATCAGCAGGTCATAACCCTCAAAACTATCGGTAATCTTGTGAGGCTTTACCATTAAACCGTTTGCACAAGTGATTATGTTCTCAGAGGCTATAACGTCAACCTGCAATGGCTTTTCGATCGGCAGTTTTCCTTCGTCTTTCATGGAACGACTTTTGGCTAAAACCTCAAAGACCCCAATAAAATCTAGCTCCTCTACATCTGGGAAAATATATATTCCAACTTTCTCCATTGCAAAGCCTCATTTTAACCATTCATTCATTGTAAATCGTGTTGTAATTGAAAGACGAAGGATTATAAATTCTCGCATATATATAGGCGCGCGCGCAATTGGCGGTCCAGAAAATGGATAAAGGAATGTAAAGGATGTGAAGGATGTGAAGGATGTGAAAATTGAAAGACAGCCTTTGCCGCTTATTTATCCCAATCCAGTAGTGTTGGTTACGACCCTTGACGCGAACAAGCGGACGAACATAATGACTCTAACTTCGATGGGTGCAGTTTGTTGGGAACCACCGATAATCGGTATAGGAGTTGGTAAAAATCAACATTCCAGAATCCTAATTGAGAAGTGCAGAGAATTTGTGGTGAACATCCCTAAAGCTGAAATGCTTAGAGATGTGGAATATTGCGGCCTTGTTTCTGGGAGAAACGTGGACAAGTGTGCAAAAACCAGCTTTACGTTATTACCTTCCACTGAAGTACAACCTCCAATGATTGAAGAATGCCCAGCAAATCTGGAGTGTAAAGTTAAAAAGAAAATTCCGCTGGGCAGTAACATATTGTTTCTCGCTGAAGTTGTCAGCCTTCACATTGATAAAAAAATGCTTGACGAAAAAGGTGGAGTAAACCTAGCAAAGGCATCGCCCATAATGTTCAATTTAACAAACACTTACTGGGGAGTTAGAGAAAAACTTGCCGATTATGGATTCACTAGAATCCAAAAACTTCTTTGAGACATTAGGCGTTTTTGTAGAAGTTAAGGGGGTGAGGTTTTACGATTAAATTCGAAATTCATATTCCCCAGGAAGGTTACAGTCCTCGTAATGAAGATATCAAAAGATCATCACAAAAACCTCTCTATGTAAACCTCGTCAAAGTACTCGCCCCTTAACTTAACCTGCCTTTTCGCGATTCCAATTCTCTTGAAACCGAGGCTTTCATAAAACCGCAAAGCCCGTTCATTATGCGCCATTACATAAATCAATATCTTCTTAAACTTCTTTTCTTTTGCAAAATTGAAGGATTCTTTAGCTAACAATTTCCCAACTCCTCTGCACCGATAGTCTTTATGAACCCATGTTCCTATTGTTGCCACATGGCTATTGGCGTCCATTTGAGAGTAAAGGCTAATGGTCTGGATGCCCACTATTTTTCCGTCAACTTCAGCAACGAAAACGGCTTCTCTATCATTCAGCGATGCTAAAAATTTCTCCTCTTCCTGAAGGGTAAAAGGTTCATCTAAAATAGTAAGTTTTCCTTCAGCAATAACAGAATTAATCACAGCCGCCACTTCTTCAGCATCTTGCAATAGACCTTTGCGAACCTTTATCATTCAACAAATCACTACATAACAAAAAGTCTAATAACATTCTGCAGGAGCCAAGCACCGAGGATAGTAAGGTCTTAAGAGTTTCCTCATTTCATAGCAGAGGTGGCATTCGTCAACGAATTTCATGTCTTTTCTAAGTCCTTTTGCTATGGCAGTTTTGAGAAGCCCTATTGGCCCTTCTTCTGCTATAATCGATAGAATAGGATGAGAGTGGTAATCATAGTTTTGAAGTATTCGTATTAAAGACTGCTTCCTAGTGTTACCGATGCAAATGCCGGGGCAAAGTGTCACGTTTCCTTCACAGTCAATCTCTATTGCTTCTGGGCTTTTCAAATCTCCTCCTATCCAGAAGGGGAATTGGCATTTTCCCTTGGGTACTTGTGTTTTCCCTTTCACGTGGTTAGCTAGTTCTGCAGCTCTGCCTTTGAAACGAACCTGATACGTATTGATATTCACGTTGTCTAATCCTCTTAGGCTTTCTAGCGACGCTCTGGTAGCAACATCATAAGAATTGCCCGAACTAGGGCACATTAAGAAATAGCTATCTACGCATACTTTTTCAAAACCAACACTTTTGGCTGCCTCGATACCATTTTTCACAGTCTCCAGAGAAACATATTCTTGGTGAAAAGCATCAACGCTAAATGTGATGCATGATAATCCTCCGTTTCTTAGCTCGGTGAGCTTCTTTTTCGCTATGGTCTTGGTTTTTGCCCAATAACCATTTGTTATGACCCATGTTCGAGGTATGCCTAACTCCTTTGCCATTTTCATGATTCCCTTCAAAAGCTCAAGATGCAGAAACGGTTCACCTCCATGGGCGCATATGGATTGTAACGGGTGGGTATCCGTAAGCTCTTCCAAGTAATTCTCTGTATCTGCCAGTTTCATTTGCCCCTCCCTTTCTGGTCCAGCCTTGTAGCTGCAATGCTTACACTTCGCTGGGCACTTGAAAGTCAGAAGGAAGTCAACATTTTTAACCCTCATTGGAAGCTCAATCCATAATCGAAGGGGTAGCCTAGGGCGAAGTATTTAAGCAATCGTCCTATATGTAGACGCTTTTTATGTTGGTCTCATTGAGCTTTCTTGTCCGACGGGGGCGACGATACTGAGGCAATCACCATGCGCGCGTGGAGAAAGCCCGTTGTCTCAGTTGGACTGTAGATTACGGAAAGAGAAAGTGATGTATCCATCTTGTTTATTTGACGCTAGAGTGAATCAGTTGAGCTATTCGACCTGATTGTCTTGTATCCAAATGCTAGCAAGAGCATTGTTTGAAACCCTAGACTTGAACCCATTTAGGCTCTAATCCCGAGGAGGCTTACTGTGGTCTACCAACAAACTAGCTTTTTCCCATTTTTCTTTCAGTTTTCTGCTTGATTATGAAGAAGCACGGGTAGAGTTGTCACAATATGCATCTATCACAGATCTAGATATGTGGAAGACTTTCAAAGCATTAGCCTAGCGTCACATGACTGTAGAACACTTATCTCACGGTTTACGATTATTCGATTCGTAATATCACTTGAAGGGGGGTAGGAAAAATCGTGTCTGAGATGATCGCTTATTGTGGATTGGACTGTGGCGAGTGTAAGGCGTTCAAGGCGACCCAGGCGAGAGATGCAGAGCGAAAGAAGCAGTTGGCTAAGCAGTGGACTGAAGGACTGAAGATTGAGTTCAAACCTGAAGACATTGACTGTAAAGGCTGCATGTCTGATGTGCTTTCTGGCTGGTGTCGGAAAGTCTGCAAGATACGACCCTGTGCTGAAGAGAGAAAAGTGAAGACTTGCGCGCACTGCGACGATTATCCTTGCGGAAAGCTGAAAGAGTTTTTGTCAAACGAACCTGTGGCCACAGCGAATCTTGAAAAGATACGAAAAACATTGCAGAGCTAGTAAGAGGCACCGAACTGTGATGCTGACGCAGAACGTGAGGAAGGAAGCGAAGAAAGCCGGTTTTGCAGTTGTGGGCATCTCAAATCCTGAGATGCTCCACGACTTGCCTTACGGAAAGATTGAATACGTCGGTGTTTTGAAAAGGCCGGAGGAGGAATTGCCGAAGGTCAGGTCAGTCATCTTAATGGGCATATATGCTTGGGACGCAGCATTCAACATCGTCGCTGATTCATCAAATTTGCATTTCGATGGAAAACGCGAACCGAAGGTACCTTTGGAGAGTTATCAGCTGTATTATCAGATTGTGAAAAGCAAGGCTTGGTTGGTTGCATATTATTTGGGGAAGAGAGGTTTTGATTCAGTTCCATCGGTTGGCATTCCTCTTAAGACGGCTGGGGTCAAATGCGGTCTTGGCTGTCAGAGCAAGAATACGTTGCTGGTAACTCCTACATACGGACCTAGAATCAGATTGGTCTCGGTGCTGACAACTGCAGAGTTGGACATTGACGAACCCTACAAAGATGACTTATGCAAAGACTGTGAAAGATGCGTACTTGCATGTCCGGCCAAGGCGATTGAACCATACAAGGTGAAAGTCAACAGATGTATGGTTTACGCATCTGAAAACCCACGTTCAACAGATGTATCTGATAAAACAAGAGACTTGAGAAGAGACTCATTAAACGGCCTACACCAAACAGCTTCATAGACTGCACTACATGCCTAGAAGCCTGCCCAATAGGAAAAGTGAAAGGTTAAGGGCCTTGCACCCGCCAACTAGGTCTCTGTTGACCGAACTCTCGCACTCGCCTGGAAAAGTCATGAGTGTTTTTTTCGCTTCTTGAAAGGTTTGGGCCCGACCTAGGATTCTCAAAAGATAGGAGCGCCATGTTTTGTATCCAAATTCCGGATAATCTATAAAGGAGAGGAAGGACCATGCTGCTTTCCATTGTTGTGGCGAGACCTCGTAATCTTTACTGAAAAGGTACTCTGAAACCTCCTCGTCAGTTATGTCCTTTTCAACATAGACTAATGTCCAATGTAGATCAAACAGAACTGCTTTAATGTTGGTCAATAAGGTCATCCAGCAATTACCATAGCGCGTGCTTGCGTTTTGCTATTCCTTTGGGCAACATGAACGTGCCATCTTTTCGAGGCTCAAAATCCAGAACTTTTATGACAGAATCAGCGTTTAGAGGCCCGTAGATGTGAGGATATAGTTCTCGTTCAGTTCCTTCATATCGGATTTCAGACTGAACTCTAGCAGTCTCGATACAGAGGAGAACTAGTCCTTTCTTGCCACGAAACAGAGCATTTGCCACTCTCATTATTTGTCCTCTAGTAGAGCAGTGTATGAAGCCTTGAGATTCCAACGTATCACCACAGTAGGTCTTTCTCAGTTTTGCCTCTTCCCATTGTTCACGTTTCGTAATGTGCAAGATTATGCTCATTGTAGCCTTCCTCTGTTGATGTCACTTTTGCATGATCTTCTTAGTCTTCATTCTGTGCGCTCCGGCGCGCGCTATTTTTCTAAAGAATGTGCACGCAGCGTGTTTAGGCTGTTTCTTCTTTCTGGTGCTACGCGCCTGAATAGTTGGACATATGGGACTAGAGAGGCAACGAGTTTGTTTTCGGCTTTCTTGAGATGTTCCTGATAGGTTGTTCTGGAGACACGTTTTTTGTTGGCAATGTCTTGGACGTTGGCCTTTCTGGGCAGGTTATAGTAGCCGTTGCTATATGCTGTCAGCAGAGCGTCCATCTGTTTTTCGGTCAAAT
>Ga0315268_10000697_pt1 | contig 39085 bp, 37 predicted proteins | sample C1_top_MG_FD_204535 | JGI IMG/M metagenome (GOLD analysis project Ga0315268, IMG submission 204535) | Sediment microbial communities from Yellowstone Lake, YNP, Wyoming, USA - C1_top | ecosystem: Environmental > Aquatic > Freshwater > Lake > Sediment | place: USA: Wyoming | collected 2017-08-01
AACATCAGCAGGGCGAAGGAGCCGACGACCCCGATGAACATCGAGACGATCCGTCCGACGAGTTCGGCCGGATTGCCGGCCCGGAGGGGGTTGGACAGGGTATGGGCCTGAAAAGGCTTGGCCGCGTCGGTCGGCGTGGCGGAATCCGACGGTATGGCGTTTTCAGCCATGATCGGCGGCGCCGCGAGCAGCCCGGCCGCCATGATCGCCAGCGTCAGCGACCACCAGGCCGTCTTGACGGCCGTGTTCTTAAAGCGGTTGTATCGCGTCGTTGTCGGCATATGGTGATAAGCAACGGTCAGGCCGTCAGGGAGTCGGCGCCGCGGCGGCGGTGCTGTTAGGATCATAGCAGCACATCGAATTTCTTTCGCAATTCTGCGACCGGCACTTGTCTTCATCGCCGCCGTTGTCTTTTAGGCAGCTTTTTATGGCTTCTGCGGTGCAATTCGCGCCGCACAGGTTCGGGATGCAGTACAAGCCTTTGCCGCCGGCCGGCGGGTTCTGGGTCACGTCGAGGCATTTGAATTTGCTTAGAGTCGCGCATTGTCCCAGCTTGACGCAGACGAGGCTGCCGTCGGGTTTCTGGATGAATTGCCCGTCACCGTTCGGATTGACGCTGTCTCCGGTACAATGCACGCCGATCGCCTTGTAGCTGCCCCGCAGTTCCAGTTTGTCCATGCCGTATTGGATGAGCAGGCCGGAGGTCATGATGATCAGGATGCCGATGATGGCGTTGGTGATGGCTTTCTTGCCCTGGCCGACTTTTTCCTGTGAGCCGCCGGAAGTCACCAGCAGGAAGCCGCCGTAGACGAACATCAGCAAGGCGAGGCTGCCCGTGAGCCCGAGGATGATCTGGGAGATGTTGCCGAAGGTCTGCAGGACGCAGACCAGCGATGGCACGGGCGGCGGATTGCCCGGTTCGCCTTTGGCCGTGGCGCATTCCGGGACCAGCCTGAACCAGGGCGTGGACCCCTCGTTCGATGCCGGCGTGGTCGGTTCGGTCTTCTGCATGATCGGCTGGTCGGCGGCCAGGGCCGCCGGCACCGCCTGCGGCAGGGTCAGCAGGCCGGCTCCGGCGAGCGAGACGGTCAGGACGAACAATGAGAACATCTTTCTGCTTTTGGCGGATAGGTTCATATGGGGCCGGTCATTTGATGGTTTGGTTCACTTTGGTGGCCGCCAGTTCGAGGATCTTGAGCGGATCGGCGTCCCCTTCCTGCACCTGCTTGATCATGTCGGTGAAGGCTTTTTCCGTGGCCGCGGCATCCTGCCCATGATACCAGCTTTTGGCCGTCGGCACCTGGGAGGCGAAAACCGAAAGGTCAAGGCTCTCCAGCTGGCCGTTGACCAGGCTGCGCAGTGCCGTGGGCTTGTCGGTCTTGGCCAGGTATTTCGCGGCCTGTTCGGCCTTGGTCAGGAATTGGACGAAATCCCAGGCCTCATCGCGGTGCTGGGTTTTTTTGGATACGACCTCGACCCAGTAGTTGGCGTAGTTGACCGGCTTATTGCCTTCGATCTGCGGGAAGTTGGCGATGCCGAAATTGAGTTTCGGGTTCAGGGCGTGGATCTGCGGGAGATGATAGGCGTAGCCGAAGAAATAGGCGACCCGTCCGTCGGCGAACGCCTGCAGCGAGTCGGGCATCTTGTCGTTCCAGGTGTAGACCTCTTTTTCGGGGTTGGCGAAATCATGGTAGAAGACCAGGGCGGCGGCGCCTGGCGTCAGCGCCTGGCCCGCGGTCTCCGGCGTGTACTTGTCGAAGGTGGCCATGTTGTTGTCGTCCGTCATCTGCGAGCCGTTCTGCATCATCAGGAGTGCCAGGATGTCGGTGGACCGTTCGACGTTGTCGGCCGTCCCGAGAGCCGCGGCCGACTGGATGATGGTGCCGACCTCGTCCAGCTTGGTGATCTTCTTGACCTGGTCCTGGAATTCGCGCCAGTGGGTGGCCGGTTCGGTGATGCCGGAGGCGTTGAGGATGTCGCGGTTGAAGTACATCACCATGGTGTCCACGGACAGCGGCAAGCCGTAGATCCTGGGCACGAGGGGCGCCCGCGGATCGGCTTGTTCCGTGGGTATGATCACGTCGCTCGACACGACGTCGACGAAATCGTTGGCCAGCTGTTTGATGGACGGGCCGGGCAGCTGGCGCAGGACCGTCACTGCTTCTTTCTTGATCGTCCCCTGGACCTCCCGGAAAGGAACGGTCAGGACGGGCGGCGCCGGCGCCAGGCGCGGCAGCCACTCGCGGATCCAGGTGTTGTGGAGCGAGAAGATGTCCGGGCCCTTGTCCTCGGCCAGCGCGTCCAGGATCGCCTTCTTGTATTCCTCGTAGGTCAGTTTGCGGTAGTCGATGGTGATGTTCGGGTGCAGCATGCGGTAGGCGTTGATGGCGTCGGAAATGGTGTCGCTGTCCTCGAAGACGCGCCAATAGGTGAGCATGAGGGGCCGGGAAGCCTGGGCCACCTCTTTACTCACGCCTTTACAGCCCAGACCGGCGGTCAGGAGCAATCCGGCCAGCAGGGCCAGGACGCCCGCCGTTCTCCACAGTCTCGGTTTTCCGGGTTCTTTGGTTAGGACTTGGTCCATATCAGGAGGATTATTATTTTTTCTTGGCGCGTCTCTTGGCCCCGGTCCCGGACAGGCTTTTGACGCGGTTCCGGAGGAAATCACCAAAGGCGCCGTCCTTGTTGACCTCCTGGTGCTGCAGGCCGTAGTCGACCGTGGCCACCAGGAACTGCAGCTTGTCGCCGCAATCGTACCATCTGCCGTCGAAATCGTAGGCGTAGATGGAGCGGCGGCCCTTGAGCGAACGGAAGGCGTCGATCAGCCGGATCTCGCCGCCGACCGAGGGTTGGGCCTGCTCCAGGGCCTGAAAAACTTCCGGAGTGATGATATAGCGGCCGATGATGGCCAGGTCCGACGGAGCATCGGCCGGTTTCGGTTTTTCGACCAGTTCGGAAACCTCGTAGGTCCGGGCCGAGACTGGCCGTCCCGCGACCACGCCGTATTTGGATATCTCTTTGCGGGGAACCCGCTGGACGGCGATGACCGGGTCCTGGTAGCGGTCGAAGACCTCGAGCATCTGCTTGACGCAGGGCACTTTGGACTGGACGACCACGTCTCCGAACAGCACCACACAGGGCTCGTTGCCGACGAACTCCTTGGCCATCAGGATGGCGTGTCCGTCGCCGAGCGGGTTCTGCTGCCGGATGTAGGCGAACGACGCCAATTGGGAGATATGTTCGACCTCGGCCAGCTCTTTGATCTTGCCTTTCTGGCGCAGGCGGGTCTCCAGTTCGAAATTATGGTCGAAATGATCCTCGATGGCGCGTTTAGTCTGGCTGGTGACGAAGATGATCTGTTCGATGCCGGCCGCGACGGCGTCCTCGACGATATACTGGATGACCGGCTTATCCACCAGGGTCAGCATTTCCTTGGGCTGGGCTTTGGTGGCCGGCAGGAAGCGCGTTCCCAGGCCGGCGACGGGGATGATTGCCTTGCGTATCTTCATACCCGGTAATTATAGGCCAATATTGGCCATAAATAAAGCCTGCGTCGGCCGGCCCGGTCCATTCCCGGCCCGGCCGAGACAGTTATCGCCGGCACCCGTGCCGCGGGCTCCCCGCGGCCGGGATCACGGCATGGTGGCGCTGATGACCGACGCCGCCTGTCCGACAGCCCAGCTCAGGTCAGGCCGCTCGACCGTCGGCTTGGTGTCGATCATTTGGCCGAAGGCCTCTTCAGCCTTCGGGTAGTCGGCGCCGCGATACCAGGAGCGGGCCGTCAGGATCTGGCTGGCGAAGACGCCGACCTCGCTGTTGGTCAGCTGTTCGCGGATAAGCGATCGCTGGGCGGTCGGACGCTTGGTGGCGGCCAGGTAACTCGAGACCTTGTCCTTGCCGCTGATGAACTGGATGAAGTCCCAGGCTTCGTTGGGGTGTTTCGTCTTGGCCGAGACCACCTCGATCGGATAACGGGCCACGTTGAAGACCTTGTTCGGATCGACCTGCGGCAGCGGGGCCACGGCCAGGTCCAGCTTCGGGGCGCGCATTTTGATCTCCTTGGCGTCGCTGGGGTAGCCGAAGTAGAAAGTCGTCCGGCCGGTGATGAAAGCGTCCAGCGAGTCCGGCATGGTCTCGCTCCAGGTCCGGTTGGGGGCCCCTTCCGCGGCGAAGCTCTCATAGAACATCAGGGCCTCGACGCCCGGCGGGTAGCTGCCGCCGCCGCGTCCGCTCATCGGATAACCGTCGAATCGCGGCCAGCCGCCGTCGTCGGTCATGTCCGCCCCGTTCTGCATCATCAGCGCCGACATGATATCGAAATAGTTCCTGACGTTCTTGGAGGTTCCCAGGGCCACGCCCGACTGTTTGAGCTCCCCCTTATCGTCCAGCGCGGTCAGGATGACCGCCTGGTCCATCAGTTCGGTCCAGGTCACCGGCGGCTTCTCGATATTGGCGTTCTTGAGCAGCTCTTTGTTGTAATACAGGGCCAGGGTGTCGAGCGAGAGCGGCAGGCCGTAGATCTTGTTCGTCTCCGGTCCGCCGGGAGTATCCGGCGGCGCCGGCATTACCACCTCCTTGGTCACGAGTTCGACGAAATCGCCGCGCAGGTCGATCATCGACAGGGTCGGCGATTTTTTGTTCTGGGCGACGATCTGTTTTTGCTGGTTGACCACCATGGTGGGGATGGTCGTTTCCTTGGGCAAGGGCAGCAGTTTGGACTTCCAGCCGCGCAGCCAGACATTGGGAATGCTGAACATGTCCGGACCGCGGTCTTCGGCCAGCGCCTCGAGCAGCTTGGTATCGTAATCCTTGACCGGCATCTTTTTGTAGATGATCTCGACGTTGGGATGGGTCTTCTGATAGGCGGTGATCAGTTCGCCTAGGCTCTCCGGGTCGTCCTCGGTGCGCCAGTATTGCAGCTGGACCGGCTTCATCTTGACCGCGGCCGGGCTGAGCAGACTGCAGCCGGCGCCGCCGAAAATAAGGGGAATAAGCAGAAACGAGAGGATGATTTTACGCATAATTCCGGATAAATGATTTGGCTTGAACTGGTCTAATTTTATCAAAAAAAGGCGGCAAACGCTATGGTCCGCGCCGTCGGTGTCCGGCCGCCGGTTCAGGCTGCCGGGTTTTTCGCCGCCTTGGTCGCCTCCAGGACCTGCTTCGACAGCCAGAAGAAATAGCCGACCACGATGAAGGTCACGCCGGTCGGGAGCCAGGCCGGCAGGCGCGCGCCCAGCCCTTCGCCGATCATGATCAGGCCCAGGAGGCCGATGGAATACATCGCGCCGTTCTTCAGGTAGCAGTAGTTCTTGACGTGTTCCACGCCGCGGATGGTGAACCAGCGGACGACGAAGGCGCCGAGGCCGTTGCCCAGCAGGATCAGCGGCACGGAGATGGTGAAGGCGAAGGCGCCGAGTACGCCGTCGATGGAGAAGGTGGCGTCCAGGAGTTCGAGGTAGAGGATCTTGCTCAGGTCGGAGATGTGGGTTTGGCCGACCAGCTCCCGCTCCGCCCGCTCGGCGTTGTGCTTGAAACCGTTGGTGATGAAGAAGGCGGTGGAGCCGACGATGGCTCCGAAGCCGACCATCGGTCCGATCTTCATCGCCTGCCAGACCACGAACAGCAGGACGACCGAAGTGACGGCGTAGAACCAGAAAGACAGCTTCTCATGGATGTGTTTCTCGAACTTGAAAACGCAGTTCTTCGGTTCGACGAACAGCCAGTAGAAGAAGAGGTAGAGGAGATAGAGCCCGCCGCCGGCCAAGAGGATGGGTTTCTGTTTTTCGATGATGTCGCGGATCGACGGGTCGGCGCTGAAGGTCGCGGTCAGGGCGTTCATGAAGCCGAGCGCCGGATTTGAGAGGTAGACGATGACGAGCGGCAGCAGACCGCGGACCACGAAGACGGCGATGATGATGCCGTAGAGCAGGAACCAGCGCCGGCCGCGCGGCGACATCGTCGCCAGGACGTCGGCATTGACCACGGCGTTGTCGACGCTGGAGATGACCTCGAACAGCGTCAGGCCGAGCACGATGATGATGGCGTTGTATGCTGACATGTTGCGCGGATGATCCGGCGGCCGCCGCCGGAGGTCCTAGTAAGGCTGATTGCCGGTATCGATGAATTTGAACCGGAAAAGACCGCGCTTGACGCCCGCGGCCGTCCAGGCGAGATAGGGCAGGAAGACGGTCAACACGGCCGCCCAGGTCAGCGAGGTGAAGACGAAGGACAGGCCGAAATAGGCCGCGGCCAGCGCCGCCTCCGTGGCGAAAAAGAATTTCAGCGAGGGATGGTCCTTGGTCTCGCCGTGGGCGTAGATGGCCGTGGCGGAATAGACGGCGTCGACGGCGAAGAAGACGGCCGTCACGTACAGGAATTTGGTGATGTCGGAAAAATAGTTCGGCCACTGGGAAAAGATGAACATGACGGCCGTGATGAAGTAGACGTCGATCAGGTAGTGTTTTGGCAGTTCGCCGTATTGGCGGCTGTTCCACCAGTAGTTGATGATCACCATCATGACGAACAGCAGCAGAACGGCCTGCAGGTTGAAACCGGTGAAGGCGATGAAGACGTTATAAAGGATGATGCTGACGTAGACGTCCAGGACGACGTCCAGGAACGGGTAGTATTTGGTGCCGAACATACTTAGGGAAACGGCAAAAATCTTCTGATCGTATCTTATCACGCCGCTAAATCAGGCGCAAAAACCGGTCCGGACTACCTGGATCGCGCCTGGGCCGCGGCGAAAGCGCGGACGAGGAGAGCGGTGAGCAGGTAGCCGGGAATGATGAAGGCCGCCAGCAGGAAGAAGACCGGTTCGTCTTTTTTGGTCAGGGAAACGATCAGGTCGTTCAGCAGGACGGCGGCGGTTTCGCCGGCAAAGATCAGGCCGGCCCGTTTTCTGGTGATCGTGAAGAACGATCCCGGGCGAAAGACGGTTTTCGTCGGTCGGACGGCTGGCGGAGTTATTCGCGGCATTGCGGCGGATCCCATGGCGTTTATTCCGGTTCGACGTGGATGACCACCCGTTTGATCCCTTTCAGCTTGTCTTTCATCAGATACTCGAACCGGCTGGCGGCGTTATGGACGGTCTCGACCGACATACCGCCGGGCGCCAGGCAGTGCAGCGACACGAAGAATTTGTCGCCGATCTTCCGCACCAGGACGTTGTGCGGCCCGTTGATCTCCGCCACCTCCCCGTCGGCCGACCGGAGCGCCGCCAGCACCGACTCCATTTCCGCTTCGGTCACGTTGGAGCTGAGGATGGCCTCGTTCTTGAGGGGTTCGATGTGCGAGTTCAGCTCGATGTCGTCGCCCACTTCGTTCTTGACGGCCTGCTCGAACTTGGAGGCCAGGTCGTGGGCCGCGGCCACGGTCAGCGTGTCCGGCACCTCCAGGTCGTAGCTTATGTACTGATGCCCGTCCAGCAGGTCGATGATGACGTCATGGACGGCCAGTTCGTTCTTGTGCGCCAGCGCCTGCACCGTTTCGACGATGGTCTCGCTGTCGAGCTGCACCGAGCGGGCGTGGATGACCGCGTCGGAACCGGGAATGCGTTGCTCGATGGCGCGTTCCACCCGTTTGACGATCTCTTGCGCCTTGTCCAGCGAATATTTCCGGTTCATTTGCAGGGCCATTTCGATATGGACGCCGGACCCGAGCGGTCTGGTCCTGACCCGTTCCACGCGGGTGACGCCTTCGACCGCCGCGGCGATCTCCCGGGCCTGTTCGGCCACGCCGCGCGGCGCGGTATCCACCAGCACGTCGATGGTCCGCCGCCCCAGGCGGTAACCGGCCACGGCGACGAAGACCGAGACGCCGACGGCCGCGATGGCGTCGGCTCCCCGCACGCCCAGGCGCACGAAGACCAGGCCGGCCAGCACGACGGCCGAGCTCCAGATGTCCGAGCTGAAGTGCAGGCCGTCGGCTTCCAGGGCCTGGCTCTTGGTCTCCCGGGCGACCTTGTACAAGGCCCGCGAGCGCGAGACGTCGACGATGATCGAGCCGATGATCACGGCGAAGGCGTACCAGGTCGCCTCGACCTCGACGTCGCCGGTCAGCAGCCGGCGGGACGCTTCGTAGATGATCCAGGCGCTGGTGATGAAAAGCAGTCCGGTCTCGATGAGCGCGGAGACGCTCTCGATCTTGCCGTGCCCGTAGTGGTGTATTTCGTCGGCCGGCATGTCGCCGTGCCTCACGGCGAAGAAGGTCATGACGGCCGCGGCCAGATCGAGCAGGGAGTGGGCGGCTTCGGACAGGATGCCCATGCTGCCGGTCAGCAGCCCGACGATGGCCTTGGTCAGGGTCAGGCTGGCGCTGGCCAGCACCGAGCTGAGCGCTACCGCGTTTTTTTCCTGGGCGTGGGACATATGGCGCTTATTTTACACAAATAGGCCGCGCCGGCCAAGACCGGCGACGTCCCGTCCGGCCGCATTCGGGAATTCGTGCTAGAATGATGCGGTAAGGAAATCTTTGCGGGTGCCGGATCAGCCTAAAAAGGATAGCGTGCCGCCCCGCCACTTGGATCACTATGGACCGCAAGACCCAAAAGATCGCTTTGGCCGCCGTCGTCGTCATGACGGTTGGCGCGGCTGCCTATTTCGCCGCTGGCAGGAAGCCGCTGCCGGCCGTTCCGCCGGCGCCGCCGCCGGCCGAACAGCCGGCCGTTACCGCGCCCGCGCCGCCGCCGGCCGGACCGCTCATCTACCGCAACGCCTGGTACGGTTTCGAGCTGACGCTGCCCGACAGCTGGAAGGGCTATACCGTCCTGACCGGCTCCTGGGAAGGCGCGACGGCCGGTCCCGGGGGCGAGACGGCCGCCGAACAAGGGCCGCTGATCTCCATCAGGCATCCTCAGTGGACCAAGCGGGTGCCGCGACAGGACATTCCGATCATGGTCTTCACGATCGGCCAGTGGCAGGATCTTCAAAAGGACAAATTCCACATCGGCGCGGCGCCGATCGGCCCGTCCGAACTCGGCCGCAACTCCCGCAACGTCATCGCCCTGCCGGCCCGCTACAATTTTGCTTTCCCCGCCGGTTATGAGGAGGTCGACCAGATCATCCAGGGGCACGCGTTGCGCGTCATCGAGCCTTCGCCGTGACGGAGCGGTCTTCCGATACCAAAAAACGGCCGTCAGGCCGTTTTTCTTGTGGCACGTCTCAGAGTCATTTACGGCCGGCGGCCTGGAGAAAGGCGTCGGACGAATCCACGCAAAGGCCGTCGACGCAGAATCTGAACATGTCCAGGCCGATGGCGGCCGGATCCCGGTCGGCTGTCATCCGGCGGAACAGGTTCCGGTCCGACCAGCGGATCAGGTTGTAACTGCCCGTGCTTTCGGGGAACAGGTCCGCCCCCTCGGTGATCCGGACGGCGATGTTCAGCATCAGGATCGCCTCCTGGGCGTCGCTTGACGCGTCCCGGCCGGCGGACAGGTACTCGGCGTCCGTGATCAATGACGGATATTGCGCCCTGCCTTCAAGCAGCGCTCCCAGCCAGGCCTGGTAGCGCAGGGCGTCATTCTCGAGAGCTTCCGCCAGTCCGAGCTTGCGGGCCAGAAGCGACTCCACCGCGTAGACGACGGGATCGTGGCCGGAGGCGCCGGCATTGTCCACCTGGTCGTCCCGGAAGATGGTGAGCGTCTCGGTGCCGCCCCGGCGCTGCCGCTGGACCCGGCTGCGGACGACGGCCCGTTCCAGCAGGCTGGCCAGCAGCGCTTCGGGCAGGCGCTGGGTTGGCACGCTGATGACGTCCGGGTGCGTCAGATTGGTGTCGGGGTTCCTGACGACGGTCAGGATCTGATCGTCCGCGCTCTTCGCGCCGCGCAGGATGGTCAAAGCGACGACCGGCGAGGGGCGGCGTCTCGAGGACTCGAGCGAACGGGCCAGATGGGGCGGGAGTTCTTTCATAGCGCGGGCAGACTGATGATATCTTTTCGAGGGCTGTATTGCTCTCAGTTTGCTACGGAATCCGGTATAAAGGCAAACTCACCTTAATAAGCGCTGGACACGATATTAATATGAAGATGAAAGATCCAGACAGCCATCTATGAAGCGGAGTTCAACGATCATCCTTCAAGTCGTCATCGTCCTCATCGGCATCGGCGCTGTCGCGGCCTTGCTTTGGGGACCCCGCATCGAGGGTCGGAACGCGCACGCCACGAACTTCGAGATCTATTTCAAAGATCCTTTTCTGGCGTATGCGTATATCGCGTCCATTCCGTTTTTCGTGGCGCTTTATCAGGCCTTCAAGGCATTGCGATATGCCGGACGAAACAAGATATTCTCGCCGGAGGTCGTAAAAGCCCTGCGGACCATCAAATATTGTGCGCTGGCTATCATCGGTTTTGTCGCCGGGGGAGAGATCATCATCATCATGCTGAACAATGGCAGTGACGACCCCGCGGGCGGGGTTTTCGTGGGTCTGCTCATCGCCTGCGGCGCAATCATGATGGCCATTACGGCGGCGAAGTTCGAACGTTTTTTGCGGAATGCCGCGGAGGTGAGATCCAAAACGGCTTGACGGATAACGCAAGCATTACTGGATAAATAGGCAAAACCACCCATTCGGGCGGTTTTGCGGTTGTCTCGACCAACCTTCATCAACTCTTGATGCTACAGACGAAGATGAGTGTCCCTCATTAATTGCTTTGCCCAAGCATACAACAAAACGCCCCATTTGGGGCGTTTTGTCTTGGCGACAAACTCCTATCTGCGGGCCGTTACCCTAGGGTACTCGGGTAACACGATAAGAAATTGTCGTGGCGGAGAGGGTGAGATTCGAACTCACGGTACCCTTTCAGGTACAACGGTTTTCGAGACCGTCTCTTTAGACCACTCAGACACCTCTCCACTACGGGATAAATCTTTTATTATTTTAGCGTGTTAAAAATTATCACGCCTCGGCCTTTTTGTCCATGCTGGCCGGGACCGGGGCGGCGGCGTCCGCTCCGGCCGCCAGGCTTTCCGCGAGGCCGATCAGGATGAAGAAAAGCATCGCCAGATCGTTCTTGAAATAGGGAACATCGACCAGCCCGTGAACGAGGAGAGCGGCCATGGCGGCGATGAGCGCCGGCGGCAGCCAGCTGTCGGACCGCGTCCGCAGCAGCCGGATGGTTTCGCGGAAAAAGACGGTCAGCAGCCAGATGAAGCCGGCCAGGCCGATAAGTCCGATCTCGCTCCAGAAATTCATCACGATGTTGTGCGGGTACATGAAGATCTCGATGTATTTAGCCTGATGGTAGGGCTCGATGACCTTTTGGTAGCCGGAGAGGCCGGCGCCGAAGACGGGGTGGTCGGCCAGCATGGCCGCGGTCTCCCGCCAGATGATCAGCCGCACCGAACCAGAATCGTCGCGGCCGCTCACCAGGCTGCCGGCGCGGTTCCGGACCGGTCCGACGAGGCTGACCACAAGGCAGGCGGCGATGATGACACCGAGCGTCGGCGCGCGCAGCGGCCTGAGCAGCAGGCCGAAGATCGCCAGGCCGACGACCGCGGCCAGGAGCGCGCCTTTGGAGACGGCGAAGAGCGAAGCAGCGGCGCCGAGCGCGGCCGCCGCAGCCGGAAAGACCGACCAGACCCTGAGCCGGAAATTTTTGGAGCGGACCCAGGCCGCGAACCAGGCGGCCGAGAGCACGCTGACCGGGGCGGCGAAGAGGCCGATGGCGTTGGGGAAGCCGAAGAAGCCGGTGACGCGCCGGGTGGCGGCGGCCTGCCAGACCGGATTGGGTATGCCGAAGCCGGTGATCTTCTGGATGATCGCCGTCAGCCCGATGACGGTCAGGGTCGCGCCGAGACCGGCGATCACGGCCAGCCGCTGCTTGGGGGTCCGGATGGAGTCGGCGAAGACCGTGAAGAACAGGATCGGTTCGAGGAAGTAGGCGCGCCAGAGACCGGCCGCCCCGCGCAGGTCCGGCGAGACCAGCGCGCCGGCGGTCGCCCCCAGCAGGATCAGGGCCAGCGGATACGCCCAGCGTCCCCAAGCCTGCCAGGCTCCTTTTTTCAGGCCGTCGGTGAACAACCAGACGGTGAAAAGTTCCAGGAAGAGTATTTCCAGCAGGGTCGTCGGCAGTTCCGGCAGCCCGGCACCGGGCAGACCGACCGTCGTCCGCAGCAGGTAGGCCGGCAGCAGCGCCGCGAAGACGGTCACGGCCCAGGCGCGGTTCAGGACGCAGATGACCGCGAAAAGCACGGCTGGTATGGCGAAGGCGAGGAAAATGGCGATGCTGCCGGTCATATTTCGGCTGTTTTGCGCTTTAACAGCAGACTCAGCATGTCTCTGTCGATGCCGCCGAGCGCCGCCAGGGCCGCGGCGTAAACGGCCATCCCGATGAGCACGCGGGGCAGGACCTGGACGCCGCCGGTCCAGCGCAGCACGAGGTACATCGCCAGGCTGGCCAGGAGCGCTTTGCCCAAGTTGCGGAGCGGCAGGCGCGAGCCGGAACCGCGGAGCACGACGGCCGCTGTGGCCGCGGCGATGAAGGCTTCGGAGAACAGGGTCACCCAGGCCGCGCCCATGGCGCCGTAGGACGGGATGAACAGCAGGTACAGCGCGATGGAGACGGCGGCGTCGATGGCATAACCCCAGATCATCTTTTTCTGCAGGCCGAGAGCGATGACCGCGTGGCCGAACAAGGCGCTCCAGAAGACCATTGACCCCGCCAGCATCAGCACCGCGAGCGGCGCTCCGGCCGCAGCGAATTCCGTACCGGCGACGAAGCCCATCAGGTCTCCGGCCACGGCGAAAGTGCCGACGGCTAGGGGTACCGCCAGAAGCGACAGGAAGTCAAAAGCCCGGCCCAGGCGGCGGGCGAAGGCAGCGCGGTCGCCGGCGGTCCAGGCTCCGGCCAGCACCGGCAGGACCAGGCCCATGAAGACGGTCGGGATGATGGTGATGACGTCGAGGATCTTGTAGGCGGCGCCGTAGAGGCCGACCTCGTTCTGCGGGCGCGTCAGCGACAGGATGATGACGTCGCCTTTGAGATAGACCAGGTTGAAGGCGATGGACAGCCCCAGCGGCCAGCTCTGGCGGACGATCTCGCGCCACAGCGTCCGGTCGAAAGCCGGACGCAGGCGCAACAGCCGCCGCGCGAAGATCAGGTTCAGCAGCAATTGGGCCGCGTTGCCGGCGACCAGGATGCCGACGATGGCCAGGAGTCCCCAGCCCAGACGCGACGCGGCGACGACGCCGCCGAAAAGCACCAGCCGTCCGGCGACCTCTGCGGCCGCCGCCTTGTGCACGGCGAGTTTTTTCTGGAAGACGCCGACCAGGACCGATGACAGGGAAATACAGAGGAAGGACAGCGAGCCCAGGGCGATGGCCGCCTTGATCACCGCCGGGTAGGGGAAGAGCAGGCCGATGAGCGCGGCGGTCCCGAAGAAGGCCGCGCCCGACGCCAGGCGCAGGGTGAAGATGTTGGAGGCGATCCGGGATTCGTCGGCGCCGGGTTCGGCCAGCATCCGGATCATGGTCAGGGTCAGACCGAAATCGACCAGGATGCCGAAGAACTGCAGGAAGGAGACGGCCGTGGTGAACTGGCCGTAGCCGGCCTGACCCAGATGGCGGGTCATGACTGCGACGGTCAGAATGCCGAGGAGGACGCCGATGAATTTTCCGGCGACCTGGACGACGGTGTTGCCGGCGATGGCGCGGGTCAGGGACATAGGTTGGATCAGCGGTCTTTTTGTCGGACGCATACGGCCGGACGGACTTCCGCCGGCCGGAACCTTATCAAGCTCGGTCAAATAAGTATAACACGACCGGCCGCGTTTGGCTTTGACTTCAAGCTCAAATTACGATAAAATACAAATAGAAGACAGGTCCAAGGGGGAAAATAAAAATAAACATGTTTCCTAGCCAAAAACAACCCCCCGCCTTACGGTCGGTCCCGTGGTCATCGCGGGCACGGCTGGCTGATGTCCGAGGTTCCGCCGCGGCGAGAGCGCTGGCGGTATTTTTTATTTTCGCCTGCGCCGCCGTCCTGGCCGCCGCCCGTCCGGCCCAAGCCGCGGTCGCGCCCGTTTTCGCCGCCACGGAGCTGATCCGGTCGGCTCAGCGCGTCGAGCTTGCCCCGGGCGGCTCGCAGTCGTTCACCATTGGTTTCAAGAACACGGGCAGCGCCGCCTGGCGGTCCGAGGGCGGCAATTTCCTGTCCGTCTACACTTTCGATCCCAAATACCGCAAGAGCGTCTTCGCCGACGCTTCCTGGATGAACGACGTCCAGCCGGCGCGTTTGACCGAGGCCGCGGTCGCGCCCGGGCAGGTCGGGCGTTTTTCGTTCACGCTGTACGCGCCGCTTGAAGCCGGAACGTACCGGGAAACTTTCGCGCTGGCCGCCGAGAGCCTGGCCTGGATCCCCGGAGGCAAGTTCACCGTCGAGATCGCCGTGAGCGCCGCTCCGTCGATCGCGGTCCCCGTCGCCGGCGAGGCGGCTTCCGGGCAGCGGGCGGCCGGTTACAAGGCGTTGCAGCTCCTGGTGAGCGACCGGCAGCTGAGCCTGGATGCCGGAGCCGTCAAGGAATTCCGCGTGGGATTCAAGAATATCGGCCGGACGGTCTGGAAGCGCGGCGGTGACGCGCCGTTGGCCATCAAGGCCGAACCCGGCAGCAACGCCTATTCTTTCCGCGACGCCTCCTGGTCCGATGTCCGGACGGCCGCGCAGCCGTCGTCGCCCGAGGTCCAGCCCGGCGAATTGTCTTTCTTCAATTTCAAACTGTCGGCGCCGCGTTCCGCCGGCGTCTATCTGGCCCGTTTCACCCTGACCGCCGGCGACGACCTGATCGACGGGGGCGAGGTCGACATTCCCATCGAGGTGCGCCAGGGAACGGTCCCGGCCGCGGTCAGTCCCGCGGGTCAGGCGCCGCTCTCCAACTCCGGCGCCCGCGGGCCGGACATCCGCGTCGGCCTGTTCAGCCCCGACGATCCGGCGCGGCCGGTGACGCTCACGGCCGACGGTCCTTATCGGCTGATGGACGGCGCGGGCAACGCCGTGACGACGCTCTCCGGTCCGACCTCGGTCGTCTTTGATCCGGACTCCCGCACCTACGCCGTCGGCAACGGATCTTTCCGCCAGATCCTGACCAAATATCTCTATTTCGAACCGGCGGATCCCTCGACGATCTTCGAGATCACGAGTTACGAGAACCGGCCGAGTTGGGATCAGAACGTGAATTTCAACCGTTTCCGCGGCCGGATCGAGATCTTCTTCGCGCTCAGCACCCGCCGCCTGTGGGTGGTCGAGCAGCTGCCGGTCGAGGATTACCTGCGCGGCCTGGCCGAGACCTCCAACGGTTCCCCCTACGAATATCAGAAGGCTCTCGTGACCGCGGCGCGGACCTATGCGCTGTTCGTCGTTTCCGTCGGCGGCAAGCACCAGTCGGAATTCTTCGACCTGAACACCACCGGCGGCGACCAGGTCTACAAGGGTTACTCTTCCGAAGTGGTCCGGCCCAACGTCGTCCGGGCGGTCGAGGATACGAGAGGCATGGTCGTGACCTACGGCGGCGAGATCGTCGTCACGCCGTATTTCTCGCGTTCCGACGGCCGCACCCGCGCCTGGACCGAGGTCTGGGGCAGCAACCACCATCCCTGGCTGATCTCCAAGCCGGCGCCTTATGATCAGGGTCAGACCCTGTGGGGCCATGGCGTCGGCCTGTCGGCCAATGACGCCGCCGGCCGCGCCGCCGACGGGGTCGGCTGGGAGGCGATACTCAAGTACTATTACACGGGTATTGAATTAAAAAGGCTGTATTAGTACAGTGGTGCCATGACCGCAAGAACAGCAACAGTTACCGCAGTTTTAGGAGTAGCCGGGATGCTGACGACGGTCTCGGTCCTTTTATTTATGCCCGTCGCCGTTCATGGCGCCGGAGTCCCCCAGGAGGTGTCGCGACAGCTGGAAAAGATCTATCTTTCGCGGCGTGACCTGCAGCAATGTTTCCGCCCCGACGACTGGACCGCGATCCCGTCATCGAAGGCCGGCAGCCTGGCCGATCTCGAGGATTGGGCCAGGAAATACGGGTACCGCGAGTACCCCGACCTGCTGGCGTCTTACGGACCGACGGGCGTCGACGCCGCCGCTCCCCGGATTTCTCCGACGGCGGGCCCGCTGCCTTTGAAGCCGACGGCCGCCGCTTACGGAACGGTGCTGAAGAACGGCGCCGCGTTCGACTTCGGCCGGCTGACCGCCCGGGCCGTGTACGTGGTCGACGCCGCGTCGCGCGAAGTGCTGTTGGCCCGCAATTCCCGGGACGTCAGGTCGCTGGCCTCCCTCACCAAGCTGATGACCGCGGCCGTGGCCCTGGACCGGAAGTTCTCCCTGGGCCGGACGATGACCTTGACGCAGGATGACGAGGTCGGCGGCGCGCGTCTGCGCGTTCCGGTCGGCAGCCGGCTGACCAACGCCGACCTGTTCAACGCCATGCTCGTCGGTTCGGCCAACAATGCCGCCCACGCCGTGGCCCGCTCCGTCGGCCTGACCGTGCCCGAATTTGTGAAAGCTATGAACGCCAAGGCCGCGGGCCTGGGACTGGCTTCCACCAGGTTCGTCGATCCCACCGGCATCGAAGCGGCGAACGTCTCCACAGCCGAAGATGTGGCGGCCCTGGGCCTAGAGGTCTTTGAGAAATACTACGAGATCAGGCGCTCCGCCAGCACCGCGGCCTGTGACGTCCGTCTGGCCGGCAGCGTTCATCACCTGACCAACACCAATGAGCTGCTGACCGACGAGAACAACGGCTTGGTCGTTACCGGCGGCAAGACCGGCTATCTCGACGAGTCCAAATGGAATCTCGTGGTCAGGATGCAGGACTACCGGCGCAAGCCGGTCGTCGTGGTCATTCTCGGCGCCGAGACCAAGCAGCAGCTGTTCCGGGAAGCCGAGACCGCGGCCAAATGGGTCTGGGACAATTACCGCTGGGTGAAGCGGTAGCAGACCAGAAATAGAATGTACTTAAACCGCCCTCTGAGCATGGGGGCGGTTTTTTCGTGACCGGCAGGCATGCGGGTTGCTCCGATAAGCGGCGCCTGCCTGCCGGCAGGCAGGGCCTTGGCCGCTCCTTGGAAACCGTCCGTCCACTTCGCGGCCGGATAGCTTAGTAGGGCGTAGATATGCACCTATTCTTTTTCAAAAACTCCGCCATCAGCAGGCGGAGTTATTTTTGCTGATCACGGACGGCTGGCCGCCGCTACTCCCCGGCCGGCTTGGTTTCGCCCTGTTTCTTCCGGTCCGCTTCGACCAGGCCGAGCAGGCTTTTCCTGACCTCGTGCGGCCGCGGCACCTGTTCGAAATCGAAGCGTTCAACTTCGGCGGCGGTCTGGATGAAGACGCTGCCGTAATTGAAAAGGAAGGGGAAGAATCCTTTGACTTCGGAGGTGACGTCCTGGATCTTGGCCAGGTCGAGTTCGGACACGGTCCGGGAAAAGAGGCCGCGCTGCTCGACGCTGAGGACGCGGTCGTCGGTGACGACCCAGGCGTCAAGGTAGTAGTCGACGAAATTGGACAGGAAGAACAGCCAGAGGCTGAGGTAGTAGCCGCTGGCCAGGAGCACCAGTGCCGGGCGCGCGACCGCTCCGGTCAGGAGCGCCGGCCAGATGGCGCTCACCAGGAAATACCCGGCCACCGGCACCAGGCCGAGCGCGGCGATGAGCAATACCTGGCTGACCAGGATGATCGGATGCCGTCTCAGGTAGAAGACGACCTTCTCTTCCGGTTTGCGATGGATCAGCTGGTCGAGATTCATGGCTGACTGGGGTTAGGTGCGTCGGGCAGGCTGAAACCGGACAGCGACGGGGTCAGGGACATGGCCTGGCTCCAGTTGACGCCGCCGAGCTGCTGCCAGGTGAGGAACAGGATGCAGGTGACGCCGATAAGGAAGGTCATGGTGACGGCATAGCTCAGGCGGGTGGTGGCTCCGTAGTGGACCAGGTGATGGATGTTGAAGAAGGCGAAGACGCCCACGAAAATGACCACCAGGGCGTAGGGGATGAGCAGGGCGGCGATGGTAAAATTGACGGTCATATTCATTCTTCGAGCGACGTCTGCCGCGCCGGCACGGCCAGGTTCAGGTGGCGGTAGGCGTGCTCGGTGGCCACGCGGCCGCGCGGCGTCCGGTTGAGGAAGCCGAGCTGGATGAGGAACGGTTCGTGGACGGTCTCGATGGTCTCGATCTCCTCGGACGTGGCCGCGGCGATGGTCTGGACGCCGACCGGTCCGCCGCCGAACTTCTGGATGATGGTCAGGAGGATCAGCCGGTCGGTCCGGTCCAGTCCGTGGCGGTCGATCTCCAGCATGTTCAGGGCCGCTTCGGCCGAGGCGGCGTCGATGCGTCCGCCGGTCCTGACCTCGGCGAAGTCGCGGACGCGTTTGAGCAGGCGGTTGGCGATGCGCGGCGTGCCCCGCGAGCGCGAGGCGATGAGTTCGGCCGCGTCGTCGGGCAGTTCGGCCCCGAGGATCAGGGCGCTGCGCTTGATGATCGTGGTCAGTTCGTCCGGGTCGTAGAAATCCAGGTGGTGCGTGGCGCCGAAGCGGTCGCGCAGCGGGGCGGAGATCAGGCTCATCCGGGTGGTCGCGCCGATCAGGGTGAAGCGCGGCAGGTCAAGCCGCACGGTGCGGGCCGACGGCCCTTTGCCAATGACGATATCCAGCGCGAATTCTTCCATGGCCGGGTACAGCACTTCTTCGATGACCTTGTTCAGGCGGTGGATCTCGTCGATGAACAGGACGTCGCCTTTTTCCAGGTTGGTCAGGATGGAAGCGATGTCGCCGACGCGCTCCAGCGCCGGACCCGAGGTGGTGCGCACGCGGACGCCCATCTCCTCGCCGATGATATGGGCCAGCGTGGTCTTGCCCAGGCCCGGCGGACCGTAGAGGAGCACGTGCTCGATCGGTTCGCCGCGGCGCTTGGCCGCTTCGAGGAAGATATCCAGGTTCTCGCGGAGCTTTTTCTGGCCGACGAATTCGCTGAGGCGCTTGGGCCGCAGGGTCATGTCGAAGACCTGCTCCTCCTTGTCGGCACGCGGCTCCAGCAGGTCTTCCGGGTTCGGTTCAAGGTTATTTTGGTCGGGCATAAGGCGGTAATTCCCCTTCATCTTATAGGAAAGACGGGGAAAATAACAGCCAGCCGGTTTGGACTTTATTTTCGTTAAGGGTAAGATGACGGCATCAAAGATCGATCTATGTCCCTGCTCTGGGCATCTCTCTTCGTCATCGTCTATGTCGTGGCCGCGACCGCGGCTTGGGCCTGCTGGTCGGCCGCGCCTTGGGTTCCGACCAAGCGTGCCGAGCGGGGATTAGTGGCCGACCGGTTGCCGCTCAAGCCCGGCGAGGTCCTGTATGATCTCGGCTGCGGCGACGGCGCCGTGCTGTTCGCCTTGGCCGACAAGTATCCGGAAGCCAAGCTGATCGGCTATGAGTTGTTCTTGGTACCGATTCTGATCGGCCACCTGCGGAAACTGCTGGGAGGGCGCCGCTACCGCAACGTCAGCATCCGTTTCGGGAACCTGTTCCGTCAGGACCTGAGCGATGCCTCCGCGATCTTTTGTTTTCTCATGGTCAATAGTTATGGCCGGCTGCGGCCCAAATTCGCCCGGGAGCTGAGCGATGACTGCCGGGTGATGGTCGAGGCCTGGACCATCCCGGGGCTGGAGCCGTTACAGAGGATAAAAGAGGGGAAGAAAGTGAGTTATTTCCTTTATAAAGGTTCGCAATTTCGATGAATGATATGCCGGAACGCGAGATCTATCAGCCGACGTCGGGAGATCTGGCCCAAGCCGAAGCGCTGCTGACGCCGGAGCAGCAGGCCGCCTCCGAGGACCGCGCCGCCGCCAAGTTCCAGGAACGGCGGCCTTTCGGCGAGAGCGGCGACAGGTTCACGGATAAGCTGGAGCGGCGGCCGCCGACGCCGGAGCAGCGGCGGGAGATCGGGGCCGGTTTGGACAAGCTGGGCGACCTGTTCGCCGGTTCGGATATCCGCTGGCGGCTCGACGGGGCGATAAACATTTCCCTGATGACCAAGCCGCCGGGCGAGTACATCGGCGCGCACAAGGATTTCGACGTTTCCATCGAACAGGCGGACACGGCCAAGCTGGACGGCTTGCTGGAGAAGAAAGGTTATGGCCTGTTCATCTCCAGGCTGAAAGTTGAAGGCGATCCGAAAAGCAGCCGGGTGATGGAGCGGGTCGGCGCCAGCCGTCTGACCGGCGACCCGGCGGATACGGTCATGATCGGCGCGATCGACGCCGCGGGAAAACTCCGCTCGGACGAGCAGCTCGATTTCGTCGACGTCCATGTCGTGCGGCGGGACCAGGCCGGTCGCGCCCTTGGTCCGTTCGGCAAGCCGCTGCCGGAAAAATGGCTCGAGGCCCGGACCGTCGGACATAACGGACGGGAATTGAAGATCTCGGATCCGCGCCTGGTGGCGTATTATAAGGTGCGCGAAGGCCGCCCTTATGACCTGGCCGACGTCCGGCATCTGGTCGAGGCCGGCCGGATCACCGCCAAAGAGGCCGGGGAGATCGAGGCGGTCATCGGCGGGGATCTGGCGTCCCGGCGCGAGATGGTTTCGGGAATGACCGTTGAGGTCCTGTCCGGTCTCGGCGCTGACGTCAGACCGGACACGTTCACCAAGGCCTTTGCCGCGCATCCGCGCGTCGCCGGCCGGATCACCGATCCCGGCGATCCGCAGCTGGCAAAGTTGGAACAGGTTTTGGGCGGCTTGGAGCGGCTGGACGCCGCCAAGATATCCGAGGCGCTGATCGAAGTATTCAGTCTGGGCGATTATGAACAAGAACAGCGGCGCAAGGTCGGCGAGCTGCGCGCGATGGTCCGGGAGCAGGAAGATGCCGCAGCGGCCGCCAGCCTGCGGCGGGATATAGGCAAGATGTAGTCGGCAAAAAGAAAAGAGCCCACCCTTGCGGGGTGCGGCTTTTTTCTATGGTGCCCGGGGCCGGACTCGAACCGGCATGCCCTTGCGGGCGGGGGATTTTAAGTCCCCAGTGTCTGCCATTTCACCACCCGGGCCAGCTCGCTGGCCGCTCTCGGCGGAACAGAGTGCCCCTTTTCCCGCCGACGGCCTCATTATAGCAGTTTTCCCTGCCAATTTTCCGCATCGGTCTCGGTTCTGACGATCTGGAGCGAACCCTCCTCTATTTTTTCCCTGACGGCCGGCATATCCAGTATTCGTTCGAGCGCGCTGCCGATATTGGCCGCGGCGGCGTCGCTGGCCGCCCTTTCCGCGTAGCGCGGCAGATCGACATGGATGACGACCGGCGTCGTCGCCAGGTCGACGCAGCTGTGGTGCCCCATGACGTTCAAGGCGATGCCGACGTTGCCGGCGATATCGGGATTCATGGCCGAGAGGCGGAAATACTTGTTGTGTTCGTTCACCCACGCGCGGTAAGCGTCGCCGATATAGATGCCGTGGCCGGCGTGGCCGGTTTCCCGGGCGCGAAAATCATTCAGACCGCCGCCGGCGCTCAGTACCCGGGCGCAGCGGGCATCGTCCTCGTCGATATCGACGGCTTCGAGGCCGTAAGCCGTGGTGTCCAGCATCAGGACGTGCGTCCTGGTCCGGGGGTAGGTTTCCATCAGCTGCCGTTTCAGGGAGGTGAAGTAGCCGACCTGCGCCTGGACGTCATTGGCGAACGCGGCGCAGCCTTTATGCGGGTCGTCGGCGCATTTATGGGTGACGAAGTAAACGGCGCTGTCTTTGCCGGCCGCCGCGGCTTCTTTCAGCCGCGGACCGAAAAGCCGGTCGAAGATCGCGGCTTCGATCTTCCCGCCGCCCGAGGCGTAGACCAGTGCTTCGCCGGGCAGCAGACCCAGAGCCTCCTTGGTGAAAGCGGTCCTCTCATCCATGCAGCCGGCGATGATCGTTTCGCACGACGCCCGGCGGCGGGCCAATTCGGCCGCCCGGCCGCGGTGCGCGGCCGCCAGGGCGCGGTTTCGTTCGAGCATTTCCGCGGACTCCCGTCGCCAGAATTCTTCGATGGCGGCCAGGTCGATCGGTTCGCGGTTGGAATTTCCTTCGTTGGTCATAGGCAAATAAATAGTGCTCGCCAGCATAATAAAAAAAAACGATCTTGTCCAGGGGGGTGCCGCTCATTTGAATGCGGGGGGCCGACAGTCCGTTGTCGCGGGCAATTTCGTCGGTAGATCGTCCGGTGTTTCACTTGCGGGGTCCTTTTTCCCGTTTATTTTTGGCCTTACTAAGCCATTTTTTCAGATCACGGTAGGACCCGGTATTGAGCACGTCCTTAGTTGCCGCCCAGCCGCGGCGGGCCACGGCCACGCCTAATTCCAGCCAGTCAAAATGTTCCGGCCGGTGGGCGTCGCTGTCGATGACCAGTTTCACGCCGGCCCGGACGGCCAGGCGCACATGGCTGTCCTTCAGGTCCAGTCGGTCGGGGGCGGCGTCGATCTCCAGGGCCGTGCCCGTCGCCTTGGCGGCTTTGATGACGGCTTCCATATCGAAATCGCAGGGCTCGCGTTTGTTGATGACGCGGCCGGTCGGATGGAAGATGATGTCGACGTGCGGATTCTTCATGGCGCGGATGATCCGGGCGGTCTGCTCGGAACGCGAAAGATGGAAGTGGGAGTGGACCGCGGCGCCGACCATGTCGAGTTTCTTGAGCGCGGCGTCGGCGAGGTCGAGGGACCCGTCCCTGAGGATGTCGACCTCCGAGCCCTTGAGCACGCGGAAATTCACGCCGTCTTTTTCCAGGCGGCGGTTCAGTGCGTCGATCTCCCGGCCCTGCCGCGCCAGCTTTTTTTCGTCCAGGCCGCCGACCATGGCCAGCGCTTTGGTGTGGTCGGTGACGGCGAGGTATTCCAGGCCGCGCCGCCGCGCCGCTTCGGCCATGTCGGCGATGGAATGGCTGCCATCGGTCCAGTCGGTCTGGACCTGCAGGTCGCCGCGGACGGAGCCGTAGGGGATGAGGTCGGGGAGTCCGCCGGCCGCGGCCGCCTCGATCTCTCCCGAGGCCGTGCGCAGTTCCGGTTCGATGTAATCAAGGCCGACGGCCCGGTAGACGTCCTCTTCGCTGCGGGCGGCGACGCTTTTCCGGCTTTTCCAGAGTCCGTATTCGTTGAGTTTGAGGCCGCGGGCGATGGCCAGCTTGCGGACTATGACGTTGTGTTCCTTCGATCCGGTGAAATATTGCAGCGCCGCGCCGTAGCTGGCCTCGGGGATGACCCGCAGATCGGCCTGTACGCCGTTGTCCAGGCGTACGGCGGTCTTGGTCGGGCCGTGTTCCAGAACTTCAGCGACCTCAGGCAGACGGATGAATTTTTCCATGACCCGTTCCGGTCCGGCGGCGGTCGCCAGGATGTCGATGTCGCCGATGGTCTCCTGCCGCCGCCGGATGGAGCCGGCGACGACGGCGTGCCTGACCCCGCGCACGCCGCGAAGTTCAGTCTCGATGCGGCGGGCCAGCGGCAGGATGTCGCCGAGCAGCCGGCGGCCGGCGGAGCGGCGGCGCAACTCGATGCTCCTGATGAGGTTCGCTTCGGTCTTGGCGCCGAAACGCGGCAGGCCGCGGATCTTGCCGGCCGCGGCGGCTCGCTCCAGTCCGGCCAGGTCCTTGATCCGCAGTTTTTGGTACAGGGTCTTGATGGTCTTCGGGCCGACGCCCTCGATGCCGGACAGCTCGTCCAGGTTCACCGGATATTTGGCGGCCATCCTCTCGTATTCGCGAAAGGTGCCGCGTCGGATCATCTCTTCGATATGATGAGCGATGCCTTCGCCGACGCCGGGCACGGTACGGAGTCCGTCGCGCCCTTTGGCCGCGAAGAGGCGGTCGAGCGGTTCGTCGGGACCGAGCGCGTCGATGGCGTCAGCGGCTTTTTCGTAAGCTTGCGGCCGGAAAGGCACGCCGTCCATCTCATAGAATACGGCCATGTGGCGCAATTTTTCGGCTATCTGGCGGTTGGTCATGGCACCAGTGTAGCAAAAAATCGGACATGGCGCTGTTCGGATTTCTTAGCCCAGCTCCGACCCCATGCCCGCAGCATCGCGGGGCTCGAAAATTTCGGACGTTAACAAAAAAGCCCCATCCAGGTGGATGGGGCCGGCTATTTCAGCCGATCGGGTCAAGAACGGAGATGCTCTCCCGTCGGCCGTCTTCGCCTAGCGCCGGCAGTCGCCGGAGCTGTCGCCGTGGTTCAGATGGGCTCCGACCGCCTTCTGGCTGACGCAGATTACGTGGGCGCTGCCCGGGTTGCCCGGCGGGATGTGACAGACGGCCACTTTCGGAGAAGGACAGTCCACGGGATCGCCGCCGGGATCACCGCTTCCGCCGGTGGAATTCCCATCGTCGCCGTGATCATCGTGATCGACCTCGCCGTCGTGGTGTTCACCTTCGCCATCGTCGTCATTATTGACGCCGCCGTCGGAATTTCCGTCATCGCCGTTGTCGTCACCGGGTTCGTTCTCGACGCACGCGCCGAGGATATCGCCTTCGGCCAGATGCGCTTTGGCCGCGGCGAAGCCGACGCAGATGACGTGGGCGCTGCCCGGGTTGCCCGGCGGGATGTGGCAGATGGTCACCTCGCCCGGGGCGCAGGTGTCGTCATTGCCGTCATCCGGATCGGCCAGACACTGGTTCTGTACGCAGACCAGCCGCTGGTCGCAGTCGGCGTCCGTAACGCAGCCCGTGGGCGGCGCCGTACAGACGCTGTTCTCGCAGACCAGTCCGGCCTGGCAGTCGCCGTCATCGGCGCAGCCGCCGCCGGCAGGTTGCCGCTGCGAGCAGGTTCCGTTCAGGCAAACGAGCCCCGCCTGGCAGTCGGCGTCTTCGTAGCAGGTGCCGCCGCCCTCAGGCAGCGGATCGCCGCAGACGTTATGCAGACAGACCTGGCCGTTGGAACATTCGCCGTCGCCGACGCAGCCCGTGGGCGGCGCCGTACAGACGCTGTTCTCGCAGACCAGTCCGGCCTGGCAGTCGCCGTCATCGGCGCAGCCGCCGCCGGTAGGTTGCCGCTGCGAGCAGGTTCCGTTCAGGCAAACGAGCCCCGCCTGGCAGTCGGCGTCTTCGTAGCAGGTGCCGCCGCCCTCAGGCAGCGGATCGCCGCAGATGTCGTGCAGGCAGACCTGGCCATCCGGACATTCGCTGTCCTGAGCGCAGGTGGTTACTGAAACGTCAGCGCAGACGCCGTCCTGACAGACCTGGTTGGTCTGGCAATCGTTTTGATCCCGGCAATCGTTAGACGACCCGCCAGGTACGGCCACGCGGCCTCTGCAACCCTCGCACCCGCTGTTCACCAACCCCAGATACAGCAACGCGACTCCGATCAATGTCTTTCGGTTCATGGTGTGACCTCCGTTCTTGTTTGCAAAGAGCAACGCTGTCTTATCAATTAAGCTTAATAAAGTCAACCAGCGGCCTGATCGACCGGAAAGACGCCATTGATCGGCGCTTTACGTCAATAAATATTTGCGTACCGGTCCAAGATATTATGAAAATCCTTTCAACGTCGCGTATCTCCGGCCTTCAGGCAGGCCGGTCGCGTCAACTCGCAAAATAAAAAACCCTATCCAAGGTGGATAGGGCCGTAAAGGGCGAACGGGTCAAGTCAGGTGTCAGACGTCATGGACCGCAGCTTGAAACCGCGATCTTGAGGCTGAGCGCTTTGGGCAGGCCCGCCTTCAGGTCATCGACCCTGTTGCCGGCCTTCTTCGAAGAGGCTGGATCGATGGCGATGACCACGTAGTCACCGGGCACGAGACCGAGACGGACCTTGCCGTCGCTGCCGGTCTGGCCGGTCGCCGCCGGGGCGCAACCGGCGATGATCTGGGCGTAATCATCGGCATCGTAATCATGGCCGATGGTACCGGGGCAAGAGCCGTCGTTCTTCGAGAACGCGTAGACGGTCGCGTTGGCCAACGCCTGGCACGTTCCGGACGAACCGCACGTCGCCCCGCAGCATTTCTGCAAGGTGACGTCGATGGCGCTCGGACAGCCGGCGAAGTCGGGCGAACCGGGGACTGCCGGACACTGGTCCTGGCCGTCAGGCGCGCCGTCATTGTCTCCGTCCGGAGGCGGCGGCACGACGCAGAGGCCGTTGCGGCACAGCAATTCCGTCTGGCAGTCGGCGTCCTCGCGGCAGTTGCCGCCCGTCGGTTGCGGCGGCAGGCAAACATCGTAGTTGCAGACGAGTCCGCCGGCGCAGTCGCTGTCCTGGAAGCAGTGGTTGTCCGCCGGTTTCTGGACGCAGGCCGCCTCGTGGCAGATCTGGTCGGTGGCGCAGTCGCTGTCCTGGAAGCAGTGGTTGTCCGCCGGAGTAGCGACGCAGCTGCCGTGGGAGCAGATCTGTCCCGCCGCGCATTCGCCGTCGCTGAAGCAATGGCTGTCCGCGGGGAGCGGCACGCAGGCCGCCTCGTGGCAGATCTGGTCGGTGGCGCAGTCGCTGTCGTTCAGGCAGTAACTGTCGGCGGGGACCAGGACGCAATCCGCCTCATGGCAGATATAGCCCGTCGCGCAGTCGGCGTCGGCCAGACAGTGGCTGTCCGGCGGCACCTCCAGGCATTCGCCGCGGTAGCAGATCAGGCCGGCCGCGCAGTCGGCGTCGGCGCCGCAGGGTTGCGGCGGGACTTCGGCGCACAGGCCTTCCTGGCAGACGAGCGGCGACGAGCAATCCAGGTCGCTGCCGCACTCGGGAACGATGTACGCCAGGCACGCGCTGTTGACGCAGGCGTAGTCGTTCGGGCAGTCGGACTCGGCGGCGCACTGGTAGCCGGCCGGCAGGTCGGTGCAGCGATTTTCGATGCAGACCTGGCCTGAGCCGCACTCGCTGGTGTAACGGCAATAGTCCTCTGGCGCGGCGACGTAGACGATCCCGCCGCAGCCGCCGGTCAGACAAGACAATGACCCCAACACGATCCCGGTCAGTATGTTCCGGTTCATGATGATACCTCCGTTTTCAATTCAAAAAGAACTCCTTAGTCTTAGCGCTTTATGAAATAAAGTCAATGTTATTTTCGTGCCGCTGAAACCGGCGGCGGCCGTTACTGCCGTAAGGCGGCAGACCTGCTATAATTGCCACAATAAAGATTAAGCCGAAGTTTATGTCAAAAGAATGCACCGCCTGCGGTTTTTCGCCGGAATTGCCGTCCAAGCCGCCGAGCATCCCCGAGGATTGCCCGAAGTGCCACGCCGAGAAGTCGGTCGTGGAGGTCGAGGAGTCTGAGGACGAGGAATAAGACGCATGGCTAAACTCTTAAGCGTCATCATCATCGGTTCCGGTCCGGCCGGCATCGCCGCCGCTGAAGCGGCGCGCCGCTCCGGCGCCGGGTCCGTCACCGTCGTCGAAGCCGCTGAGCGGCTCGGCGGCGAATGTCCGAATTGGGGCTGCCTGCCGACCAAGTCGCTTTTGAGTTCGGTCGAGGAGCTGATGCGGGCCCGGCGGAGCAAGGAGTTCGGGATCGAGATCCCCAAGGCCGGTTTTGATTTCGGTTCGTTGATGCGCCGGGAGATGAAGATCGTCGACATGGTCACCGGCGGCGGCCGCGTCGAGAAGCTGTTGCGGGAACTGGACGCCAAGCTGTTGCGCGGCCGGGCCAGGTTCGTTTCCCCGAGCGAGATCGAAGTCGCCGGCCGGCGCTATTCCGCCGACCGTTTCATCATCGCCGCCGGCTCGGTGCCGTCCGTGCCGCCGGTCGAAGGGCTGAAAGAAGTCGGCTTCCTGACGGTCACGGACATTTTGTCACTGAAACGGCCGCCGAAATCGCTGGCCATCGTCGGCGGCGGGCCGATCGGCGTCGAATTCGCCCAGATCTTCGCGCCGCTCGGCGTCAAGATCGTCATCGTCGAGGCAGCGGAGCACATCCTGGCGCGCGAGGACAGGGAGATCGCGGCCGCGGTCGCCGGGTCTTTCCGCAAACAAAAAGTAGCGCTGCTGACGGGACATAAATTCATCGCCGCGGCCAAGGTCGGCCGGCTGAAGCAGTTGACGCTGGCGCCCATCGAAGGCGGCCGCAAGAAAAAGATCTCCGTCGAGGCGATCTTCATCGCCGTGGGGAAACGGCCGGCCCTGGACGATCTGGGGCTGGAGCAGGCCGGCATCGGTCTCGACGACCGGAAACGCCTGACGCTCAACGATTATCTGCAAACGACCAATCCGGCGGTCTACGCTGCCGGCGACTCGGCCGGCCGGATGATGTATACGAGCGTGGCCCATCGCGAGGGCGCCGCGGCCGCGGTGAACGCCGTCAAAGGCAACAGCGTCAAGGTGGACCTGGCGGTCATGCCGCGCGGGACCTTCTGCCATCCCGAGGTCGGCTCGGTCGGTCTGACGGAAGCGGAGGCTCGGGCCAAGGGCGCGGCTGTCGGCGTGGGCCGGTCTTCATACGCCGCGTTGTCCAAGTCGCTGGCTTACGGCGAGAAGGAGGGGTTGATCAAGATCGTCGCCGATACGAAGACCGGCGCCATTCTCGGCGGCCATGTCGTCGGACAATCCGCGGCCGAACTGGTCCACGAGATCGCCCTGGCCATGTACGCCCGTCTGACCTATCACGAGCTGGCCAACATGATTCACGCCTTCCCCACCTTCGCCGAAGGCGTTGGCGCCGCCGCCGGGGACGTTAAATGATCCAGTGATAAAAACCCCGCGACCCAAGAGGGTCGCGGGGTGTTTTTTACGTCAGAATGCGGGGTCGGTCAGACCTGGGCCAGGATGACCACGTAATTCTTGCCGTAGGCCTGGGCGCAGCGCGGGCAGGTGGTGTAACAGAAATACAATTTGACGGTCTTTTTACCTTTGCTGCCGACGTAGGCGTTCATTTCCCTGATCCAGGCCGGAACGTTTTTATACGGTCCCTCAAAGACCTTGGTCAGGAACGTTCCGGCCAGCTTCGCCATCTTGGCGCCCGGCACCTCTTTGGCCACCGGGATATAAAGATCGGCTCCCCAGAGGGAATTTTCGTCCACGGGCAGGAGCTGTTCGGCGGCGGCCCCGGCGGCCTCGATTAATTTCAGATTACGGGTGACGACCCGGCCGAAGTTCAGCGGGATATGCAGGAAACTGCGTACGCGGTCTTTCACGAACGATTTGTCCTGCCAGACGATCTCTTTACCATCCCACGGCGCGGGGTCGAATTTTTTGCAGCAGCCGGTTTCCTTGACCTCGTCGGGCATAAATTGAGGGGTTAGTTCATAGACATGCCGATTATAGCACTGGGATGAGGGCAATTAAAGTGGAGCGGGCAGGGGGGAGTCGCCGCTCGCTCCGACTCGCGGTCCGGAGCGCTGCGCACCGATAAGGTCTCGGCGCTGCGCCGGCTCGCGCCTCGTCCTTATTTCTCGCCGTCCGTCCGACTCCCCCAACTCATCAACCAAAGAAAGACACCCTGATTTGGTCAGGGTGTCTTTCTTTGGAGCGGGTAGGGGGAGTCGGACCCCCATCTTCACCTTGGCAAGGTGACATAATAGCCGCTATACGATACCCGCGGATTTTCGATGCAGGTATTGTAAAAACAGGAGCGTAAAATGTCAACCCGGCGAACGGCTGGTCATTCCGCGACCGCCGCATACCGCCTTTTTTTCCACCAGATCGCGGCCAGGACGGCGGCCATGACCAGGGCCGCGACGCTGCCGTAAGCGGCATAATTCGGATAAGTTATTTTGGCCGGCGTCAGGACCAGCGCTGCCGGCAATGGCAGCGGCGCCGGTTCCGGAGCGTCTGTTTCCGTCACGGGGAGATCGGCCTTTTTCACGCCATCCTTAGCCACGGCCACGAGTTCCGGTTCGCCTTGGACGAAACGCAGCGTGCCGATCGCCGTGACCGTATCCCCTTTGGCCGCGCCCGTCGGCCTGTCCCTGTTTGACAGCGATACCCGGATCTCGCCGGAACCGTCTTCGCCGCTCAGCCGCAGCCATTTTTTTCCGAGTCCGGTGACCAGGCCGGACACGCTGACGTAAATTCCGGCGTCGTTTCGGTCGATGTCGGCGATGGCGAGCGTTTCCGGTTCCAAATCATGCCGGCCTTCGAGCCGGACGTCGCGGGTGTTGACGGCAAGGCGGACTTCGTCGCCGAGGCGGGAAACTTTTCCGGTCATCGCCCAAGACTGCCCGAAAGCCATTTCCGGCGGCGTCGTTCCGTAGAATCGGGCGATGACGCCGGCCGTTCCGGCCTCGTTCTGCAGGCCGGCCAAGGTCTTGCCGATGCGCCCCGTCGGGATGTTGATGACGCCGCTCACGGCCACGACAGCGCCATCTTCCATATCCGCCAGATCGCCGATGTCGGCGGTCTGTGCCGCCGCTGCCGGCGCGGGTCCGGGCGGCTCGATCGGGGCGGACTCGGCCAGCGCTGTCGCACAGTCGTTTTCCGATGATTTGGCCGTATTATCGGCGATTTTTTCATTATTGGGATCGCCTGGAGTCGGCGTTTCCGTCCAGCGCCACCCGCCGGAATATTTTTCGAAAGACCGTCCTTCGGCCGCGTTCTTATAACTGACCGCCTCGATCGTCTGTCCGTCCGGGCCGAACAGCCGCACGCTGTCGGCGTCGTTGTTCAACGCCAGGCCGGTGCGCGTTTTCAGCAGCAGGAGGAAGCCGCGCGGCGGCACGACATCCGCAGACGTCAATGTGAACGGCTGGCTGCCGCCTTCGGCGTCATCGACGATCCAGCCGGAGAGCGCCACGGCGGAGTCGCCGTCGTTGCGCAACTCGATCCACTCGCCGCCGTCGGCCCCGATCGGATTCGGTAGGAATTCGGAAACGGAGATGTAAGCCGCGGCGTCGGCTGCGGATGCGATCTCGGCGCCGAATCCGTTATCGGCGGTCGCGGCCGCCGTCGGCGCGGCCGTGGCTGTCTCTGGCTCCGCCGCCTCCGTTGCCGGCGCGGCCGCGTCGGACGCAGACGCGGCCGTTTCCGCCGCTACCGGCGTCGGCGCTGCGCCGACGGGAAATTCATTGGCTGATCCCGGCGTGACCGCCGTCGTCCAAAGCCATTGGCCGTCAGCATTTTTTGCGTAAGATCGGCCCTCTTTCGCGGTTCCCGTGTAACTGACGACGGACACAGTCCTGCCCCGATCGTCACGCAGCGTCAGACTGGCGCCGGTGTTCGTCAGGACCAGTTTCGATTCGGCGTAAGGGAAGTAATAGTAGCTTCCGACGGCGATGGTGATCTCCGGTATTGTGAAGATTTTGCCGGCCGCCGACTCAATGGTCCAGCCGGCGAGCGGAGCATCGGCGTCGCCCTCGTTCGCCAGTTCTATGAATTCGCCGTCGGCATCCTTGCCGACCGGGTCGGGGAGGATTTCGTTGAACGAAATTTTGGACGGCGGAACATCGTTTAATGCGGGATGATCCGGCGAGGCCGGCTGATCGGCCGGCAGTTCAACGCCATTCGTGGCCGCGCCCTGATCGCTCTCCGGCATCTTCGCGTCCGTCGTCGTTTGTTCGGCGGCATCCGGAACCGGGGATCCCGTTGGCGCCGCGCAGAGACAAGGGCAAGCCGCAGCGGCCCCGGCTGACGCCTCGGCTTCGGCCGGCAGCGGTCGGCTGGTCGTCAGGAATAGGGTCAGCAGAAATAGACCGGTGATCCGAGATCGACGCGCGGCTGGGTGACCAAGCATAACGATGAAGTAATGATTAGCCAACCGTTCTTACTGCCAGGACGGAAAAGTGTCAAATGACTGACAGTAAAATATTTCATCATAAATATGTTTTGTTTCAGCTAAATATCATCTGTCGTAAAATATCAGGCGAGTTATCCACAGCGTCGGATCCACAGCCTTTTATTTTGGATATCCGATCGCGTAATGCGTCGGCACATAAACTCGATGACGGGCCGAAAAAATGATAGAATATGAATGTTAAAGACCAGCGACGTCATGAAAAGTCGCGCGATAGTTGAAATATGGACCTCATGGGCGAGTCCAAACCTGTTGCGAACGTGAACAGCTCCAGGATCGCAATTTTAAAAAAGGTCGGCGCATGTTTATTCGCGCTGGCCGGCCTCGCCGCCTCCGGACTGGCTATTTATTACGTCATCCGCCGTTAGCGAGCCGTCGGTTCAGCATTACAATAAAAAAGCCGCCCTCGAAGCCGGGGGCGGCCGTTTTTTTCCTGCCTATTGGCGGGGCAGGACGCATTCGTATTGATCGGTGACGCACTCGTAGACGCAGCAGAGCGCCCGTTTATCGGCGTCCGTGAAACTCACGGCGCCGTTAGCCACGGGGTTCATCAGCGCGTCCGGATCTGAGATATGGGCCAGGCCGATGAAGTGCCCCATCTCGTGCAGCGCCACGTTCCGCAGTTCCGGGCTGTCCAGTGAGTACCCGTCGCGGCCGCAGTCGTCAGAGATGACGGCCCAGTCCTCGAGATGGTAGTCATCCGGTCCCCCGGTGTTGTCCTTTTCGGCCTGCTGGTGCAGGAACGGCGAGGCGCACCACTGCGCCGCGCCATTGGCGGCGAACCGGAGGTAGAACATGGTAAAGGCGTAGACGAGGATGTCGTGGTTCATGCCCAGACCGGCCACGAAGCCGCCCTCGCCGTCCGCATCCGACATCGACTGGATATAGTCGTAGTTCGCGTCCGGCCGGACCTGCTTGTAGATGACGTTGTACCCGTCATCCGCGTCATCCAGGTCCCAGCCGTCGGCGTCCTGATGCCGGCCCTGATAGGCGATGAGGTCCCGTCCGAGCAGCTCCTGCCCGGTCTTGTTCATTTCGTCGATCATGGCGACGATGTCGGACTCTTCCTGGGCCTTGAAACCATCCTCGATATAGATTTCCCGCGGCAGGTCCGGGGCGCAGGCCGCGAACAACAGCGGCGTTACCAGGTATACGAGGCGCTTAGCCATAGCTGCCCTCCGCGAAAGGCCTCCCGGTAAGCCGGGTAGGAAAAGCCGTCATAATCCGGAATGACCGTCAGCGGGTTGGGGATGAACCAGCGCCAGTTGAGACCGGCCGACCAGTTCCCCCAGACCTTTACGTCGCAGCCGGCGCCGATGGTGATGTCCATCTTGCGCGGGATGCGCGCGGCGGATACCGGCGAACCGATGTTCCAGAACAGGCCGGGATCAAGCAGATGCAGGCGGATCCGCTGGATCTGCAGCACGTCCAGCAGCAGGTTGACCCCCACGCCGCTGGGAATGACGCCGCTTACCTCCAGACGCAGCAGCGAGTAGTCCGGAAAGCCGATCCGGCCGGCGACGAAGCCGGTGAACGGTTTGGTGCTGACGCCGCCGGGATAGGAAGCGCCGATCAGAGCGATCGGTCCGCCCAGGCCGGCCGCGGCCTCAACCTCCAGCGGACCAAGAACCTTGGCTTGGGCGGCTGAGGTCAGCGTGTTCAGGGTAATAATGGTCAGGAAAACGAGGGCAATGCGAAAAATACGCATAACCTACTCCTTTGTTCATATCTTCAACTGTCAAAGATCTTTCAGCTGTGCTCAGCTAAGCATAAAATCGGCCGCCAGTCAATCGGGCTGTCCCCGGCGTCAGCGGCCGTACTTTTGGCGGCAGTCGGGTCCGAAACGGTCCGGACGCGCGGCCGGCGGCGGCGGCCCCGCGGTCAGCCGACGATCAGGCCGTTGCCGGAGCAGTGGCCGGTATATATAATGAATAAACCGCGCGGGCGTGGCGAAAAGGCAGACGCTCCAGCCTTAGAAGCTGGTGGGGGCAACCCCGTGGAGGTTCGATTCCTCCCGCCCGCACCAATCACTTATATGAAACCGGTCAACAACATCGTCCTGCTGCATGGTTACGCCGAGAACCCGACCAAGGTCTGGTTCCCCTGGCTGCATGGTCTCGTCGAAGATCGCGGCGTGCGCGTCTGGGCGCCGGCCTTGCCCGACACCCTGAGGCCGAACTACAAGAAATGGCTGAATTTCGCGTCGCGCGCGGCGGCCGGCTGGGACGAGTCCACGGTCGTCATCGGCCACAGCATCGGCGGCGTGCTGGCACTGCGGGCGCTCGAAAAGAAGGCGCGCCGTCCGGTCCGGGCGCTGATCACGCTCGGCTCTCCCTTCACGGCCACGGTCAGCGTCCAGGCCTACATCGATTTCTTCAAGGAGAAGATCGACTGGGAGAAATTGCGCCGGTCGGCCGGCAAATTCATCACTATTCATTCCAAGAATGACCCCCTGGTGCCTTATGATCACGCCCAGCGCTACCGGGAGATCCTGGGTTCGAAATTGATCATGACCGCGGGTGACGGGCATTTCAACACCAAGGAAGTGCCGGTCCTGGCGCAGGAGCTGGAGAAATTGCTGCCGAAGAAGTGATGAGGCAGTAAAGTTGCGGAGATCAATGAAAAGCGCGCCGTTGCCTCGGCGCGCTTTAATATGAACTTTGCGTCTTTGTGACTTCACCACTTCTCAACTCCTAATAATGATATTTCTTTCCCGCCAGGATGGTCTCGGCGCGGTAGATCTGTTCAAGCAGGATGATCCGCGCCATTTCGTGGGTGAAGGTCATCTTGGACAGGGAGACGCGGCGCTCGGTGCGGTCGAGCACCGTCCGGTCCAGTCCGGCCGCGCCTCCGACGATGAAGACCAGGCGTCGTCCGCCATCGCCCAATTCGGCCATAGCCGCGGCGAGTTCCTCCGAAGCCAGGCTTTTCCCGAGCCGGTCGAGGGCGATGACCGCGTCGCCTTCCTTGAGGCGGGCCAGGAGCCGCGCGCCCTCCTCCTTCATGGAGCGGGCGGCGTCGACGGTGCCGGTGATCGGCTCCGGCGCGACCTCAACCACCTCCAGCTTGGAAAAAGGCGCTGATCTGAGCGAATATTCCCGTTGAGCCTCCTGCCACTGGGTTTCTTTGAGCTTGCCGACGGTTAAGATCAGAATTTTATGCATATTTCAGCTTAATTCCAGTATAAATGGCCGCGCCACCCTTGCCAAGACGGCTGATCTGTGCTATCCTCTTACGTTGCCCGTATCGTGGCAAGTTCTTTGAAAGCGATAAATCTTTAACCAAGGAGAACACACCATGCAGAAAGAGAAGACCCCCTCTGCGACGCGGCCGTCGGCCGTGCGTAAGCCGCAGGGGGAGGCGACTCTCTTCTGCGGTGTCCAAGCCTTGTTCGTCAGTTTGTCCACCTGGCTCGGCCACCTGTTCGCGCGACGCGGACAGGGGACGGCTCCGGCCCGGGAAGACGTGGCGATCGCCCATCTGACCGTCAGGTTCCACCAGGAACAAGCGGCCAAGATGCGCGAGCGCGTCACCTTCCTGGAGAACGTGTTCGAGTCGACCTCGGACGCGGTCATCGTGGCCGACCGCAACGGCATCATCCAGATGTTCAATAACGGCGCCGTCGACATTTTCGAGATGGAACCGGTCATGGCCATCGGCGACAACCTCTTCCGGTTGTGCACCGAATGCGCCCGGGCCGGCGGCCAGAACGTCGCGCAGATGCTTATCGACAACAAGCGCATCAAGAATCTGCGGACGGTGTTCGTCGGTCTCGGCGGCAAGATGACCCCGGCGCTTCTCACGGTCAATTTCGTTCAGGACCTCGGGGAAGAGCCGACGGCCATCGTCGCCGTCATCAAGGACAACAGCGAGGTCGAACGTCTGACCTATACCGACCCGCTCACCGGGCTCCATAACCGGCGCTACTTCGATCGCAAGATCGAGGAAGAGTTCAACCGGATGAAGCGCGGACTGACGGGCACGCTGTCGCTGCTGTTCCTGGACATCGATCACTTCGGCGACTTCAACAAGGACCATGGCCATCAGGTCGGTGACATGATCCTGCGGCGGGTCGCGGAAGAGCTCGGCGGATCCATCCGTACCACGGACATGACGGCCCGCTACGGCGGCGAGGAATTCGTGGCCATCCTGGTCTCGACCGATGAGGCCGGCAGCCTGATCCTGGCGGAACGCGTCCGCCAGAGGATCGAAGCCATCGAGCTCATCGAAGACGGGAAGACCCTCAAGGTCACGGCTTCGATCGGTTCGGCCACGGCGCGCCCCGAAGATCACGCCAGCGCTGCTGAACTGATCCGGCAGGCCAACATGGCCATGCTGACGGCGAAAAAGAACGGGCGCAACCAGACCTGTCTGGCGAGCAGCCTGTCCGATTCCGCGGGACTCAACAAGATCAATAGATAAGATCAGACCCTGTCCGGCTTCGGACAGGGTCTTCTCTTGTCTGCTCAGCCTTAAAACAGGCGGCGCCAGCCTTGACAAACGGGTCGTAATATGATAACGTCGGCAAACGTAGTTCATTGAAAATACGATCATCGGCACGATGACCGCGCCCAGAAACGCTTCATCGAAGGAGGGTTCATGAACCACGTCCACCACACCCGTTTTGATTGCCTCTGGGACGGCACGTTCTTGTCGCTGCTGGCCGGTTATTGCCTCGCCACGGCCTATTCGGTCCTGACGTCTCAGACGGATGTCATCGCCCTGGCCGGCGGCTGGATGCTCGGAGCACTGGCCGTGATCCTCGGATTGTTCGCCTTCGGCGAGTACCGCAGCGCATTCAACGGCCCCACGCGGCCGTAGATCGCCGTCAGTCCCGAAACTCGTCGTCACCGACGTCAACCCGTCACCCAAGGAGAGAAAGACCATGAACAAGACCACGGACAAGGGTTTGCGCAATATCGTCATCCTGCTTTCGGTGCTGGCCTTGGCCATCCTCGGTTACGACATCTACGAGGTGTCCACCGGGCAGGCCGACCTGAACAAGCATATCCCGTTCTTCCTTCCGGCCATCCTCGGCGTCTTCATCCTGATCACCCTGAAGATCGGGAAGCTGACGTCCGACGATCCGGCGACCGCGGCCAAGGCCCGCGCGGAAATGTGGCCCGATTCCGGCCTCAACCCCAAGAACACCGACCGCGCCAGCGAGGGCCATCTCGAGTAGCCCTCCGCCACTTCGCCCAGCCTCCTCGTTTCCGAGGAGGCTTTTCTTATACAATGACGCATCGGCGGCCAATTGACAGACCAACGCCGATAGCCTAAGAATAAGCCAGAGTTCTTTTTAACCGATCAACGCGAGGAGAACAACGATGAAACAGGACCAGACGTCCTCGTTCCTGATCCCGATGGTCATCGAGAGCACCCACCGGGGCGAACGCTCTTTCGACATCTATTCCCGCCTGCTCAAGGACCGCATCATCATGCTGGGCACGCCGATCGACGATAATGTCGCCAGCGTGGTCATCGCCCAGCTGCTGTTCCTGGACAGCGAGGATCCGGAGAAGCCGATCCAGCTGTACATCAACAGCCCCGGCGGCGTGGTCACCTCCGGCCTGGCCATCATCGACACCATGTCGCTGGTTCGGGCCCCGGTTCACACCATCTGCATCGGCCAATGCGCCTCGATGGCCGCCATCATCCTGGCCGCCGGCGCCAAGGGCAGCCGCCTCATCCTGCCGCGGGCCCGCGTCATGCTGCACCAGCCTTCGGGCGGCGCGCAGGGCCAGGCCACGGACATCGAGATCCAGGCCAAGGAGATCCTCAAGGCGAAGGCGATCCTGAACCGGATCATTGCCGATTGCTGCGGCAAGGATTACGAACAGGTCTGCCGCGACACCGAACGCGACAATTTCATGAACGCCGAAGAGGCATTGGCCTACGGCCTCGTGGACAAGATCATCAAGAAGTAGCCGCGCGCCGGCATCTCGCGATCCCATCCTTTCACGGATGGGATTTTTTGTAAGCCGCGGTAATGCGGCCTGCGCCCATGAGCGGCGCCTGCCTGCCGGCCTGCCGGCGGGCAGGGCCTCAGCCGCTTGGCGGGAACTGTCCGCCCGCTGCGCGGCCGGACTGCGTCGCATGTCCGCGGAATATATCACTACACATCCGCAGCATGCGGTATGTTGCGGTGATGCCGGTTCCTATCCTTTTTATCCCCATCTGGGGATAGAGCGTTATTTGGACCAGGCGGCCGGCTTCGCCGGGCGGCCGCGAAATTTGCCTGAAACACGATGAATTTAAGGTCAGGAACAAGCATATTCGACCGTTCGTTGATCAAAAAAAAATCATCCTGAGCCGCCCCTTGACACGTATTTTGGTTTTGTGTATAGTGTACGCACGTTCGTTTTCGACAGCCATTTGAGCTCAACTATTCCCAGGCTGGCGAGCGGGCGCAGTAAACTATGTTGAAATCTAACACTCTCAAGAATAGCGGTTGACATTACCCCTGTTTGAGGTGTAAGTTCCGACCGCTGAGAGGCGGTCTTTTTCAAAGGAAGTTCGTCACGACATCGGCGACAAAAGCGGAGAACGGTGGTCCGGCAGCGAATTTATTTGCGCCAGACCATTCCGTTTTCCACTTCTGGCGCTGATCCCTCCGCCGCGCGGAGCAAGCAGCGACCCGGGAACTTTGACAACCCAAAGCAAGTTAGAGAATCAGAAGGTCTTAATGACGCCAGTAATGTAACTGAACGCGACAACGTCAAGAACGTTTTCGTGTTTCAGTGGTGTAGAGCAGCTAAGGGCGTATGGTGGATGCCTAGACACGAAAAGCCGATGAAGGACGTAGCAGCCTGCGAAAAGCTTCGGGGAGGTGGCAAGCAACCTTTGATCCGGAGATGTCCGAATGGGGAAACCCGGTCCGATGTTGAGTCGGATCGCAATCCAGGGCGACCTGGTGCGCGGGTACCTGCTGAAGTGAAACATCTCAGTAAGCAGAGGAAAAGAGAAAAAACTCAGTCGTTAGACTAAGGACGCGTTGCGGGCAAGTTCCCGCAAGGGGGCGACCCCGCACAGCGGTCTTAGTCTATCGGCTATATTCCCTGAGTAGTGGCGAGCGAAAGGGGAGCAGCCTAAACCTATCGCGTGGTTTGTCGCACCGGGTTCGGATAGCAATATTCGTACCGCGGACGACAAATAAAGGTACGAGCCGTTGCGCGGCAGGTGTAGATCGGGATCTGTTAGGGACGCTCGTAACGTCCCGGCGGAGCGCGTGGAATCTAACTGAACGACTTGGAAACGTCGGCCAAAGCGGGTGATAGCCCCGTAAGTGAAAGAAACCACGACTACGTGACAGATTACCGTAAGTAATACGGGACTCGTGAAATCCCGTATGAAGCAGCGACGACTATGTCGCAAGGCTAAATACTTTTCGTGATCGATAGTGAACAAGTACCGTGAGGGAAAGGTCAAAAGCAGCCCGGGAGGGCGATGAAATA